>Ga0326597_10006770_pt1 | contig 15643 bp, 12 predicted proteins | sample RVTome_12_FD_203789 | JGI IMG/M metagenome (GOLD analysis project Ga0326597, IMG submission 203789) | Soil microbial communities from uranium-contaminated site in the Upper Colorado River Basin, Wyoming, United States - RVT100D185 | ecosystem: Environmental > Terrestrial > Soil > Contaminated >...
GAAGCAGATCCGGATCGTGAATCACATCAAAAAGGTCAGCCGACATGAAGTCATATAATTCATTTGAGGTCGCACAGCAGCAAGTCATGGAAGCGGCAAGGATTCTGAATCTGGATGACGCCACCATTGAGCTCCTTATGTGGCCGCAGCGTGAATTCAAGTTTACGATGCCGGTGAAGATGGATGACGGGAACGTCAAGATCTTTCATGGATATCGCATCCAGCATAATTCAGCACGGGGCCCGGCAAAAGGCGGGATACGGTTCCACCCCGACGAAACCGTAGATACCATTCGTGCCCTGGCCGGATGGATGACGTGGAAGACTGCTGTTGTGGACTTGCCATTGGGCGGTGGCAAGGGTGGCGTGGTATGCGATCCAAGAAACATGTCCGACCGGGAGCTGGAGAATCTTTCACGCGCCTATATTCGGGCGGTGGTGGACCATATTGGCATCGACAAGGACATTCCGGCGCCGGATGTCTACACGAATCCTCAGACGATGGCCTGGATGATGGACGAGTACGAGACCCTGATGAGACGTCACCAGCCCGGAGTGCTCACAGACAAGCCGATGCAAATTGGAGGAACCGAGGGCCGGCGCGATGCAACGGCGCGAGGCGGTGTGATAACAGTGCGGGAAGCATGCAGGGCACTGGGAGTCAACCCGAAAGGAACGTACGCAATTCAGGGCTTCGGAAACGCAGGCCAGCGTGCTGCGCTGCTTCACTTGGAGCTGCTTGGCGGGGGCAAACTTGTTGCGGTCTGTGACTCACGGGGAGGCATTCACAACCCCGATGGTCTCGATCCAAAGGCGCTTGTTACGTACAAGCTGAAGAGCGGTTCGGTGGTTGGCTTTCCAAGCTCGAAGCCCATCCCTCGCGACTCCGTGCTGGAACTCGATGTGGACGTGCTCTATCCGTCTGCGCTCGAGAACTCAATTAATGAGCACAACGCCGGGAATATCAAGGCCCGCATCGTGTGCGAGCTGGCCAACGGGCCAACGACGCCTGATGCCGACCTGATTCTCCACAAGAACGGTGTGCACATCATTCCGGATATCCTGGCGAGCGCCGGTGGTGTTACCGTGTCGTATTTTGAGATGGTGCAGGACAGCTATTCGTATTTCTGGGACGAGGAGATCGTCCATCAACGACTTGATCGCAAACTTACTGAAGCGTACCGGACCGTTCAGGAGGCAGTAAGAGAAAAACGGGTACACCCGAGGTTGGGGGCAATGGTGGTTGGCGTGGCGCGGGTTGCGGAGGCGTGCAAGCTGCGAGGCTGGGTCTAACGTCTGGCTAGGATGGCTACGGGAGGAACACGGTAAGAGTCACTGTCCTCAGTATTTTTCCGCTCGCTTCCGAGATGAACTCTTGGTAGGCCGAAAATGGTCCTACTCGCAATTTCTCTTCCTTCAGCGCATAGACTGTAACCACGAACTCACGATGACCGGGGATGTGATTACTCCGTGGGCCGCGATATCCTGAATCCCCGAACGAGTTACGGAGCTCGAGGCTGTTTGGCGGCAGCTTCTTCAGCCGCGATGCGTCCTCACTGAGGGAGCGCATGTTCCCTGGAATATTGACAACAAGCCAGTGGACCGCGTTCCTCCCTAAGGAGGAGCCATCCGTTATCGAACATGCGAATGATTTTGTTCCGGCAGGAATGTCACCCCATGCAAGTGGAAGCGACATGTTATGACCACCAGGGGTTGATTTGTCTGCGAATCGGTTGGGGATATACTTTTCGCTCAAAAGGGCAGGACAATGCAAATTCATATCAAGACGGCTCGTTACTCTCCCCCATCCACCGCTTGCGCGGGCTTGCGCGCTTTGGCGGAATCCTTGATTTCCCTTTTGATGTCGTCCATTTCCACTCTCCCCTTGCGCAGGTACTTGATATTGCGCACCTGCAGGTCGAAGATTTCTTTGGCACCCAGTTCCCGCCCCGTAATGATGATGATGGGGATGTTCTTCGTCGCAGGGTCTGCTCTGAGTGCCTCGATGAATTGCATTCCTCCCGTGCGCCTCAATGCAAGGTCCATGAGAATGGTGTCGGGCTTGTGTTGCGTGGCGAAACCGACAATGTCGTCTGATTCAATGGGGAATTGTGCGGCGGCGAATCCCATATCCTCGATGATGAACTTCATGAGGTTGGAAAAATCCATGCTATCCTCCACAATGAGGATCGTCTTCTTCGCGCCGTTCTTAGCTTCCTTCGGCATGGCAGCGTACTGATGTTTTGAGAAAATGGTATGGGTGGGCTGGAAACCTTAGGCGTAAGGTACATCAATCGAGGAACTAAGTCAACAACGTACGTCACAATTGCGATGTCCTGATCCACACTCCCTCTCTCATCCCTCGTTTCTCGCACATTCAGCGCTCTTCGTCACAGTGTGCAAGGAATCGAATGAAGCTCTACCAGGGTCAGTGGTCGCTGGTGCAATAGGTACTTCTGGGACAATCATGCTTCGGCGGCAGAAGGTTTCATCCATGAAGATCGTGTCGGGTCGCCAAAGGTTGAGTACGTTGGTTCTGCTCCACAGTGCGCGCAACAATAATACTGTCGCGAGGCGCAAATCAATTAACAACATTTAACTTGCTCATGGTCACTAATGTTTGTATTTTTCGGCGCAGCCACAGCATTTTATACCACGTGACAAACTGCCAATGATCCGCCCTGTCCAGGCCCTCACGATAACGGCCGTCCTTCAGATATTGCTCCTCGCCGGTCAAGGGTTCAGCCAACAGTCAGACTACCAGGTCATGAGTGACTTCAACGCACGGCATGACGTTCTCAAAGGTCGGATCGATTCAGCGCGGACGGCCGCTCAGCTGGATTCAATTGGCAATGAGATCAAGGACCTCGAACACCGTTTCGCCAGCCGGAGCAAATTCCTGAACAGAGCGCTCTACCCGGAAACATTCGAAGAGAAGATCAACAGTCTTCATTCGGCGCGTGTGTTGGTGTACGATAGGATCTCGCTCGTCCAGAACCTCGGCCAGCGGCTGGCGGAGCTTGAAGCGAGGATTCTGTACCTCACAGGCCGTCTTGATACCCTGACCGTTGAACGTAACCGACTTTTCGAAGACCTTGAAACAAGCAAGCAATCCCTTGCCACCATGGAGACAACAATGAGAAGGCTCTCCATGAATCTCTCGACAAACGAGCGGTTACTGTTCGCTCTCATCGACTCTATGTTCCTGCCATATAACAAGGACATGACCCAGGTTGCCGAAGTACAGAAGGCTGCTCTGAGTAAGAAGCTTCAGAAGTCGGACATCGTTACACGCATTTACGATGTGGCGGCGGACAATATGAAGTTCCTCGAAGTGACGAAACTGCAGGGGAAGGACTACTCACCGCTCATCGATCACTACCAACAATTCAGAATCAAATGGACTGGGCTGGGCGAGAAGATCAACGCTGTATATCAAGCAGCGCAGAAAAAGACCGCCACCCGCAAACCGACGCGTAAGGGCAAAGAAGCACCTCCTGGCGCCCACGTTGATTCCGCGCTGACGCAGTGGGAAGCGAAGCTCACATCAGCGTTCTGGAAAGACCTTGCAACAGTATTCGTAGAGAAAGGCGTCTCTGTCAGACCATTTTCAGATGCGGAGAGCTTCGCCGGGAGTATCCGAAGTCACGTCGATTCGGTGAAGGCCCGAGGAGACGACGCATCCGTGTTTGTCAATGATATCTGGAAGGTGCGGATCGACAGAGAATGGCGGGAGGCGCTCTCGAAAGACGTCATCCTGGGCAAGGAGCAGTATGCTTCCCTTGATAAGTTGGTAAGTGAGCTCGGGCAGAAGCGGATCGACACAAAATTCCTGATATATATAGCAGCCGTCCTGGCAATCATAGGAACCGGTTGGTGGTTCTTGAAGCGTAAACCGGGCTTGCAGAACCCGGGCGCGGCTGCGTGATCGTAACAAGAGGAAGGAGAGGCCATGCATGAGGCAACATTGAAGCAATTCTTCCTCGGCACGGTTGACGCACGTCAGCTTGCCGAAGAGCTCTCGAAGTCTGCCATCGAGGACGGCCCGCTTCTGATACTGCATCAGGTTACCGAGATGGAGCGTGACTTCACGGTTCGGGTGGAACACCTGCTGCGCCTGTGCGATGCGGTACTCGATGGGATTATTGGAACGCACTATCTCGAAGTCATCGCCCGGTGGCTTGTCGGGTCTGAGAAATTTGAGTACGAAACGGGAACTCGCATCGAGGGACTTGTCGGCAGGACCGTACTGGAGTGGTCGGCACCGTCAACGGACGGGACACTTACAATGGACGCGATCCGGAAAACTCGCAACCTCCTTACCGCGGCAAGCGTAAAGACTGTGCGACCGACTTCTCAGTTTGCGTAGAAGCTGATCATCCGGTCGATTGCGGCCGCGCAGACGGGGTCGAATTCGCCCAGACTGAGAGAGAACATCCGGCAATCCACGGCCGGACGATAGATACCCTGTGAGGCGTAGCCGGCGCCTCCGAACGCTCCAACTTTCCCCGCCCACTTTGAGTTCCTCAACGTTTCCATTGCAGCCCGATAGAGAGGCTCCCGCTTCTGGTAGTAATCCGGCGCGAGACGGTCAAGCTTCGAACGCAGGCTCTCAACACTATCGTACCGGGCTTTTTCCCATGGAGTGGGAATCTCGATCCCCGGTGTGAGGAACTCCTTCCATTTTACGTTCTTCTTGTCCAGAAGAGTTGTGATGTTGGGCTCCCACGGTTCGACCCCCGGAGGATAGAACTCGCTGTACGCCACAGACGACGTATAGTACTCATCCGCAAGCCCGGTGAATGAGTGGCCGAACTCATGCACATACACGTAGTCCATCTGCCACTCCTGCCCTTTCACCTCTTCCTTCGTGTACGTCGTTGCATACAGGTTGTAGATACCCCCGCCGCCATAACGCGTATCGTTCACGAGAATACAGATGAAGTCGTAAGGGGCGGCAGCAGCGATATCGCGCAGCGTCTTGTTCTCCTCTGTAAGAACATACCGTGCGGAGCCGAACGTGTTGTACGTTGTCCCGAGAGCGTTCTCCTTCCACACATCCCGGTCCGGTACATCGATGCCCGACTCCACTGATTCCACTTCGATCATCCAGACATTGAAGTCGGCCTTTCGCTTCTTGAACACGGCAGTATTGAACATGGCATCGTTGAAGCGTTTCACATCCTTCCGGAATTTTCCGAGATCATCCTCAGTGTATCCGTCACCGACGATCACGATGTCCACTTTCGTCGCCGGATCGCCGTGCTCCATCACGGCACTGACCTTGTAGGGAAAAGTCTTCCGCTCCTTGTGAACCTGTGCCGGCGCGCCCGGATCAATGACAGTGGAGAAAACCTCGCGGAAGATCATCTTCTTGTCCCGTCTGGAGATCGTCACCCGTACGGCACGCTTCGGGTAGGGAAACCGTACGGACTCCGAGAACGTCCGGTATTCACCCGCAATCGCCTCGTCTGTGGTCTGCCATTCGTTGAATATGGTGGAATACCCACGAGAGTAGATCACCTGGTTCGTTGTCCGATCATACGCCTGCACCATGTACTCGCCAAGGTTCAGCGTATCGACGAGATTTACATGGCTCCCGGGCCACGGGCCCTCCTGGTACACTCGGTCGAGGCTGAACTTTTCCTCGCCTTTCACGCCCGTATGGTAGTAATCAACACGCATGGTTCTGTCGGTAAAGAACTTACCGTACATGGCGGATGGCTGCCCGTACAGCGATGGTGCAAAGAGAATAAGTACTGCGATTGTGTACCGGCGCATTGAAGGTCTCCAGAAAATAATCGGGCCAGGGCTCTTCCCCTGGCCCTTGACGATGTGACTTAACGGAAGAAGAAACGAACCCCGATTCCTCCATTGGCGCTCAGTTCAGTCGCCGGAGCGAGGTCCAGAATAGGAGCGATCTCAAGAAACACGTCGATCGGGGCACCCTTTGGCAGGAACGTGATTCCTCCTGAAACCCGGACTCCAAAGACCGCATCGTCCCTCCCGGCACCGAGCCGTCCACCAACACCGACATACGGAATAAAGCGTTCGGTGGACTTAATGGCATCCATGAAATGCCATAGATAGTCGCCGTGAAGATGGAAGAATCCACGATGACGGAATGACCATGCGACACCTCCGTCGATGGCATTTCTCGGCGAAGTCCAGTACTTGCCGCTAATGCCCGTCGGCTCTCCAAGGATGATCCCGAGGCCGAACCCGCGGTCCTGAGCGGCCGAGATCGCATGCAAACCGGAAACGAGAATTGCCAGAGCAAATATTCGTTTCATCCCTTCTCCTCCTCTGATGTGATACCTGAAACCAACGCTTGCGATGCTATTTGACGCCGAGAAGCTCAACATCGAAAACGAGCTCGGCATTCGGTGGAATGCTACCCCCAGCTCCCCGTACCCCATATCCAAGGTCAGCGGGGATGATGAGCTTCCGTTTTCCCCCGACCTTCATGGTCGCAACACCTCCTCCCACCCCTTGATGACGTGTCCTTTACCTATTACGAATGTGAACGGCTCGTTACGGTCGACCGAGCTGTCGAACTTCTTCCCATCCTGCAGGAAGCCCGAATAGTGTACGGTGACTCTTCCACCGTTTTTCGGCAATTCACCTTCACCGACAACCATATCGATGTACTTCAATCCCGATGCCGTCGTTATTTCTTTCATGTCAGTTCTCTCTCTCCCGGGTATGTGTTCGGTTTTGCCGTGGCTTTCTTCGGCTGATTCTCCTGCGTCCCGCCACCGCTTGCGACAGCGGCAAGCACCATACAAGACATACAACAGATGAACAAACGTCTCATACTGATCGCCATTCTGTTTGGACAACGGTTTGAAGATAGCTGTTTCTTCCGTGAATTCAAAGAACAACATCGGGTATTTTCCAATTTCGTATTGCGTGGCTGTCCGCGGCCTGAGGATTGCTATTCAACAACAATTGATTTTATTACAGCTGTTCAACCGCCTGCTTCTCACTCGACAACTCAGACCAGATGATGAGACTGACACTCGACATGATTCTCCTCGCTGCCCTGGTCGCAGCAGGTTGCTCACCTCCGATCTATTATGTGAAGCCTCGTGAATGGCACTCTCCAGCCCTCACAGATTCTGTCATAACTTCGTATCGTCCGTACCTGCAGGGTAGACGGATCTTCCTCGATCCGGGACACGGGGGTGAGGACAGGGTCAACAAAGGTCCTGAAGGGGACGCAATCGAGGCGGACGTGAACCTCAGGGTCGGCTTGGCGCTTCGCGACTACCTTGAAAGGGCAGGTGCATTCGTCATGATGTCCAGGATGAAGGATACAACAGTTTCCCTCCATGACAGGCCCAAGCATGCGGAACAACTCGGCGCAGAACTGTTCATCTCCCTGCATCACAACGCCACAGGAACCGGAGACCGAATCACCAATTACACAGCCGTGTACTACCACGCCTACGAAGGTCATCCTGAATATCACCCCGCAAACCAGGATATCGCGCGCTACATTCAACGGGACATCAGCTACGCGATGAGAAACCCGGGCCCGCCGTTCTTTTCGTTCGACGGGACCCTCTCCGACTTCGGAATCTATGCCAATAGCGGCTTCGCCGTGCTACGCCATAGTTCTCTTCCCGCAGTGCTCATCGAAGGCTCGTTCTTCACACATCCGCACGAAGAGCAACGACTGACAATCGAAGAGTTTAACAGAATTGAGGCGTGGGGAATCTTCGTTGGACTGGGGAAGTACTTCGCAGCTGGCATACCACGACTTGCTGTTCATTCGGATACCGTGGTCACGGTTCCACGACCGACCATCATGCTTTCTGTAGGCTCGCAGGACACTATTGACGAGAGGACTCCAGCTGCCACCATCGGGGGTGAACCGGCTGACATTCACTACGATGCTTCGACGAGGATTGTGACTGTTACCCCTCGTGGGGAGCTATCGAGCGGCATCTATCGACTGCACGCATGGCTGAGAAACACCAACGGGATTACCACCTGGCCTTTCAGACAGCAAATCACCGTCGTGCTTCCTGTAACCAGCGTTAACATTGAGGCACATCCACGTGAACTGCCGCCAAGCAGGCAGGCGGAAGCGCGCGTGCTGGTCAAAGCATTCGACAAGTTCGGAAGTCCTGTTACAGATGGGACCGCCATCCGAGTCTTCTTTGCGGATAAGGACACTGTGTTGCTTTCAGACCGAGGTCAGGTGAGATTCTATCCGAGAGGTTCTGATGACGCTCGGGAGATAATTGTCAGCGCTGTGGCGTCATCGATAGTGGAGCGGGAGACTATCAATGTGTCTCCTGCCCTCACGGCCTTCGTCATCGGATACATCTCGTCCGCAACTGATTCGCTGCCGATCGGCGGCGCCCGCGTCGATTCCGATTCGTCCATTGAATCCAACACCCCCCTCGATGTTACTCACGACGATGGCCGCTACATTCTCTCCACACGCATGTCGGGCCCAACTCGTTTCAGATTCTTTCGGAAGGGATACTTTGGAAAGTTTGACACACTTGCGCCCGTCCCGGAACCGGTTGAAAGGAACATTTACCTGACCCCCGTCGCAGGGGGCAGACTGTTCGGCAGGACGCTTTTGATTGATCCAAGGCACGGAGGGACCGAGAATGGCGACATTGACTCCGGCGGACTACGAACAGCCGACGTCAATCTTGAGATTGCTCGGCGTCTCTTTGATTTGTTGAGAGCCTCTGGAGCGAATGCTGTTCTCGTTCGTGAGAAAGACTCAACGATCAGCGAGACCGAACGGGCAAGGAGATCGGCAGGGTTCCCGCGCGGAATGTACATTCGGATTGATGCCTCCGGTAAGATAGGTGAGGCGGAGTGCAGGATTTATCCAAGCTTGACAAACGCGGCCTTTGCCGCAAACATTCTCAGGAGCCTCAAGCTGGTTGCAGGACTGGACTCCGCAGGTATTACACCGTCCTCGGAGAGGTTCTACTATGATGTCGCCATGGGAACAATCAATGTGACTGTTCCGTCCGTTCTTACGGGCCACTACAGCGGCGTGGACAGTCTGTACCGTAAGAACAACATCGCGTGGGGGCTCTACCTCGGGATTCTCGCTTCAGAGGGACACGAAACAGGTACTTGGGCAGAAGATAGCATCCAGACCGAAACACCCTGGACTGCTGTGACAGTGAATGAGGCACTTACCAGCGCGAGTGATGCCCGGGGCGTGGCAAGGTTCTATGGGTTGGCCGAAATAAGGGATGTTGTATCAACCGGTCTGAAAACGTCCAATCCCTCGAGACGACCTTAGCGGTTGATCTTCTCCACCTCCACTGTGACTGATTGACTATTCGAACGGAGGATGACGGTATCCCTTGTAATCGCAAGTGTCGCAGGTGCCGGGGCAACCACGAGCAGCTCTTTCATCGCAACCTGTGTTGCATTCTGGTCGAGTATGATGACAGAGGGTCGGTATTGTGGTATCCCATTTTCAAACTCCACAAGCTCAACCACGACCGCGAGATGCTCGCGCACGTACCTGATCCCTGTGATAATATGATTGCCGGATGCAGTATGGTAGCTACGCGACGCAACTCCTTCGGCAATCGCTTCGATCGTGACAATGTTTTTGCCCGCCAAAGCCACCCGCCGACTGTCATGTGATATGTCGGCATAGCGGAACATCCCCGACATTTCCCGAAGCCTCCGGCCTTCACCATCAAGCATCTCCGTTGACGCTTGAAGACCATCGGCAAAGACATATGAGCCGACAACGACCACGTCCCCCGTGGCGGAGAGAAGGATCTCTGCAGCCTGTGTCCCCTTCAGTGTTCGTCGCCACAGTTCTCTGCCGTCGATTGTGCACATGATAACGCGGGCATCGACATCTCTCTCCGATGTCAGCACTGCAACTCTGCCTGCTCCGACCGAGCATTTCAGGATGCGTTCGTAATCCAGATCATTCGTGACGGAGAAGGTCATCGTATTCACCAACCCACCCCTTCCATCATAAAACTCGACTATCCCGTTCAGTGGCTGGACTACAACCGCTCTCCCCTCGACGTCTGAAACGTGGATGGCCGGAAACTGAACATCGAACGGAACGTCCCTCGTAATCCTGTAAACTTCTTTTCCTGTCCGTTCCACCACACTGGCAGACCAATGATTGGTTTCGGCTGCATTTTTCGCCCCACCCTTTTTTTCGACGATTGCCTGGAAGCCGCCGCCGCGCGACTCCTGTGCCTGGCTGTGAAAGAGTGCACCATGGCCAAAGAGCAACAGTATGAGTATCCCTGCCCTCATCGACTTTGGCATCATCCTGATAACCATCGGGATTGTTGAGCGTCCATCTCCGCCCTATTTGATCAATAACATCTTCTTCGTGAGCGATATGCTTCCGGCTTCAAGCCGGTAAACGTACACACCGCTGGAGAGACTTGCGGCGTCGAACCGCTCCCGATACTTGCCGGGCTCTCTGACTTCATTCACCAATGTCACAACTTCACGACCAAGAAGGTCATACACTTTGAGCCTCACCAACTCTCGACTCGGGACTCTAAACTCAATGGCTGTGTTTGGGTTGAAAGGATTCGGATAGTTCTGCAGTAGCTCGAATTGTTCCGGCAGGAATTGCGAAACACCTTCATCCACATCGGTTGGGAAGTCGAAGAACTGATATACCCGCTGCATGAGCGAGTCACGGTTGGGCCGCGTGGTAATGGTTTCAAAGGGAAAACCGATGTACACGACAGCGCCGGGCTGTGTGCCATTCGGGAACAGCCCGTTGAATGCAACCCCTGCATAGACGGGATTGCCGACGGTGCCATAGTGGAGAATCGTGCTTGACCCGTTTGTCGGAGCAATGTAGTCAGGATAATCCTCATCGTACGGTGACCCTTCCGCCACGACGCCATACCTGAACGAAAGACCGGCAAATATGGAGGACCCTGTACCGTTGACCGTATACTCGTTCGCGTCATCGCCCACGTACGAGGCCTTAAGGTACTCATGCAGAAAATCTCTGTCCGACTGTGTCGGTCCGCTTGGCCGGTCCAGGTGCCACGCGATTTCCGAACCGCTGACAAACAGCTTACCGCCATTCTGCAGGTAAGTCTTCACCAAAGCCTGTTCGTTTGTGTCGAACGTCTGGTCATTCGTTGACTCGTCGCCCAGCACCCATAGAACGGCCTCGAAGTTCTGCAGCCACACATGGCCCTCGATGACTGCCTCGTTGGAACAGGTGCTGAACCCGAAATTCACCGGAATGGACTGCCCTTGCGCCATCGCAAAAGGATGTGCAGGCAGATGATAGCTGCCGGAACCCTCCGTTCTGTCAAACCCATCAACAATCAATGTCCGGGGGAGGTTGTTGTTGATCCGAACACCATACACGTCACTGAAGGAGCTCACATTTGCCGGCGCGGCCGAATCCACGGCGGCCAGACGGAAGAAGATTGTCCCCGAAGTGACGTTGTACGATATCGATGTCCTGCCGGCGGGCAACGCACTTTCGCTTTCCTTCAGTATCCAGGTCACTCCGTTAAGCGTGAAGTACAGTCGGTATCCGCGCAGGTCGGCTTCGGTATTCGGATACCATGAAATGGTAAAGCGGTCCACGCTATCCTGGACAACTGACCGGAGCAGCGGCGGCGCAGGAGGAACCAGATCCTGACGTGTAACCTCTACAGCGACGTATTCTGTATCCGCGAGGCTGCGTGTGTCCTGCGCAAACACCATCACCACATAGTTGCCGACCGGCAGCGCGCCGGTATTCCAGGAGTTGGGATTCACGATGCGTGTGGCGTTGATGTAGTCTGCCCCGTCACCGTTGGTAATCGTGTATATATGAGTGGAAAGGTCCGAACCGTCTGCGAACACTCTGTGCACATATGAATCGTTCGGCTTCCTGTCGAAACGGTACCGCACGCCCGAAGACGGGGGCTCATACACGACTGTGGAGGTGTCAGAGGAATAGACCTTGTATCCCGCGATGTACGTGCCATTGTTCGTAGTTGAGCCGCTGATGCCGGATGAGTCGGCGGCGTTGGTCTCGGCAATGTGGACTCGAATATCGACACTTCCGCTGATGCGGTTGCTCTGAAATTCGATGTTCGTCTCATCAACAAAGAAATGCACGGAAAGAATCCGCGGAGGGTAGTTGTCGATGTACGGAGTAAACCCACCCTCAGGACGGATGGCATTCATTTCCGAACCAACATACCCATTCGTGAAATGCACGTGGCCCAACCCCGGCAGGATGTTGCCAAGCACCGTCGAATACGCAAACACCGGATCCGATACGACAAGAAAGGGGTTCGGGTTGATGTGAACATAGGCGTCGCTCTTCGTCAGACCGCTCACAGTGTATTGAACCCTGACGTACGCGTTGTTCCCTTGTTGAGGAACTGTACCGATGGCCGTGACAATTCCATCGTACACAGGATATACCGGAGAACCGTCGGGCTTGGGGACGTCCGCGCCATTGTGGAAATGGTCGGAAGTGAGTGTGTTCCGGAATTCAGAGAAGACGCCGGTAATGGGATGGGTTGAGAAAACGGGGGTAACCGGCCATCCATGCCTCGTTGTGTCTTGACCGAGCAGGGAGATGGGGCTGACAAGGAGATATGTAAGCAACGCGCGTCGCATGGCAGGAAGCCTGATCCAGTGTATGAAAATCGGTTGAGGTTGTCAACAGCATCGAACCGCGATGGCGGGCTGCCTTCTTGCGATTAGCACCGCTTCTTTGGATATTCTCACGACAACCTCAGGATCGCGACGTGATACTCTTCCTCGGCTTGGCACTTATGATTGCCCGGGTTGATACATCGGTACAACGGGAGCAACAGCGTGGGGAGCATCAGTACTTTCTCGACGGGCAACGGGCGACAGAGTTGATCGACGTTCCCGGTGCGCCCGATTTCAAGCGGGGAATTGACTTGGTCGCCGACGGCAAACCCGCTGAGGCAGCCGCGGCATTTGAGGATCTAGTCCGCAAGTACCCCAAAAACTCCATAGCTTACTACAATCTGGGCGTGACGTACAAGTTTCTCGGGAAGTACATTCTGGCGAGAAAGAACCTTCGGAAGGCCTGCAAACTGAAGGGAGATCCCCGTTACAGAGAACAGCTAAAGGAAATCAAGCAGCTTGAGGAGGCCAGTCTGAGGGAGCGATAGTGAATCTCTTCTCCGACCAGTCAGGGCCTGGCTACTTCAGAAAAAGAAGTTTCTTTGTCTGCACGAAGTCGCCCGCCTGTAGCCTGTAAAAGTAGACGCCGGTTGCCGCTTTGTCAAGGTGAAGTTGTACCGTGTACTCTCCTGCGACCTGGACTTCATTGACCACTGTCTTTACTTCCCTTCCAAGCAGATCATAGATTTTCAGACTCACTCCCCCCGAGCGCGGCAGGCTGTACCTGATCGTCGTTGTCGGGTTGAATGGATTCGGATAGTTCTGCGTGAGAGAGTAGGCAGAGACTCCTGTACGTGGTGTAACGCTGACGATGTAGTTCGAATCGGCCACGAATCGAAACAGATCTGTCGCGGTGAGGGGCTTGTCGGTGATGATCCAGAGGGTGTCACCCGCGCCGGGACGCACCGCCGAAGAAAAGTCGAGGTTAACCTGGTAACTGAATCGAATGGGTGGCTGTTCATACAGGACGATTGGTTCGTCTGAATCCCATCTATCATTAAACGGTGTCGTCTCACGCACCAGCCCCCTACCAGGCCGCATTGAGTCGACGTTCACAAGGTAAAACGGACAGACAATCCGTTTCTGACCGAATTGGTTCAGGAGCGTATCACCGGGAAAGGCATAGCGTCCATCAGGAAGAGTGTCGAGTGGATTAAATGCAAGGTACCAATCAAGAGGCAGCTTGGTCTGATTAAGGAAAATCCCTGTCCAGTTGAAATTCACGGTCGTGTCCAGCTCAGCTCGATTGAATCCCGACTTCTCCAAGTTTATATCAGGCCCCAGGTCGATCACGCGTAACTTCAGGCCATCGAACAACGGAGTCGATATATCCGGCCTGATCGCATAGTTGCTCACCACGTTCAGGCCAGTCACCGTGTCTCGTATACTCAGGAACTTCGTGGAATCTGGATGCGTGACAGTGAAGCTCAGCTCATAGGCATGTCTCGTAAGCTGTGTCGGATCGACAGCCTGGAGATTCAACTCTGGTGTTGCCTTTCCTGCGATATGCTCAAACACTGTCGGTTCATAATGTCCGGCTTCATAGTCAATGGCAAACGAGCGACTGATGAGAGTCGTGTCACGCGCACCATCGGACGCGATCACCCGCAGGTAGTACGATGAGGAGTTGGGTGCCTGTGTGAAGTCCCAATGGAATGTAAAGCTGCCGGCCTGAACTGCCTGAGAAAAGACAGTCGTGAAAGGGCCGGCCTGATCGAATGCATACTGGACCGTCACAGTGAGAGTGGTATTGTCCGCATCCTCTGCGACCCAGGAGATTGGAAGTGGAGGATTGCGAACCGTTGTCCCCTCGAACGGTAGATCCATCTCAAGCTCGGGCTGCGCATTGCCCGGGTTGTTGACCGTGAATCGCTGATCGGAGACATCATACGCGTACTGACTCAGGTCGTTGCTATATGCGACGATCCTTAACAGGTAATTCACCCCATCCCGTCCTGCGGCCGTATTCCAGGTGTACGGCTGTCCCACCGGGTGTTCCCAGACAATCGGCTTCCACGATGTTCCGCGATCCCACGAACACTCAATTAGTACTCTGGCACTCGGGTCGGTGCCGGTGTACTGCCACGTGACCGGCACATCTCCACTCACGACGCCGACTGGTCCGGTGAGTTGAATCGCGTAGTCTGGATCTCCGCCGCCCGCACCTGTGCTACCACTGATGTTCGGCCAGTGGGAGGCAAAGTGGACATAGTTTGCATCGTCGACCATGTCTTGATAATCCTCGGAAAAGAAAACCACCAGGGAAACGTAAGTGCTCTCGCCTGCCATCATAGAGAACGGTCCGCTCCCGAACACAACAATATTGTCGCCGGGTGTGGTGAACAGTGGTTGGTTTGTCGCTATGCTGTCCGTGGCAAGCAGACGCCAGAACAATGTATCGTTCTTCGGAACATTGGGGAATGAGTTGGTGTACGGAAGGGCGAAGAACGTTGTCAAGTCATGGTTGTTTGGTGTCTTGAGAAACTTGAATCCCATGTATCCGGTAGGTTGCCCACCGGTGCCAACGCCGTTCGCGTCCCAAACGTAGATCGTGTTCCTTCCATGGTAACGCGCCGTGTCACCCAAGGGACCGCCTGGTCCGATGAAGAATGTCAAATCATCCGCGAAGTCTCCCGGCCCACCAATGTGCGGATCACCGTAGAATCCGAAGTAACACCGGTTGATGTCCTTGGGACTATCATTCTTCAGTTTCCATTTCATGAATACGGCATCAGCGAGGTTGCCGCCGAATTGATACGTGCGGACTTCGGCGCTTACCCCAAGTCCTCGTTTCGAACTGTCGGAAGGAAATGGATAGTACGGGTATTTTCTATTCGTAAAGTCATCCATCCCGTAGGATGCTTCGTTCATCCCAATCACTACACCATTGCCAAACTCTCCAGGCCAGGCAGTCCATGAGGAAGGCCAACTACTTGTGTCATTACTGGTGGCAAGGTGGCCCTGTGCAGGATTAGCATAGCCGG
>Ga0326597_10006771_pt1 | contig 15642 bp, 13 predicted proteins | sample RVTome_12_FD_203789 | JGI IMG/M metagenome (GOLD analysis project Ga0326597, IMG submission 203789) | Soil microbial communities from uranium-contaminated site in the Upper Colorado River Basin, Wyoming, United States - RVT100D185 | ecosystem: Environmental > Terrestrial > Soil > Contaminated >...
TGCGAGGTGCTTCCTCCCGAGCGGGTGCAGGATCTCATCGAGGAGTACTTCTCCTCCTTCATCGACGAGGTCCATGAGCTCGGAGGGACAATTAACGAGACGGCCGGGGACGGCTTGATGGTTCTCTTCCCCGGCGAAGGGCCGGAAGGGCATGCCCGCGCCGCCGTCCGCGCTGCGTCTCTCATCCATTCCCGCACGATGGAATTCGAGGTGTGCCATGCAAGCGAGTGCCGGGACTTGGCCGTGCACATCGGGGTCAACTCCGGACCCGCGAACCTCGGCGTGATGGAATACCGGGGGCGGCGGGAGGTCCGCGCCACCTATACGGCGATCGGGCCGGTGACCAACCTCGCCGCCCGCCTCACCGGCCTCGCGCCCGCCAGGAAGACCTACGCATCCGAGGAAACCTGGCGCCGTCTCAACGGGGCTTTCAAGGGCTGCTATGCCGGAAGTTTTGAGTTGAAGAACATCGGCCGGCCCGTGAAGGTCTACGATGTCACGGCCGACTTGGTTCCGGGTCCAGGTTCGTGAGAGCACCAAAGGTGGCGGCTGGGATGCACCCGGTATGCCATTTCGGACAAGGTGGAGCTTCTGTGATCTCGCCGTGGAGGGAGTAGGACGTGGAAGAGCTGTTCCGCTTCGGGGCCATTCCCTTGGCCTTCGGCCTCCTCGGCTTCGTCGAGCCCTGCTCGATGGGGGCGAATTTCGTGTTCCTGGCCTACCTGAGGGGCCGGCCCCTAGCGGAGCAACTCGGCCAGGCCGCGGCCTTCGTCCTGAGCCGGGCGCTTTTTCTCGGGCTCCTGGGCGCCGGGGTGGCTTGGCTGGGCCGCTCCTTCGCGGCGGGGATTTATCTGTACAGCGCGGGGCTGGGGGCGCTGTACGTCCTGCTGGGGATTCTGGCCTTGAGTGTCCATTTCGGGGGATTCACCTTGCCGGTGGGCGACTTGGCTTGGCTTCAAAGGAAATCAGGCTTGGCGCTGCCGATGGGGGCCGTCTTCGGCCTGAGCGCCCCGATCTGCGCCACCCCCTTGTTCCTGGCTCTCCTGGGGCAGGCGGGCCTGGCCGGCGTGGGGAAGGGGTTCATCTCGATGTTCCTCTTCGGAGTCGCTCTCTCCGCCCCATTTCTCGTTATCGCGGCCTCCCGGCGTGCCTCCGATTGGCTCATCCGCCTGGGGCGCCACTCGGCCCGGGCACCCTTGTGGGCGGGGGTGTTCCTGGTGCTGGTGGGCGCCTGGAGCGTCTGGATCGGCTGGCGTGGCCTTCCGCCGCGAGGCTGACGCCAGGAGAGAGAAGATTCATTCATCCCAGAGGAGGCAAGACGTGAGCCGCCTTCCCCTTTTCGCACTGATGGCCGCTGTGGCGCTCACGGGCTACGCCGTCGGCTTCTATGTCCAGCCCGCGTCCGTCCCGACCGGGAGCATGAAGGCCCCCGCGGGCGCCCCCGTCGTCCCGCCGGTGACGGGCTACAGCGAGGGCCGGGAAATTCTTTTCATCCACACCGAAGCCTCGGATCCCAAGATCGCCAAGCTCCTGACGGACATGATGGGCTCGCCCGTCCTGCACGTCCCCTCCCTCGCCCGAGTGCCCGGGGAGAACCTGGCCCGCGTGTACGTCTATAAGAACGGCTTGAAGCCCGAGGGCCCCCGCGGCCCCCTGGGCTTCCAGCCCGACGTGTTCGAGAACCCGCCCGGGCAGGCTGGATACCGGCCGCTCCGGAAGGTGGCCCTGGTAGCCTGGAAGGACGAGAAAGCGGCCCGCCTCCAGAAATCGGCCGCCGAGGTGAAGGAAGCGATGAGAAAGGGGGAAATCACGGTCGAGGATTCGGGGATCGTGGTGAACATGCCGTTTCTGACCTGGCCGGGCGGGCGGCGCTAGGCGCTCCCGCCCCTCCGGGCGCGGCGGATACGCTCTCCCAGCGGCGGGTGGGAATGGAACAGCGCCACCACCCAGCGGGGCGGGCAGGGGTCCGCCAGGTTCTTGAGGCAGAGCTTCTCCAGGGCGGAGGCCATCCCCTCGCCCGACCCCGTATGGCGGACGGCGAAGGCGTCGCACCAGTACTCCAGCCGGCGCGCGTGGGCGAGCGTCGCGGGCGCGAGGAGCATCCCCCACAGCCCGAGCAGCAGCCAGGCGGCGGCGATCGCGGCGGGCTCCCCGGGCGGGACGGGGGGGATGCCCGCCCAGGCGTGCCACCCCGGATGCTCCAGGACCTTCTGGACGAGGAACAGCCCCGCCGCCAGGGCCGCCGCCCGCGCCAGGAGCAGCCGCGGGATATGCCGCCCCACGTGGTGGGCGATCTCGTGGGCGAGCACGGCCTCGATCTCCTCCGGAGAGGAATCGAGGAGGGTGTCCGTGAGCACCACCCGGCGGGAGGGCCCCCAGCCCACCAGGGCGGCGTTGGCGGCCCGGCTCTTGCGGCTCAGGTCCATCTCCCACACCCCGCCCCGCACCCGGGCCCCCGTCCGGGCGAGGAGGCCCTCCAGGCGCTCCCGGAGGCCGGGGTCCTCCAGCGGCTTGAAGCGAAAGAACAGGGGGGCCAGCACGACCGGCCCGATGAGGGTGAGGGCCCCTCCCAGGAGAATCCCCAGCCCGGCGGCGAGCCACCACCAGTCCTGCGGGCGGGCCGCCATGACGGCCACGAAGGCCCCGGCCGCCGGGCCCCCGATGGCCAGGAGGAGCAGCATCCCTTTGGCCCGGTCGAGGAGCCACCCGCCCAGCGTCTCGGTCGAGAGGCCCTCGCGGCGGGGCAGCCGGTAGCCGGCCAGGTAGTCCAGCGGGAAAGAGACCGCCTCGCGCAGGAGCGCCAGGAGCGCGAAATAGACCATCCCCGAGATGAAAACCGGGGCATGCGGCAGCGGCCAGCCCCCCCGCGGCGCAAGGGCGAGGACGGCCAGGACGGCTCCGGCTTCCACGGCGGAGGCGGCCAGCCCCAGCCCCAGCCGCTGCATCTGGTAGCGCCGCGCCCGGACACGGTGCCCGGGCGGGAAGGGTCCCTCGGCCATCCTTCCTCCTCTTCTTCCCCCGGCCCGACCTAGCTATCCGGCGCCCGAGAACCGATTTGGCAACCGCGAAGGCGGGGGGTATAAATAAAGGGATAATCCGTGGCTTATTCGGGAAAACGGCCGCCTCTTCCGCTTCCCGAGCTAGGTCCGCCTCCGGCGGGCGCAGTCCCACGCAGGGGCAGAAGGGAGAAAGCGGATGAACCTCTCCGCTGATCTTCCCCAGCTCGCGAAGGTGGTGTACCACTCCCCCGCCCTTCCGCTCCAGGAGTGGCGGGGGCAGCTCGAGGGCCAGGGCTTCGTGCTCCACGAGGTTCCCTCGCTGGAGGCGATCGAGCCGGCCCAGGACGCGCTCAACGTCATCCTCCTCGATGACCGCTTGGCGGGCGAGAACGGGCTCCCCGGGCTGGAGCGTTTCTCCGCCGAGACGACCCCGGCCTCGATCATCCGCGTCATCCCGTCCGGTCTGGCGGGGATGCCCTCGGGAGAGCTTCCGCCCCACGTCTCGGGCGTGCTCCAGTGCCCCGTCCAGGAGACGGCCCTCATGCTCGCCTTGCGGGGGGCCTTCTGGCACGCGGCCCTCCAGCGCTCGGCCCATATCGAGCGCCACCACCGGGGCCTCCTCACCCGGAACTTGGACAAGCTGACCCAGATCGGAATCGCCCTCTCGGCGGAGCAGAACCACTACCGCCTCCTCGACATGATCCTCACCCACAGCCGGGAGCTCACCAACGCCGACGCGGGGAGCCTCTATCTGGTGGAGGAGACCAGCGACGGGAAGAGGAACCTCCGTTTCGTGCACACCCAGAACGATTCGAAGCGCATCCCCTTCAAGCAGTTCATCATGCCCGCCACCAAGACGAGCATCTCCGGCTACGTCGCCGTGACGGGCGGGACGCTCAACATCCCGGACGTGTACGACCTGCCGCCTGGGGTCGAATACTCGGTCAACAAGTCCTTCGACCAAAGCGTGGGCTACCGGAGCAAGTCCATGCTCGTGGTGCCGATGCGCGACCATAACAACGAGATCACGGGCGTCCTGCAGCTGATCAACGCCAAGCCCTCGGCCGACATCCTGATCCCGACGCCCGAGGCGGCCGAGCGGCACGTCGTGCCCTTCGACCACGCGGTCGAGCACCTGGTCTCCTCCCTGGCCAGCCAGGCCGCCGTGGCCCTGGAGAACAGCATGCTGATCGAGAGCCTCGAGCGGACCTTCGAGGGGCTGGTCAAGGCCTCGGTCCACGCGATCGAGCAGCGGGACCCGATCACGTCCGGCCACTCCGAGCGCGTCACGGAGCTCACCTGCGCGCTCGCCCACGCCGTGAGCGAGACGACCGAGGGCCGCTACGCCGAGACGCTCTTCACCGAGGAGCAGATGAAGGAGCTTCGCTACGCGGGCTTCCTGCACGACTTCGGCAAGATCGGCGTCCGCGAGCACGTGCTCCAGAAGGCGAACAAACTCTACCCGATGGAGATGGAGGTGGTGAAGAACCGCTTCGCCGTCATCAAGCGGACCATCCAGGCCGAGTACCAGGAGCGGATGCTCGAGCTCGCCCTCGCCGGAAAGCGGGATGAGGTGGAGAAACAGCGCGGGGAGATGAACGCCAGGCTGGCCGAGGTGGACCACTACCTGAGCCTGATCGTCCGCTCCGACGTCCCCACCATGATGCCGGACGGGGACTTCGACGGCCTGATGAAGCTCGGGGAGATCACCTATCGTGACTTCGACGGGACGGAGAAGCCCTACCTCACCCCCAACGAGCTCAAGTGCCTCGCTCTCCGCCGGGGGAACCTGACGGAGGAGGAGCGCAAGGAGATCGAGTCCCACGTCGTCCACAGCTACGACTTCCTCGTCCAGATCCCGTGGACCCGGGCGCTCCGGGGCGTGCCCGAGATCGCCCACGGCCACCACGAGAAGCTGAACGGGACCGGATATCCCCGGCACCTGAAGGAAGAGGAGATCGTCCTTCAGGCCAAGATCATGTGCGTATGCGACATCTTCGACGCCCTCACCGCCACGGATCGCCCCTACAAGAAGGCCGCTCCCCTGGAGAAGGCCATCCAGATCCTCAAGTTCGAGGTGAAGGACCAGCATCTGGATCCGGAGCTGGTGGACATCTTCGTCAAGAAGAAGGTCTACCGGGCGGTGGAGCAGTTCAGGGAAGCCGAATACGCCGAACCCGCTTCCTGAGAGGCCCTTCCGCCGTGCCACGCCGATTCATTGACTTGAGAAGCGACACCGTCACCCGCCCCACGCCCCCGATGCGCGAGGCCATGATGCGCGCCGAGGTGGGCGACGACCTCTTCGGCGAGGACCCCACCGTCAACTCCCTCCAGGAGCGCGCGGCGGGCATCTTCGGCAAGGAGGCCGCCCTCTTCGTCCCCTCCGGCACCCAGGCCAACCAGATCGCCATCAAGGCCTACTCCCAGCCTGGGGACGAGATCGTCGCCGACGCCAAGTGCCATCCCTTCCGCAGCGAGGCCGGGGCTCCCTCCCTCATCTCGGGAATCCAGTTCGCGTTCGTGCCGGCCGACCGGGGAGTCTATGCCCGCCGCGACGCCGAAGCGGTCCTCCGGCCCGAGATGGGCCTGGGGCCGCACACCGCCCTCATCTGGATCGAGAACACCCACAACGCCGGCGGCGGGCAAGTCTTTCCCCTGGAGCGGATGAAGGAGCTGCGCGCGCTCTCCCTCGGGCGCGGGGTCCCCCTCCACATGGACGGGGCGCGCATCTTCAACGCCGTGGCGGCCTCCGGCATCCCGCCCCTGGAGTGGGGCGGCCAGTGCGACTCCCTCTCCTTCTGCCTCTCGAAGGGGCTGGGCTGCCCCGTTGGCTCGGTGCTCATCGGGGGCCGGGCCTTCATCCAGAAGGCGCGGCGCATCCGCAAGATCCTGGGCGGGGGCTGGCGGCAGGCGGGCATCCTGGCGGCGGCGGGTCTCTACGCGCTCGACCACCACGCCGGGCGTCTGTCGGAGGACCACGCGAACGCCCAGCGCTTCGCCGAGCTCACCGCGGGAATCCCCGGGGTGCGGCACGCCTTCCCCACGACCCCCACCAACATCGTCTTCCTCGACGTCTCCGAGTCGGGGAGGACGGCCGATGAGGTGAACGCCCGCCTGATGGAGCGCGGGGCCGCGCTCTCGACCTTCGGCCCGGCCCACATGCGCGCCGTCACCCACTTGGACGTGAGCCGGAAGGACGTGGAGGATGCGGCCAAGGCGCTGGCCGAGGCCGTTGCATGAGCGCGGGAGCGCGCGTCATCGTCCTGGGGTGCGGCACCTCCACCGGGGTCCCGGCCATCGGCTGCACCGATCCCGTCTGCCTCTCGGACGACCCGCGCAACAAGCGGCTGCGGCCGAGCATCTTCATTGAGGGGGATGGGACGGGCCTTCTCGTGGACACGGGCCCGGACCTCCGCGAGCAGGCCCTGCGCCACGGGCTCCGCCGGGTGGACGCCGTCGTCTACACCCACCACCACGCCGACCACACCCACGGGATCGACGACCTGCGCGTCTTCAACTTCCTGATGAAGCGCACCATCCCCTGCTACGCCTACCCCGACACGGCCGCCGTCCTGCGGCGCAACTTCAGCTACATCTTCGGCGAAACTCCCGACTACCAGGGCTTCAAGCCCCAGCTCACCCTCCACGAGGTGGCGGGGCGCCCGTTCGAGGCGGGGGGGTTCCGGGTGCGGCCCATCGAGCTCGAGCACGGCGGCATCCGGGTGATGGGCCTCCGCATCGGCGACTTCGCCTACGCCACCGACTGCAACGCCATCCCCAAGGCGTCGATGCGGGCGCTGGAGGGGGTGCGGGTGCTCATCCTCGACGCCCTGCGGCACCGGGAGCACCCCTCCCACTTCACCGTGGAGCAGGCCCTCGGAGTCGTGCGCGAGCTGCGGCCCGAGCGGACCTACTTCACCCACACCAATTACGAACTGGAATACCACGAGACGAACGCGAAGCTGCCCCCCGGCGTCGAGATGGCCTACGACGGGCTCACCTTCGAGATCCAGGCCGGGGACTAGGCGGCCCGGCAATCATGCCGCGTCTTCTGGCGCGCAATGCCTGCCGGCTAATTCCCGCCCGGCGGCAGGGGAAGGGCCCGGCCCGCCTCCCCCGCCGCGCCCTCCCCGCCCTCGCCCGGCAGCGGAGGGGCGAGGTCGAGGTAAAGGTTGTAGCCGGCGAAGAAGTAGGACACCGACGTCACCATGATCCCCGCCTGCAGGATGAGCTGCCCGAAACCCGTCCCGCCGAAGAGGCCGTGCACGAGCTGCCAGAGGACGAACCACGCCCCGAGGTAGGCGAGCACGAGAAGGACGACCGGCTTCTCCGCGCCCGCGGACGCCGCCGCCGACCGCCGGAACGCGGCCCGGAAACCGTCCCGGTGCAGGAGCGCGGCGAAGGCGCAGAAATAGTACCGGATGGCGGGCGGGAGGACCGCGAAGGCGGTGATCGCGATTGAAGCCGGGAAGATGAGCGGCCCGTCCCCCAGGAGGAAGCTCAGCGCCCCCGCCGAAACCCACAGGGTCAGCACCGCCAGGCCCTGGAGGCCGAAGGCATAGGCCAGGTCCACCCGCGCCACCTGCCACAGGCGGCTGGAAGCCTCGCTCAGGTCCCAGGCGTCTCCCCCGCCCCGGCGCTGCGCGTCGAGGCGGAGGATCAGCAGGATGAAGAGGAACGTCTGCATCAGGCGGAGCAGGAGCTGGGCCAGCAGCATGCGCGGGACGAGGACAAGCGCGTCCCCCGCCCCGGGCCGCAGAATCGACTGCAGGGAGGGCTGAAGCAGGAGGGCCAGGAACGCGAGCGGGAGATACAGCAACAGCACCACGGCGGTGATTTGGGAGAATTCGTCCCAGTGGATTCGGACCCCTAGCTCCAGATAGCGGGACACGGGGGCCGGGGCGCGGCCGGTCTGCATCGAAACCCCTTCTGGAAGGGAAAAGAGGCGCCGTTGCCATCGGGCGTCGAAGAAAGATACACTAGAGATTGTATTTTTTCAGCCGCCGAGGTCCATGTATCCCAAAAGCGCATGGCACGAGCGGGCGCCGGGCCAGGAATCATCGTTCGCCGGGGGGAATCCGGAAAAAATGGAACCGGATCCCGTCGCACTGCAAGGCGTGAGGCTTCTCGGACGGCGCGCCCTGGATACCACCGCCGAAGCCGGCCGGATGGGGATCTTTCTGGGAGCCTCCCTCGGATGGCTTCTCCTCCCCCCCTACCGGTTCCGGCTCCTGCTCCGGCAGATGCGGTTCATCGGGGCCGGTTCGGTTTCCATCGTCGTGCTCACCGGCCTGTTCACCGGAATGGTGCTCGCGCTCCAGGCCTTCTACACCCTGCAGAAGTTCGGCTCCGAGAGCCTGCTGGGGCCGGCCGTCGCGCTGAGCCTCATCCGGGAGCTGGGGCCGGTCCTCACCGCCCTCGTGGTGGCGGGCCGGGCGGGGTCGGCCATGACCGCCGAGATCGGGATCATGGTCATCACGGAGCAGGTGGACGCCCTCAAGAGCATGGCCGTGAATCCCATCCAGCGGCTCTCCTCTCCCCGCCTGCTGGCCGGGGTTCTGACGTTCCCGCTGCTCGCCTCGATGTTCAACGTGGTGGGCATCTTTGGGGGCTACTTCGTCGGGGTGAAGCTCCTCGGCCTGAGCAGCGGGGTCTATTTCGGGGAGATGCAGGCGAAGGTCGAGATGGCGGACATCACGGGAGGGCTGGAGAAGTCGCTCGCGTTCGGCCTCCTGGTGACGTGGATCTGCTGCTACGAGGGGTACACCTGCGGGCACGGCGCCGAGGGAGTGGGCCGCGCGACGACGTCGGCCGTCGTCCTCTCCTCGGTGCTCATCCTCGTGACCGACTATTTCCTGACCTCGATGGTCTTTTGAAGGGGACAAGGCCTTGTCAGAGCGGCGGATCGAGCTGATCGTGGGGACGTTCGTGCTCGCGGGGCTGGCTGCCCTCGGGTATCTCTCGATCCAGCTGGGCGGGGTGAACCTCGTCCCGTCCGGCTACGAGGTGACCGCCCGCTTCGCCAGCGTCACCGGCCTGAGGGAGGGCTCCACCGTCGAGATCGCCGGGGTTCAGGTGGGCCAGGTGGCCGCCATCGGCCTGGAGGACAGCGAGGCGGTGATCACCCTCCGCCTGAAGCCGAGCGTGAAGCTCGCCGAGGACACCATCGCTTCGATCCGCACCAAAGGGATACTGGGCGACAAGTACGTCAGCCTCAGCCCGGGGGGCGGGGAGAAGGTCATCCCGTCCGGAGGCCGCATCCGGGAGACGGAACCGCCCGTCGACATCGAGAAGATCATCGGGCAGTTCATCTATGGGAAGGTCAAGTAGCCGGGCACGGGCGCCCGGGCCGCTTTCAAGGGGGAACCGATACCATGATCGGCCGCAGATTCAGGATTGTTCTCGCGCCGCTGCTCGCGGCCCTCTTCGTCTTTTCGGCCGCGGCCTGGGCGGGCGAGCCCACCGACCAACTCAAGGTCCGGGTGGAGCAGGTGATCGCCGTCCTCCGGGATTCGGCGCTCAAGGAGAAAAAGGAGGAGCGCCGGACGAAGATCCGATCGATCATCATGAAGGCGTTCGATTTCGAGGCCATGGCCCGGAGCGCCCTCGGCGCCCATTGGAACAAGCTCAAGCCGGAGCAGCGGAAGGAATTTGTCGATCTCTTCAGCAACCTGGTCGAGCGGACCTACATCGGGAAGATCGAGCTCTACACCGACGAAACCGTCCGCTACACCGGCGAGCGGGTGGACAAGAGCTATGCCACCGTGGACACCATCGTGTCCTCGAAGAAACAGGAAGTCCCCATTCGCTACAGCCTGCACAAGAAGGACGCCGGCTGGCAGGTCTACGACGTGACGATCGAGGGCAACCGGCTGGTCAGGAACTACCGCGATCAGTTCCAGTCCATCCTCCGGCGCTCTTCCTACGAAGAGCTCGTGAAAAGCCTCCGGGCCAAGCAACACGAGGGCTAGCCGGGTCTCCCGGCGCGGGGGTGCGGCCGGGGATCTCCGGCAGGGGGAACTTCCGCGCCACCTCGGCGTGATCCCGAAGGCCCATCGCCTCGCGCTGGACGATGAGGAAGTAGCGGTAGCGCTCCGCGTGGTCGAGCGCTGCCTGCAGGTCCCGCTCCAGGGCGGCCCGGCGCTCCCCCGCCCCGGCGGGGCACGCCCCGAGCGCCTGGAAGGCCCGCCAGGCCTCCTCCCGGCGCCGCGCGAACTCCCGCCCGATCCGGCCGAGCGTGTTCGCCATCTCCTCGGCGATGTCCCGCTCCACCTTGAGCTGGGGAAAACCCTCCGGCGTCCGGCCCTCTTGCATCGGATTCTCCTCGGCGGCTACTTGAACCGGGGGAGGCCGAAGGAGAGGATCGTCCCGATCCCGCCCACGGCGGCGCAGTAGACGGGCAGCGCCGCGGCCAGCCCGAAGGCGTCCGACAGCGCCCCCACCGCCACCATGCTCCCGCTCGCCACGAACCACATGGCGCCCAGCATGAAGCTGCTCACGAGCGCCGCGTGCGCCGGGGCGATCTCCTGGGCGTAGGTGACGGACACCCCCATCGAGCCGTAGAAGGCCGCGCCCGCACCCATGAAGGCCAGCGTCCGCAGCGGGTCGGGCAGGAAGAACGCCAGGACGATCAGGGGCGTCCCCAGCATGATCGAGGCGATGGTCACGAAGCGCCTCCCCATCCGGTCGGAGAGGTGGCCGCCGAAGATCCCGCCGACGGTGGCGGCCAGGAGATGCAGGGTGACGGTCCGCCCGCCCTGGGCGACCGTCCCGCCCGTCGAGACGATGAACAAGGGGACGAAGGCGTTCACCGTCATCGTCACGGAGGTGCGGCAGAGGCTCACAATCCAGAGGCGGGCCAGCGGGCGGAACACCAGCCGCAGCGACTTGAACGTCTCGGCGAGGCTCGGGTGGGCGAGGCTCGCGCTCCCCCGGAAGGGCGGCGAGAAGAAGAGGAGAAAGAGACCGAAGACAAGGCCAGGAACCGCGCCGTAGATGACCCCCTCGGGGCCGTACCGGGTGACCAGAAAGGTGGCGGTCGCCGCCCCCGCGGCCGTCCCCAGCCGGCCGCCCGAGATGTAGAGAGAGACGCCCAGGCCGCGGCGCCTCCCGGCGGACTCGCTGGCCAGCACCGAGGCCACGGGATGGAAGCAGGCCGACCCCACCCCTCCGATCAGGAGGAGGCCGAAGAGCGCCCAGAAGTTCGGCATGAAGAACATGAGGGCCAGCAGCGCCCCCAGCAGGGGCCCCAGCGCCATGAGCCAGCCCTTGCGGAGCCGGTCGGCGAAATAGCCGAAGAGGAGCTGGCCCATATCGGCCGTGATGCCGTGGGCCGAGGACAGCAGGCCCACCATGCTGAGCGAGAGCTGCAGCTTCTGGGCCAGCAGCGGCATGAGGGGCGACAGGAACCCGTGATACGCGTCGTTCGCCATGTGGGCGAAGACGAGGAGCGAGATGTTCCGCCGGTGGGCGCGCGCGGGCGCGGCCGGGCCGGCCTCGAGAACCGTTGCCAAGAGTATCCTCCGGTGGCCCAGCGGGCCGTCTAGGCCATCTTCGCGATCAGCTCCGGCACGGCGGCCAGGGCCTCGTCGACCTTCTCGGGGTCCTTCCCCCCCGCCTGGGCGAAGTCGGGGCGGCCGCCCCCCTTGCCCCCCACCCGGGCGGCCACGTCGCGGACCAGGTTGCCCGCGTGGATGCGCGGGACGAGGTCCTTTGTCACTCCGGCCGCGATGGCCACCTTCCCGTCCGTGACCGAGATGAGTACGGCCACGCCGCTCTTGAGCTTGCCCCGGGCGGCGTCGACGGCCTGGCGCAGCTCGTCCGGGCCGAGCCCGTCCTGCCGGGCGGCCAGCACCTTCACCCCGTTCACCTCCCGGGCCTCGGCGGCGAGGCCGCCCGCCTCGTCGCTCGAGCGCCTCTCGCGGAGCTGGCGCACCTCGCGCTCGAGGGCCTTCACCCGCTCCGCGAGGCGGCGCACCCGGACGGCCTCCTCGAGCGGGGGCGCCTTGGTCAGCTCCCCGATCTCGGCCAGGACGCCCAGCTCCTTCCGCGTGTGGCGCAGCGCCCCCTCCCCCGTGGCCGCCTCGATGCGCCTCACGCCCGAGGCCACGCTGCCCTCGTGGAGGATGCGGAAGAAGCCGATGTCCCCGGCGGCCGAGGCGTGGGTGCCCCCGCAGAGCTCCTTGCTGAAGTCCCCCACCGAGACCACCCGCACCTGCTCCCCGTAGCGCTCCCCGAAGAGGGCGGTGGCCCCCGAGGAGAGCGCCTCGTCGATGGGCATGACGGCGGTCGAGACCCGGGCGTTCTCCCGGATGCGGCGGTTGACGATGTCCTCGATCGCCTCCTTCTCCCGCGGGGTGAGGGAGGCGAAGTGGGTGTAGTCGAAGCGGAGGCGCTCGGGCGAGAGGTGCGAGCCCGCCTGTTTCACGTGGTCGCCCAGCACCTGCCGGAGCGCGTACTGGAGCAGGTGCGTCGCCGTGTGGTTGAGGCGGAGCGCCCCGCGCCGCTCGGCGTCCACCCGGGCCTCGACCTCCTGCCCCTCGGCCAGGACCCCGCGCTCCACCCTCACGCGGTGGACGTAGAGGTCCGGCAGGGGCTTCTGGGTGTCGAGCACCTCGGCCGCGCCCTCGGGCCAGACGAGGCGGCCCCGGTCGCCCTCCTGGCCGCCGGACTCGCCGTAGAAGGGCGTCCGCGAGAGGAGCACCTCGGCCTCCTCCCCCACCCCCGCCTTCTTGACGCGCCCGCCCCCGCGCACCACCCCCTGGACCTTCGCCCGGGCCTCGAGGTGGTCGTACCCCAGGAAGGCGGTGGGGCCGGCCGCCTCCCGCAGCTCATGCCACACCCGGGCCACCGCCGCCTCGCCCGAGCCCTTCCAGTGCGCCCGGGCCCGCTCGCGCTGGAGGTTTAACTCTTGTTCATAGGTCGCTCGGTCAACCGTCAGTCCATGAGCAGTCGCTGTTTCGACAAAAAGATCCCAGGGGTACCCAAAAGTGTCAGAAAAATAGAATGCTTTCTTGCCCAATTCCTTGGATATATCGATTGTTACCGTGCCCAATTCCTTGGGTATATCGATTGTTACCGTAGCCTGATTGCGCAGCATTTCTTCGAATTCTTCGCACGTATCGTCTATATCAGGTTGGACCTGAGCGAGGGTGTGGGAGAAGCGCTCCTCCTCGGCGAGGATGACCCGGGAGATGTAGTTCAGGCTCTCGCGCAGCTCGGGGAAGGCCTCCCCCATCATCTCGGCCACCACTCCGGCGGCCTGGTGGAGGAAGGGGTCCACGATCCCCAGCATCCGGCCGTGGCGCATGGCCCGGCGGGTGATCTGCCGCAGGACGTAACCCCTCCCCTCGTTGCTGGGCAGGACGCCGTCCGCCACGAGGAAGCTCACCGCCCGGGCGTGGTCGGCGATGACGCGGTAGGAAACGTCCGGCCCCTCGGGCTTCTCGTGGTAGGCCTTGCCGCAGCGCTCCTCGGCGAAGCGGATGACGGGCATGAGGAGGTCGGTGTGGAAGTTGCTCGTCCGCTTCTGGAGGACGGCGGCCAGCCGCTCCAGGCCCATCCCGGTGTCCACCGAGGGCTTGGGTAGGGGGACGAGCTTGCCCGAGGCGTCGCGGTCGAACTGCATGAAGACGAGGTTCCAGAGCTCCAGGTAGCGGTCCCCGTCCTCGTCGGCCCCGCTGCCGGGGGCCCCGCCGGCGATGTGGGGGCCCTGGTCGTAGATGAGCTCGGAGCATGGCCCGCAGGGGCCGGTGTCCCCCATGGCCCAGAAGTTGTCCTTCTCGTCCCGGCGGACGATGCGCTCCGGGGGTACCCCCACGAGGCGCCGCCAGAGATCGGCCGCTTCGTCGTCCTCCCGGAAGACGGTGATCCACATCCGGTCCCCGTCCAGCCCCAGGCGGCCGACGAGGAGCTCCCAGGCGTACTCGATGGCCTTCTCCTTGAAGTAGTCCCCGAAGGAGAAGTTGCCGAGCATCTCGAAGAAGGTGTGGTGGCGGGCGGTGCGGCCCACGTTCTCCAGGTCGTTGTGCTTGCCGCTCACCCGGAGGCACTTCTGGGAGCTCGTGGCCCGGGTGTAGTCGCGGCGCTCCAGCCCCGTGAAGACGTCCTTGAACTGGACCATCCCCGCGTTCGTGAACAGGAGCGTCGGGTCGTTCTGGGGCACCAGCGGCGAGCTGCGGACGATGCGGTGGCCCTTCTCCTGGAAGTACTCCAGGAAAGCCCGCCGGATTTCGCTTCCGGTCATATTACCCATGTCTCCATGTGCGGCCGGGCGGACAATCCGCCCCCTGCCGGACGAGCCAGCTTCCCCCCCGGGCCGGCGGCTGGAGCGAGAGGAGGGGGCTAGACAACCACTTGTTCCCGGTACAGGCCGAAGACCGAGCGCAGGGCGTCGGAGACCTCCCCGACGGTGGCCCGGGCCTTCACGGCCTCCAGGATGAAGGGCAGCAGGTTCTCTCTCCCCCGGGCGGCCTTCCCGAGCTCGACCAGCCGGGCGGAGACGGCGGCGGCGTCCCGCCCGGCGCGCAGGCGGGCCAGCCGCTCGCGCTGCTCGGCCTCCACCTCGGGCCGCAGCTGGAGCGTGGGGATGGGCGCCTCGCCCTCCGAGGCGTAGCGGTTCACCCCCACTACGGTGATCTCCCCGCTGTCCACCGATCGCTGGGCGGCGTAGGCGCTTTCCTGGATCTGGCGCTGGACCCACCCCCGCTCGATGGCCAGGAGCATACCGCCCATCCGGTCGATCTGGACGATGATCTCCTCCGCGCGCCGCTCGATCTCCTCCGTCAGGGCTTCCACGGCGTAGGCGCCCCCGAAGGGGTCGGCCGTCCCGGTCACCCCCGTCTCCTCGGCGATGAGCTGCTGAGTGCGCAGGGCGAGGCGGACCGCCTCCTCCGTGGGCAGGGCCAGCGCCTCGTCCATGGAGTTCGTGTGGAGGGACTGCGCCCCCCCCAGGACCGCCGCCAGCGCCTGAAGCGACACCCGCACCACGTTGTTCCAGGGCTGCTGCGCCGTGAGGGCGCTACCGGCCGTCTGGGCGTGGAAGCGGAGCTTGCAGGCGTCGTCGGTGCGGGCACCAAAGCGCTCCCGCATGATGCGTGCCCACAGGCGCCGCGCCGCCCGGAACTTCGCCACCTCCTCGAGGAAGTGATTGTGGACGTTGAAGAAGAAGGAGAGCTGCCGGCCGATGTGGTCCACGTCCAGCCCGGCGGCCCGGCAGGCCTCGACGTAGGCGACGGCATCGGCCAGGGTGAAGGCCACCTCCTGCACCGCCGTCGCCCCCGCCTCGCGGATGTGGTAGCCGCTGATCGAGATGGCGTTCCACTTGGGCACCCGCTCCCGGCAGAAGGCGATGGTGTCGGTGATGAGCCGGAGGCTGGGCTCGGCCGGGAAGATGTAGGTCCCGCGCGCGATGTACTCCTTGAGGATGTCGTTCTGGATGGTCCCCCGGAGGGCCTCCGCCGGGATGCCCCGGCTCTCCGCCACGGCGACGTAGAGGCAGAGGAGGACGGCGGCCGTCGCGTTGATGGTCATCGAGGTCGAGATGCGGTCGAGGGGGATGCCCTCGAGGAGCATCTCCATGTCCTCGATGGAGCAGATGGAGACACCCACCTTCCCCACCTCGCCCAAGGCCAGGGGATGATCG
>Ga0326597_10006772_pt1 | contig 15642 bp, 22 predicted proteins | sample RVTome_12_FD_203789 | JGI IMG/M metagenome (GOLD analysis project Ga0326597, IMG submission 203789) | Soil microbial communities from uranium-contaminated site in the Upper Colorado River Basin, Wyoming, United States - RVT100D185 | ecosystem: Environmental > Terrestrial > Soil > Contaminated >...
CTCGGACGGATATTGCTCTTTTGCTTTAGGCTACCCACTTCAAAATCTGAATCATCAAGGACAATAGCATGACGATCTTTTAGCCTTTGGCTCGTAATTTGGCAGAGAATCCGATCATCGCCTTCCAGTTCCGCCAGAACTAAAGCAGGACGGCGCTTGGCTTGGCTCAAGTCCGAGAAAGGAAAAGGAACCACCACGACGTCACCCTTCACAAATCGCTCCATGCCGTATCCTCTTCGGATTGTAACCAATCCTTGCCAAGCGCTGCCTCGCTCAATAGGGCAGGCTCCATTGTCTCTTGCGCTGCTTTGTGCTTGAGAAACCGCGCGAAGTCTAGCACTTCTTCGAGCAGAGGCGCAGGAAGATCCTCTAGCTCACGAATCGCTGCCTCTTTTTTCCTCATATCTAACACTCCTTCTATTAACTAACCAATGGCGATCTTGACGCCTACTCTTAGACCACATCCGCAAACGTTCTCTCCATGCGCCGGAAGTAAAATGCTCCCGTTACCAGCAAAGTCGCTGTCGTAAGTATTGAAATGCCAACCATCTCTAGTGATACGCTGCCTGTGCCCAACAGCGCCCAGCGAAACCCTTCGATCACTCCGGTCATGGGATTAAGCCCCAACAGCAGTTTCCAATAACCGTGCAACAGGCTGCTGGGATAGATGACGGGCGTGGCAAAGAGCCAAATCTGCGTAAGGAAGGGGATGACATAGCGCACGTCGCGGTACTCCACGTTCAGCGCTGAAAGCCACAGGCCCACTCCCAGCGCTGCCGCCAATGCCAATAGCAGAAAGGCAGGGAGCCACAATACGTTCCAAGAAGGATAAATGCCGTAATAGACCATCATGCCGATGAGAACAACAAAAGCCAAGGCAAAGTCAACCAAACCCGTCAGCACGGCAGAACAGGGAATGATCAAACGTGGAAAGTAAACCTTGGAGATCAGATTGGCGCTTCCCACCAAGCTGTTGGAAGACTGGCTCATTGCATTTGCAAAGAAAGTCCAGGGCAGGAGGGCAGTGTAACTAAAGATAGGATAAGGCACACCCTCTGAAGGGATCTTCGCCAATTGGCCAAAGAAGAGGCTAAAGACAACCATGGTGAAGAAGGGTTGGATGATGGCCCAAGCCGCTCCAATAGCGGTCTGTTTGTAACGCACCTTGATGTCCCGCCATACGAGAAAGTAGAACAAGTCGCCATATTGCCGCAGCTCCTGAAAGTTGATCGTAGGCCAACCGTGTGCAGGCTCGATTACGGTGACGTGATTCGACTTCGCCCTTAAATCTTGCTTGGAGCGTTTGCTATCTCGACCCAATTTTCTGAACCCCAGCATGATGAAGGTCTTCTCCTCTTTGATTTACAAGGCGCTTTTGCTTGCACCCTTGAATTCGGCCAACACCACGATCACTTGCTCAGCCGCGCGCCCGCTTCCATACAGTTCAAGATGATTCAGCGTGCCTTGCGCAAGGCCGACGACCCGCACAATGCTCTCCCGATCTGCACCGACCAAGGTGTTCCAGCCGGCCTTGACCGTCTCCACCCACTCGGTCTCATCGCGCAGCGTGAGGCAGGGAACCTTGAACCAATACGCTTCCTTCTGCACGCCGCCAGAGTCGGTGAGGATGATTTTGGCGTTCTGCTCGAGCAGCAGCATGTCCAAGTAGGACACCGGCTCGATGCAGCGCGCCTGGCTCACCTGGATGCCTGACGCACTCAGCTGCTTGCGCGTGCGCGGGTGCAAGGGCGCAATCACCGGCAGCCCTTCTTTGGCAATCTGCTCCAACGCAAGGAAGATGGACTTCAAGCGCTGTGGGTCGTCCGTGTTCTCTGCGCGGTGCACGGTGGCAAGCGCATAGCCCTTCGCAGACAATTTTAGGCGTTTCAGCACACACGAGCGCGCCTGCGCTTCCTTGGCGTAGTGCAAGACGGCGTCGTACATCACGTCGCCGACCTGATGCACGCCCTGCACGATCCCCTCTTGCTTGAGGTTGTCCACCGCCGTCTGGGTGGGGCAAAACAGCCAATCCGAAACGTGATCAGCGAGCACCCGATTAACCTCTTCTGGCATGCGCCGATTGAAGCTGCGTAGGCCTGCCTCCACGTGCGCCACCGGAACGTGCAGCTTGGCCGCCGCAAGCGCCCCGGCCAGAGTGGAGTTGGTGTCGCCCAAGACGAGCACCGCATCGGGCTTCTCTTGCAGCAGCACCTCCTCGATCCGTTCCAGCATGCGGCCGGTCTGCGCGCCGTGCGATCCTGAGCCGATTCCCAGGTGGTGGTGCGGCTGCGGCAGGCTCAACTCGTCAAAGAACACGTCGGACATGTTGGCGTCGTAGTGCTGGCCCGTATGCACGATGATGTGCTCGATCGCGCCAGTCGCATGGCCGACGTTGTGGCGTTGCACGGCCCGATCCAGCGGCGCCAACTTGACGAACTGGGGCCTGGCCCCCACCACGCTGAGCAGTTTCATGATGTCATGATCCCTTCAACATCACGCATCATTTTCCACGACCTTTCCCTTGTTTTTTGATTGGGACCCAAGCACCTTTTCGACCCAACGAACAACGGCCTCCGCAATAGAAACCGCTTCTCTATGATCCTCCTTGCTTACAGGTTCCGTCACGCCGGGATAGCGAGTCGCCACCGCATAGCGACTCAGCTTAGCGGCCTGCTTGACCTCTTTGGGCACAACTTGCCCCGCCTGCTCCACTAGGGTCAACAACCTAGCCAGATCATGGACATACGGGAAGGCAACTTTTCGATCGATGAGGACTGCCTTAATCGCCTTCTCTGCTGCCTGTTGGGCATCGAAACACAAATCCTCTAGATAGACGCCCTCCAGCTCAGCCCGGGCCTGCTGTAGATTGCTCCTGGCCCGACTCAACCATTCTTGAGGATCATCGGGCGGAAACCGTCTCACGCTCATAGATGACCTTACCTTCACGCAACGCCGGCGCGATGACGAGGCCGTGAGCATCCCGATAGTTTTCCACATCTTCGGGAGTCACCACGATCACATCGACTGCCTGCCCCACGCCCAGCAGATTCATGTAGATCTCTTCGGTCAAGTGACCTCGATGGACTGGGCCAGCCTTGATCACCAACAGGTCCAGGTCGCTATGAAATCCCGTTTCGCCACGAGCAGCTGAGCCAAACAGGATGATCTTCTCCGGCTTCGCTACCTCTACGATCCGTCGCACAACTTCTGTCAATCCGGCGGTATCCATGATCACCTACTTGTCCCTCATCGATCCCACTTCATCACATTCAGCGGTGTGCTGATCCGTGTGCGCGATGACGTGCTCGATGGCGCTACGCGCATGGCCGTCGTTGTGGCGTTGCACTGCGCGATCCAGCGGCGCCAACTTGACGAATTGGGGCCTGGCCCCCACCACGCTGAGCAGTTTCATGATCTCATCCTGCGACAACCTCTACCAGCGACTTCATTAACTCCTCGCGCAATTTCCGATGTCCTAAGCCGCACAGATGCGTCGCCAGCATATTGCCCAAAGTCTTATAAGGCTCGCGCTGCCCCAGGCGATAGCGCTTGCTCAGGTTCTCAACGCGGATCGCGAGGTCACTCATAAATTTGTTGTATTCAACCATTAAATTCAATCGTTGAACCATAGCCGATTGGCCCCGACTTATCCAGAGGCAAGATCGCATGGGCCCAAAATCTCAAAGCGGGTGTTTAGGAAACCTTCTCGATCTTGACTGTCTTGACTTTATAATCTAGCTGGACTGAATATCCTTGGAAGAATGCTGTGCCGATCAACACATCCTGTGATCGGGTTAGTAGGATATCGATGTCCATCACGGCTCCATCCCATTCTGCTCGTCCCAAGAAGACGAGCTCATCTTCCACAATCGTCCCATCAGCTAACTCGGTCCGGGTCACGTCAATGAGTTCCAATCCCAGGGAGATCGCCAAAGGGATCGGTAGGCAAAGGAAGCCATCAAAGCCGGTGTCCAAGATCCCTTGAACTGTGGCCTCTGTTCTACCTTTTCCAATGATTTTCAGAGTTAAGATGGGCGTCCCGGTCTCTTGAATGACCCCTTCGATCATCGACGCCCCTTGAAGGTGTACGCAGTACGATAGCCAATGCGGCCCAGGAAGAAGACCTTACCAGGATATTTAGCCTGAGCCTTTCGCGTGGCTTCGATGGCCGTATCTCCAATGAAATAATTCCCAGAATCGACATCAATGGCGATAAACTGGCGGAAGTGCTCCTCTTTCACTTTTCGCGGAAGGGCTTCCAAGATCCTCCACCCTTTACTAGAAATCTCCTGGATATCGGGTCGCTCTTGGATCTGTTGTGTCATGAGAAGACCTCCGATGCTTTGTTTGCTCATTATACTCAATCACGATACCACAACGCGACGCTATTGAGGTGTAATGGCTTGCCCCTCTTAATCTATCACACACACCAAACTCCGACAATCTCTCTCAGAGATCGTGAAACCGCGCGCGCAAGGCATAGCAGTCTTATCGCGTTCACGCTGCCCGAGACGATAGCGTTTGCCCAAGTTCTCCACATGGATGGCGATTTCACTCATCAACGCTTCCCTTCAGTGCATCAGCTCACAATGGATTCAGGCCTGGTTCCAGTGCTCAGTTGAAATGCCAACCCGCTGCAAGATTCGCCGGATGAGCGCAGGATCGACATCACCCGCGTGAGGATTAGGCACAATGATGCGGATTCGATCTTTGCGCATCCATTGATGCTTTCCACCCGGATAAGGTCCCTCAAAGCCTAGGTCCTTCAGTTTGCGAACCAGCTCACGCCTTGACAACGGACCCAGTTTGGGCATGTCGTTTTCCCTGTACTGCACTGATTGCGAGACGATATCCATTCACTACAGGCAGCTCCTCACCGCATTGCAGGGCTGACATGATCCAGACTTCGATCGCATCAATCAGATTCTCTCGTGCTTCCTCGAAAGAAGCTCCCTGCGTGAAACAACCCGGCAGCTCTGGTACCTCTGCGACCAAAACGTTTAGTGTCTCACCCGGCTCGTACGTCGCTTTTTTGAGCACCTCGCCTACATACTCCCTCAGGGTTGCCTCGCGTGGAGTTTTTCTCCTCTTCATATAGTTCACCCACTTTCCTTCTCTAAGTTGGCGGATCACTTGGGCGATCTACCCGCAGCGATACTAGACGCTGTCCGTGCACTGTGCGAACCGGAGCCGATGCCCAGGTGGTGGTGCGGCTGCGGCAGGCTCAGCTCGTCAAAGAAAACGTCGGACATGTTGGCGTCGTAGTGCTGACCCGTGTGCACGATGACGTGATCGATGGCGCTACGCGCATGGCCGTCGTTGTGGCGTTGCACGGCGCGATCCAACGGCGCCAATTTGACGAATTGGGGCCTGGCCCCCACCACGCTGAGCAGTTTCATGCTCCTCCCGCAACGTTACGCACGACACCCGAAAGAAGAACGCCCCCTTACGTGCCATGACCTCTCATTTGGTGGTGCTGATGGTCTGAAGGGTCACGCTGACCTCGCCGGGGCGAATGAGCTGTCGGACAGAGGCATTGAGGAACTCCACGCTGACTGGCTCACCATCCTCCCCATAGCTTACGATCACTCCACCAGGCTCTTCTATGGCATCGACTGGAGGGGCCTCTCGTAGTACGAAAAAGAGCACATCTGCGTCAGGGTCATACCGAATTCTCATCATCCTCATCGCCCTCCTCCCCATAGCGTTTCGCTTGACTTGTCCAGTATACCGTCAAGATCTTTCGCTTTCCTTCAACTTCGACGAACGGTACGCGCAGCAAACCCTCTCCCCTGCGCGATTGCGCCACCAAGGCATTTTGATCACCGGACACGATCTGTTCTGGATTCTCTAGCATTTCCTCGACTTCTTGACGCGTCACTCCCAATTTTCTCTCCCACTCCTTCTGGCGCTCTTGGGCATGTTGGGTCTAAATGACAGGCATATTCTTTAACCTCTGCCATTGTTATCTCTCAGAGTCCGTCTTCAAAAGGGACACCATCCAACTGCAAGGGGGATCCATGCTTTATAACAATCTCCCTCTCCCGTTGGGAGAGGGTTGGGGTGAGGGTTGATCGGTGGTGCTGACTTCCCCCTCATGATGTCATGAATTCCGCGATGGATGCGACCACCATCTTGATTTGCTGCTCGTCCAGCTCCGGGTATATGGGCAGCGACAGCACGTCTTCGCTGGCCGCTTCAGTATGCGGCAGATCGCCCTTGCCGTAGCCCAAGTTCTGAAAACACTCCTGCAAATGCAGGCCAAGGGGATAATAAACGGCCGTGTCAATGCCGCCTTCCTTCAAGTGCGCGGCCAGCGCGTCGCGCTTTTCCGCGCCCACGCGGATGGTGTATTGGTGGTAGATGTGGCTGTTGCCCTGGGTCACGCAGGGTGTTTGCACCCCTGATACGCCTTTCAGCAGCGCGTTGTAGCGATCGGCCTTCTCCTGGCGGGCTTTGGACCAGGCGTTCAAGTGCTTGAGCTTCACCCGCAGGATGGCGGCCTGCAGCGCGTCCAGCCGGCTGTTGTAGCCCACCACCGTGTGGTAGTACTTAGGCTTTGAGCCGTGCACGCGCAGGATGCGGATCTTTTCAGCAAGCGCGTCGTCGCTGGTGATCACCATGCCGCCGTCGCCGCAGGCGCCCAGATTTTTCGAGGGGAAAAAGCTGAAGCAGCCGGTGTGCCCCAGCGTGCCCGCCTGCTTGCCCTTGTACGTGGCGCCAATGGCTTGGGCCGCGTCCTCGATCACGAACAGGCCGTGCTTTTGGGCAATCCGTTGCAGCGCCTCCATCTCAGCCATCTGGCCGTAGAGGTGCACGGGGATGATCGCTCTTGGTTGTCCGGGCAGCTTCCCGTTCAACCGTTTCTTCACATCCGCAGGGTCCATGTTGTAGGTGGCGGGGTCGATGTCCACGAACACGGGCGTGGCGCCCACGTTGCACACCGTGCCCGCGGTGGCGAAGAACGTGAACGAGGGGATCAACACGGCATCGCCTGGACCAACGCCCAGCGCGCGCAAGGACAGCAGCAACGCGTCCGTGCCGCTGGCCACGCCGATGGCGTGCTTGACGGCGCAATGCTGCGCCACTTCCTGCTCAAACGCCTGCACCTCCGGCCCCATGATGAAGTGGCCCGAGGCCAGCACGCGAGACACGGCTTCGTCCAGCTCGGACTTGATCGCGCGATACTGCGCCTGCAAATCCAACTGAGGGATGCTCAAGGCTCCTCCTCCAAAGCAATTACCCGACCTATTTGCCGATATCGCCTTCCACACGCGCACACCGCTTGCTCTCCCTTGAACGACAGCGTCTGCCCGCAGGCGCACATCCAGCCGTGCACCCGCGCGGGCACGCCATAGACGATGGCATAATCCGGCACGTCCTGGGTGACCACCGAGCCGGCGCCGATGAAGGCGTGAGCGCCCAGCGTGATGCCGCAGACGATCGTGGCATTGGCCCCGATCGTGCAGCCCCGCTTGACCAGGGTTTTTGCGTAGCCCGCCGGCCCCTTGGGAAACGCCGCGCGCGGGTTGAGGTCGTTGGTGAACACCATGGAGGGGCCGCAGAACACGTCGTCCTCCAGGGTCACACCCTCGTACACCGAGACGTTGTTCTGGATCTTGACGCCGTCGCCGATGCGCACGTGGTTGGCCACAAACACGTTCTGCCCCAGGTTGCAGCGCTCACCGATCACGGCCTGGGGCATGACGTGGCAGAAGTGCCAGACCTTGCTCCCCGCCCCGACCTGGGCGCCGTCGTCTACGCAGGCGGTGGGATGAATGGTGACGTCTTTCACTCTAACACACTCTCCAAGGTAACGGGCTTGCCCGACTCGTTCATGGACCGCTGCGCCGCCTCCAGCACGTGCAGCACCCGCAGGCCGCTTTCTCCATCGGTGAGCGGCCGCTCGCGCTCGCGCACGCACTTCAGGAAATGCTCGCACTCCAGGCGCAGGGGCTCGACCTCGGGCAGATATAACGTGGTCTCCGACACTTGGCGCAGCATGGGCTCATCGCCCACGAACTCGACGCGCTTGTCGTAGAGCTTGAGCTTGCCTTCGCGGGCCACGTCGTCGAACACCACCATCTTCTTCTCGCCCACCACCACCAGCTTCTGCTCCTTGTACGGGTGCAGCCAGCTCACGAACACGTGGGCGCGCACGCGGGTGGGGAACACCAGCTTGGTCAGCGTGACGTCGGCGATGTTGGGCTGCAGGTAGGAACCGCCTAGCGCGCTGACCTCCAGGGGCATCTGCCCCACCAGCCGCAGCAGCACGGCGAGGTCGTGCGGGGCAAAGCTCCACAGGATGTTCTCCTCCTTGCGCACCTTGCCGAGATTCAGACGGTTGGAGTAGAGGTAAAAAACCTCACCCAACTCTCCGGAGCGGATCAGGCTCTCTAATTGAGCTATGGCGGGATGGTACTCCAGCAGGTGGCCCACCATCAGCACCGCCTCTTGCCGCTTCGCCAGCTGCACCAATTCCTCTCCGTCGCGGTAGCGCAATGCCAGCGGCTTTTCCACGAACACGTCCTTGCCGGCCAGCAGCGCCTGCTTCGCCAATGGGTAGTGGGTTTCCGCCGGCGTGGCCAACACCACGGCGCGCACGGCAGGGTCGGCCAGAACTCCTTCGACGTCGGCGCTGACCGCAACGCCGGGGTACTGGCTTTGCAAACCCGTCAAGCGCTCGGGCGCGTTGTCGCAAACAACCTGAAGCGCGCCCAACTGGTGGAAGTTGCGCACCAAGTTCTTGCCCCAATATCCGCAGCCGATCACGGCGACCTTGGGCTGGCTCACGCAGTATCCCTCGATACTTGCACGATGTATCCGCTCTCCGTGATGTGCTTCAAGATGCGTATCGCCGCCTCTTCCGCACTCACCTGGGTGGTGTCAACGGTCACTTCAGCGCCAGCGGGCGCTTCGTAGGGATCGTCGATGCCGGTGAACTCCTTGAGCAGCCCGGCGCGCGCCTTGGCGTACAGCCCCTTGCGGTCCCGCCCTTCGCACACCTCAAGCGGCGTGGACACGTGCACCTCGATGAAGCCGCCGTACTGGCCGATCAGCTCGCGCACCTGGCGCCGGGTGGCGGCATAGGGGGCAATCGGAGCGCAGACGGCGATGCCGCGGTTCTTGGTGATCTCGCTGGCGACGAAGCCGATGCGCTGGATGTTGAGGTTGCGATGCTCCTTGGAAAAGCCCAGCTCGCTGGACAAATTCTTGCGCACGATGTCCCCGTCCAGCAGCGTGACCGGCCGGGTGCCGATCTCCATCAGTTTGGCCACCAGCACGTTGGCGATGGTGGATTTGCCGGACCCGGACAGGCCGGTGAAGAACACGGTGAACCCCTGCTGAGAGCGCGGTGGATAGGTGTGTCGCAGTTCGGCGATCACGTCCGGATACGAGAACCAGTCGGGGACGGGCAAGCCCTCGCGCAGGCGTTGGCGCAGCTCCGTGCCGGACAGCGACAGCACCTTGGCGTCCGGGGACACCTCGGACACGGGAAAATACTCGCCGCTGCTTTCCACGTACACCATTTCCTCAAACGGCACGATGGCGATGCCCAGCTCTTTTTCGTGCTTGCGTGCCAATTCTTGCGCTTCATACGGGCCATAGAACGGCTTCCCGTCCCTGCCCTTGCCGGGGCCTGCGTGGTCGCGACCCACGATGAAGTGCGTGCAGCCGTAGTTCTTGCGGATGAGGGCGTGCCACAGCGCCTCGCGCGGGCCGGCCATGCGCATGGCCAGCGGCAGCAAGCTGAGCGCGGCGGATTCCCTTGGATAGTGCTCAAGCACCGCCTGATAGCAGCGCACCCTGGAGAAATAATCCACGTCGCCGGGGCTGGTGCGCCCCACCACCGGGTGCAGCAGCAGGTTTGCGCCCGTCTCGGCCAGCGCGCGCTTGGTCAGCTCCACATGGGCGCGATGCAACGGGTTTCTCGTCTGAAAGGCCACTACCTTTTTCCACCCCAGCTTGGCGAAGTGCGCCCGCAACTGTGCAGGCGTATGGCGCAGGCGCTTGAACGTGTGGTGAGCGGGCAACTCCAGCCCTTCCAATGCGCCTCCCACGTACACCGGGTTCGTCTGCTGCAGCAGGCCAAAGACGCCGGGGTGGGCGTCATCGGTCGTGCCGAACACCAGGGCTGCTTCTTGGCGCAAATCCGGCTTCCACAGGTCGCCGACCGAGAGCACGGCCAAGACCATGCCCTCCGGGTGGCGCAGCGCAATCCGGCGGCCCGGCTTGATGGAGTCGGCAAACGCTTGGGTGACGTCCAGCGTGATGGGGATGGGCCACAACGCCCCATCCTGCAAGCGCATGTCCTTGCAGACGGAGCCATAATCGGCCTCGCCCAGGAACCCCTTCAAGGGGGAGAAGGCCCCGTTCAGCAGCAGTTCGATGTCCCACACTTGACGTTGGGTCAGATCCCACGAGGGAAGGCGGACGGCCTCGGCTTTCAACGCTTGAATGCGCGTGGAATCCACCAGCAGTTCGGCAAAGATTGATGCACCGGTCGCAATTGACTTCACCGTAGTTTCTCCTTTGTTCGACCTCTCTGCGACCCTCGCATTTGGCGACACACCGACATGGAATGGTTGATGTAAAAGGCAAGCGTGCTAGAATTCAACCTGTGAATCCTAGCACGCTTCACTGAATCTGTCAATCTTTGTATTTCTATAGGGCCGGCTGTGCCGGCCAAATGTCAATCCATTGAGCAGCGGCTGGCAGAGCCAGCCCTACGAGCAGCCCCCGGATAATGGGGCATGTTCGGCAGAAGCCTTACTTGCGCGCGCCCAGCCTCAGGTGCTCCTTGAAGCGGAAGACGAGCATCATCGTGCCCAGCACGCCGGCCAGCAGCGCGGTGCCCATCGGCGTGTCAAAGGGGATGGGCCGGCCGCCGGGACCGGGGGCGGTGCCGCCGCCGGGGCGATCGGTGCCGTCGCCGTCGCCATTGCCGTTCAAGCCTCCGGAGCTGACGATGGCGGCCACCTTCGCTCGCAGCGCCTCTTCGAAGTCCTGAAAGTTGGCAACCAGCGTCACGAATCCAGGGTCAAAAGTACTGCCATTATTAACACCGTCCACCAAGGTGCCGGGCTGCGGCCACACCAATTGCAGCAGGAAATTGCGGAAGCCGGTGTCGGTGATGGCTTGTCCCACGCCTTCGGCGTCGATCTCGTCAATGCCGTTGCTGACGGCGCGATCCCTGGCCTGGTTGGACAGCGTGATGCCCTGCGCAACCGCAATGTTCGACACCGGCACTTGGGGCTGACCGTCGGTCGCGATGTTGATCGTCTGCCGTTCAGCGATGTTGAAGTTGGCAGACCCAACCATGGCGTTCGTAACCGCATCAATGCCCAGCCACAGGGGGGTGCCTCCGCGCCCCTGCGTCATGCTGCGCAGTTTGCTCGTGATGTCATCCACGCTGTCGGCGGTGAGCACGGTGGGAGCCACTTCAACGCGCGCCCGTTCGTCGCTGAACTGAACGATCGTGATTTCCACCACGCCGGTATGAGGGATCAAATTCGAATCGCTCAACGAAGCGATCAAAGCACTTCTAACTAACTCAAAATCAGTTGCCGAGATGCTTCCCGATCCATCCACCAGCAAACCAAGCTGCAGTCTCACTTGGTTCTGGGCGGTTGAAAACATGCCAAAGGCCAGGATCAATCCTGCCAAACTCGCAACGGCGACCAGCCTTTTCATTGGATCCTCCTTGATCTCTAATCAAAATGCCTTTTGCATCCAGTCTAGGAAATTCACACGGTGAAAGTATGTGATACTGAGTACCGAAATGCGGAGCTTTTTTGTGATGGGATGGACAGAATCGTGGTCTTGGAAGTTACACTGAAACGGCCCGCAACAGGTCGGCAACGTCCGTCGCCGGGCGTTGGCAGCTGCGCCCGCTGCACACGTAGGCCGTGGCCTTCCCCTGCAAGGGCGCATAGGGCTTGACCCAGGGAGCCATGCGCTCCAGCGCGCCTTCACCCGAGTGCACGAGCACCACCTTGTTGGGGAAGAAACCCGAACGCAGCGCGTGGAGCATGGCCAAAGCGTCCGCCTGTTGCGCCCCACCGGCGATCACCACCTCGTGCGAAGGCCCCAGCACGAAGTCCAACGCGTGCAGCAACTGCGTGAATCCCGACGGCGCGCGCCGCACCTGCGCACAGAACGCAGCGCCGGTCCGCAGCGCGGCATCTTCAAGTTCGCCGTCTCCCGTGAGCCTGGCCAGGCGCAGCAGGTTGAGCATCATCACGGAGTTGCCGGAAGGAACGGCCCCGTCGTAGGCGTCTTTGGACCTGACCGGGAGCGCTTCCCCGTCGCCGCAGGTGAAGAAAAACCCCCCCGCACGTTCATCCCAGAAGCGCTGCAGCGTGCGCCGGGCCAGCTCCAGGGCCGATTGCAAGTGATCCACGTCGAACGTGGCCTCGTACAGCTCCAGCAATCCCCAGATCAGGAAGGCGTGGTCGTCGAGGTAGGCCGGGATGGCCGAGCGCCCTTGGCGACAGCGGTGGAGCAACTCCCCTTCCGCGGTGGTGAGCGCCTTGAAGAGGAACCCGCACGCCCGCGTTGCGGCTTGGGCGTAGTGCGGCGCGTCAAAGGCTTGCGCCGCCTTGGACATGGCCGCGATCATGAGCCCGTTCCAATCGGTGAGGACTTTGTCGTCTTTCAGCGGATGGACGCGTTTCTCCCGCACTGCAAACAGCGTGCGCCTGATGCCATCGAGCGTGGCTTGAAGGTCGCTTTGCGAACAACCGCGCTCCGCCGCAAGCGCTGAAAGCGGTCGCTTCAGGTGCAGGATGTTTTCCCCCATGCTGCGCGCGCGCGCCTCGTCGTGGTAGTTGCCCTCGGCGGTGACGTTGAAGACGTCCATGACGAGCCTTGCTTCGTCGGCGGGCAGCGCCCCTTCGATCTCCTGCCGAGACCAGAGGTAAAACCGGCCCTCTTCCCCTTCGCTGTCGGCATCCTGCGCGCAATAAAAGCCGCCCTCTGGAGCCGTCATGTCGCGCAGGACATAGGCCAGGATTTCTTCGGCGGTTTGACGATGCGCCGCATTGCCAGTGGCCTGATAGGCTTCGGTATATGCGATGGCGAGCAATGCCTGGTCGTAGAGCATTTTTTCAAAATGCGGCGCCAGCCACTGCGCGTCCGTGGAATAGCGATGAAAGCCGAAACCGACGTGGTCGAAGATGCCGCCCAGCCGCATGGCCTGCAACGTTTGCTCCGCCATCGCACGCGCGTGCGCCTGCCCGGTGCGCTTCCAGTAGCGCAGTAGAAAGGTGAGTTGGTGAGGGGTGGGGAATTTCGGCCTGCCGCCGAAGCCTCCGTGAACTGGGTCGAATCGTCCCGCCAGCTCTTGAAATGCCTGGTGCGCCAGCGCTTCATCCAGTGCTTCCTGGTCGGCCTGCTGCGCGGGCGCTTGCAGCGCGCGCGTCTGCAGCGCGGCCGTGATCTCCTTGGCCGATTGCAGCACTTGCGAGGAGCGATCCCGCCATGCCGCCGTCAGGCGCGGGAGCAGCTCCAGCATGCCGATGTGGTAGGGCGTGCTGCGTTTGGGAAAGTAAGTGCCTGCGAAGAACGGCTCCTTGTCCGCCGTCAGGGCCACGGTCAGGGGCCATCCGCCCTGGCCGGTGAGCAGCTGGCAGGCGGCCATGTACGCGCCGTCCACGTCGGGGCGCTCCTCGCGGTCCACCTTGATGCAAATGAAACCCTCGTTGAGCAGCGCGGCGACTTCCTCGTCCTCGAACGACTCTCGCTCCATCACGTGGCACCAATGGCAGGTGGCGTAGCCGATCGAGACGAACACCGGCTTGTTCTCGCGCCTGGCGAGTTCAAACGCCTGCGAGCCCCACGGGCGCCAGTCCACGGGGTTGTGCGCGTGCTGCAACAGGTAGGGGCTCTGCTCGTGGATCAGGCGGTTGGGGCGTTTCTCTGAAGAATAGGGCATTGCGTTGTAGGGGCGAGGTCACCTCGCCCCTACTAATTTATAGCGCTCTTCCACCGCGGCCCAGTTGAGCGTGTTCCACCAGCTCTTGACGTAATCGGCGCGCACGTTCTGGTATTTGAGGTAATAGGCGTGCTCCCACACATCCACGCCCAACAACGGCGTGCGCCCGGCCATGAGCGGGCTGTCCTGGTTGGGAGTGCTTTCCACTAGGAGCTTGCCGGCGGCGTCCACACTCAGCCAGCCCCAGCCGCTGCCGAATTGTCCCACTGCCGCAGCGGTCAGCTTTTCCTTGAAAGCGTCCACGCTGCCGAAGGTTGTCTGAAGGGCTTGGGCCAGCTCGCCGGAGGGCGTACCGCCCCTTTGCGGCTTCATGATCTCCCAGAACAGGGTGTGGTTGGCGTGCCCGCCCCCGTGGTTGCGCACGGCGGTGCGAATGTCTTCTGGAACCTTGTTGATCTCGCGCAGCAGCTTGTCCAAGCTCCAGCCGGCCAGCTCGGGATGCTTTTCCAGCGCGGCGTTCAGGTTGTTGACGTAGGCGCCGTGGTGCTTGTCGTGGTGGATGCGCATGGTTTTCTCGTCGATGTGGGGCTCGAGCGCGATGTAGTCGTACGGCAAAGGCGGCAACTGAAAGGCCATGGGTTCCTCCCCTTGTTTCTAAAGGTTTTACTTTCTAAAGTGTACGCCCTCGGCTTCGGCCGCGCAAACGCCTCTACTTCAGGCCCTTCACCAACTCGGGCAGTTGGCCGATGTGCTCCAGACGATAATAGCCCTGCTCCCACAGCTGGGGCTCGCTCTCGCGCTCGTGGGCCCAGGTGGTCTTGTACGGGATGTAGACCGCCGCCCCGCCGCAGGCGAGCACGGGCAGCACGTCGGATTTCAGCGAGTTGCCCACCATCAGGAAGCGCGCGGGGTCCAGCTTGTGCTTGGCGAACAGGGCGCGGTAGGACTCCTGGTCCTTCTCGCTCCAGATTTCGATGTGGCTGAACAAGTGGCCCAGGCGTGAGCGCGCGATCTTGGTTTCCTGGTCGAACAAGTCCCCCTTGGTGATCAACGTCAAGGGGTAGCGCTGCGCCAGGGCCTCGACCGCCTCCCTGGCCCCATCGAGCACCTCCACTGGCGCGGCCAGCATCTCCTTGGCGAAGTTGAGGATCTCCTGTATTTCCACCCCCTGGATTCTGCCCTCGGTCAACTCGATGGCGGTCTCGATCATGGACAGGGTGAACCCTTTGACCCCGTACCCGAAATGCTTGAGGTTGGCGATCTCGGTTTCGTAGAGCTTTTTGGCGATCCACTGCGCATCGCGATAGCCCAGCAGCAGCCGCTGGAACTTCTCCTGATTTTCGCTGTAGAGGGTCTCGTTGTGCCACAGCGTGTCGTCGGCGTCGAAGGCGATGACCTCGATCATGCAGCCCCTTCCCAAATGGTCGTGCGCGGCGCGTGGGGTGCACCAAGTTATAGCTATAATGGGCCAACCCCGCAAAGCACGAAGGAGCGCCTATGGACGCGTTAAAGTGGATCATCCTGGCCGCCACCGCCATTTTGTCGCTGGTTTTGCTGGTGGCGCTGGGCCCTTGGAACACCCCAGCTCAGGATCGCCCCCCCCCAACCTCGACGCCCACTCCCATTTCCACATCCACCCCTCCCGCAAGCCAGCCGGGCGCCGCAGCCCTGGTCGTCAACGGACAGCCGGTGGCGCGTGAGGAATT
>Ga0326597_10006773_pt1 | contig 15641 bp, 15 predicted proteins | sample RVTome_12_FD_203789 | JGI IMG/M metagenome (GOLD analysis project Ga0326597, IMG submission 203789) | Soil microbial communities from uranium-contaminated site in the Upper Colorado River Basin, Wyoming, United States - RVT100D185 | ecosystem: Environmental > Terrestrial > Soil > Contaminated >...
AAATCGCGCAGGCTAAAGCCTGCGGCTCGGAAAGAACTTAGCAAACACACAAATAAAGGGGATCGTACGATGAAGAAAGTATTATGTGTCATAGTCGTGTCCATGTTTTCGGTCGCTAGGGCGAATGGAAAAAACGTGGATTTATCTACGGTTACACCACGCAACAGCGTGCAACTCACCATCTACAACAGCGAGGATCTCACGCTGGTTCGTGAAACGAGAACCATCTCGCTGAAAGAAGGAGTCAATCCGTTGCAATTCTCATGGGCCCAAACATTGATCGATCCGACCAGCGTCGACATACGATTCAAGACCCATGCCGACGAGATCGACCTGCTCGACACTACCTTTCATCACCAGAAGCGCGAAATGCTTTACTGGAACGTGCGCAGCGAGTTCGAGGGTGACGTGACCCTCGAGATTACCTACTTCACGAGCGGCATCAGTTGGTCGGCTGATTACGCCTGTATCACCGACCCGGCGGAACGGAGTATGTCTTTCGACGGTTACGTGCGTATCACCAATGACTCCGGCGAGGACTACGCCAACGCCGGCATTCGCATGGTGGTCGGCACCATCAACCTGGTCGAAAAGATCGAAGCCCTCGCGAAACAGGGGGTCATCGGCTTGAACGACGTGCGACATTATCGCGAAGGCAGGAGATCCAAAATGTCCAACCGCGCTCGCGGGGCCGTGCACAAAGAACTCGAGGCCGCTGCCGACTTCGCACAATCCGCGCCCAAGCAAATCATCAAACAAGGGCTGTCGGAATACTTCATCTACACCGTACCCGGCACAGAAACCGTTAGGCATACGTGGTCGAAGCGCATGCGACTCTTCCGGGGGCTCGATGTGCCCTTCCGCGTTCTCTACCGGTATCGGGCCGAGGCGTATGGTCGGCAGCTCGTCCGCCTTTTCATGCTCAAAAATGACCAGGCCGGCCATCTCGGCGAGACGCCGTTGCCCGACGGTATGCTCCGGCTCTTTCGCGACAACGGAAGAGATGGATTGTCGTTCGTCAGTCAACAGCCAATCAAGTACGTACCCATCGGGCAAGAAATCGAGATGAACCTCGGACCGGACCCGGAGGTGATTCATGAGCACGTCCGGCTCAGCAGTTCACGCGACAATTTCTGGTTTCATCGCTCGGGCGCTACGGTCTACTACAGCCCGAGCGAGGGGCATCGCATTGAAATCAGAGACAGCGTGGCCGGTTGGGACGATCATGACATGTGGATCGAGCGTATTCGCAACTACCGCGACCAGCCCATCCAGGTCGAGTTTCGCCGGAGCTTCCCGGGGCACGTCGTTTTCCGTAGTGACCTTGCTCCGACACTCCACGATTTCAGAACGCCGCAGTTCAGCGCCATCATCGAAGCCGGGGCCAAGCGAGAGCTATCCTACGAACTCGTCACCCATCAGGGATACAACAAGAAACAGGACAACGTCACGCTCGCTGGGAAGAGTTAGTGCCGTTTCCGAAGAGGTTGGCTACTTTTCCTCCCCCCCAACTAAGGGGGCTTGAGGTGTGGTTGTTGCATCGAAGGGTGGCCCATGGCCTTAGCCGTGGGGGAGGCGAATCCGGAACTCATTCGAGTCCCCCGCCTCTGAGGAAATGGGCCACCTTTCGGGGTCCATGCCCGTTTAGGTAATTGCAAGTCATGCCAACTATCCGGCACGGAGGCCGGAGCTACTTGCTTGATCCGTCGTTCCACTGCAAGGCTGCGGAAAGCGGTTTCTTGACCAGGTCGGGCACGGTGCAGTCGGCGGCGGGAAAACCGACGGGGATCAAAAGAAACGGCTTCTCGTTGACCGGGCGCCCCAGCAACTCTCGAAGAAACTTCATGGGGCTGGGTGTGTGGGTCAGCGTGACCAGGCCGACCTGATGACACGCCATGAGAAACATCCCGGCCGCAATGCCCGTTGATTCGGCGGGGTAATAGTTCTGAACGCGCCGGCCGTCGACTTCTTCCCAGTCGATCCGAAACATAACCACCAACCAAGGGGCGTCCTCCAGGAAGGGTTTGTTGGCATCCGTACCGAACGGCTCTAGCGATTCCAGCCATTGAGGCGGAAAACGCCGGCCGTAGTTCTCGCGCTCTTCCTCCTCCGCAGCCAGACGAATCTTGTACTTGAGCTGGGCGTCGTCCACGGCGACAAACCGCCACGGCTTGCGGTTGGCACCACTGGGTGCGCCGTGGCCGATGGCGATGACTTTCTCGATCAACGTGCGCGGAACAGGGTCGCGGCTGAAGAACCGACAGCTACGCCGCGTCGCCATTTCCGCCGAGACCGCGTCGGCCCGGGTCTGCATCTGCACATCCGACAAGCGAACGGGATTATAGGGTATCATTTTAGCAGGCATGGCGCCCCTCGAAATGCGTGGAGGCGGCTATTCCGCCCGCATCGTAACCCGCAGCGCTTCCTCTAGTGTCGTCAATCCGTCACGCACCTTGGTCACGGCGTCATCGCGCAGGGTAATAGCCCCATGTTCTACGGCGTATCGCTGCAACTCATCGGTGGTTCCCTTCCGCATCACCATCTGCGCCAAGCCGTCGTCGAAGGGCACGAACTCGAACAGGCCCACACGATCGTAGTAACCACTCCGTAAACACCGAGAACAGCCAACGCCACGGTAAACCTCGACGCCGGTCCGATCGGCCGGGACCCCCATAATTCGACGTTCCGTTTCATTCGGTTCGTACGCTCGCTTGCACTTCGTACAGATCTTACGCACCAGTCGCTGCGCCATCACACCGATCAACGCGCTGGCCACCAGATAAGGCTCGGACCCCATGTCCAGCAGGCGCGTCACGGCGCCCACGGCCGAATTCGTGTGCAGCGTGGCAAACACGAGATGACCCGTCAGCGAGGCCTCCAGCGCCAAATGTGCCGTCTCCTCGTCACGAATCTCACCGACCATGATGACATCGGGGTCGTGCCGCAGGATACTGCGCAGGGCGAGCGAAAACGAAACGCCGAATTCCGAGTCGACCGGCACTTGATTTACGCCGGAAATCTGATATTCGACCGGGTCTTCAATGGTGATGATGTGTTTATCGATCGAGTTGATCTCCTGCAACGCGCCGTAAAGCGTTGTCGATTTTCCGCTGCCGGTCGGACCGGTCAGCAAAATGATCCCGTAGGGCCGCCGAATCAGCCGCTGAAACGCTTGGCGCAGCTCGACACCCATCCCCAGCGTTTCCAACGTGAGGCGTGATCGATCTTGTGAGAGCAAGCGCAGGGTGATGCGCTCACCACGTGCGGCGGGGATGATGGCCACACGCACGTCAATGTCTTGGTCGAAGCTCCGCCGCGTGAACCGCCCATCTTGTGGCCGGCGGCGCTCCGTGATATCGAGTTGCGCCAGTACCTTGATGCGTGATATCAGCGCAGAAGCCGCCTCCACCGGGTAAGCCCGGGCCTCAATCATCCGACCATCAATCCGCAATCGAACGCGTAGGCGGTCTTCCTCCGGCTCCACGTGAATATCGCTCGCGCGGCGATCGACGGCCTCGTCGATGATGCTGTCGAGCTGCTCGACCATGTTCAGCCCGGTGGCGGATTCCGTGGTCACCGCCGCCGATGCCTGCGGGGCGGCATGCATTTGTGCCCCGCGCGCCCGCGCCGTGCCGTAGATATCTTCGACCGCCTCGCGAATCTGAAAGCGCGGACTGACCACGTACTGCATGGGCCGATCGAAACCCGCCTCGATAGAGGCCCGGACGGACGCGTCGATCGGATCCGCTACCGCCGCCACCAATTGACCGGATACCTCGCCAAAGATAAGGCAATCTTTCCGGCGTGCAATGTTTTCGTTCAGTGTCAGGGACCAGGCACGACTAGGAGTTCTCCGCGACAAGTCGAGAAACCGAACGCCACTCAATTCGGCATAGACTTTGGCGACGTCGGCCTCGCTGATCATGTCTCGTTCGATCAGCACTTCCACCAGTGGCAGTCCGCATAGTTCCGACTCCCGCCGCAGAGATGTCAGCCCCACGCGCGTCAGCGCACCCTCATCCAGCAGTCTGCAAACGATGTTGTATTCCGAGGCCGCCGCTGCGATCATGGCATCGACCATCTACACATGTCTAGGAGTTCCGGCCGTGCCGGCGTATGATCGTTACCCACCATCTCGACGGCCCGCAGGAACGCCGGCTCCACGACTTGGGGACAACGCCTAATCAATTCCCTTGTCCGCCAGCCAGCGTTCCGCGTCCATGGCGGCCTTGCAACCCATGCCCGCAGCCGTAACCGCCTGCCGATAAACGCTGTCCACGCAGTCACCGGCCGCAAATACACCGTCAACATTCGTAAGCGAACGATACGGGTCGCGCAGTTTGATATACTTTTTAGCATCAAGGGCAAGCTGACCATCGAGAAACCCGGTCGCCGGAGTATGTCCAATAGCCATGAACAGCCCCCCCAGGCTCAACGGCGATTCTTCACCGCTCTGCGTGTCTTTGAGCGTAACGCCGGTGATCTTCTCGTCGCCCAACACATCCAAGACGATCTTGTTCCATAGAATGTCAATCTTAGGGTGATCCAGGGCACGCTGTGCCATGATCTTGGAAGCCCTAAGTGCATCGCGCCGATGAATCATATATACTTTGGAGGCGAACTTGGTGAGATAACTGGCCTCTTCAACAGCCGAGTCACCGCCGCCGACAACCGCCAACTCCTGGTCGCGAAAAACCGGCAATGCCCCATCGCACACCGCACACGCACTGACACCGCCGCCGCTTCGTGCCAATCGTTGCTCATTCTCCAACCCCATCCAATTCGCCGTGGCGCCGGTGGCAATGATGACCGCATGCGCGCGATACTCCGTATCATCTTCGCCCACCACCAATAAAGGCCGCTGCGACATATCTATTCGTTTGCAATCGTGATAGGAATAGCTGTGTCCGTCGTCGGGATTGGATACATCGGGATCGAGCCCATCATCCGTAACGATGCGCGTCCCGAACCGCATCGCTTGCTGCTCAAAATAAGCCATCAAGATTGGACCGGTGATCCCTTCCGGAAAACCGGGATAGTTCTCCACTTCCGTAGTCATCATGAGTTGTCCGCCCGGAAGGACCGTGCTGGGCACGGTCTTGGGCCGACCGGCGAACACCAGCGGATTGAGATTGGCGCGCGCCGCGTACAGTGCCGCCGTCCACCCCGCCGGTCCGGAACCTACGATGATTAGTTTTTCCACTGGTTCGTGTTTGGGCATGGCCTTCTGATTCTCCTACGCGTTAGCCCCTGCGATGTCCGGCAGACGTTTGCCCACCGCTCAAGTCCCGGCATGATAATCGCTAAGCCCCTGCTCGTCTAAACCGGAACTAAGAACCTACCCGGAACCGTGTGGCACCGGCATCTCGCCGGTGTTTTCACGGGCTGGAAGCCGGTGCCACACTTGAAATCGGAATAGGCCCGAAGGCTAGGCGGAACCCAGACACCCCTAACGTAGGCCCAGTTGCTACTCCAAAGTCTGAAAATACAGGGCTTCGGCGTGCGTAAAAGGCACCGAGCCCTAACCCTTGCTGAGCAGGGCGCGAACCGCAAGTCGAGGTCCGAAAGTGCCGAAAGTATTGCGCGCCTGCCGAAGGTCGCCCGGCTCGTTATGCACACGACTGGGATTCCGGCGGGTTCCGATAATGCGAAGTCCAGCGGGCTGACGGGTGGTTGGTTCCGCTTACGTGCTACGACTCAAAGAGATCAACCTTCTCAAGGAGAAACCAATGACGCGTGTAGCAACAATAGCCTTGGTGTGCGGTTTGGCATTTACCCTTACCGGTTGTGCGACGATTATCTCCGGAACCCAGCAGACGGTCACGGTTCAATCGTATCCATCCGGCGCCCATGTCAAATTCGGAAACCTTACCGGGACGACCCCGGTAACGTTTACCGTGGACAAGGGTCAGCAATGTGCCATGGAAGTGTCGCACGCACCGGGTACGCGCGTCGTCCAACTCAAGCGCACGTTCGACCCCGCGACGCTGCTAAACCTCATCCCGCCGTTCTGGCCCGGATTCATCGTGGACGCTTGGACCGGTGCGATGTCCAAGTACAATCCCGAGGTCGTCTCAGTTGACTTCCGAGCTTCGTCCCGTTCCACAAACGCCACGCTCACCGGATTCGGTGGTTAGGGTCGGTTGATCTTCTTACGCGGCGCGGTCGCTGTAAGCAGTATCTAAGCGGCTGAACTTGGTGAGGAGCCAATGATGAAGCGACCAGTGATCGTACAAGTGATGCTAACGGCCGTTATGGTCGCTTCCGTTTCAGGATGCGCGACGATGATCTCCGGTTCGCATCAGACCGTTCGGGTTGAATCCTACCCGCCCGGTGCCCATGTAACCTTCGGTGACCAAGCCGGTATCACGCCGGTCTCGTTCGTCGCGGACAAGAGACGCGACGACGCCGTTAAGGTATCGCAAGGGCCGGACACGCGCCTGGTGATTCTGGAGCGCCGTCTCGATCCGATGACGCTACTGAACCTCATCCCGCCGCTCTGGCCCGGAGTCTACATAGACTGGTCCTCGGGCGCGATTAGGAATTTTCAGACTGATATTGTGACGGTGGACTTCCGCTCGACCGGTGAAAACGCCGTGCAATTGACCGCTTCGCATCAGTAATTCGCCATTCGGCAAACGAATAGCATCGAAAATAGTGGGCTCCACTCGATGCGGCAGATTGCCGCACGGGCTGGAGCCCGCGCTCATTTTGCGGGTGCCTGCGCAGCTTAAGACTTGGTGTTGCGACAACTTTTAATTTGTGGGTCGCGCGTTGCTGGGTGCCACTACACCGTTAGCAGTGTCGCATGCGTGACGCTTTCGGCGGGGTGTTCGGGAGGGCGAGCCGTGCGGAGTGTCGATTGACGTTCTCCACGTGCGGGCACTTCGCTTAGCCCGATGCGCAGCGTATTCTCTCTGCCCTGTCGGGACACACTACAACAGCCCAGGGCAACGCCCTGGGATCGATGGCCCGACTCAGCGCGAGCCCTGAAAGGGCGGCATAGCATTATTCCACCCTTTCAGGGCTTACACGCCAAGGCGTCACCTGTTCCCAGGGCGTTGCCCTGGGCTGGTCTATGACACCCCTTTGGGGTTGTTCGATAATGCTGCTAATCATACCTACCAAGGACCACGCCGGCCCACCGATTCTGTCACTCACCCAGCAGTGTTTGTCCGAACCTCGAGATTCCGCAATGCTCACCGAGTAGTGGCACACCCGCAAACTGAAGAGCGACGAAACGCTAATCGCCGGTTAACCATGCATTGGCGACGCTCAGCGCGTTGAGCATACCCTGAGCCTTGTTTAAGGTTTCCTGATACTCGCTGCTTGGTTCGGAATCGGCCACGATGCCCGCGCCGACTTGCGCATCCACCCGCCACCCCCCATCGTCAGCGGGCGTGATCACCAGCGTCCTGAGCGTTATGCAGGTATCCATGTTGCCCGCAAAGTCGAGGTATCCGACCGCCCCGCCGTAGGGGCCTCGTCGAACGGTTTCCAGCTCGTCGATGATTTCCATGGATCGAATCTTGGGAGCACCGCTTACCGTTCCCACGGGCAGTACACTGCGTAGAGCGTCGAAAGCTGTCTTCTCCTTATCCAGAGTGCCCACCACGTTGCTGCATATATGCATGACGTGGCTGTAGCGTTCGATGGACATGAGATCATCAACGGCCACGCTTCCGGGCTCACAAACCCGGCCCAAATCGTTCCGACCCAGATCTACGAGCATAACGTGTTCCGCGCGCTCCTTGGGATCGGCCAATAGCTCGGCCTCATACCCCAAATCCTCCGCCTCCGACCGACCGCGTGCCCTGGTCCCGGCCAGCGGACGGGTGGAAACCGTGCGCCCTTCGAGCCGGCAGAGAATCTCGGGTGAAGCGCCGACCAGCGTAACGGAAGGTGACCGCACGTAGAACATAAATGGTGACGGATTTATGACACGAAGAGCGCGGTAAACATCAAACGGCGGCGCGGGCGTCGTCGTGGAAAGACGTTGAGACAAGACCACTTGAAATATGTCGCCGGCGCGAATGTAGGATTTAGCGGTGTCCACGGCCTGCTCGAACTGCTCGGGAGTCACGTTGTGTTCGATCGAAACCTCTTGAAACACCGGTGATCTGAACGGACGAATGGGATCGGGGTGCCCGGTCGCCAAGGTGTCGGCGACCGCTTGAATTCGTTCACACGCGTCGTCGTATGGGGATTCGCCTCCCCCCTCTGCCGACGCATGCGCCACTATATGAATCAGTTTTCGAACGTGATCAAAGATCACCATATCGTCGTACAAACCGAACTGCAAATCCGGCAACCCCCGGTCATCCGGAGGCGGCGCTCCCAGCGACTCGTAGTGACGAGCTATATCGTACGCTGCGTAACCGACTGCACCTCCCAGAAAGCGGGGCAGTTCGACCGGATGGGCGGCTCGAAAACGCCCGAGCAACTGCTCCAACGCGTCCAGTGGGTCGGAGTCATCGATGATCTTTACTCCGGCCGGCTCTCGCACCGTTGTCCGACCACCGTAGGCCTCGACCGTCGCAATGGGATTCGCCCCCAGAAAGGAATAACGCGCGATTTTCTCTCCGCCGACGACACTCTCCAACAAGAACGCATGTTCCGCCCCCTCGGCCAATCGTTCAAAGGCGGATACCGGTGTGAGGTGGTCGCTCAACAAGCTGCAGTAAACGGGCACTAAGTTGGCACTACGAATCAGCTCATCGAACTGCTCGCGGCTCGGCTTAAAATCAAGCATCGCACGATACTAGTGTCGGTGTTGTCCACCGTCAACGGGCGCGGTACCTGATCGGCTTGGTGCGAAGGCCCGTCTTGATTATACTGCTGGAGACCCAACAGGTGTCGAAGCCCTATACGTAATTCCGAAGGAGCGAAAGATACACGGTGTATACCATTCGCGTAGAAGCGACCTTTTCCGCCACGCACAGCCTCAAAATGCCCGACGGCAGCGACGAGCCCATCCACGGGCATGACTGGCGGGTAAGCGTCTTTATCGCCGGCCGCGAGCTGGACCCGCTCGGCATGGTCGTGGACTTTGAGAAAGTTCAATCCGCCCTACGAACCGTACTGAGACCCCTGCACCATAGCGATCTGAACCAACTTGAACCCTTCGCCAACCTCAATCCCACGGCTGAAATCGTCGCCCGCCATCTGTTCGATGAAATCGGCAAATTGCTACCCCAGGCCATCCAACGGGTTGAGCTCGTCGAGGCTCCCGGGTGCGTGGCCATTTATGAAAAATGACGAGGCGTGCCCCATGCAGGACGGGCCGGAGAATTGACGATGGAACAAGTTGAATATACAATGTTAGGGCTTGGCGATTTTGGATTTTGAGAATGACCTTGCGATCGGCCGCACCCATGAGTTTGGTCTGCCAACACTGCAAAGATTCGAGAGCTACGGTGCACATTACCGATGTGATGCCCGAACAGCGTGAACGACACCTCTGCCAGGATTGTGCCGAAAAAGAGGGCATCATCATCAAGCAGCACCCGCTATCAACCAACGCCATTCTTCAGCAGTTCATGAAACACAAAGCCGTGAAGGGCGTCGCGGATGATCTCTCATGCCCCAAATGCGGAATGTCGTTCCGCGAATTTCATGTGAAGGGTCAACTGGGCTGCCCACACGATTACGAAGTATTCGGCGAAGTACTCAAATCGCTTATCGAACGGACCCACGAAGGGGCCACGCGCCATGTAGGGAAATCGCCCTCCACCGCTGATGCCGCCGTGCGTAAACGGACAGGCCTACTGCGACTGCAAAGAGCATTGCGCCAGGCCGTCGAAGACGAAAGCTATGAGGTTGCGGCGCGCATTCGGGATCAGATTCGGGTATTCGAATCACCATGACGTTGGACGAACTTACATTGACGACCGGTGAATGGCTGCGCGGGGCCGGTAACCTTTCGGAAATCGTGCTTTCCTCACGCATACGCTTGGCGCGAAATCTGGCCGAATACCCTTTTCTCAGCACCGCCAGTTCCACCGAGCGAACGGAAATCTATCGACGCCTTGCGGACACGATTAGTGCGCTGCCCCAGGAGCGTGACGCTTTGCTGATCGACGTTGATGAAGCCGATGAGGTGGACCGGCAGGTGTTGGTCGAGCGCCACCTGGTCAGTCAACAACAGGCCGACTCGGAAGGACGCCGAGGCGTATCCATTTCACCCGACGAAAAACAAGCCCTGATGATCAACGAAGAAGACCATCTGCGCATCCAGGTCATGGGGAGTGGGCTTGAGCTATACGCTCTCTGGTCGAGAGTTAGCCGCGTGGACGACGCATTGTCGGAACGCCTTGCCTTTGCGTTCAATCCGGAGTTGGGATACCTCACGGCCTGTCCGACCAACGTCGGAACCGGTATTCGCGTTTCCGTGATGCTGCACCTACCGGCCTTACGGATGACCAAGGAAATCGATCGAGTGGCTCGCGCGACGCGCGACATGCGTCTGGCGGTTCGCGGTATGCATGGCGAAGGAACCGACGCGGCGGGCGACCTCTACCAGCTTTCCAACCAAACCACGCTCGGAAAAACGGAAGAGGAAATCATCAAGGGATTCAGCGACCAGATCGTTCCAAAGATTGTGGAGTATGAGCGGAAGGCACGCGAGTCGCTCGTCCAAACCAGCCCCCATCTGCTCGACGATAAGATTTGGCGGGCGTACGGCGTACTGTCCAACGCGCGACGCCTGAGTAGTGACGAAACCCAAACGCTACTTTCACCCCTTCGCATGGGCATTGGCATGGAACGATTCGACCGCTTCGATATCTCGGCCCTCAATGAAATGTTCCTGTATTCCCAGCCGGGACACCTGCAGAAAATGCACGGGCAATCGCTTTGTGATGAAGAGCGTGACGTGGTACGTGCCGACTATCTTCGCCGGCGCATCGCAGAAAACTAAAGGCTTACGCCGGAGCGACTCACCTACAATCCCGTAAGCAATTCCGAAACCTGCAGTCCGAGCGAATTACTGATTCGTGCCAACGCCCAGATCGACGCCGCGTTCTTGCCGAGTTCCACCTGAGATAGCTGCGACGTGGTGAGTTCCGTTCGATCCGAAAGCTGTCGAAGCGTGAGATTCTGCGATAAGCGATGACTTCGGATCCGCTGGCCAATGAGCCTATTCAGTTCACCCTCATCGGTGTAAATAATGCCCATACGGCGCGCGGCACGCTCCAACGCGCCGATCAACTCTTCTTGCTTAAAAGGCTTCGAGATGTAATCGCATGTCCCCCGGCGCATGGTCTCGGTTGCGCTGTCCAAATCGGGATAGGCCGTCATAACGATACAACTCATGCGCTCATCGATACGCTTGAGGCGCTCCACGACATCCACCCCATCCATCTTGGGCATGCGAAGATCAACCAGCGCAATTTGGTAGGACTCGTTCTCAGCCACTTCCAGGGCTTCGTCGGGATCCGTGAAACTGCGTGGACTGTAGCTGTTCTCCTCCAGCAGCAAACTCACCGTCTTGCAAATCGAAGGATCATCGTCGATTACCAATACCTTGATGTGATGTCGCACGGCCATGTCATTCTTCCTCACAAAACTGTTTGAACGCCGCGCTGCCTCGCACTAACCACCGGCGCTTGCGCTCATCGGCGCTGGGTTTCTTCCATCGATCAACCTGGTCAGCTTCCCGCCAGCGCTCATCCGTGTCACCCGCAAACCGAGGCTCGGATAACGATTCGACAGTTCCAGCGATGTGGCGCTTAACGCTACACTAATAGAAATCCCGTCACGACCGATACGCGAAGAATAGTAGTGCATCACTGGACGGAATTCCAGCAGGAATCGAAGATATCGACAATTGATCAGCCTTGTTCAAATCTCCGATGCGCAGATACTGCGCATTGGTATATTATCGGACGTGAATAGTCGAGGACCTTTTGGCAGGCTTCTTTGGGGAAAACGATTTGAACAGGATTGGGGGAACGCCCGTTGATGGTGACGTAGCAATGGGATCGATCAACCCTTGGCGAGTTTCATTTGCACGCGAGCGCGGGCGATGGCGTTGGTTCGCTTGGTCAAGGAAGCCTGGTCAGTGATTCTCATTGCGCGGGCTTCGATGAGGGCGACTTCGGCTTTCGAGGCGTCGAGGTCGGATGGCCGGCGTGCCTGCTCGGTCAGCAGTGTCAAGCGGTTATCAACCACCTGAGCAAAGCCACCATCAATGAAGAGTACGTGTCTCTCGCCGGCTCCCTCGACGCGCAGGGTACCAATTCCGAGTTTGCATACCAACGGCGCGCGATGAGTGAGCACGCCGAGTTCTCCGTCGTGCGCGGGAAATACCGCGAGCGTAGCGTCACACTCGAGCACCTTTTGCTCGGGTGTGATGACGGTGCACTGAAATGAATTTGCTTTTGCCATGGTGGTTCGCTTTGGTACAACCTACTACTATCGTAACGTTCGCGCGGGCTGAAGCCACGCGGCTCGGTGACGTTCGCGCGGGCTGAAGCCACGCGGCTCGGTGACGTTCGCGCGGGCTGAAGCCACGCGGCTCAGGTAGTTAGTCCTTCGCCATTTTTTCCGCTTTCTCCGCGGCCTCTTCGATCTTACCCACGTACATAAACGCCGATTCCGGCAAGTGATCCCATTTGCCGTCACAGAGTTCGGTGAACGAGCGAATCGTATCCGCCAGTGAGGTGTAGTTTCCGGCGAAGCCCGTGAATTGCTCGGCCACGTAGAACGGCTGAGATAGGAACCGCTCAATCTTTCGCGCCCGGGCGACGATATGCTTATCCTCCTCACTCAGCTCATCGACACCCAGAATGGCGATGATGTCCTGCAAGTCCTTGTAGCGCTGGAGAATCTGCTGGACGCGGCGGGCGATCGCGTAATGCTCTTCGCCGATGAGCTCAGGTGCGAGAAGCCGACTGCTCGATGCCAGTGGATCGACAGCGGGGTAAATTCCTTTCTCGGCAATACTTCGCTCCAGATTCACCGTGCTGTCGAGATGGGTAAACGCGGCGGCCGGGGCCGGGTCTGTGTAGTCGTCCGCCGGAACATAGATCGCCTGGATACTGGTCACGGCGCCTTTCTTGGTCGACGTGATTCTTTCTTGCAACTCACCCATTTCCGTGCTGAGCGTCGGCTGATAACCCACGGCCGACGGCATACGACCGAGCAGCGCCGACACCTCGGAACCTGCCTGCGAGAAGCGGAAAATATTGTCAATAAACAACAACGTATCCGCTCCGGTTTGATCACGGAAGTACTCGGCCATGGTTAGGGCGGCAAGTGCCACACGCAGCCGAGCACCAGGCGGCTCGTTCATCTGGCCGAACACCATAACGGTTTGGTCGAGGACGCTCTTGCCGGTATCGCCGATTTGTGCGTCCTGCATTTCCAGCCAAAGGTCGTTGCCTTCGCGTGTTCGCTCGCCTACACCGGCAAAACAGGAATAGCCGCTGTGGAAACGGGCAAGCCGGGCGATCAGCTCCTGAATGATAACCGTCTTGCCCACACCGGCACCGCCGAATAGCCCGGCCTTTCCACCGCGCACCAGCGGGCAGAGCAGATCGATGACTTTGATTCCCGTCTCGAACATCTCCGTCTTGGAGGCGAGATCGCTGAATTCGGGTGGCTCGGCGTGAATGGGGCGGCGTTCCTTAACATCCAGTTCGCCACGACCGTCGATGGTGTCCCCGATGAGATTGAATACGCGGCCCAGCGTTTGAACCCCAACCGGGACGGACACAGACTTTCCCGTGTCGAGGATGGCGGCGCCACGCTGCAACCCGTTGGTCGAACCGAGCGCTATCGCTCGAACGCGCCCGCCACCGAGGTGTTGCGCCACCTCACACCAAAGCTTCTCTTTGATGGTGAAGCCGCGGACGGGACGCTCAACCTCCACCTTTAGTGCGTTGTAAATACTTGGCAACTGCTCTTCGGGAAACTCCGCATCAAGCGTCGAACCAATAACTTGGATTACCTTACCGAAACTGTCGTTGTTCATCAGTGACTATCCGTTCCATTAACTAGGTGCCGCAACATCGATAATTCAGAATGGCGAATGCCGAATAGCGAAACCGAGGACCAGAATCGTATTACTCCCCTCCGGCTCTCTTGACGATCGTCGTTAGAATACGCGCCAACTCGTCAGCTTCCTTGGTCAAGTTCAGCAATCGTTCGTTCCTAACCGTCTCCGTGTCGGGGAGTAGCCGAAGCCAGTACAATACTTCTCGAGCTTCGGATCGCGCGATGTTCATTCTCAGAGCGAAGTCCTTTTTAGACTGGTCGCCCTTCGCTTCCTCGGCGTTGGCCCCAACGCTTGTTCCCGAGCGGACGAGTTGCCGAGCCATAACATGACCCGCCGTCGTTCGCGGAATCGCGTTCACCAATCGAACTATTCGAACGGCAAACTGGAACGTCCGCTGTTCAATATCACGCTTTTCCGATGTCATTCGCTATTCGAAATTTCTCATTCGACATTCATTGGCCTCTAGGCCAATGCGTTCGCACCTCCTACAATATCCAATAATTCCAACGTAATCTGCGTCTGCCTGGCGCGGTTATACTGCCGCGTCAGTGTCTTAATCATGTCATCCGCCGCGTCGGTCGCGGCCTTCATGGCCACCATACGCAAAATCTGCTCGCTCACGGCCGCATCCAAAAAACACTGGAACAGCCGCGCGCGTACGGTCGCCGGAAGCAGTTCATCAAGCAGTGACGCGGGATCGGGCGAGAACTCATATTCAGTGCCACTCGCTGTCTGCGAGTCATCCGTGTCATCGTTCGTTTCCCGTGCGAGCGGTAGAAGCTGCATCACCTCCGCCCGCTGCCGACCGGCAGAAAGAAACCGCGTATAGGCCACGTGCACGGAACTGATTTCGCCCTTGGAGAAACGATCCATCAGCCCGTCGGCAAGCGGCTCCACATCATCAAAGCGCGGGGCATCAACGATGCCGGTGATTTGCTCAACCATCGGCCGACCCAGGAAACGGAAATAACCGATGCCCTTCTTGCCGACTACATGCACATCCGTCTCGATACCGCCCGCAGTCTGCTCGTCCAAGTGCGCTACCGAGGCTCGAAGCACATTGCCGTTATATCCGCCGCAAAGTCCGCGATTACTGGTAATGACCACAAGGGCCGACCGCTGAACATCTTCATGAGTTTGCATGAGCGGGTGATCTACATGCTCGGAAGCACCGGAAAGATCTGCCACCAACTCGGCCAACTTTTCCGTATAAGGTCGGGCAGCCACGGTGCGGGCGAACGCCGCCTGAAAACGAGCAGTGGCGATCAGTTGCATGGTGCGCGTAATTTTGCGCGTGTTGCGAACCGTTTTGCGACGTTTCAGGATGATGCGTCTATTGGCCATTTGACTTTCTTATGAAGCTTTTCGTCGCTCACACTTGTCACCAGCAAGATGCCTGTGCGGCGATAAGCACTGTCCTACGTTTTTCTAAACTGCGTTTTGAAATCCGTGATAATCTTCAAAAGCGTTCCGCTCAGGTCGGATGAAAGCTCACCCGTGTCGGTCATCTCCTTCAATACTTCCGGGAACTCGCCATGGATGTGCTTCATCAAGTCCTTCTCAAAGCGAAGCACGTCGTTAACCGGAAGATCGTCCAGGTGGCCTTGGGTACCGGCGAAAATGCTGACGACTTGCTCGGCTA
>Ga0326597_10006774_pt1 | contig 15641 bp, 12 predicted proteins | sample RVTome_12_FD_203789 | JGI IMG/M metagenome (GOLD analysis project Ga0326597, IMG submission 203789) | Soil microbial communities from uranium-contaminated site in the Upper Colorado River Basin, Wyoming, United States - RVT100D185 | ecosystem: Environmental > Terrestrial > Soil > Contaminated >...
TCCCGAGCATGCGCTCCCAGTCGCCTCGTTTCGCCAGGGCCAGCGCGTCGAGTATCTGCGTGGAGTGATACTGCCGTCGGTGCGCGTCGTACGCGGAGGACATGAGCCCGATACCGGGCGCGAGGACAACCTTTGCATCAGGCGGGCGGCGAGGATGGGCCCGATTTCGGCGACCGTTTCCGGTGGGGCGTCTCCGACAGGAGCGAGGGCAATGAGTGGCTTGTCGATCATGAGGGTCGGGACTATCGGCTTCGCATCCTTGAAGCCGTTCGAACAACATGCCAGTAGAGTAGGACATTGATGATGACGGCGAAGCTGCCGAGCCAGATCTGGTGGTGGCGCGTCAGCTGCGCGGGATAGATCAGTGGGAAGACGTAGTGCTCGATGAACTCGCCTTGGTAGGTCGACGACCCGCCTCGCTGGCGAAGATAGTTTTCAAGGGGCGTCAGCGGGCAGATCCAGCCCTGGAATTCAATGAACGCTCCCCAAGTTGCGGCCGGCACGTGGAGCCAGACGACTCGCGGCCAGCGCACCACCAGCAAACCGCCTAGGACCACGAATACGACGAATAGGGCATGGCCCGCGACCACGAGGTCAGCTGCTGCACGAAACAGCATCGGCTGCATTGCGGGAAAATCCGCCCTCAGAAAGAGTGCTTAGCGATCTTGCGCCGGGCGCTCGCTGGCGATATCGGAATCGCGCGACGAATGATGTCGCGCGCCTCACGTGCCCCCAATTCGCGACGCTGGGCTAAGCACATGGCCAGCGCTTCAATGGGCCGGCGCCAGCTCGGGCTCTCCACCAATGCGCGCACCCGCAGCTGCATCCACCGAAGGTACGCGCTCATCTCTGGTCTCGTGCGACAGAGATGGTCGGCGTAACGGACCGCCTCGAAGAAGTCGAGACCGCTCCCCAGGTATTTCGCGCGGCCAAGGGCCATGCGTTCGGCCTGGCTCCCGGCGAGCAGCACGATGACGCTGCGCTCGATGGCGTGTTCGGTTCGCAGGTCCACGATCCCATCAGCGATTGCTTGTGGAGCGAGCCACAGCTCGAGCCACCCCAGCTCTTTCGCGGAGTTCTTGCCGATCGCGATCCGACGAAAACGCACGCTGACGTGGTAGGCAGCCACGGCGTGTCCCGCCTCGTGAAATGCCGCGGCGATCAGACGTCGCTGCGATCGAGACAGCTGTGGACCGAATCGCAGGACCCTGCCAAATGGCGCTCCAGCCGATCGGAGTCGCCGTTTGGGTGCCGGCAACTGTTTAGATCGCACCGCCTTCTGCCTCCGCGCATGCCGTGTCAATCGCGTGCTTCAGCCGCTGCCAGTGTGAGCCCTTCCAGTAAACACCGCTGCATCCGTTGCACATCTCGAAATGGTGATAGTGCTCCAGAGTCCTCGGCAGGAGCGCCGCGGCGACCGCTGCCTTCGGCACCTCGTGGAGGCGGTTGTTGCATCGCAGGCAGCGTGAGAACGGCCGCAGATCGAGAGGGCCGAATCGACGGAGCACTTCTACCAGCTGACGCTGCGGGTGGGTTTCCCGGATGAAGTATCCGTGTGCCACTGAGCGACGCATCAGGAGGCCAACGTCTCGCGTCAGGAGAATCCGTCCTTGGCGAGCGGCCAGATCCGCCAGCGCGGCATCGTCTGCATCGGCAGCGTAGGCCGTATCGAGGCCGGCGAGGCGCAGTCGCCTCGCCAATTTGCCGAGGTGAACGTCCGCGACGAAACGGATCTTCTCCAGCGGCCGCGGTCGAACGCGGGTCTGGGTTCCGATATCGAAGGTCACGAACCGCGGGAAGACGGCAATTCGATCACCGCTCCGGATGAGGTAATCGAAGCCGACGGACAGGCCATTGACGAGTATCAAGTCAATCTCCGGATGGGGAACTCCCACACTTTCAATGCAATCCTTGACGGACGGGTGACCGTCGACGATGCGCCGCCACGGAACCTGTCGATGATGCGCCGGCAGGAAGTCGTTGAGCGGTCCGTACATACGAACGGTCACCTCGATCATGTCCTCAGGCCAGCCACAGGGCGCTCGCCCTCCTCATACAGCTGCTCGATCACCGTTCGCCACCGGTCTTCGACCACACGGCGTCTGACCTTCATCGTGGGCGTGATCTCACCTCCCGCGATGGTGAACTCGGATGGGATCAGCGCGAAGCGCTTGATCGTTTCGAATGGCGCGAGCGTGGCGTTCACACTGTCCACTGCTTCCTGAAAGAGCGCGATGACGTCAGGGTGGGCCACCAGCGCGTCGCGGGTGCCGCCGGGACGACCTGTAGTGGCGAGCCGGCGTTCGAGCGCCAGAAAGTCCGGCACGAGCAGCGCGGCAATGAACTTCCGGCGATCACCAAGCAGGATAGCCTCGGCCACGAGTGGGTGGCGCCTGAGTTCGTTCTCAATCGGCTGCGGGGCGACCTGCTTTCCTATTGACGTGAGGATGAGGTCCTCCTTTCGGTCCGTGATTGTCAGATACCCCTCGTCATCGAGCGTTCCGATGTCGCCCGTGTGGAGCCAGCCGTCTGACTCGAGGACAGCCAGTGTCGCCTCGGGATTGTTGTAGTATCCGCGCATGATGTTCGGCCCGCGCGCGAGGATTTCACCATCTTCGGCGATCCGCAATTCGATGCCAGGGAGCGCGCGTCCGACCGTACCGAACTTGGGCCGGCCGAGCGGGTTGACTGTGAGCACCGGTGACGCTTCGGTCAGCCCGTACCCTTCCAAGATGGTGAGACCGACCGCGTCGAAAAAGTCCGCGATCCGGCGCGGCAGCGGTGCGCTACCGGAGACCAGCACTCTGAGTCGTCCGCCTGTAGCGTGACGGATCCTCCGGAACACGAGTGTGTCGGCGAGGCGGTCCTGCATGGCGAGGAGCGTCCCTGCCCGTCGACCGGTACTCACCCTCGCTGAGCGCCGAAGTCCCACGCCGATGGCCCAGCGGAAGAGTGAGCGGCGGATCGCGGAGCCCCGCGCTGCGGCCTCCTGAATCCGGGCGTGGAGCTTCTCGAAGACACGCGGGACGGCGGTCATGAGCGTGGGCCGCACCATGGCCAGATCTCGTGCGAGCGTCTCCGGTGACTCGACAAACGCGACGCTGGCGCCGGCGTACAGATACGTGTAGAGCACCGTCCGTTCAAACGCGTGGCTGAGCGGCAGAAACGACAACGCCACATCGCACTCCGTCACTCGCAGCAGTTCAACGGCCGCCTCGACATTGGACAAGATGTTCCCATGCGTCAACATCACGCCCTTTGGCTCGCCGGTCGTCCCGGAAGTGTAGATGATCGTTGCCAGCGTGTCGGGCAGGATTGCTGCGGCTCGCTTCTCGAAGAGATGGCCGGCTGCCGCGTCCGAGATGAGACGCGTGCGACCACGGGCGGCGACCTCGGCCAGCGTCGTCACGCTGTCGGGCCAGGCCCGGCCATCGGCGTCCATCACGACTACCTTAGCGAGGTCGACGAGCTGCGGGAGGACAGTCGCAATCTTGTCGACCTGCATGCGATTCGAGACGATGGCGACCGTCGCGCCGCAGTCGTTGAGAATGTAGCGAACTTGTCCAGACGTGAGCGTGGGGTACACCGGCACGGTGATACCGCCTGCGGCCAACACCGCCAGATCGGTGATGCACCACTCCGGGCGACTTTCAGCAATCACCGCGACGCGATCGCCGGTAGCGACACCGAGCTCACGCAGGCCGACGCTCACGTTGCGGATCTGCTCGAGGAATTCTTTGCCCGATATCTCGATGACCCTATCACCCCGGCAGTGGCGCAGGAGGGCACGGTGTGGAAGCCGTTCAGCAATGTGAAACGGCAGGTCGGCGAGCGTCTTGATGTCCCGGTTGATCACGTCAGTAGCCCATTCCACTTCGTTGCTCCCACGTCGTGACACCTGATGACGCTTTGCGGCAAATACCGAGCGCGCTGGTCGCTTCCAGAGAGGGGACGCCCGGCGGCAGCGATTCATGTCTGCCGATGACGAGGAATCCATCCGCCCTCAAACGTTCGGTGATACGAGCGAGCACGATGCGTTGGACGGCCTCGCTGAAATACGTGAAGGCCACATTGCGGCAGAGAATCAGATCGAATTCGCCAGGCGGCTGCTCACGCCGAATGTCTTGGTGGCGGAAGTCGACGCCCGTCTTCCAGTGGTCGCGCAGACAGTAGAGATCGTTGCGGCGGTCGAACGCCCGATCGATCCAGGCGGCCGGGAGCTCTCGGAGACTGCTCTTGGCATAGCAGGCTATGCGGGCGCGTTGGAGCAGATGCTCGTCCACGTCAGTGGCGACGATGGCAAGGCGCGCCTGCGGGTATCGAGGCCAGACGCGCTGATTCCACACCAGGCTCACGGTGTATGGCTCTTCGCCAGACGCGCAGCCAGCGCTCCAGCATCGGACCTCTGTGGAGGCACGCGCGGTCGCCCGCTCGGCGAGCTCGGGCAGGATCGCATCGCCCAGCGCATCGAAGACGGTTCGGTCCCGATAGAAGCGGGAGATCGGGATGGAACAGAGGGCCTCCAAGGCCGCCCACTCCGTCGCGTGCTCGCTCAAGTAAGCCTCATACGCCGCAAGTCCGCTCAGCTTGAGCGCCTGAATTCGGCGATTGATGCGCTTACAGACCTGACCGCGCACGCGCCGGTACCCGGGCCATTGGAGACCCAGAGGCGGTAAGGCCCACTGCAGGAATTTGACGCAGTCGCCGTCTTTCATGATCGGTACCCGCACTGACACGACAACCAATCGCAGTACCAGAACGGTCTCAGGAACTGCCGGAAATTCGGCACGTCTTGCCAAAAAAGGCTGCGAGGCCATTCGCGTCTTTGGCCGCTGGTTTGAATGCCCACTTGGCCATCGCCTGAGGAAGCGCGATGGCTGAACCTATCTGATCACCTGCCACCCCACAGCCGCGGCTCGGTTTCCCGCAATTCGGAAAGCGGTGCGGGCAAGATTTGTCCACGCTGAGGGCCCTCGTCGCACGGCCGGGGGCGAGACGTCGATCTCGCGTCCCTATGGCCTGAGAGGAACCCTCGCAGCGTTCAACTTCCCTGTTGAGAACGTCTTCGGCATCGTTTCGTCGATGTAGGCGTGCGCGATGCCGACAGCGAGCTGCCGAACACGCAGGATGTAGGCCGTGCGCTCGGTCACGCCGATACTGTTGCTGGCATCGAGAATGTTGAACAGATGGGAGCACTTCAAGCAGTGCTCGAGAGCAGGCCAGAGGAGACGAGACGAAAGGAGGGCTTCGGTCAAGCGGTAGTAGCGGTCGAACAGCTCGCGATGAAACGCGGCGAACGCAGCCGGCGGCACGTTCATGCCGCTCCCGAAGACGTAGCGCGATTGCTCGATCTCCTCGCGCAGCCGGACATCGCGATACTTCACGCCACTCGCCCACTCGAGATCGTAAACATTGTCGACGCGCTGCAGGACCATCGCCAGACGTTCGAGGCCATACGTGAGTTCGGCAGAAATGGGCGCGAGTTCTACGCCACCGGCCTGCTGAAAGTACGTGAATTGTGTGATCTCGAGGCCGTCATACAGCACCTGCCAGCCAATCCCCCAAGCGCCGATCGTCGGCGACTCCCAATCATCATGCTCGAAGCGAATGTCGTGCTGTCGGAGGTGGATCCCACATGCCTCGAGGCTATCCAGATAGATCTGCTGCACATCATCGGGAGCTGGTTTGAGCACAACCTGAAACTGGTGATGCTTGAATAAGCGGTTGGGATTTTCACCGAAGCGGCCGTCGGCCGGACGCCGAGACGGCTGCACGTAGGCAACATTCCAATGGCCTGGGCCGAGCACACGCAGAAAGGTTTCCGGATGCATCGTGCCGGCGCCGACTTCGACGTCAAGCGGCTGCTGCAGGACGCAGCCGCAGGAGGCCCAGAATTCAGACAGCTTCAGGATCAGACGCTGGAATGTCATCGATGTCTCGACAGTGGGCCCGGACCGTTTGGAGTGGACGCAAACATGAGACCACGTGCGATCCGCGTGGTCACGCCTCGCCGGGCTTCCGTCGCGACATGCCGGGATTCCGTTGTCAGGTCACTCCGGGCTTTGAAGGGCCGTGCGCGAAGCACTCGGCCGTGATGCCGTTAACCGTGAACAACGCTTCTACGCGTATAGAAAGCTGTGGCACCGGTGTTGCGGACAGCCAGTCGATTTTCAACAAGCGCCTGTCTGAAGCGACAGGAGGTTCACGTCGCGATTTGCGGATCTCGAACCACTGAGCCGGGGACGCGGTAGCGTGAGATCAAGAGGGGTAAACGACGATGTTGGTCAAGAGCGTCATGACGTCTGAGGTGAAGTCCTGTGCGGCGGACACGAGTCTGGCCGCCGCGGCGAGAATCATGTCGAACCGCGACTGCGGGATTGTTCCAGTAGTCGATGCTCAGCAGAAGCTGCTCGGTGTCATCACGGATCGCGATGTCTGTCTGGCTGTCGCGACCAGATTCAGGAGTCCAGACGAGCTTCCGGTTCGCGATGTCATGACGAAGAGGGTCTACACGTGCTCGCCGGATGATGACGCGCGGACAGCTCTGAAACTGATGAAGAACCACGCCGTGAGACGCCTGCCGGTGGTGACGGCCGACGGCCGCGTGAGCGGCCTGATCTCGATCGACGATCTCGTACTCAGGGCCGACAGCCACAAGGGGGCCGACGTGTCAAATGATGATGTGTTCGATGCCTTCAAGTCGATTTGCGCGCGAGCGCTGACGGCGTAAGGGCCGGCGCTTCTCGTTCCCGCGAGCAGCTACTCTCGGCGATAGCGGCCCATCAACTCAGCGCTGGCGACGATATGGCCGCGCATCGCGCGATCAAGTTCCCGCCTTGTCGCACCAGGTCGCAGCCCGAGCCTCTTATCGAGCGCGTACAGCCTGAAGTAGTAGCGATGTCCCGGTCCCGCCGGCGGACAGGCCCGCCGTAACCGATTGTCTTGAAGTCGTTGCGTCCCTGACGCGCGCCTGACGGAAGTTCGGTCTCCGGCGCGACACCTGCAGGCAACTCACGTTCAGTTCCGGGCAGATCGTAAAGCACCCAATGGACCCATGTCCGGCCTGGTGCATCCGGATCCTCCATGACGAGAGCGAAGCTTCGTGCGCCTTCCGGAGGGCTGCTCCAACTGAGCGCGGGCGAGATGTCGGAGCCGTCGCATGTGAATTGCGCGGGGATGTCGGATCCCGGCTTGAACGCGGATGTTGTTAGCTGCAAGGTCGTACGACCTGGCATGAATGGTCAGGAACGCGAGTTGGCCATCACCGACGGTGCGCGCCGGCGTTCCAGTGTGACGCTGCAGAGCGAGAGTGTGCAGCTGCCCGTGATGTTTGGTTTTCGGCTTTAGGCGCCGCGGACGGCACCGGTGATTTCTTGCGTCGCCCCGCTAAACCCCCGCTAAACCACCTTTTCGGCCAGCTGCGCGCGCCTGTTCGCGCGACCACTCGTGTGCCGTGCCCTTGGCATGCGCCGCCTTGCCGCCTTTGCTGGCAATCTCGCGCTGCTTGTTCCGATCCATCGACGCGAAGCCCCGTGGGTCCTTTGTCACGATGTCCTCCTCTATACTCGTCGGCGGTGCTGGGCCGCCGTCAATCTCTTCGCATGTGAAGGAAGAGTTCCTTGCCGCGTCGCCATACGAGCAGGAAAATCGGCCGGTCCCGTTCGATGGCGTCTAGTTCGCGTGTCGCGTCAGCCACGCTGTGAACCGGGTGACGGTTGATCGCGCGAATGATGTCGCCGACGTTCAACTCCGCCTCGTCGGCGGAGCTACCGGGATCAACCCTCACAATGAGTGCTCCGCCAAGGCCGTGCGGCACATCAAGGCGGCTGGCCCACGATGGCGTGATGGTTCCGAGCGTCAGCCCGCCATCCCGGCTCGGCATGCTGGGCGGGGTTTTCGGCTCAGTTTCGATGGGCAGCTCCTCAATCACGATGGTTCGCGTCTCTTCAGCCCCATCGCGAAAAAACTTGACCTTCACACGGGTTCCCGGTGCCGTGGACGATGTGCGCGCGATCAAGTCACGTGTGTCTGCGACCGTGTGGCCATCGACGTCCACAATCACATCGCCAGCTCGCAGCCCCGACCGGCCCGCTGCCGATTCGTCGTCGACGGACATCACCAGCGTGCCTATGGGTTCCGGCAGGCCAAGCTCTCGGGCTTCATCTTCCAGGATCGGGCCGTCATGGAGCTGCACGCCCAGCTGTCCGCGCACCACCTTGCCATTCCGTAACTGTGGCAACAATGCCTTCACACTGTTGATAGGCATCGCGAAGCCGATGCCGATACTGCTGCTGTCCTCAGCGTCGAGCACCGCCACGTTGATGCCGACGACCTCGCCCTGGGTGTTGAGCAAAGGACCGCCGGAGTTGCCTGGGTTGATCGAGGCGTCGGTTTGAATCATGTCCTGCCAATGCCCCTCCCGGATCTGAAACGGCCGTCGCTCAAAGCTCACGACACCAACGGTCACGGTGTGGCCGAGCTGGAAGGGGTTCCCGATGGCCACCACGAAGTCGCCCGGCTCGAGTGCGCGTGAATCACCGAGCACTGCGACCTGCAGATAGCGCGGGGGATTCTCGAGCCTGATCAACGCTGTGTCAGTCAGCGGATCGCCTCCAATGCGGAATGCGCGGTACCGCTTTCTCTCGTCGCCGAACAGGCCGACATCGATCGCGTCGGCTCCCTCCACGACGTGGTTGTTGGTCAGGATGTCACCCGCAGCGCTGATGATGAACCCCGAGGCGACTGCACGCTGCACGCGTTCGCCGGCGTGAGGCGGCATGACGCCGAACAGTCTGAACACGTCTTCTTCCTGCGGACTCCAGGAATGGACGCGCGATCGCGCCGTGATGGATACCACCGCCGGATTCTGACGTCTGGCGATCTCTCTGAACACGCCAGCGGTCATCGAGGCTGCAGGCCGGTGCTCGACCCTCTGAGCTGCGACGCCGACGGCCGTGCTGGCGATGATGGCGAGCGTCACAACCGGCTGCGACGAGCGGATGGCTGTCATGTCGATCTACGCAGCAGAGATCGTACCGCAGGCACGGGCCCGTATCCGCGGTTCCAGACTTCGCCTTGCCAGAAGCTGGGAGCACTAGAGGCCAATCGCCCGACCTATCTATCTGTGTCGGGTCGGCGGTGCCCCGTGCCGGAAATTCGGCAGCAGGAACTACCGCGCCGCATCTTCTAGCGGCATCCGTGAGGAATTTGCCTCGCTGATCTGGTACGCGACGTGCGTTGAGCGAGCGAAAGAGTATCGCTCCCGATGACTGTCAGCGATCAGCCGATCATCCGGTGCCCCGTCTGCAGGTCGTACGGCGCCGCCCTCCGCCACGACGTCCGCGCCTCGCTCGTCTACAGCTGCACATACTGCCTGCACGAGTGGCAAATCGAACCGTGGGAGGAACCACTCGCCGCCGAGCCCCCAGTATCGGCGCGTCCGCCGACGGCTGTGGCACAAGGCAAGCCGCCCCGAGTCCAGGAGGGTGAGCACATGGGGTCGACGTCCAGCTCCATCGAGGCCACGGGGCCCGCCGAGAAGAACCAGCGCGGAAGCGCGACGCCGATGGCGCCGTTCCGCCACATTGCCGTATGCGTTGACGGCTCCGAGGTGGGTGACACGATCGTGCTCCACGCGGCCGCGGCTGCCGAAGCCTTCAGCGTCCCGCTGACGATTCTCCGCGTGCTCGAGCGTGATGCGAACGTGGATGCGGCTCCGCCCGATCCGCTCGACTGGGACATTCGGCAGCGCGAGGCGCGAGTCGATCTCGATCGATTGCTCACGGCGGCACGGCAACGCCAAGTCGACGTCCAGGTTGAGCTCATGCAAGGGCGCGCTGCGGAGCAGATCTGCCGCTGGGCGTTGCAGCACGACGCGGACCTCACTGTGCTCGCCAGCCACGGGGAACATGGACGTTCTGCGTGGGCCCTCTCGAGCACCGCGCGCAAGCTTGTCGACGCCGTGCCCGGTTCGCTGCTGCTCATTCCTGCGGATTGCCGTCGCCAAGTCGGAAGTCCTGTCCGGTACCGTCGCATCATGGTTCCGCTCGACGGCTCCGCTCGGGCGGAAAGCGTGCTGCCGATCGCGACGCGACTCGCGATCGCGCATGAGGCCGACTTGCTGGTGGCACACGTCACGCCGGCACCCGAACTGACCAAAGTCGGTCCGCTGACGGCGCAGGATCTCGAACTCGAACAGCGTGTGATCGATCGCAACGAGCGCGTCATGCGCGGCTACCTCGATCAGATTCGCGCACGGATGTTGGAGGCCGGGGTGACGTCGCGCACGATCATGTCGCGTCCAGGTGATGCGCGAACGCGCCTCGCACGACTGGTCCGGCGAGAAAGCGTCGATCTCGTCATCCTGTCGGCGTACGGGCGGCGCGGCCCACGCGACACGCCGTGCGGCAGCGTGACCGCCCATCTGCTGACACACGCGGCGACGCCACTCCTCGTGTTTCGGGAACGGCCACGTCGAGTGATGAAGCGGCTGTCCGAGGAATCGGTGAAACGGGCCGTGAACGGACGGCCACCCGCGCAAGCAGTCGCATGAGCACGGCGACAGAGGTCACACAGGGCGCGTTCGAGGCGGAGGCGCGCGCCTTAGCCGGTGGTCACTTCTTGTCCGATCGCCCGCCGCGTCCCCTTGCGGCGCTGTCCCAGCTTCAACGCGTACCGGACTATCTGGAGCACGCACGTACCGTGCTCGCGGAATCGGAGAGCACCCTCGCGAAAGCGGCGGAGTGGCTGCTTGACAACGAATATCTGGTCGCTCGGGCCGTTCGCCAGATCGCACAGGATCTCCCCACCGGGTTCTACACACGCCTCCCGGCGCTGCACGGCCCGGATGCCGGCCGTCCGCGGATCTGGAGCATTGCCCGGGGCGTGCTGCGGATATCCCGGCTTCAGGTATCGGCCCAGACGCTCACCCGATTCCTGGACGCCTATCAAGAACGTGCACCGCTCACGATCGCCGAGCTCTGGGCCCTTCCGACTTTCTTGCGTCTTGGTTGCCTCGAGGTCCTGTTCGCCGCGTTCGAACGGCTCGAGCCGGCCATCCGCTCGCCGCTGCCTCTCGACGACGTGCCAGCCGTCGTCCTCGAAGATACCGAGTGCGTGGGACGGGCGATCACGAACCTTCGCACGATCGCGTCGATCTCGTGGAAGGACGTCTTTTGCCGCACCAGTCGTGTCGAGACGATTCTCGGCGAGGACCCGGCGCGCCTGTACCTGCGGATGGATTTCGAGACGCGAGACGCGTACCGCCGTGCGGTCGAGCGATTGGCCCGCCGCAGTCCCCATTCCGAGCTGGAGGTGGCCGAGCGATCCGTGGCCTGCGGGCGACAGGCTGTCGGTGACAGCCTGCGCCGCACACACGTCGGCTATTGGCTCGTGGACGAGGGCGTCGAGGCATTCGAGCGCTCGATTGGCTATCGGCCCACGCTTCGACGCCGCGCGAGCCGGTGGGCGTTTCGGCACGCGCCGATCTTCTACGCAGCGGCTCTCGTGGTCGCCACGACGACGACCATGGTTCTTCCCGCCTGGTATCTCACCACGGTTGGCGCAACGCCGTGGGCCACCGTGCTCACACTCCTCGTGGTCTTGTTGCCGGCTTCGACGCTGGCCATCACCGTCGTCCTCTGGCTGGTCACGATGCTCGTGCCGCCTCGGATCCTGCCAAAGCTCGATTTCGAGGCTGGCATCCCGGACGAATCTCGAGCCGCTGTCGTCGTGCCCACGCTGGTGGCAAGCGTCCAGGATGCACGCCGTCAGGTCGAGCGACTGGAGTTGCACTATCTCGCCAATCCGGATCCGACGACCGAGTTCGTGCTGCTGAGCGATCTACCGGACGCGTCGAGTGAGCGCGAACCGTCGGATCAAGAGGTGCTGGCGGCTCTCGTCGCCGAGGTCCGTCGCCTGAATCAGAAATATCCGTCCAAGCCGTTTCATGTGCTGCATCGCCCACGGCTGTTCAATGCGGCGGAGGGCGTCTGGATGGCGTGGGAACGCAAGCGTGGGAAGCTCGAGGAGTTCAACCGCCTGCTGGCCGGCGATCCCGCGACGGGCTTCACCTTGCACGAAGGCGATCGTACCCATCTCACCGGGATTCGCTATGTGGTCACGTTGGATGTCGACACGGCCCTACCGAAAGGGACGCTCGCGCGCCTGGTGGGGACGCTCGCGCATCCGTTGAACCGTGCGGAGTTCGACCAGGGCGGACGGGTCCGCACCGGGTACACCGTTGTACAACCACGCGTCGAGATTTCGCCGGAATGCGGCAGCCGGTCTCGGTTCGCGCGATGGTTTACCGGCGACACGACCATCGATATTTACAGTCGCGCCGTCTCGGACGTCTATCAGGATTTGTTTGGCTCCGGCATCTACGTCGGCAAGGGCGTGTATGAGGTCGAGGCCTTTCGGCGCAGCCTCCAGGGCCGCGTTCCGGAGAACGCCCTCGCCAGCCACGACCTCTTCGAAGGCATCCACGGTCGCGCGGCGCTGGCGACCGATATCGTGCTCTACGAAAGCTTCCCCCGGCAGTATCTCGAGTTCACACGGCGCCAGCACCGCTGGATCCGCGGCGACTGGCAGCTCCTGCCGTGGCTGTGGTGCACCGTGCCGGGGTCTGGCGGTCGTTACGTGCGCAACCGTTTGACCGGGATCGATCGATGGAAGATCGTCGACAATCTGCGCCGCAGCCTGTTGCCACCCGGCCTGGTCACGATGCTGCTCGCGGGCTGGCTCATCCTGCCGGGCCATCCAGCCGTGTGGACGATCCTCGGCGTTCTGGCTCCGGCCGGGCACGTCTTTACGGATCTCGTCACTGGATTTGCCAGGGGACGCCGGCGCAGCGCGCTCGCCAGCACGGTCCAGCGGCTCTCCGACCACATCGGGCGGTGGTTCCTGCTGCTGGTCTTCCTGCCTTATGACGCGGCCGTTGCCGTCGATGCGGTCGCGCGAACGCTCATTCGCCTGGTTCTCACGCGCCGCCACCTGTTGCAGTGGACGTCCGCCGCCCATACGTCAGAACAACTGGCGAACGGAAACGGCCGTCAGTTCATCTGGCGAGAGATGTGGATGGCGCCGGCGTTCGCCATCATTGCGCTCGGCGCCGTGCTCATGCTTCGCAGTCAGGCCCTCGTCAGCGCGTGGCCCCTGCTCCTGATCTGGTCCACCGCCCCCGAGGTGGCGTACCTGCTTGGTCAGCCGCGATGGCACCCGAGGCGTCAGTTGGACGCGGACGATCGCGTGCTGCTCAGAAGGATCGCCCGCCGCACGTGGCGATACTTCGAGGTCTTCGCGGGGCCCGATGATCAATGGCTTCCCCCTGACAATTTTCAGGAACAACCTCGGGGTGACGTGGCACATCGGACATCGCCGACCAACATCGGCATGATGTGTCTCTCGTCGCTCGCCGCGTGCGATCTCGGCTATCTGGGACTTGACGAGCTCGCGGCACGGTTGAGAAATAGTCTCGGGACCGTCGCGCGGCTCGAGCGCTATCGCGGCCACCTCTTCAACTGGTACGACACAAGGACGCTCGATCCGCTTACCCCCCGCTACGTGTCCACCGTCGACAGCGGCAACCTCGCGATGAGCCTGCTGGCGCTCAAGGAAGGCTGTCTCGAGCTGGCTGATGGACCGGTCCTGCGGTCGCAGCAGTGGCGCGGGCTCTCCGACGTGGTCACACTTCTCGATGATGCCATTGGGCGCCTGGATATTGGCCAGGAGCACGCCGTGCTGCTTCGTGGCTGCCTCGACGCGATCGATGCGCGACTCCCGTATATCGAGGCCGAGCCGGCGCGATGGTGGCCGACACTCCGCGATCTTGTGGAGCGCGATCTCCCTGAACTCAATCGGCGGGTGGTGGACGCCGTTGCTGGACATGAAGGTCGGACGACAACGCTCACGCAGGTTCGTGAAATCCGTATCTGGCTCGAACGGCTTCATCATCATCTTCGCGGGATGGATCGGGAGTACCGATCCGTGGCTCCCTGGCTGGCGCCACTGACAGAGGTGCCGGCGGCGCTCACGGATATCGCGGCCGCGGTCTCCGCGGTTGTGAGGCCCACACTCCGGCTTGCCGAATTCGTCGACTGTTGCCGGGATGCGCGCACGCTTGTGTCGCAGTCAGTCCCAACGCAGCACGCGGGCGACGATCCCGCGACCGTGGAATGGCGCGCGGCGCTGTCGAAGGCACTTGATGCCGGTGAACAGGCGGCAACCGCCCTGCGTACCGCGCTCCAGCAGATCGCAGCGCACGCGGAGGATCTCGCACTAGGGGTGGATTTCGGCCTGCTCTACGACAAGGAGCTTCGGTTGTTCCACATCGGCTACAACGTCACAGCCGACCGAGTGGACCCGCATCACTACGACTTACTCGCCTCGGAGGCGAGACTCGCCAGCCTGTTCGCCATCGCCAAAGAGGACGTGCCCGTCGAGCACTGGTTCCACCTTGGGCGCGCGACGACGGTGATCGCGCGCGATCGCTGCCTGCTCTCGTGGGGCGGATCGATGTTCGAGTACTTGATGCCGCGCCTGCTCGTGCGCAGCGAGCCGGGTTCCCTGCTCGCCCAGAGCGAGCGAGTGGCTGTCGAGACGCAACGGCGCTATAGCGGAACGCTTGGTGTCCCCTGGGGGATGTCGGAATCGGGGCTGTCAGCCACGGACAGTGACCAGACGTATCAGTACCGCTCATTTGGTGTGCCGGGACTCGGACTTCGCCGAGGCCTGGCGACTGAAACGGTGGTTGCGCCCTATGCCTCCGTGCTGGCGCTGCCTGTCGATGCGGGAGCGGCACTCACAAACCTGCGCCGGCTCGAGGAGCTGGGGCTCGTCGGTGAGTACGGCTTTTACGAGGCCGCGGACTTCACGTCAGATCGCACGCCGGCGGGCTGCCTCTTCGTCCCCGTGCGGTCCTACATGGCGCATCACCAGGGCATGATGCTCGCGGCGCTCGACAACGCGCTCTGTGACGATGCGCTCGCGCGACGGACGGAAAGGGATCGGCGGATCCGTTCGGTGGCGCTACTGCTGCACGAACGCGTGCCGATCGACGTCGGGCCAGAAGCGGCGGCCGCCGACGCTGGGAAGCCACGGCGTACAACCGTTCGGACGATCCCTCGAATCCAGCCGTGGACGCCCGTAAGAGCTGGGGCGTTTCCCGAGATGCACCTGCTCGGAAACGGACGGCTGGCCACGTGGATCAGCGATGCAGGCGCGGGAACCGTGCGCTGGCAGGATTGGAGCCTGACGCGCTGGCTGCCCGACGCGACGACCGATGACACGGGCGTCTGGATGTACGTCCGAGACGAGGACACGGGTGCCATCTGGTCAGCGACCCGGCAGCCCTGCGGTGCTGTCCCGGATGCCGTGGACGTGGTCTTCTATCCGCATCTCGTCGAATTCCATCGACGCGAGGACGACCTGGCTCTTCGCGTGGAGGTCGTTGTCGCGCCTGCGGACGATGTCGAGATCCGCCGGGTGACGATCATCAACGACGGGGATCGGGTGAGACGGCTGACTCTCACGACCTACGGTGAGGTGGCCCTGGCGCAGGCGGCGGACCACGAGCGTCACCCGGTGTTCAGCAAGCTGTTCGTCCACAGTGAGTGCATCCCGGAGTTGGGTGGCCTGGTCTT
>Ga0326597_10006775_pt1 | contig 15641 bp, 16 predicted proteins | sample RVTome_12_FD_203789 | JGI IMG/M metagenome (GOLD analysis project Ga0326597, IMG submission 203789) | Soil microbial communities from uranium-contaminated site in the Upper Colorado River Basin, Wyoming, United States - RVT100D185 | ecosystem: Environmental > Terrestrial > Soil > Contaminated >...
ACGCGTTGAAGCTCGAAGACATGGACCCAGGTATTCGTAAGGAACTGCTGCTGACGCTTGGCGCCCGATAGCGCCATTACGCTGCCTGTTATTCCTCCGCTTCCTCCAAAACTTACCGTACCCACGTAGCAATTTCGCCGCGCAACCGCGGATGGTGGAGCCATTGACTTCTCCCCGCGCCGCTCCTATGGTTACGACTGCTCATGAGCGGTAATACCTTTCGTCCCTTCGGCGCCGGATCGATGGCCGTCGTCGGCAGAGCCGACAGTCGTCCGGAGGCAAATTGCTTTGCGGATGAGGTCGTCGTTGATTTTCCATCGGTGGCGCCCGCCGTCGATCGTATGCGGAGCGCGTTCCTCGCGGACGAGCGGGCTGCTGCGCTGAGCGCGGCGATCCGACTGTCGCATCGCGAGGCGCGCGACGGCGCGATGGTGCCGCTCGAGGTGTCTGTGCGTTGCACGTGCCACGACTGCGGCGGCCGCGGCGAAACGTGGACCGAGCCCTGCGTCCGATGCCACGGCAGTGGCATCGAGTTTCGGCCCCATCAGCTCAGGGTTGCGGTGCCCGCCGGTGTCCTCGATGGCACCTGCTTCAATTTCACTGTCACTCCCCGCCACAACCCGCCTACACGCGTCGAGCTTCGCGTCCTTGTCGCGTAGGGCACGCCCTGATGCGGGGATTCGGAGCCGCAAAGGACGACCGCTGTTCGAGCCAGTTGGCGTGCCGAACTCCCAGAGCGCGCTAAGATAAGAGGATTGTCTATGGCCGTTCCCCCTGATTCCGAAGCGGTCCTTGCCGCGCTGAAAGTCGTCATCGATCCCGACCTGCGTCGGGACATTGTCTCGCTTGGCTTCGTCAAGAACGTGACGATCGACAATGGGCGGGTCTCGTTCACCATCGAACTCACGACTCCGGCGTGCCCGGTCAAGGACCAGCTGCGCGACCAGGCCGCCGCGGCCGTGCGCGCACTACCCGGCGTCGCCAACGTCGAGGTCCAGATGACGGCCAACGTGCGATCGGTGTCCGCACCCGAGACCGGACGCACTCCGCTGCCAGGGGTGAAGAACGTGATCGCCGTCGGCGCCGGAAAGGGTGGTGTTGGCAAGACGACCGTGTCGGTGAACCTGGCGCTGGCGCTGGCCCAATGCGGCAGCCGCGTGGGCATTCTCGACGGAGATATTTACGGACCCAACGTGCCGATCATGCTGGGCATCGAGACCCAGTTGACCACCGACGGGAAGCAGATTGTGCCGGCGGAGAAGTACGGGCTCCAGGTTGTGTCGATGGGCTTCCTGACTCAGGATGACGCCGCCGTCGTCTGGCGCGGCCCGATGCTCCACGGTGCCATTCAGCAGTTCTTTCGCGACGTCGCGTGGAAAGACCTGGACTACCTGATTGTCGATATGCCGCCAGGGACCGGAGATGTGGCGCTAAGCCTCAGCCAGACGGTACCGGTGGCAGGCGCCATCCTGGTGACGACACCGCAGCAGGTATCGCTGGCCGACACACGGCGCGCGATTCGGATGTATCAAAAGCTGAACATCCAGCCTATTGGACTCGTCGAGAACATGAGTTACCACGCGTGCACGAATTGCCACCACGAGGCGGACATCTTCGGGCACGGGGGAGGCGAAGCGCTGGCCACGACGATGGAGGTCCCGTTCCTGGGTCGGTTGCCGCTGTATCAGCCGATTCGCGAGGGCAGTGACACCGGCGTACCGTTGATCGTCAGCGAACCCGGGTCGCCGGCCGGTCGTGCGTTCTTGACGGTGGCCGAGCGCGCAGCGGCCCAGCTTTCGATCGCGGCCCACAAGGCTATCGAGGCGAACAGGGGCAAGATCCCTCTTCTCCAGGTCCGTTAGAGCGACGAGGTGGTGACCAGCGCACGGAAGGCCCCGGTTGTTTCGACGCGCAGCGTGCCCCGCTCGGGAATCAGATAGCAGGCGGCGATGCCGCGTACCTCCGCCCACCGCAGCCCTGCCTCCGGTCCCATCACATACAGCGCTGTCGACAGCACGTCGGCCGCCATGCCGCGCTCGTGCCACACGGTGACCGAGCCTTCAAACGCAGCGGGGCGGCCCGTTTGCGGGTCGAGGACGTGTCCAACCCGCACCTCGTTCACGACAAGGTCCCGTTCCGAGCCGCCGCTCGTCGAGAGAGAGCCCCGAGCCATCTCCACCTGAAGGACAGGGCGATCGCGCTGGCGCGGGTCGGCGACTCCTATTGGCCATGAGCCCGCCTGCGGCGCTCGGCCGCCAACAGCAATCTGGCCACCGATGTCGATCATCCACGGATCGTCGCCAAGTACCGCCGCCGCTCGATCCAGCGCCTCGCCCTTGCCAAAGGCTCCCACGTCGATGGCGACGTCAGCGCGCCTGGTCACTGTGCAGCGGCTCTGGTCGAACGCGAGCAGGGCCATCCCCGATGATGCCAGCGCCTTCGGGCCGGTCTCCTGTGTGGGAACAGCTCCCTCGCCATGGATGTCCCAGGCGGCGAGCAGTCGTCCGATGGCAGGATCGAAAGCCCCATCGGTTGCGCGATGCCATTCCCACACGTCCGCGAACATGCGACACAGGCGCGGCGGCGCCGTCCAGGGTTCGCCCACGGGGTGTCGGTTCAGCACTGAGATCTGACTCGATTGGCGCCAGGTGCTGAGTTCTTCCTCGGTGTGCTCGAGTACTTCCAGCGCCGACTCGAGCGTTGCGAGGCCGCCCTCACGTGTCTCGGTATACGTTGATAGCCGTGCACGAGTTCCCATCAGGAACACGTCGCGGGACACGAAGACCGCCGAGGTGTCCTGCGCCGAGAGTACGGCGTAGCTCGTCAGCACGAGCAGCGCAACCGCGTTCAGCGCGGATCGCCTCATGCCACCTCGCGGACGAAGCCACCCCTTCTTCGTCGCCTTCTCCCTCGCGGCTCGCGGACGACAGGATCAGGTCGGCTGCGGGCGAGCCTTGCGCTGATCACGAGATGTGCTGCGTAGACGATGGAAAAGACGGCGCCGCTGGTGACGTGCAGGACGACAAGCGCCGTCAGCCACGCCTCGCTCGACGAGACCTGGAGCAGGTAGCCGGAGACAACCATCGCAGCGAAGGTGCCGAGCGAGATAAAACCGGAGCGTCGGTTTGGCAGGCGCGTCGCACTCAACTTTTTCATGACGTGCGAGTTAAAAATAATGCCGAAGATCAGGATCAACGCCGGCGATGCCACGACGTGCAAGCCCAGCATCGACGTCTGCCAGGGATGGTTGACGACCGCGAACGGGTCGTCGTTCTGCACAGCGTATTTCATCCATAGATAGGCAAACCCGGTGACGGCGACAGCCAGCGACAGTGCATTGAACGTCCATCGCTCCCAGCGCCTCATCGCCCGCCTCCCGCACTCCGCAGGATCTCGTCGATGGCGAGTACGCGCCGAACGGCGCCGTTGGCGGCCCGGGCCGTGAGCGTGGCCCCCGCGATCGGTCGGATGGCGCGATCGATACCGAGATCGTCATCAAGCGCGCGACCGCGATATTGACCCAGCCACGGCTCTGGCGCCCGGAATTCCGGGGGCTCCAGGAACGCGGTGACGTCGATGCGCATCACGCCGCCCTGGGCGTCGAGGGAGATGAGCAGGCTTTCCCTTTTTGTCCGGACGGTGTGGGTGTCTACGTAGGCTCGGCCGATGACCTCCCCATTCCGGGTGGCGAGATACCGGGCCACGAGAGCAGACGCCGGTTCGGTCCCCGCGCGCGCCGCGACTTGGTTGAGCTGTGTCGGCGTCAGGAACAGCTGCTCGGCGCGGATGTCCGCGCCCTGGTAGACTGCAGCCAGCGCGTCCTCGCGGCTCAGACCTTGGGCGGCGGATAGCCCCACCCCCAAAGCCCAGACCCACAAGCCGAAGGCCGAAAGCCGACCGCCCACAGTCCTTTCCATGGCTAGAAGGCGTACCCGAGGTTCACGTTGAACTGGTTGCGGCCGGTCCCTGCCTCGTTCGCGATCCACTGGTAGTCGGTCTTGATCGCGACGTTCGGAATCGGCTTGAACTCGACTCCAAGCGTCTTGAGGACGCCGTCGCGCGAGAGGTCGCGAACAGAGCCTGCGGGGACGCGGTGTTGCGTATCGACCCGCTCGTACCGCGCGTAGGGCGTGAGCGCGAGCGGTGCGGTGAACTGCGAGAGGATGTCGTAGCCCGCCTGGAAGTATCCGCCCTGCATTGTTTCGGCGATGGAGGAGCCGGGAGGGAGACCGAGTGCGCGGCTCACTCGCCCGGCTTGGTCGATCGATGCCTGCGCAAACAGCGCGCGCAGGTCGAAGCCGCGCAATCGCGCCTGTCCGTGCACTTCGATCACCGTGGTTCCCACGTCGAGACGCGAGCCATCGAGCACGACCTGCTCCTGGCCGGAACCACCGTTGTAGAGACCCAGTCCGGCCACGATGCCAGGAACCGGTGTGATATCCAGGCGCCCCGAGAACGCCAGGTTCGCCGCGAGCGCTTGGCTCCCCTTCTGGCGGCCTCCGCGGAGCCCCGCCGATGAAAATCCAGCGCCTCTCAGCCCGTTCGTGACATAGGCGCGAAAGTTGATGATTCCGGCTGATCCGAGGATGCCGGCACCGTTCTCCCGCCACGTCGTCGGGAGGATCCGTTGCTCCGTTTCCGGCCGTTTCGCACCGGTGAAGACGGTCGGTTCGTGGAACTCGTTCACCAGCCCGAGCGGCAGCAGGATCATCCCACCGCGCAGTGTCAGATTGTCGCTCGCCAGGTAGTCGATATAGGCGAATTCGACCGAGATCTCGTCGGCGTGTTCAACCTCGATTTCCGAGTTGAACAGAAACTTGTCGTTGAATCGGTAGCCCGCGTAGAGGATATGGCGGAGGAAGTCGAGGCGCCTGGTCGGCGCGCGGCCGACGCCCGATTCGTTCTCGCTGTTGAAATTCTCCAGCAGCATTTCGCCGTAGCCAGCGAAGGAGACGCCCTCCGACGTGCGGCGGTAGGTGGCGGCGGCCGAAGGCGCCAAGCCGAGGCTCTCGCGCCGCCCGACCGTGAGTTCCGCCTGAGGGGATTCGCCGCTTCGAAGTTGCTCCAGCTCGGCGGCCAGGAGCTCGATGCGGCGGCGCAGTTCCTCGATCTGAGCTGCGTCTGAGGCGCCACCCTGTTCGACCGGGGTCGCCGAGCCAGATCCCGGATCGGGTTCGGCGCCGGTCTGCTGAGCGGCGGCGGGGAGTGCGAACAGGGACAGACAGACGGCGACGACGGTCGAACGGACGTGCATTACCGTGGCTCCTTAACTAACTCAATGAGACTGAGTCTCACTTTCATTTAGAAGTCTATATCCGACGACTTTGGTCGGTCAAGGGGGAATGGATTTGTGAACTTGGGATTCGGGATTCGGGATTCGGGATTCGGGATTTGGGCCGAGGGCCGAGGATGTGAGTAGGATGCTCGGAGTGGATTCCCTCACGCTTCCGTTCAACAAGAGAACCCTCGCCAACGGCCTTGACGTCATTGTCCATGAGGACCATCACGTCCCGATCGTCGCGGTGAACATCTGGTATCACGTTGGGTCGAAGGACGAGCAGCCCGGCCGGACCGGCTTCGCCCACCTCTTTGAACACCTCATGTTCGAAGGGTCCGAGCATCACAACGCCGGTTTCTTTGCGCCGCTGCAGCAGGCCGGCGGGGTCCTCAACGGATCGACCAACACCGACCGCACGAACTACTGGGAGGTGGTGCCGACAAGCGCTGTCGACCTGGCTCTATGGATGGAGTCGGATCGCATGGGCTACCTACTGCCGGCGGTCACGCCGGAGCGCTTCGAGAACCAGCGCGACGTTGTCCTGAACGAGCGGCGGCAGAACTACGAGAACCGACCCTACGGCTTCGCGTTAATGGCGGTGACGGCTGCGCTGTTTCCGGAGGATCACCCCTACCACGGGCTCACGATAGGGTCAGCCGACGATATCCGTGCGATGCGCCTGGAAGACGTCCAGGCGTTCTTCCGAGCGTACTATCATCCCGCCAACGCGTCGCTGACCCTGGCCGGCGACATCGAGACCGCGCGCGCGTTCGATCTGGCCGAGCGGTATTTCGGGGAATTGCCGCCCGGCCCGCGTGCCGCGCCGGCGCGCCGGACCGCCGCACTCGCCAGCGAGGTGCGGCTTGTGCTCGAAGACCGTGTCGAGATGCCGCGGGTCTACATGGCGTGGCTGTCGCCTCCGATGTTCGACGCAGGTGATGCGGAGCTGGATCTGCTCGGGGATTTGCTCGCCAACGGCAAGACCTCGCGCCTGTATCGCACGCTGGTGTACGAGCGTCGCGTTGCGCTCGACGTGTCGGCACACCAGAGTTCCCGGGAGCTCGCCGGATTCTTTCTCCTGGTGGCCACCGCTGCACCAGGAGGATCCCTGAGCGACATCGCGGCGATCATCGACCAGGAGTTGCAGCGGCTGATCGAAGCAGGACCGTCGGAGAGCGAAATGGAACGTGCCCGCGTGCAGGTCGCAGCGCATTTCATGTACCGCCTTCAGACGGTGGGTGGGTTCGGCGGCAAGTCCGACCAGTTGAACGCCTACAACGTGCTCCGCGGCGACCCAGGGTTCTTTCCCGCAGACCTGTCACGCTACCGCGAGGCCACGATTGTCAGCGTGCGTGACGCCACTGCCCGTTTCCTCGGATTCGATCGGCGCGTGATCCTGAGTGTCGTGCCGCGAGGGCAGCACGGGCTGGCGCTTTCAGGCTCGAAGCCGGTGTCTGTCTCTTGATGCGCGCTGATCGTTCGCGCCTGCCGGACGTTGGGCCCGACCCGGCGTTCAGATTCCCTTCGATCGCCAGGCACACGCTTCACAACGGGCTGCAGGTGCGGACCGTCGAGCACCACACGGTGCCGGTGGTCACGCTGGTTGTGCAGATGGACACCGGCGCGGTGGCGGATCCACCAGGCCGGGAAGGGCTCGCAGCGATCACGGCCGACATGGTCGATGAGGGCACCGGCTCCTTGACTGCGATTGAGGTGTCGGAAGGCCTAGCCCGGATCGGCGCGGCGTACGACGTGGACGTCGGTGCCGATGCCACGCATTTTTCTCTGACGACCCTCTCACGGTTTGCGGATCGCGGCGCGACCCTGCTGGCAGACATTCTGCTTCGGCCAAGCCTGCGCGCCAGTGACTTCGACCGCGTACGGCAGATGCGACTTGACCGCCTTCGCCAGTTGAAGGATCTCCCTTCCGCCGTGGCTGAGCGTGCCTTCCTGTGGCTCATGTACGGCGAGCATCCGTACGGGCATCTGTCGATAGGCACTGCCCAGGCCCTTGACGTGCTGGCGCTCGAGGACGTGGCAGCCTTTCATGCCGCCCGGTTCCGTCCCTCGCGCGCCACGATCACCATCGCCGGGCCGCTGTCGCATGGGGGGCTCCTGCGGTTGGCGGACGAGGCCTTCTCGGGGTGGTCGGAGGATTCGACTCCGGTCGAGATGGAGGAGCCCCGCGAGGTTGGGTTACAGGGAGACGCCGCGGTGCCGACCCGCCTGGCGGTCGTGCCGCGGGACGGCGCGCCGCAGTCGGAGCTGCGGATCGGGCACCTGTCGGCCCGGCGGAACACGCCAGACTACCCGGCGTTGCTCGTGATGAACGCCGTGCTCGGCGGCCAGTTCGTCAGCCGGATCAATCTGAAGCTGAGGGAAGAGAAGGGATACACCTACGGCGCGCGCAGCGGGTTCGACTGGCGCCGCGGGATGACGCCGTTCTCGCTGCAGGCCAGTGTCCACACCGCATCAACCGCCGACGCGATCAGCGACTGTCTGGCCGAACTCGACGGCATCAGAGGTTCGCGTCCACCGTCCGAGCAGGAGATGTCGCTCGCCAAGGCCTCCCTCACGCGCGGGTATCCTCGTGGTTTCGAGACGGCACAGCAGGTGGCACGGTCCGTCGCGCAGCTCGCGTTGTTCGGGCTCCCCGACAGCTACTTCGAGGAGTTCGTCCCACGAGTGCACGCGGTCGAGGCGGCAGACGTCGTCCGGGCGGCCGAGCGATACGTCGATCCCGCGCGGGCGGTCACGCTTGTCGTCGGAGACTACGAGGCCGTGGCGGAGTCGTTGCGACCGCTTGGCCTCGGCGAGCCGCAGGTGCTACCGGCTGACGTCTGACGTGTCCGGATCTTCCGCCGCTCGTCTGGTTCTCGTTCTACTGGGCGGATCTGATTGCGACGCGGGGGCATGTCCCACTCAAGACCGGCCCAGCGAACGCCGTCCGTAAGTGTTTGTTCTGTAAGGGCTTCACTGTCGGAATCCCACGTATCGCCAGCCTCCCTCGCTCATCGGATTTTAGTTGTGGAGGGAAAACCGCGCGATTACACTTCCCGCAGGCTCACAGCGTTGGTGACGCGTTCGTGTTAGAAAGAGACACGCCTTCAGGCGGTTGTTGCACAAAGGAGTTCGTATGCGTGGTCTGGCGCTATATTCTCGGGGGACTCTTGCTGGGACTGGCCGTGCAAACGGGCATCGCCCGGGGTGACAACGACGACATCGTTGACGTGAACCATGTTGGAATCAGCGTCGAAAACTTTGATGCGGCCGTGAAGTTCTACACGGAGAGCATGGGCTTCCGCGAGGCCTTTGTCGTGAACGATGCGAACGGGCAACCCACCCAAGCCTACATCCAGGTTAGCCGCGGCACGTTCCTCGAGATTCGGCCGGCTGGGCCGGACCGGCCGGCAGGTGTTATCAATCATATCGGTCTGGGCGTGGACAATATCCGGGCCACGCTCGCCCGTCTGGAACGGAACGGTGTCAGGGTCGACGAGCAAGGGCCGCGCACGGGAATCAACAACGCCATCATCTCCAACGCCTTCAGCCCTGGTGGCATTCGGATGGAGCTGACGGAACTTGGTCCAGAGTCGCTCGCGCGGCAGGCCATGGACAGCTGGAAGCAGGAGCAATAGCCCCGAGTCGCGATCGCGTGAAGAACCCGGTGGCTAGGAAGAGGATTGCACCATGAATGTACGACATCATCTCTGTGCGGTGCTCGTCGTGTTGCTCGGTGTTGGGGCCGGCGCGGCAGCGTCGGCGCATCACTCGTTTAGCGGTCTCGTCGACGTCGAGGGGCAGATCACGTTGACGGGCGTGCTCTCGAAGATCGACTGGGTCAATCCCCACATCTACCTGTCTCTCGATGTGACGAACGCCGACGGCCAGGTCACGACCTGGCAAATCGAAACCCTGCCGACAAATCACATGCGCAACATTGGCGTCACGCGACTGGACTTGTGGAACGATGCGGCGGCGGGCGAGGTGGTGACGATACATGCCCTTCGGGCCAGGGACCCGGCCAGTCGCCTGGGGTGGCTCCAGCGAATTACATATGCGGACGGCCATTTCTTTCACTTGAGCGGCGATCCGAACGAGATCGTTGCGTTGAAGGATACGAGCGCCGCAGGGCGGCCGAGCAATGGAGTTAAGGAGTAGCAAATGAGACACCGTTTCTTCGACTTGGTTCTGCGCGCAGCCATCGTCGCCATCGCGGTATGCACCGCCGGGCCCCGTGTGGCCGGCCAGGAAGCCCAGCGAGCGACGCCCGGTCCGCCTGCCGCGGCGACGCCGCGCACGACCGACGGGCATCCCGACCTGAACGGCTTCTGGTACCGCCGTCTACCGCCGATTACGCCGGTGCGGCGCGTTGGCGGGTCGATCATTGTGGACCCCAGCGCAGCGCGGGATCCGAACGAGCCGCCCTCTGGCAATGCCCCCGAACTCCTTCTCGGCACGCCGACGTACAAGCCGGAGTTTCTCGCGAAGGTGCAGGAACTGGACAGGGACCAGGTCCTGCAGGATCCGGCCTTCACCTGCGAGCCTCCGGGGATCCCACGGATTGGGCCCCCGCACCGAATTGTGCAGACCCCCCGCGAGGTCGTCCTGCTCTACGATGACCTGAACGGGAACTTCTTCCGCCTCATTCCCACCGACGGCCGCCCCCACCGAGAGGGCATCGAGCGGTCGGCGCACGGGGACTCGATCGGTCATTGGGAGGGAGACACGCTGGTCATCGACGTGAGGAACTTGAGTGAAGAAACCTGGCTGGGCGATAACGGGCTGTTTCACACCGAGGACCTGCGCGTGACCGAGCGGCTGCGCCGTGAGGGCGACACCCTCACGTGGGAGGCGATCGTCGAAGACCCGGCAGTGCTGGTGGAGCCATGGAAAGTGAACCCCCGCACGGTCACGCTGAGGACCGACGAGATCGAAGAAGCCGCGTTCTGCCAGGACCGGGACCGGTCACTCATGCAGGATCTGTCGCACCACGGGAACACTCGCTAAGGTGTGTGCGCAAGGCTCCCGAAATTCTTGTGAGCGACAGCGAGACGAGCGCTACAGATTCCGCCGCAGGAACCGCGTCAACACATATCCGTCGATGAACTTGAAAGGCGCGAATCCCGTGCTGTAGTGGCCACACGGCAGCACGGCAACCTCGTGCGGCATGTCGCGCTTCCGAAATTCATCAATCAGCAACTTGGACAGATCGACTGGAAACGTCAGGTCGTAACGCGCATAGACCAGAAGCGTTCGCGCATGGCCGACCCGGTCAAGGTATGGGAACGGGCTGATCGGGCGCCACAGGTGGCGGAGCCGATCGAGATCGATGTGGCCGTTGAGTCCTTCGCGCACATGCCGCGTAGACAACCCCCGCCAGACGACATCGGCAAACCAGGGCGACACATGGTTGAGCGCCTGAGCTCGAATACGCGGCTCGTGCGCCGTGGTCAGCATGGCCAGGCAGGAACCGAGGCTCGAGCCGAGAATGCCGATACGCTCGTATCCCTGGAGCGCCAACCAGCCGATCGCGCGCCGCGCGTCGAGCACCGCCTGGCGGCAGACCTGAATAGTTCGCGCGATATTCGAGCTCACGATGTAGTCGGCACGGGTCAGTTCGGCCGGCATGCGCGCGTCATGGTAGGGCAGGCTCATGCGCAGGGCCGACACGCCGAAGCGAGCCAGCACGCGTGACAAACCGATGTGTCCTTGCGGATCCGAATTCCACTGCGGCAGGACCACCACGGCGCGGCCGCGCAGACCCTGTTCGCCGAGACGTGGCTCGCCTGGTGATGGAAACCACCTGGCTTCGACCGTGTTGTTCTCGACGTGCGGTGTGACGAGCGCGCTTGGAAACCGGAGTGTACCGGCTTCACCCTGACGGCGCTCCTCTGCCGGCGCCTGTTCGAACTGGTACTCGCGAGTGGGCGGCGCGTCGAAAAACGCGGTGGTGTCGGACATCGTCTCGGCCACCCAGGCACGGAGGCGCTCCTCAGGGCTGGCAGACGCGTGTCCGTTGGCGGCGATCCACTCGAGTCCCCACTCGAACGGCCGCACGACGCGGTCCTTGCTCACCGAGGCAAGACGGTGTTCCCACGCATGAAACAGAGAGGTGATCATCGACTCAGCCCAGGCAGGGCTCGACGGCCCGCGCCGTGTCGAGCAGCGCGTCGGTGCGCATGCGGTGGCCGACGAGTTGCGCGCCCACCGGCCACCCTTCGGGCGTGTTGCCGCAGGGGATCGAGATAGCCGGATGGCCGGTCATGTTGAACAGTTGCGTGAGCCGCAGGGTGATATTCCGAACCGGCTCGTCCGACGCGCCGATTCGAACCGTGCCCACGCCAATCGTGGGCGCGGGAATCGGTAGCGACGGCAGCAGCAGGCCGTCGCAGCCCGTCAGCGCCGCATCCACCTCATGCATCAGCACTTCGCGTCCGCGCAGGGCTCGGACGTAGTCTTCCGCCAGGATGTACCGGCCCATCTCCAGCCGCAACCGCACGTTCGCGGTGTAATCGTCGGCTCGGCTCTCGAGCGTCTTCGCATGGTATGCGGCAGCGTCTGACAATACGATGTGCAGGTAGATCGGCGCAATATCGCCGGCGTGCGGCACGACGACATCATGCAGCTCGACGCCCGTTTCCTGCAGGCGTGCGCACGCGCGCTCGAAGCTCTCCGCCACCTCGGGATCGAGCAGCGCCATGAAATAGGCGCGCAACACGCCGAGGCGGAGTCCTCGAGCCGCCGGCGCCGGCCTTCTCGGCGCCGGCATCGCGCCACGGAGCACGTCGTACAGGAGCCCGGCATCCTCGACAGATCGGCATATCGGACCGACGTGATCCAGCGTGCCGCTCAGCGGGACCACGCCGTCGGTCGGGATCTCGCCGATCGAGGGCTTGAGTCCCACGAGACCGCAGGCCGCCGACGGTATCCGAACGGAGCCGCCGGTGTCGGTGCCAATGGACGCATACGCCATGTCGGCCAGCACCGACGCGGCGGATCCGCCAGAGGATCCGCCAGGCGATCGGCTGGGGTCAAGCGGATGCCGCGCAGGTCCGAACGCGGAGTCTTCGTTCGTGGTGCCGAAGGCAAACTCGTGGAGGTTCGTCTTGCCGACGATGATCGCGCCCGCCTCGCGCAGGCGCGTCACAATCGTTGCGTCCGCGGTGGCCAGGTGTCCCTGGCGCACACGTGACGCCGCGCTCGTCGCCGTGCCGCTGAGGTCGATGAGATCCTTCAACGAGACCGGCACTCCGTGTAGTGGTCCGCGGTACCGTCCGGCGTTCATCTCGGCATCGGCCTGCCGCGCGTGTTCGCGTGCCGCGTCCGCGAGCACGGTGATGAAGGCGTTGAGCGACGGATTGCGTTCGGCGATTGCACCGAGGCATTGGTCCGTGATGGCCTGGGCGGTCAGCTCCCGGGCGTGCAGCGCCGCCCCCAGCTCCGAAATCGTTCGGGTCTTAGCGGTCATCCTGCCTCTGGAGTTCGTCGACCTTGCCGGCGGCGTCGAGGTTCCAGTCAGCGGCTCTCAGCGCCGCCGTGGAACGTGCGAGCGCTTCCAGTAGCGGCCGCAGGGCCGGCAGCCCTCGACGCTCGGCATCCCGCACTGCATCCTCCAGCCACGCCTTTATGATCATCTCAGGGAACAGGGTACAGGGTATAGGTTGCAGGTTACAGGGGAGGTCGCCAAATCCCTGTAACCTGTACCCTGCAACCGTGAACCTTCGAACCGCACACCACACCATGAGGCAGACAAAAATCATCGCGACGGTCGGTCCGGCGACGAACAGCGACGCTGCGATCAACGAGCTGATCGCCGCGGGCGTAGACGTGTTCCGCCTCAATTTTTCACACGGTACCCACGAATCGCACCGCGAGGCGCTCACGCGCATTCGAGCAGCAGCGCAGCAGCAGGGCCGGTGCGTGGCGGTACTGCAGGATCTCTCCGGTCCGAAGATTCGCACGGGTCTGCTGGCGGACGGCGCACCCATACACTTGCGGGAAGGTGACGCACTCGAGATCGTCGTCGGTGATCTCGTCGGCGGACCTGGCCGTGTGTCAACGGGCTATGCCGACCTGCCCAGGGCCGTTCGCCCAGGCGATACGTTGTTGCTGGACGACGGCAGGTTGCAGTTGCGGGTGGAGGAGGCAGGCGGAGACCGTATACGAACGGTCGTCGTCTATGGCGGAGTACTCGGCGAGCACAAGGGCATCAACGCACCGGGCGTCGTGCTGCCGTCCGGAGGCCTGACGCAGAAGGACGTTGAGGATCTCGCCTTCGGTGCTCGGGTCGGCGTGGATCTTGTCGCGCTGAGTTTCGTGCGCGGCGCCGCGGATCTCAAGTTGGCGCGCCAGAAACTTCGCGAGTCAGGCGCACCGCATGTGCCGCTCGTGGCTAAGCTCGAACGCCCGGAGGCGGTGTCACACATCGAGGAGATTCTCGAGGAAGCCGACGCCGTCATGGTGGCTCGTGGTGACCTGGGACTGGAGCTGCCGCTCGAGCATGTCCCACACGTGCAGAAGAAGGTCACGCGGCTGGCTGCGGCGCTCGGCGTCCCGGTCATCGTCGCGACGCAGGTCCTGGAATCGATGCGCACTGAGCCTCGTCCGACGCGTGCCGAGGTCAGCGATGCCGCCTACGCCGTGGACACCGGTGTTGACGCCATCATGCTCGCGGGCGAAACGGCTATCGGCCTCTATCCGGTCAGGGCGGTCCAGACACTCGACGCCATCATTCGCGATGCGGAGGCGATGCCGCCGGTCGGATTGACCACGCTCCAGCACTCGCGCCTGCTCGGCGGCCATGGGCGTGCGATCTGTGAAGCCGCAGTCACGCTGGCGGCGCGTGGGGATGCCAGCGCGATCGTCGCGATGACACGCGGAGGCAAGACGGCGCGGCTGTTGTCGGCGTTGCGGCCGCGCGTTCCGATCTACGCGGCGACCGACCAGCCGGAGATCGCGCGACGGCTCGCCCTGGCCTGGGGCGTCGTGCCGGTGCTGGTGGATCTCAGCGGCAATGTCAGCGAAGCGGCCAGCCGCATCGGGGAGATGCTCGTGGCGCGCGGGTCCATTCCCCCGTCATCCGTGATCGTACTGGTCAGCATCACACCTGACCTCGCCCGAGGGCTGTCGAATTTTCTCAAGCTCCAGCGGGTCTAAACAGAAACGCGTAGGTCAAGAGTCAAAGGGCAAAGCCTGTCTAGCAGCCAGTCCTCAGGTCAACTGGCCCAGCGATTTTCCAGATATTTCTTCAACGAGTTGAGCGTCGGTATCCATTCAGCCGACACGATGTCGTAGTACCTCGCCCAACGTGGGCTACGCTCGTCGAATCCCGATTGACGCACGAGTAGCATCGTGCGGTCTCCCTCCGGTCTGCAGACGGCCTCGAGCGCCATGGGGCCGATCGGATCGCCTTCGGGCGGCAGCCAGTAGGCATCGGCCACGAAGAACTCGAGCCCGGACCTGAACTCCATGACCGTGCCGTGGAATGCGCCCCCCAGAGGGCCGAGCACGGCATCGCGCGACGCACTCGTTTCCCACTCCACCGCGTAGCTGCCAAGGGGCCGCGGCACGCAGACCGCGCGCGAGACCTCCCACCAGACTTCCAGCGCCTCGGCGTCGAAAAATGCGTCCAGGACGGCGGCCGGTGGGGCGTCAATGACGAGACTGTGGGCGAATTCGCGCATAACGATACGGGCCGAAGTCCCTAGCATTTCACATTTGGCACGTCGCGCTCGATAATCATCGCATGCAGCCCCTTGCCTATCGGAATCACGGCTTCCTCGACAGCGAGGAAGCCCGGCCCCTCCGCATCCTGGCCGAGTATCTCGAGCCGCTGGCTCGGTTCGAGGAGCAGCACGTCCAGGACACCGTCGTCTTTTTCGGTTCAGCACGGGTCCATAGTCGCGAGGATGCGGAGGAGGCGCTCAGGCGGCTGGTGCGCAGCCAGGATGGCGATGGAGGGGGCGAATCGGACGAGCACGTGGTGCGGGGCCGGAAAGCGGTGGAGTGGTCCCGCTATTACGAGGAGGCCCGCGAGCTGGCCGGGTTGCTGACGGCGTGGTCGCTCACGCTCGGATCAACGCACGACCGCTTCGTGGTGACATCCGGCGGTGGCCCCGGCATCATGGAGGCGGCCAACCGGGGCGCGAGGGAGGCCGGAGGCAAGACGATCGGTCTGAACATCAGGCTCCCGTCCGAGCAGGGGCCGAACCCGTACATCACGGAGGGTCTCCACTTCGAGTTCCGCTACTTCTTCATGCGGAAGTTCTGGTTTGCCTATCTTGCGAAGGCATTGGTGATTTTTCCCGGGGGCTTCGGTACGCTTGATGAGATGTTCGAGATTCTGACGCTGATGCAGACC
>Ga0326597_10006776_pt1 | contig 15640 bp, 15 predicted proteins | sample RVTome_12_FD_203789 | JGI IMG/M metagenome (GOLD analysis project Ga0326597, IMG submission 203789) | Soil microbial communities from uranium-contaminated site in the Upper Colorado River Basin, Wyoming, United States - RVT100D185 | ecosystem: Environmental > Terrestrial > Soil > Contaminated >...
TGTCGCGCGTGGGGTAGGTGAGCTTGTGCGCGCAGATCGCGGAGTAGGCGACGATCGAGCGCGCGGCGCCCACGCCGCCGCGCCACTCGTAGGGCTGGTCGTCGACCGTCTTCAGCTGCGCCGCGCCCTGCACCGGGCGGCCGAGATTCAGCAGGAAGCAGGGCGTGGCGGCGTACGGGTAGTGGAAGATCAGGTTGCGGTGCGCCGGGACGGCGCGCGCGCGCAGCGGCTCGCCGTCCGCGCCCACCAGCTTCACGCGCTGGTAGAACTGCGGCCGCGCATCCGCCGAAACCGCGGGGGCGCCCGCGGCCGCGGCCGAGGCGGCGCAGAACTTGATGAAGTCGCGGCGCTGCATGCGCCGGATTCTATCGCTACAGGTTGTAGCTCTTCTCGTTGTGCAGGACGGTGTCCAGGCCCTCGGTCTCCTCGTCGCCGCTCACCCGCAGCCCGGCGATCGCGTCGGTCAGCTTGAGCAGGATCCAGGTTACCGCGCCGCACCAGACCGCCGTCGCCAGCACGCCGGCGAGCTGCAGCAGAACCTGGCCGCCCATCGACCGCCCCTCGGCCAGGCCCGCGCCGCCCAGAGCGGACGCGACGAACACCCCGGTGAGGACCGTGCCCAGGATGCCGCCCACGCCGTGCACCGGGAACACGTCGAGGGAGTCGTCCACGCCGAGCGAGCGCTTCATGGCGTTGGTGGCGAAGAAGCACACCGTGCCGGCGGCCGCGCCGATCGCCAGCGCCCCCATCGGGCCCACGAATCCCGACGCCGGGGTGATGGTGCCCAGGCCCGCCACCATGCCGGTGACGATGCCGAGCACCGAAGGCTTGCCGTAGCGCAGCCACTCGCAGACCATCCACGCCAGCGACGCGGTCGCCGCGCCGATGTGCGTGACCAGCATCGCCATGCCGGCGGTGCCGTCGGCAGCGAGCGCGCTGCCGGCGTTGAAACCGAACCATCCCACCCACAGCATGCAGGCGCCGGTGACCGCCATCGTCATGTTGTGCGGCGGCATGGCCGTGTCGGGAAAGCCCTTGCGCCGGCCGAGCACCAGCGCGCAGACCAGCGCCGCGAGGCCCGCGTTCAGGTGCACCACCAGGCCGCCGGCGAAGTCGAGCACGCCCATCTGCTGCAGCCAGCCGCCGCCCCAGACCCAGTGCGCGATCGGGACGTAGACGAAGAGCAGCCACAGCAGGCTGAACAGCAGCATGCCGCCGAAGCGCACGCGCTCGGCGTAGGCGCCGACCACCAGGGCCGGCGTGATGATGGCGAAGGTGAGCTGGAACATCGCGAACACCGTCTCGGGGATCGAGCCCGAGAGCGCCTTCGCGTCGACGCCGGCGAGGAAGGCCTTGCCGAAGCCGCCGATCCAGGCGTTCGCGCCGCCTCCGTCGCCGAAGGCGAGGCTGTAGCCCACCACCACCCAGGCGAACGTGACCGCGCAGGCGATGGCGAAGCATTGCATCAGCACCGACAGCGCGTTCTTCGCGCGCACCAGGCCGGCGTAGAACAGCGCCAGGCCGGGCAGGGTCATGAACAGCACCAGCACCGAAGCCGTGATCATCCAGGCGGTGTTGGCGGGGTCGAGCTTGGCGTCGGCGGCGGCGGCGAGCGGCGCGTAGGCGAGCAACGGGAACAGCAGCGCTTTTCTCATGGGTCCTCCCCCTTTTCGGCGCATTCTAGCGGAGCGGCAGGTCCTCGGCGTGGAAGCCGAAGGTCCCCCGCGCGCGGTCGGCGAACCAGTGCCGCAGCGTCAGCGCCACGGTGCGGAAGGCGATGTCCTTCCAGGGCACCTTGTCCTCCTCCACCAGCGCCACCTCGAGGCTTTCCTCGCCCGGGTTGAAGGCGAGATCGAGCAGCCGCGCGCGGTAGAACACGTGCACCTGGTTGACGCGCGGCACCGAGATCATGCTGAAGGGCCCGTCGAGCGCGATGCGCGCGCCGGCCTCTTCCAGCGTTTCGCGCAGCGCGGCCTCGGCCGCGGTCTCGTCGTTTTCCATGAATCCGGCGGGCAGCGTCCAGTAGCCGTAGCGCGGCTCGATGGCGCGGCGGCAGAGCAGGATGCGCCCCTCGTGCTCGGGGATCGCTCCCACCACGAGCTTCGGGTTCTGGTAGTGGATCTCGCCGCACGCGTCGCACACGTAGCGCGGCAGCGTGTCGCCGGGCGGCACGCGCCGCGCCACCGGCGCGCCGCAGTTAGCGCAGAACTTCAGGCAGGTCCCCGAGCGAGCCGAGCAGGGCGTCGGGCCGGAAGCCGAGCCGGTCCACGGGCGCGCCCGCGCGGTTGATCCAGTACACCGTGAAGCCGAAGGACCTTGCGCCGAGCGCATCCCAGCAGTTGGAGGACACGAAGCCGATGTTCTCCTTCGCCACCCCCAGCCGGTCGACTGCGAGCCGGTACACCTCGGGCACCGGCTTGTACAACTTCACTGCGTCGACGCTCAGCACGGCGTCGAATTTCAGCCCGGAATGCCTGACCAGCGGCTCGATCATGTCGGGCGAGCCGTTGGTGAGGATCGCCTTCTTTCCCTTCAGCTTCGCCAGGGCGCCCGCGACATCGGGGTAGGGCGCGAGCCGCAGGTATTCCTGCATCAGCGCTTCGGTTTTCGCCGCATCGAGCGCCAGCTTGAGCGACTCGCAGGCGTAGGCGAGCGCCTCGCGCGTGATCTGCGAGAAGGGCAGGTAGCGCCGCATGAGGCTCCTCTGCCAGGTGTACTCGAGCTGCTTCTGGCGCCAGAGCTGCGACAGCGCGGCGCCTTTGCCGGGCCACAGTGCGTCACAGCGTTGAATGACCGAGTGCACGTCGTAGAGCGTGCCGTACGCATCGAAGACCAGGGCTTGGGGGCTCATGGGTAAAGTATAGGGTCTGGTCTACCCGATGTCGTAGCCGGGCGAGCGCTCAGGCGAGCACTCCTGTTCCGCCATGGCGCTGCCCCGATCAGCGCGGGCGCTCGTCCGTGTACGGCGACAGCTTATGCCGGGAAGAGCGCCGACACCGTGACGGCGACCTGCGGCAGAAGGACCGCCGCTACCTTCTCGTCGCCCGATGCGGCGAAGCTCGTCCTGTAACCGCTCGCGCCCGGGTCGCGAAAGACGCGCAGCGTGCGCGCCTGGAGATCGACGATCCATGCTTCCGCGATGCCGGCGCGCGCGTACAACGGGACCTTGGTTCCGGCATCAAAAGCGAGTGTCGTATCGGCCACTTCGACCACGAGCAGTACGTCCGTGGCGACGGGGTGCGAGCGCGTGTAGCTGTCCGCACGTGGCCTGAGGAGCGCGAGGTCCGGCTGCGGGACGGACCGCTCGCCGAGGATGAGCGGATTCTGCACCCAGAGGAGGGCCAGCTCTCCGACCGCCCGGTCCAGGAGCCGTCCGAGAATCGCTACCGTTCCCGCGTGCGGACTTCCGATCGGCGCCATTTCGATGATCTCCCCCTCGATCAGCTCCAGACGCACCTCGGGCGCGAATACGCCGGCTTCCCCCATGCGCATGTACTCCTCGGCGCTGATCGCGTGGCGCTGCGGATATTCGACAACGGCGCTCATGCAAACAATATTACCGCGACGGGGACGGACCGGCCAGCGCTGCTACCCGAGCCGCAGACGCTCTCGAAGCCTGCGAACGATCGCGGGGTCGAGCGGCGGTTTCATCCGCGCTGCGCCGCGCTCGATCTGGCGCACCAGCGCCTCGACGATCGTTGCGCCGGCTGCGCGAAGCGCCTCCTTCAACAGACCGTCCCGGCAGGCACCACGAACAGCGGCATTACAGCCGGCCCTTCGCGATCCGGTCGATGGCCTCCGACCGCACCCAGCGCTCCGGCTGTGCTCTTCTTTCCGGCACGACCTGTGCGACGGCCATGGTGCGCTTGGTGATCACGGTCTGCTTTCTGCGTCGGATTCTACGTCACGCGGCGCGCGTGGGTGAACTTGTCCATGCGTCCGCGATGTCATTAAACTGCCGTCGGCCATGATCCCGCAACCGAGCCGATGAGCGCAGACCGCTACGACGAGCTCTACGCGCGCTTTCGCTGGAACGTCCCGCGGCGCTACAACATCGCGCAGGCCTGCTGCGGGCAGTGGGCCGGGGACCGCTCCCGCTTCGCCCTGTACTGGGAGGACGAATCGGGCGCCACCGCGGCGTACACCTTCTGGGACATCCAGCGCGAGGCGAATCGCCTGTCGAACGCGCTCGCGGCCCTCGGCGTGCAGCGGGGCGATCGCGTCGCGCTGCTGCTGCCGCAGCGCCCGGAGTCGGCGATAGCCTACATGGCGATCTTCCAGATGGGCGCGGTGGCCTTGCCGTTGTCGCACCTCTTCGGCCCCGACGCGCTCGAGTACCGCATGGAGCACGCGGGGGCGAGCGTGGCCATCGTCGAACCGACCACGATCGGCAACCTGTGGCAGGTGCGCGGCAAGCTCTCGCAATTGCGGCATGTCATCGGCGTGGGCGGCGCGCGCGAAGCGGGCGTGCACGCGTGGGAGGCGCTGCTCGCGAAGGCGAGCGCCCGATTCAGCCCGGTGGACACGTCGGCGGACGATCCGGCGGTGGTGATCTACACCAGCGGCACCACCGGCGCGCCCAAGGGCGCCTACGAAGCGCACCGGCTGCTGATCGGAAATCTCTCCGGCTTCGTGCACTCGCACGACTTCTTTCCGGTGCCCGGGGATATCTTCTGGTCGCCCGCGGACTGGGCCTGGGCCGGCGGCCTGTTCGATGCGCTGCTGCCGTCGTGGGCCTTCGGCATCCCGATCCTGGGCTACCGCGGCAAGTTCGACGCGGAGAAGGCGTATGACCTCCTGGAACGATACGGCGTGCGCAATTCGTTCCTGTTTCCCACCGCGTTGAAGCTCATGATGAAGGCGGTGCCCGAGCCACGGAGGAGGTACGACCTCACCCTGCGCTCGATCATGAGCGCGGGCGAGTCGGTCGGTGTCACGGTGATCGAGTGGGCGAAGGAGCAGCTCGGCGTCACCCTCAACGAGATGTTCGGCCAGACCGAGATCAACTACGTGGTCGGCAACTGCCAGGCGGCCTGGCCGGTGAAGCCGGGCTCCATCGGCCGGCCGTACCCGGGGCACCGCGTGGCGGTGATCGACGAGCAGGGCCGCGAGCGAGCGCGCGGCGAGCTCGGCGAGATCGCGGTGAACCGTTTCTGCAACGGCGAGGCCGACCCGGTGTTTTTCCTCGAATACTGGCAGAACCCGCAGGCGACCCGGGACAAGTTCATCGGCGACTGGGGCCTCACCGGCGACCAGGGCAAGATGGACGAGGACGGCTACCTCTGGTACCAGGGCCGCTCGGACGATGTCATCAAGAGCGCGGGCTACCGCATCGGCCCGGCGGAAATCGAGAGTTGCCTCGTCAAGCACCCGGCAGTGGCGAACGCCGCGGTGATCGGCAAGCCCGACGCCACGCGCGGCGCGATCGTGAAGGCGTTCATCGTGCTGCAGCCGGGGCAGCAGGCCTCGAAGGCGCTCGAGGAGGACATCCAGAAGCACGTGCGCGGGCGCCTCGCGCCCTACGAGTACCCGAGGGAGATCGAGTTCATCGACGCCCTGCCCATGACCACCACGGGCAAGGTGCAGAGGAAGGAACTGCGCAAGCGCGAAGCAGCGCGGCGCTAGGACGCGCTTCAGGACGCCGGCCGGCTAGCCACCAGGATCTTGCCGTCGGCCTCGAGGGCGAGCTCGCCCTTCTGGTTGGTGCAGGCGCAGCGCAGCACGACGATGCCGCCCTTGTGCTTCGGCTTGTCGAGCTTGCCGGTCACCGTCCAGTCCGAGGTCAGCGTGTCGCCGGGACGCACCGGCGCCTTGAAGCGGCAGGCGTGCTCCAGATAGGCGAGGGCGGTGCCGGAGAAGTACATGCCCACCGGTGCCGCCACCAGCGCGCTGGCGAACGGCCCGTGCAGGATGCGCGTGCCGAACATCGACTTCCTCGAGAATTCCTCGTTGACGTGCAAGGGGTTGAAGTCGCCGAAGAGCCCCGAGCCGAGCACGAGGTGCGCCTCGGTCACCGTGAGGCTGGTGCCGAAGCGCTCGCCGACGGCGACGTCGTCATACCATTTTCCCGGGAACATGTCTTATTATGCCGCCACCATCCCGGAGGACCCCATGAGAAAGCTCGCTGCCGCGCTCGCCGTGTTGCTGCTTCCCTTGCTCGCCTTCGCCGCCTATCCCGAGCGCCCGATCAAGCTGATCGTGCCCTGGGCCGCGGGCGGCGACACCGACGTCATCTACCGCACCTTCGCGCCGTTGATGCAGAAGTACCTCGACGGCACCATCGTCGTCGCCAACGTCGGCGGCGCCTCGGGCACCAAGGGCGCGAAGGAGGCGAAGGACTCGCCGGCAGACGGCTACACCATCTTCGCCATCCACGACTCGATCCACTCGACTTACTACACGGGGGTCGCGGACGTGAACTACACGGACTTCGAGCCGCTGTGCCTCGTGAGCTCGACGCCTTCGGTCGTGACTGCCAGCCCGAAGACGCCCTGGAAGGACATGAAGGCGCTGATCGCCGACGCCAAGGCGCGTCCCGGACAGATCACGGTGGGCGCGACGCTCGGCTCGACCAGCCACTTCTTCCCGGCGATGGTGGAGAAGGCCGCCGGCCTCAAGTTCAAGTACGTGTCCTACGAGGGCACCGCGCCGCGCATGAACGCGCTGCTCGGCGGGCACATCGACCTCGCGGAGTCGAACCTGACGCAAAAGGGCAAGGCCGACGCGGGGCAGCTCAAGTTCCTCGCCATCGCGAGCAACGCGCGCCATCCCGAGCTGCCCGCCGTGCCGACGCTGAAGGAGCTCGGCATCGACGTTGAGTACGCCGTGAACCGCGGCCTGGTGGCGCCCAAGGGCACGCCCGCCGGCGTGCTCGGCAAGCTGCGCTCGGCCTGCGGCATGGCAGCGAAGGAAAGCGGCCTCGGCGACGCGCTGAAAAGGCACGGCACCCTGGTGCGCTACCTGGACGAGCGCGGCTACGCCGCGTTCTTCAAGGCGAACGATTCCTCGAACAGAGAGCTCGCCAAGGAGCTCGGCATGCTGAAGCGCTAGTGTGATCGGCCGCGACGGCATTGCGGGGCTCGCCGCTTGCGCGGCGAGCCTCGCGCTTTTCTGGCTCACGCTCGGCCTCGAGCGCAACCCGCTGGTGCCCATCGGGCCGGGCTTCTACCCGCGCATCGTGCTCGGCATCACGGCGGTGCTCGGCCTGGCGCTGCTCGCCTCCGACCTCCTGCGCAGGGGGGGCCGCGCGGCGCCGCAGGCGGCGCGGCTCAACACCCGGCTCGTGGCGCTGCTCTTCGGCGTGTTCGCGCTCTACGTGATCGCGCTGCCGCTCCTCGGTTTCCGCGTCGCCACGTTCGTGTTCGTCCTCGGCGCGACGTTCCTGCTCGAGCCGCCGCGGCGCCCGGGGCTTTGGGTGCGCGGTTTGCTGCTCGCCGCGCTCACCACCGTCGCCACCTATTACGTGTTCGAGCACTACCTCGCGGTGCTGCTGCCGCGCGGCACCTGGACCGGGTTCTAGGGCCATGTACGAGCTGCTGTGGAACGCGCTCGTCGGCCTGTTCCAGCTCAAGTACCTGCTGCCGCTCGTGATCGGCACCGTGACGGGCGTCGTGGGCGGCGCGCTGCCGGGCGTGACCATCACCATGACAGTGATCATCGTGCTGCCGTTCACCTTCGGGCTCGATCCGCTGCAGGGACTCGCGGCCATGACCGGCGTGTACGTCGGCGGCTCGGCGGGCGGGCTGATCACCGCTACGCTGCTCGGCATCCCGGGCACGCCTTCGTCGGTGGCGACCACGTTCGACGGCTTTCCGATGGCGAGGAAGGGCGAGGCCGGGCGCGCGCTGTGGCTGGGCGTGTGGGGCTCGTTTCTCGGCGGCTTGATCGGCGGCGTGTTCCTGATCGCCGCCACCGGACCGCTCGCCGCCTTCGCCCTCGAGTTCGGGCCCTGGGAGTTCTTTTCGCTGTTCGTGCTCGCGCTGTCGATGGTGGCGGGGCTGGTCGGCCGCTCGCTTATCAAGGGATTCCTGTCGGGCGCGATCGGCCTGGCGGTGACGGTGCTCGGCAACGACCCGATCTTCGGCGCGCCGCGGCTCACCCTCGGCATCGGCTTTCTCGAGGGCGGCGTGCCCTTCCTGCCCGTGCTGATCGGCGTGTTCGCGTTCGCGCAGATCATGTCCGACGTCGAGCGCCTGGGTGGCGCCGGCCGGGCTGCGGCGGCGCTGCAAGACACGGTGAGCCTCGCGGCGTCGCACCTGAAGGTGATCTGGGAGATCCTGCGGCGGCCGTTCCTGCTCGCGTGGTCTTCCTTCATCGGCGTGGTGATCGGCGTGCTGCCGGCGATCGGCGGCAGCGCCGCCAACATCATGGCCTACGACCAGGCGAAGAAATTCTCGCGCCACCCCGAGCGCTTCGGCACCGGCACGCCCGAGGGCATCGTCGCCTCGGAATCGGCCAACAACGCCAACGTCGGCGGCTCGCTCGTCACCATCATGGCGTTCGGCATCCCGGGCGACGCGGTGACGGCGGTCATGCTCGGCGCGCTCACCATCCACGGCATCCAGTCGGGGCCGCTGTTCATCTCGCAGAACCCGGGAATCGCCTACGGCATCTTCGCGGCGTACCTCCTTGCGCACCCGATCATGGTGATCGTCATCGCGCTCGGCGCGCGCTGGATGCTGCGCGTGGTCACGGTGCCCAAGGCGGCGCTGTTCCCGGTGGTGCTGGTGCTGTGCACCATCGGCGCCTACGCGCTTGCCAACGCCATGTCGGCGGTGGTCATCCTGCTCGCCTTCGGGCTGCTCGGCTACGCCATGGTCAAGGTCGAGCTGCCGCTCGCGCCGCTGATCCTCGGCGTGATCCTCGGCGACCAGATCGAGACCAACCTGATCCGTGCCCTGATGACCGACGAGAACCTCTGGCTGTTCATCACGCGGCCGATCTCGGGAGTGCTGCTGGCGATGTCGGCGGGCTCGGTGGTGCTCGCGCTGTGGCAGCACCGGCGCCAGCAGCGCGGCGGCGGCGACGAGGGTGCGGACTTCTAGCGGCCTGTACTTGGCGCTGCAGACGTGCCTAGAATGAGGGACCGGGCGGCTTGAGGGGTCCCCGCCGAGTCAACTTCGAGGAGGAGGAACAGGCAATGTTCAAGCGTACGCTTTCGCTATTCGTCGCCGGCCTGCTGGCGGCGCTGGGCACCACCGCGCTCGCCCAGGTCAAGGATATTCCGTGGGGCACTTCCGCGGTCGGGTCTTCGGGGCACAAGGCGCTGGTCGTGCTGGCCGAAGTGCTGAACCGCGAGTGGACCGGCTACCGCGTGACCGTGCAGCCCGCGCCGGGCGCCATCATCACGGTGAAGGGCTACGCTACCGGGCAGTTCGAGGGCTACTACGGCGCCGATATCGCCTTCTACGAGCTCGCCAACGACACCAACCGCTTCAAGGGCTTCAAGCCGAACATGAAGCGCCAGCCGGTGCAGTCGTTCTGGACGTATACCGTCGAGGTCGGCAGCGCGGTGCGCGCGAAGGATCTCACCAAGTTCAGCGGCTGGAAGGACCTCGCGGGGAAGCCCGTGTTCACCGGCCCGCTGCCCTGGGACGTGCGCGCGCATCTCGAGCGCGCCTACACCGCCCTCGGCGTGAAGCACAATTACCGCCAGGTCGACCTGTCCGCCGCGGGCTCGCTGCTGCAGGGCGGCGGCATCGACGGTTTCATCATCTACACGAACGGCGAGGCCACCACGGCGCCGTGGATCACGGAGGCCTCGCTCGCCAGCGACTGGGCGGCGCTCAACCCGAGCGCGAGCGAGATCGCGACGCTGAAGCAGACCGGCTTCAGCGTAATCGAGGTCTCGCCCTCGGCGTTCAGGCGCGACGTACACGCCGCCAAGGTGGTGCTGCTGCCCTTCTACTACGGGTTCCACGTGGGGCTCGAGGTGCCGGCGGACGACTTGTACCGCATGCTGAAGATCGTGGAGAAGAACGTGGCCGCATTGGCCAAGTCCGACCCGGGCTTCTCGCAGATCAAAGACGACATGGCCGGCATGCAGCGCAAGGGCGTCGCGTCGTCGGTCGACTTCGTGCCGATCCATCCCGGACTCGCCAAGTACATGCGCGAGAAGGGCGTCTGGGACGCGAAGTGGGACTCGCGGATCGCGAAGTAGGGATTCGCGACTGCTCGAGTTGATCGCGAGGGGACGGGCGGCAGCGCCACCCGTCCCCTTCGCTTGTCGAAGGACGTCCTGAACGCAATGACCGACGATCGCCTGCCGCTGCCGCTGCCGCGGCGCGCCGCGGGGTGGCTGTACACCCTGACCGCGCTCTTCTTCTTCGTCTACCTGCTCGCCTACTACTGGACGAGCGAGGGCGGGCCGACGCTGCTCGCCATCACGCTGGTGCCGGTGACCTTCATCCTGTTCACGCTGGAAGAGGTGCACCGCGGCGAGTTCTATCCGCGGCTGCCGGCGGCCGCCGGCTACGGGCTGGCCGCGGCCTTCGTCGTCATCCCGGTCGCCGTAGCGGTTTACATGTTCGCAGAGTACGAGCAGATCGGCACGGTGCGCGCCGGCATCTGGAGCGCTACCGACCTGACCATGGGCGCGCTCATGGCCCTGCTGATCATGGAGTACGCGCGCCGGCACCACATGGCGCTGTTCGTCCTCAACATCCTGCTCATCGTCTACGCAGTCTACGGCCGCCACGTGCCCGGCATGTTCTTCCACCCGGGCCTGTCCTGGGAGCGGATCGCCAGCGCGATGAGCGTAGAGATGTCCACCGGCATCTTCTCCAACCTGTCGCAGCTCGCGCTGACCCTGATCGGCTCGTTCATCCTCGTGCTCTCCGCGCTGCGCGCTTTCGGCTGCGTCGACTCGATCCTCAGGGGCTCCAAGCAGATCGCGGCGCGCTCGCCGCACGCCCTGCCGCAGTCCGCCGTGCTCGGCTCGATGGCGGTGGGCACCGTGAGCGGCAGCGGCGCCGCGAACGCCATCACCGTGGGCTCGGCCACCATTCCGGCCATGATCGGCGCGGGCATGCCGCGCGCGACCGCGGCGGCCATCGAGACGGCCTCCTCGCTCGGCGGGCAGCTGATGCCGCCGGTGATGGGCATCGCCGCCTTCCTCATGGCCGAGTTCCTCGGGCGGAGCTATTTCGACGTGGTGGCGCGCGGCTATGCGCCGGCGATCATCTATTACGTCGGCGTCAGCGTTTCGGTCTATCTGCTCTCGACGCGCCACCGCGCGCGGCTCGGCGTCGTCGTGGCGGAGCGCATGCTGTGGACGGACTGGATGAACCTCGCGGCCTTCGTCGGCGTCGTCGGCGGGCTGATCGGCGTGATGGCGGTGATGCATCTGGCGCCCATGTTCGCCGCGCTCTACGTCTTCCTCGCGGTCGGCGCTCTGCTGACGGGCGCGCATCTGATCGCGCTCCTGCGCTCGGCCGGCCGGACGTGGCGCGACCTCGTCGGCATTTTGCGGCGCTTCGTGCATTACTTCGCCGAAATGACCTCCGAGCTGACGCTGCTGCTGGCGACGCTTTCCATCATGACCGGCGCGATGGTCATTACCGGCGTGCCGACCAAGATCGGCTCGCTGCTGATCGCCGCCGCCGGCGTCAATCTCGCGGCCATGGCGCTGGTCGCGTTCTTCTTCGGCGCGCTGCTCGGCACCGGGCTGCCCCCGGCCCCGACCTACATCATCACCGCCCTCGTGGTCGCGCCGCCCATGGTCAGCATGGGTGTGAACCCGTGGGTCGTGCACTTCTTCGCCTTCTTCCTGGCGGTGTGGGGCGAGGTCACGCCGCCCACCTCCGTTTCGGCCGCGGTGACCGCGAAGATCGCGGACGCCTCCTTCGCGCAGACGCTGTTCCGCGCGATCACGATCTGCGTATCGCTGTTCATCCTGATGGTCGGCGTCTTCACGCGCCCCGAGCTGGTGCTGGAGCCGGGCGCCGCGCAGATCGGCGCCATGCTGCTGCTGATGGTGACGACGATCGGCGTCAGCTTCAGCATCCAGGCGCAGTTTGCGGAGCGGCGAGGGGTCGACCTGGCGCTGCGCATCGCGCTCGCCGCCATCGCCATGGTCGTGCTGTTCCACCCCGACCGGCAGGTGGCGGCGATGGCCTGCGTCGGCGTCGGCCTGTTCGTCGGCTACTGGATCCTGCGGCGGCGAAACGTGGCCGTGCGCGCGCCGGCGTAGCGCCGCCGCCACGCCGGCTTACGGCAACGATCCGGCCGGCTCAGGCCTGGGTCTGCTTCGCGGAAGACCGCGACGCCACTGCCCAGCCCGCGTCGCCGGCGATCAAGACCCCGACCACGATCTGGTTCCACGCGGCGAGCGAATCGGCGCTGTAGAAGCCGAGCACGAAAGGCGCCGCCACCAGCCACAGTCCGAGCATCAGGTTGGCCCATTCCTCGTCCATGGCGAACGAGGGCACCCACAGCGAGGTGGCCGCGAGGATCACGACCACGGCGCCCACCAAGTAGGCGTTCCACGCCGCGGCAGCCAGCGGGGCGTAGCCGAGGATGAACGGGGAGAGGAACAGCCACGCGCCGAGAATCAGGATTGCCCAGTCCTGCCAACGTCCAGTGCGTTTCATGGCATACCTCCTTTGTGGAGCGGAACCACGACAACGGTAGATTATGTGCCCCGGTTGCGGCTGCGTATTGCCGAGGATCAAGCGGCGGCGGTTTTTCCCGGGACAAGGAAGGGCAGTGCGGTGCGTTCGTTGCTCTGCACAACGCCGCCCGTCGCGCGGGCAGTTGATCCACGTCAGAGGGCGCCGCATCCCGGCGTGCTATGGGTGAACGGCGAACGGGAGCGGCGCATGACGGCTGACATGAAGATTCACATCGACAGGCAAGGCCCCGGGCTGAGCGTGCGCATCGAGGGCGCGGCCGGGCGGGAGCAGACCCTGGTCGACGCCATTCGCCTGTGCAGGCGGAGCGCATGGGCCTGCCAGCTCGGCGATTGCATGAACGTCCAGTCGATCGAGGAGCGCGTCGCCGACGGCGTCGTCCACCTCACGCTCACCGCGAGGCCGGGGATCGAGCTCGACGCCGCTTCGATCGAGCAATGCCTGCGCTTGATACTGCCCGCGGCGGCGAAGGCGTAGCGTCAGCAGCTTTTCCGCGTCGAGCGGCCGGCGAAACGGTGACCGGCGGCGAAATTCGGTAGACTTGCGCCCGGCATATCCGGACGCAAGTCATTGAAACCGTTTGGCGCCCCAGACACGAATCGAACGTGCGACCTGCCCCTTAGGAGGGGGCTGCTCTATCCACTGAGCTACCGGGGCGCGAGGGGGCATTCTACCTTCTCGAGATTCGTCGTTTTGCTCGTCGCATCGCTCGCCGCGGCGTCGGCGCTCGCGCAGAGCTGGGCCTGGGACGACGGCGCCGTGCCGTTCGTGGTCACGCCGCCCGAGATCGTCGAGCGCATGCTGCGCATGGCGGAGGTCGGCCGCAACGACTACCTGATCGACCTCGGCTCGGGCGATGGGCGCATCGTCATCGCGGCGGCGCAGCGCGGCGCGACCGCGCTCGGCGTCGACCTCGATCCGGACCTCGTGCGCATCGCGGGCGAGAACGCGAAAAAGGCGGGCGTGGCGGCGCGCACGCAGTTCCAGGTGCGCGACATCTTCGACACCGACCTGTCGCAGGCGAGCGTGGTGGCGTTCTACCTGCTGCCCGAGTTCAACGCCAAGCTGCTGCCGCGGCTGCTGCGCTTGAAGCCCGGCACGCGCATCGTCTCGCACGACGGCGGCATCGGCGACTGGCCGAGCGACGAGCGGCTCGAGATGCGCGTGCCGGAGAAGGCCGTCGGCATCGGCGGCCTGTCGCGCGTCGAGCTCTGGGTGGTGCCGGCGGATGCGCGCGGCCGCTGGGTGAGCGAGATGCCGCGGCACGGCGGGCGCTGGAACTTCGACATCGCGCAGCGCTTCCAGGAGCTCGAGGTCGACGTGCGCGCGCAGGGCCGCGATCTCCTGGTGCGCGCGAGCCGCCTGCGCGGCGCCGAGATCAAGATGGTGATCACCGGGCTCGTCGACGGCCACGCCTGGAACCACCTGTTCGCGGGGCGCATCGACGGCGGGCGCATCGCGGGCGAACTGACCATTTCCGACGGCGAACACACGAGGACGCAACCATGGACGGCGACAAGAGCGCAGTGACTTCGGCGGGCCCGCGGCCCCTGCTGTCGGTCGGTGACGGCATCTTCCTCACCGTCGGCATGGTGGTCGGGGTGGGAATCTTCAAGCTGCCTTCGCTGGTCGCCGGCAACACGTCCAGCCCTGTCATGTTCCTGCTGTTGTGGGCGGCCGGAGGCGTCGTATCCCTGTGCGGCGCGCTGGTGTACGCGGAGCTGGCGGCGCGTCATGCCGAAACCGGAGGCGAGTACGTCTTCCTGCAGCGCGGTCTGGGCCGCGGCGCGGCGTTCCTGTTCGCGTGGTCGAGGATGACCGTGATCCAGACCGGCGCCATCGCCGCGGTGGCCTTCGCCTTCGGCGAGTACGCCACGCAGATCCTCGCCCTCGGCAAGCACAGCGCCTCGCTGTGGGCGGCGGTCGCGGTGGCGGCGCTGACCGCGCTCAACCTCGCGGGCACCTGGGAGTCGAAGACCGCGCAGAAAGCGACGCAGATCGCGCTGCTCGCGGCGCTGGTCGTGATGGCGCTGGTCGCGTTCACGGCTGACGCCACGCCGCGCGAGATCGCGCAGACCCCGGCCACCGGCAACGCGCTCGGGGTGGCGATGATCTTCGTGCTGTTCACTTTCGGCGGGTGGAACGAGGCGGCCTACCTTTCCGGTGAGCTGCGCGAGGCGCGGCGCAACATGGTGCGCGTGCTGGTCTGGGGCATCCTCGCCGTCACCGCGCTGTACCTGCTGGTCAACGCCGCCTATCTTTCGGCGCTCGGGCTTCAGGGCATGCGCAGCTCGAGCGCGGTGGCCGCCGACGCGATGCGGCTGGCCGTGGGCGACGGCGGCGCCGTGGCGGTGGCCGTGATCGTCTGCGCGTCCGCGCTCACCACCATGAACGCCGCGATCTTCACCGGCGCACGCACCAACTGGGCGCTGGGGCGGGATTACCGCCTGTTCAGCGGATTGGGCGCCTGGCGCGAGACCGGCAGCACGCCGGCGAACTCGCTGCTCCTGCAGGGCGCCGTCGCGCTTGCCCTGATCGGCGCTGGCTCGGCCACGCCCGACGGCTTCGGCGCGATGGTGGCCTATACCGCGCCCGTGTTCTGGACGTTCTTCCTGCTCACCGGCGCGACGCTGTTCGTGTTCCGCTCGCGCGGCGGCGAGGCGCCGGCGTTCCGCGTGCCGCTGTATCCGGTCGTACCGGTCGCCTTCCTCGCCATGTGCGCCTTCATGCTGTGGTCGGCCGTGGACTACATCCGCAACCCGGACTACGGTCCGCGCTTCGGCGCCATGGTGCTCGCCGGCATCCTGGTGATGGCGCTCGGCGTCCCGCTGTACTTCTTCGCGCGCCGCAAGTGACGCTCACCGAGCTGCGCTACATCGTCGCGGTGGCGCGCGAGCGCCATTTCGGCCACGCCGCGCAGTCCTGCTTCGTGTCGCAGCCGACGCTCTCGGTGGCGATCAAGAAGCTGGAGGAGGAGCTGGGCGTGGTGCTGTTCGAGCGCGGCCCGGGCG
>Ga0326597_10006777_pt1 | contig 15640 bp, 12 predicted proteins | sample RVTome_12_FD_203789 | JGI IMG/M metagenome (GOLD analysis project Ga0326597, IMG submission 203789) | Soil microbial communities from uranium-contaminated site in the Upper Colorado River Basin, Wyoming, United States - RVT100D185 | ecosystem: Environmental > Terrestrial > Soil > Contaminated >...
ATCGATCCGAGAACGGTCCCTCAGAAGAGTAATAATGATATGGAGCAGCCTTGCATAGCGGTTCGCCACCGAAGAAACAGAAATAACTTGATAACCCGCCTTTATGAAATAGTCCGACAGGATCTCCCCCTGCGTTGTAACGAAACCGTGGTTTCTTCCCACCATCGGTCCGACAAGACACAAACGAGGTTTCATCCCTTTTCGTCTTTACCTACACCGTGACTGGCCTAAATGTCCTCAGAACAGCGCACTTGCTGCAACTTAGCACTGAGCAAACCAAGGCAGTACTCTTCCAGGGCCGATCAATCCCTCTTTGAGTCTTCCTCAACGAAGGACCTCCTGTAGGGACTTCGACTTACTCATATTTGCAATCTCTCTATACACAGCCAGAATCCTCTGACCTAGCTCTGCATGGTTGTAGTCTTGCTCGACGCGTAGGCGAGCCTCCCACCCGAGCCTCCCTCGTTCATCTGGGTTGAGAGCAAGCTCTGTAATACGGTCTGCCATGCGCGCCACGTCATCCATGGGGACAATGTATCCCGTTATACCATCACGGACGATGGTTGGTGCGTCACCTACAGGCGTCGCGATTACCGGCAGACTGGCGGCCATTGCTTCGAGTATTACGTTGGGAAAGCCCTCATGGGCTGAACTCACAACAAGCATGTGGGCGTTCGAAAGAAGTGTTGCAATGTTATCCTGCCTTCCAAGAAAAATCACACCTCCAGGTACCAGGCCGAGTTCCTGCGCGAGCGATTCGAGTCCTCGCCGCTGTGGTCCATCGCCAACAATCACACCCAAGAGGCTGTTGACCCGCGTTCGCGCCAACGCAACCGCGCGAAGAAACTTGTCCACTCGCTTCTGAGATATGAGGCTGCAGATGGTCATCGCTATAACGTTGTCTGCTCCTCCTAGGATGATACGCGACTCCTTCATTTTCCTGTCAAACTCCTGAAGATCGATCACATTCTCTAGTATGTGGATTTTCTCAGGGGATACGCCCATAAATCGTGCATTTTCCCTTGCTGAATAGGAGTTCGCAAGAACTGCCCGGGGAAGCTTCAGTAACCACCTGCCCCATAGTCCATTTGCATCCACATCATGAATCGCGTCGCCCCTAATACTTCCAACTGCCATCGCACCGCTTACAGGAGCAGTAATCCAGGCATAAAGATTGACATAAAAATGCATCGCCTGGACGATATGAGGTCGAAACTTTCTCATGTCCAACGCGAGTGCTGCAATCCGACGCAACCGGTTGTGTGACTTTCCAATCGGGACCGGAGATACCCCCATTGATTCGAGTCGAGCATAATAGAACCCACCGTCCGTCAAAGAGTAAACACGTACGTCAGCACCAACGGACTTTAATCCTTTCACAATATACACGAGCTGTTTCTCGGCCCCACCTTGTTCCAATGTTCCAGCGATAATTGCTACGCGCAATCCAGCGTGAAGCTCAGCCCTCCCTAGACTGTTCACAATCGAATCAAGGTCGGACATGGGTGTTTCCATAATCCGACCGGAAAGCCCTCCGTTCCAATTTCCCGTTCTCCACACTCCAGCCCCACTGGATTGCGCAAGTAGTGAGGATTGTTTTCCCCCACGTTTCAAGCGTTCTACTTTCAACAAATTCACGGCACCGCCTACGAAGCGGTATCCAATCCTGCTGATTGGTGATGATATGTTTTAGGGTCGAAGCTAGAGCTTGAACATCACCAGGCGGAACCAACCATCCACGTTCTCCGTGTCTACCTACTACTTCTGCTGCAGCACCAACGCACGACGAAACAACTGGCACGCCATGCGACATAGCATCCAGCCACGCCTTGCTGAAGCCCTCGGTAAGCGAGGGCTGAACACAAATATCCGTCCGGATGAATAGATCGGAAAGTTGAGACCTCGTCAGTTGACCAAGGAAGGAGATGGAGGTCTCACAGTTGACTTGCGTCACAAGCTGCTCAAGTTTGGGTCGTTCTGGACCATCCCCAGCTATTGCTAGTATAGGTGTACGCCGCTCCAATTCTCTCTTCAAGACTCCCATTGCTCGAATCAAAACATCAACTCCTTTTTCTGGAGAAAGGCGACCTAAATAAGCAAGCTGCGCAGGTTGTGACATTCCTGGATTGACGTTCGGGTTGGTTCGCTCCAACTCACACCGGGCGAGCGCAGTAGAGAAGATCCAGGATATTCTACGTGCTGGCGCAATGTCCTTCGCTCCTGCAGCAAACACCACATTGCGGCCTCCGGCAAACATTCTCATCAGCAGCCGAGTGAGTCTGTTCATCATGGTTGTTTGGCTTGTAGTTTCCCATGAACCCCCATAGCGCACAATCATATGCTTTCGAAGCATGAGCCCCATGACCATTGCAACCAAGGGTATATCACCTGGAACCGGAGTATGCACAACATCCGCCTCGACAAGGTGATCAAGTATAGGGAAAATGTAGGATGGTAGATTTGCAACCAAGGAGAGCTTCCGTCGAAGCCCGCTTCCCTTCAGCTGCGGTAACGGCACGACCGTCACGTTCGCTGGCAACGGTGACCCCCCCAATCGAGGGTCGACTTTTATGACAAGCAGATCCATCACATCGAACAGAGCTGCAAGTGCCCCCATCTGGAACGGAAAGCCACCTGATGACAACCATCTCCCATCTAAACCCATCCAGCATTCTTTACTTGATACTACACAGATCTTTGTCACAACTTCACCCAGAAAAATCCTTTGAACTGGTAACACGTGACTGCTAGAGGGAATGAGGAACTCATTAAGGATGACACAGGTTTCATCTCGTTGTTACACTCCGGAACCCGCCTGAACCTGTATGTGCAAAGGGTTTGTTCTGAGAAGAAACACGCCTTGGGGAAGGCTTGGTCTCAAAAGGGAAGCCTCTATAGAGAATCGATGGCGCTGCTGCCGCGAGCAACCAAAGCCCTTTTCCTTGGAATTCCGTCGTCAGCAAAGCCACTGTAAACACACATGTAACAAGAACCCCGATTGGAAAAACACCAGACCGGCGTCTGTTCCACCCGACGACCGCAAATGAGAACACAAATGCAAGAAACAATGCAAACCCAAAAATCCCATTCTCGACCAAAACCTTTAGCCATCCCGAATGAGCGGAAGCGGCCATTCCGGGCTTGTATCCGAGATTCTCGCGCGCGCTCACATCCGCCCACCTCAGACTAAAGCTACCCGTTCCAATTCCCAGAAACGGGCTTTCGCGAAACATATCCCATCCTCCTTGGAAGAGATCTGAACGACCACTTGTCCGATTCCCAAGGTCGCGGCTTTCAGAATCGAACAGTTTTTCAAACCGCCCTAGAGACTCTTCCTCGGACGCGGAGAACCGGGCAGAGATTACTGAACCGACAATCAGTATTGCAATTGCCACAGTAACCATATAGGACACCTTGCGCAATTGAAGCGTAAGAAATAGAAGGCAGCACATGGCCACCAACGTACTGCCCCGGCTTGAACTCAAGAAAACCCACGCTGAATTGAACACCGTGAGGAGAAGCAAATATCCTCTGATTCTTGACCTTCTTCCAACCGCGACAAAACTCAGGCAGGTACAGAACAGGGCCGTCAAGGGAAAGTATGCAAATGCGTTGTAGTTCATCTTCACGGTCCCCTGCAAGAAGTAGAGTCCTGCACCGAGCGCGCCGACCACCCCACCAATGAGGCCAAACCACTCCCACACCTTGACACGCATTGGCGCGCGAGCGACCAGCACCACCAATCCAAGGAACGAGCTCACTGCGAACACTTGCTGGCTGCCGTCATCAAGGTCTGTGCTGTACATTAGCTGTACAATGAGAAGCACGACAAACACCATCAGGATTTTCACAAAGATAAACCGCGATTGCAGCAACCTAAATACGTTCGCAGCCGCAACTGCAATGAGAAAGAAGTTAAGTGTGTTGTAGCGAAAGAGTCCGCCAAGAGAGAGAAATACTCTTGCCACCGCATCGATTGTACACAGGATCCCAATGGCAAGGAGACCGATAGCAGGATTTTTCAGCCCGTAAAAAACGGCAATGAACCCTCCGATGGCAATAATTGAAAGTCCGTACGTGAAATCGGTAAAGAATCCTACCGCCCACGCGAGGACCGTTGTGGCTAAGAGGGCTTTCCCCCATTTGTCAATCAACCGGTCCTCACGTCTGAGACGGGTTGACTCAGAGACCAAGGGGGTTTTATTTGTTCCGCCTGCTACCTGCATTCTCGTAAGTTCCCGGCGGCAAGACTGCTTGCCGTTCCTGTGAGTTCCTTCACAACCGAAGACGGTGTCTTCACCTCAAGCTCGCCCCTCTCACGGTAACCCCTGATCTCAGAGAGCAGGGTTGTCAGGTGCGACACATGCTGTGGGCCATGCATTCGTATGGAATGTGGATGCCCATAGATTACTACCGTGGCCCCATTCTTAACACAACGATTCAACATTGTTCGCGTTGGACCGTGGAACCCACCGGGTGTGTTCAGGCGAATGCACTGTACACCGGCAATGTTTTCGAAAGAAGCTGGTCGTTCGAACATCCTGCCTGTGATCCGCTCCGCTATCTGGACGGGAAGCGGCTTGTAGGCTACTCTGCAAAACCTGTACCCTGACTCCCAAAGTGTTTCACACAGGACTTTGAGATCCGTCCTCTCTCCCCGCACCTGGTAACGTTCCGAAACACTGAACGCCCACTTGGCAGCGTAATCAAACGGCTGATTGTAAGGTGGAACAAATGAAACGACGTCAGCTCCTATGCATTGCTCAAGCGAATCCTTGCTCATCTGCAGTGTCGCTAGAAGTTCTCTTCTGTCCAAGCCGGGAAGCCACTCATGCCTGTGTGAATGGCTTGCCACTTCATGACCGGCCGCGTGGATCCTCCGGATCTGGTCTGGATCGTGGTAAGGGCGGCTTCCGGGCAAGGCCGCCGCACCGACAACAGCAAAGCATGCCGGAATATTGTGCTCGGCATGCAACTCCAGCAAGGTTTCTGTGTTTTCGAACTCAAGCTGTCCCCACTGCTTTGGACCACCGGGAGACCGTGAACGATCTGCGCCCCAATGAGTATCATAATCCCAAAAGAACAGTAATGTTGCCTTCCTCATTCAACCATATCCTAGTGCTTCAGGGCTCAACAGTGAAACGCTCCCCAAATGATGATTACGCCTTCTCATGTCGCCAACGAGACATGACAAGATCATAAGATGCCTTAGCCCTGCCCACCCATTGTTGCATGGTTGGGATGATCTGTGCAGGCCGAAAGAATTGTCGAGCGAGAAGAATAGAATCCATCAGCCATGCATAGGTGAACCATGCAATATCGCGCCAGGCGCGATCACTCAGCCCTTGCCGGTGAATCTGATAGCGGTTATAAATAGCCATGTATCCGAGGTTGTAATGATCTGGGCGTCCATTTGCATCATGCAAATGCCGTACGCGCGCTGCGCCTGCCATGAGCAGCTTTCCTTGGTGGCGGGCGCGGAGTGAAACATCCAAGTCCTCTCCTTGAGCGTACCCCCCGAAAGTCTCCCGAAAGCCCAGCTCTTGGATGATTCGCGTTTTCCACATCATTGCGAACCCGCCAAGCCAATCCCCCTCCACAGCGTTGTTGGTTGCAGGCAGAAACTCCCAGGGAACCGACATGCCTGACCGTTGGTAACTTCCTGGCCTTAGATCAGATATGATATGCAATTTACGTCGCAGCTTCCACAGCCGGTCTTGCGAAACATCAACACTCCCCGCACACGCACCAACCGCCACAACCTCACTACCCCGTTCAACATGAACTCGAACCATCTCTGAAAGACAGCCCGGTTCGAGAAGCACGTCATCGTCAAAGAAGCCCACCAGTTCAGATGTGATGTGCCGCAGGGCAAAATTCCGCTGCCGGGTCAACCCCGTGTCTGACCCCGCCACCCTGAAATACCGCAACGGTCCCTGAAGGTTTTGGGATTGAAGGAATTCTCTCACTGCCAGTTCCGTCGAATCGCCCGGACTCGCATCGATAATCACGCAGTCGTTGAATGGCATGCTCTGCAGTGCGAGCGACCGCAGAAAGCGCTCAAGACTCTCTGGCCGCATGAAAGTACACACCACAACCGACACGCTCGGTCCAATGGCCTGCACATCATGAGCTTTCCCCGGGGGAGCATAGAATTCGGTCACGATGGACATGGATCAAGCACCAAGAGCTTTCATGAGAGACTCGATGATTCCATCCCACTGAAAATGCCTTCTCACTCGTTCTTTCCCCGCGGCACCAAGACGGCGGCGTAGTGCGGGATCGGATATCAACACTCCAAGATGTTGCGTCAACTGTGCTGGATTCCCGACATCCGCCAGGAGGGCAGTCTCGTTCTCGACAACAAGACTGCGCACTCCTTGTGCACGGGTGGTAATGACGGGCAATCCTGCCGCCATCGCCTCCCCTACAACGATTCCGAGGCCCTCAAGAAGCGTTGGGAATAGAAAGATATCGCTCGCTGCGAAGTACCGTGGCATCCTCTCGTACTTGACTCCAGGCAAGTGAATCACACGCTTATCCACCTCTGCGAGTCTCGTCACGAGGGAAGACTCCAACGGTGCTACCGGCTTCGAGATGAGAAGAAGCCTATGTGATGGATTCGGTTTCAAGCTCTTCCATGCATCCACAAGATCCCCGATCCCCTTGCGAGGAGTTGAAACACCGACGAAGAGCGTGAGGACCTCGTCTTTGCCAACCCCGAGTTCCTGACGTACCTCCTCGCGGAGGCAGTTCGCCGATTCGAAACGGCTCATATCGATGCCTATGGGAAGCACGATGTTGCGATTGTGATCGGACTCCGGGCACCGCGCAACGAGGTCTCTTCGCGTATCAGCAGAAAGACACGTGATCAAGTCACATTTTTTGGGGAGCCACGAATCGAGCCACTTCCAGATTCTATAGTCCTCACAGTGCAGATACGATCCCCATATCCGGTGACCGTTAGCTGAGGCCACGGTGCCCATACCTACGGAATACGGACTATTGAACCGTATCCAATCGACTTGGCCGAGGTCTGAGAGAAGCCGTCGCAAGCCAAGTGCGACATCTATGTTGCTGGCATACGGTATCTTCCAGTATGCTCGAAGCGGGTAATGATGCGGGATCAGGTTCTTGTGGGTGACGACCGGCTCCCCTCCCCCAGCCAACACATGAACCTCAACACCCCTGTCTGCGAGGCGAGTGAGGAACTCCCTGTCGGTAATGGTCCCGCCGAGAACAGACAGAGGGGAAAGACCCGTTTGCACGGCCACCAAACGCATCATCCTAAAGACCACACTTCTTGATCAGGGCTTCATTCTGCTGTACCCACCGAACCAGTACCTCAAGGCCGCTGCTCACCGACCGCCTAGGCTTCCAGCTCAATTGGTCTCCTGCTTTTCCATTATCACTGACGAATATTTTCTGGTCTCCAGGCCGCCAATCGGCAAAGTTTATCGGTATCTTTCTTTGGAGAAGAGATTCCAGTTGCTTGAGCACTTCGAGGATGCTGGCAACGTTCTCCACTCCCCCTCCCGCATTGTACACTGATCCTGGTCTGCCGGACTCAAGGCAGCGATCATAGAGATCCAGCAGATCCTCCACCCATAGCAAGTCCCTTACTTGTTTGCCGTCTCCGTAGACCGTAATGTTTCGGCCGAAATGTGCTGCAATGGTAAACCATGCAACCCATCCCTGGTCCTCCACACCATACTGTCGAGGACCATAGATACATGACTGACGGATCACGTACGTCTTCAGACCATACATCCGAGCATAGTCGGCAACATACTGGTCAGCAGCACCTTTCGAGCACCCATACGGTGAATGGAAATCCAGTGGCTCCTGCTCATTGACTCCCCGTTCCAAATTGTCAAAGGAATACCTTCCGTTGCTGAGAACCACCCGCCTGTGTTCGAGGTTTCCATAGACCTTGTTCGTGGACGCGAAGACGAACCTTGCGCCGGGGGCGTGGCTGCGCGTCGCCTCAAGTATGTTGAATGTTCCAAGAGCGTTCACTTCAAAGTCATTTGTCGGATCGAGCACGGATGTTGTAACGGCTACTTGTGCCGCCATGTGAAGAACCGCGTCGACATTCCCAGCCTGTCGGAAAGCATTGTCAACATCCTGCTTCCGACGAATGTCCCCGTTCACAAAGGAGACGTTCATCTCCTGTTGAAGGGACTCAAGATTGACACTTGTTCCCGCTCGCGAAAGGTTGTCGAGGATACAAATGTCCCACCCCCTTTTCCCGAAATACAACGCGGCATTCGAGCCGATGAAGCCCGCACCACCGGTAATAAGCATGCGCTTCAATTGCGAACTCCCCGCGAATGTTGAAGAAACCTGAGTAACATGTCGGCAATTCGGCCCGCAGCCTTCCCATCAACAGTTCCACACTCCGACAGAACCATGCGGCGACGCTGATCCCGGTGTTGTTCGGGATCGCCCAAATAGGTTTTCACTGCTTTGACCAGTTCCTGGTGATCGTAAACGAGCTGAATACCGCCAGAGCGGGCGAGTGGACTGTAATGTTCTGTTCCATACGCCTCCCGGTAGAATTTGTCTTCAACAGAACCGGGGGTGGCTGCGTATGCAATTCCAATAACCGGAGTATCGACAATGGCAGCATCGAGACTCATCGTCGATCCCATGCATATGCAGACACTGGAATGCTTAAGTACGCCTACAAGGAGGCGCTGATCATCGAACGTGGTGACATCCTTTCTTCCGCGGAACCGTTCGTCGGTTGGGAAGCAAAATCTCAGATCCTTGCATTCTCGAGCAAGAGTCTCCCAGCGTTTTGGGTCATCCATTGGATGCAAACGCACGACCATTTGCCAATTGAGGTCTGTCAGAGATGAGGTTAAGACGTCGTAAATTTGATGCACCAGTTCAGGCTCTGTCGGGGTCAGACCATTTGAGTTCGCAGCATAGAGTATCCATTTGGGTTCCTGATTGAGACCCAGCCTCTTCGCAACCTCTTCCCGAGAAAAGCAGCTGTCTTCCTTCATATGAAAATCAAACTGGGGGGTTCCTGTGACGAAGACACGATCAGGCTTTATGTTCGGGTACATGAAGAGAAGCTCGCTTCGCATCTTCTCGTTCCATACAAGGAAATAGTCATGAACAAGGGGCAACAGACCACGGCTAGTGAGATTATCAAATGAAAGAATGTGTGCAATGACCGGTATCCCTTTCTCCTTTGCAGCCAGGACGTATGGCAGTTCAACGGAATCAACGCAGTACGTGGAGACAACCATCGCCGGGTTTGCCGACGAGATGACTCTTCGCGCGGCGTCTAAAGGTAATTCTCTGGATCTCAGGCGATTGACCACCATCGCCAGGACCCCGTAAAGGGGTTGGTGGCTGCACAACCATCCCATGAGATCGATTCGCAGTGTTCGAGCCCTTTCAGTCCACGTCCACTCTCGCCGGAACCAGGTCCGGAGAACCCGATACGTTTTCCGAGCATACCGAATCCCGTGGGCAGCACCCAACCAGGACTGAACCTCACGGAGAAAGGGACCGGCATGGATTGTGTCGAAAGCATAGAGGTCTCTGAACTCTACACCCAGAACCGCCCGCACATCGTGAGATGGCGCCGGAACGACTCCCACAATCTCGGCGTACTGTCGAACCATTGCGCACAACCCGGAGTGAACGAAATTCCGAACACTGAAGCCCGCCGGCATTAGTACCATGACGGGTTGATCAGCGCGCGTGTGCAGCTCCTGTCCATGCATGCGCCTACCCTGTTTTTCGACCTTCAAGCTGCTAGTGTGTTCTATCACGTCAGAACTAGAATGCATCTTTTGAATCATCTGAGCCTATTTACCATTTCTACATCCTCTCAAATCATATCCAAGTTAACAACTCTGCTGTTCTCCCTTGAGCCCTTGTTGCAGTTGGCCTCATGCTGCAAACCCAAGCTGATCCATTGCCAGACATAAAAGCTGTTGTCAGAGTAACCATCACAATAGGTTGACCATGTTTTCCTCAGAATTCTGGCATCGACCCAGGAGCCGCCATGGGCAGCGATGGCTTTTTCAAGCATGGCATCAGCCCAGGCACGTAAAGGACCCCGCAACCACTCTCTCTGAGGAGTTTGGATAGGGCGCTTGAGTGCTTCTACAATGCCTTCAGGCAGTAATTCCCGCGTGAGTTGACGCAGCAACCATTTCCTTGTGTTATTGACAATCTTACGTTCCGGCGGTTGTCGCATCGCAAGTTCGAAGAGGCGGTGATCCAGAAATGGTTCGCGCAGCTCGGTGGAGGAACGCATTGAAACACGGTCGTTGAAACGCAACGCGCGAGGGATCTTCGTGAAGCGCGCATCTCGGAATTGCATGTTACGCAGACGATCAGGAAAAGGGTGCGGAGGCTGAAACGGTTTTGCCTGAGAACGGAATTCAGGAGTCAAACACTCCGGTCTCGCCGGGCTCTCTGACGTTCCCTGAACGACTTTTGCATTATCACCATCCGATGCCTTGGGGTAATAGTCATAACCGGCCCACTGTTCATCCATGCCCTGTCCGTCAAGAAGAACAATCACACCTTCGGCCCGAGCGCACTCGAACAGCCGAGCATACGCGAGAGTAGGCAACCCACCGAAAGGCTCATCCTGGTGCTTCTGCACAGAGAGTGCGAGGGCCGGAACGTCCTGTGGCTCAAGTTGACAGACAATAGAGGGATGACACGTTCGATCAAGCATTTGGTGCACCCACGGTAGCTCATCATACCGGGAGTCACCTGTAACGAAGGTGAAAGCTTTCACATCGCTATCCGCGCCTTGGACTTTCTGTACCAGCCCCAACAAGGTTGAGGAATCCACACCTCCGCTGAGGTTGATTCCAACGGGCACGTCTGAGCGGAATCTTAGTCGTACACTCTCCATGAGCAAGGAGGTGTACTCCGCCTGCACCGTCGCAAGTGGCCTCATATCAAACTCCGATCCGACACACGCGGCCAAATCGTACCAACGCGATATCTCTACACGTTCGTCCTGCCAAATGAGCCTGTGTCCTCCTGGCAACGAGTAAACACCCTCCCAAAACGTCCTCTCCGAGTTGTCGCAAACGCCGCTCGCCAGGTAGGTTGCCCAGGTAACCGCATCCAGCTCCCGTGGTACACCTGCGGCGTGCAACGCCTTGATCTCGCTCGCAAACACGATCGTCCCGTCCGGGCGAGAGGAGTAATAGAAAGGCTTCACTCCAAACCGGTCACGTGCGGCAAACAATGACTGTTCTTTTTCATCCCATACTGCAAATGCAAACATACCAATCAGACGATCCAAACACTTCCCGCCCCATCGAATGTACGCTGCAAGAAGGACCTCTGTATCCGTGGAGCTCTGATATGGATAATCGTCCAGCTCTCTTCTCAGCTCAAGATAGTTGTAGACCTCACCGTTAAGCACGATTCGGTAGCGGCCGGTCGGATCAGCCATCGGCTGCAGTCCCGCGGCAGACAGATCAAGGATGCTGAGGCGATTGTGACCCAATCCCACCTTCCCTCCCGGACTCACGTACAGTCCCTGTGAATCGGGACCACGGTGATGCTGACTGGCAACCATGGCTTCAAGATCTCTCTGCACCCAACCCCTCCCAAGAATTCCTGCAATACCACACATGGTCACGGTTTCCTTTTCTGCAGCAATTGTTTGGCCCTCAGCCAGTCAGCCGGACTGTCAATGTTCACGCTCGTCTCGGGATCCACCATATATCCGAGCAGTTTCTTCCCATACATGCTGTTCTCGTCCATCAGAACATCCCTCCGTGTCACGTACACAGAACCATCCCGGTGAAACGCAGGCGGCAGGTCTTGCCTTCGCGCTATCGGTGATTCCTCCCCCGTACTCAGATGAAGGAACCCTGCTTCGTCCGCAACATAGATCCAGTGCGGATTGTACTGAGGGGGAAGCGGAAGGGTTGTAACCACTGCATCAGCACCACTTGATTCAAGAAGCTCGATGCATGCATCAATATCGCTCGCCCTGCGCAAAGGACTAGTGGGTTGAAGCAAGCAGATGGCATCGAACCTCTCCCCTTTCGCTTCCAACCAACTCACTGCGTGCTGGATCACATCAATCATCGGTGAGTCATCCTGCGCCAATGCTGCCGGCCGCATGAAGGGTGTTTCCAGGCCACATGTGCGTCCTGCCGCCGCGATCTCTTCGTCGTCGGTGCTCAGTATTACCCGGGACAGCTTGCGAGCTGATAGTCCACTTTCTGCTGTATATTGAATAAGCGGCTTGCCACACAACAGCCCAATGTTCTTGAGAGGCACTCCCTTCGAGCCGCCACGCGCCGGCACAATACCTAGAGTTTTCACTTACGAATCATTCGTCCCGATCCAGGCGGATCGGGATCGGCCTCCAGCGTCGATCCATTCTCGTCGAAAATGAAATGAAGTCTCTTCTGGCGATATGGCTCGAGTTCAGAAAGGCATTCGGCAACCCGCTCGGAGACGTGGCCATCGCCGTAGAGCGTGCTGGGCGCGTACCGCCCATGTTCGAGTTGGGCCCGCACTGCCTGCACGATTTCTTCCGACAGAGGAGGAACATGCGTGACGTGCACATCCGTCTCCCGACCTTCCTGGCGGCGACCGATGAGGACGACTGGGGTACCGAAATAACTCGCGTCACGAACAAAACTGCTCGAGTTTCCGACGGCACACGCGGCGGTGGAAAGCACCCTCAGGTAATCCTCAGGAGAAAGGTTGATAAGGGTCCGAAGCCATTGCGGCTTGCTAAACTCACGGAACATCCGGATCGCTTTACTCACATGGTCCGCCCCAGCATCAATATTTGGCCAGAGCAAGACGCTCTGTGCCCGAACGCAATCAAGCGCGCTCAAGAGCTCTCCCATCTGCTTTTGCTCTCCTCCGTATTCTGTCGTCGTTGGATGAAAGATAACCAGAACGAATGGGCGGCTGAGATCAATTTGGGCTCCACTCCCCCGCGCATTGATTATCTCAGAACCGAGCGTGTCATCAAGCTCCCGAGCGATGTCGCTGCTTGGGCAGCCAACACCAAGGATCGTGTCCGGTCGTTCACCCATACGAATCAGATACTCCGCCGAACGTGGCGTGCTCGGAAAGTGGAAGTGCGAGAATTTGCTGATGGCATGCCGGGCGCTCTCGTCGATGGAGCCGGAGACTTCGCCGCCTTGCAGGTGGACCAGGCAGAGGTTCATATACGCGGCCGCGATTGCCGCAGCAAGCGCCTCATAGCGGTCACCGATCAGCAGGACGATATCAGGTTTCAGGCGTTGGAACTCACTCGCGAATTCCACGACAGCGAAACCAACGGATTTTGCCATCGTCGCAGGCGTCGAGCCTTCGAGCTCGATATACACCTCGCCATCCACATTGAAGCCGTCCTCCTTCACAACCCGAACCGGTGTATCGAAGCGCTCAAGCACCATGGTGCCGGCAGCAAGAACTTGTAATTCCAGCTTCGGGTGTGAAGCGATGGCCTGCATCACCGGCTTGAGTCGGCCATAATTGGCCCGATCCACGAGAACGACACAAACCTTTCTGCGCGCTTTGTTACTCAAAGTCTTCCTCCGAAAGCAATGCGTCTGCTTCAACGGCCCGTCTCAGTTTTCGCCCGATCAAGTTGTGGAGCCGGGCGGCAGGAATTCCCGTCCCCGGTTTTTTGACTGTGAGATGAGACTCCTGAAGTAAGGTCCCGGCTGGGATATCCATCTTTGCCACAACACTCTTTGAGAAAAGTTTGCGTAACGGTACTGTCTCTCTCGCCATGGCGTCTTTGTCCACGGGATGAGCGCGCATCCTTTCGATAAACCGTACTCCGTCAACCAACTGGCGCAACTCATTCGTTGCAAGCGAAGCTGACACATCCGGCCCAAATGCCTCGCGACTGAGCGTTACATGTACCTCCAACACATCAACACCTATCGTGGCTGCAGCCAGCCCGGGAAAGATTGTCCCGGAATGGTCCGACAGCCCAACGGGGGACTTGTAGCGACCTCGAAAAAAGGGGATCATATTCAAACCAATCTTCTCCGGCGGACAGGGATATGCGGTTGTGCACTGCATGAGCAGGAATTTCACCGCTCGTTCCTTCATCCTGCGCACGACCTCATCAATTTCCTCAATCTGACTGAGGCCGGTGGAAACAAGAAACGGCAAGCTGGACTCAGCCATCCGATTGAACATGGGCAGATTGCTGGCTTCTCCCGATGCAATCTTCCAAGCGGGAACGTCGATGCGGAGGAGCAACTCGACAGCTTCGATCGAGAAGGGTGAACTCAAGAATAGGACTCCTCGCTCCTCAGCGTGTTTCTTCAATCCGTGCCACTGGTCTTCCGTGAACTCCATGCGCTTCCAGTAATCATAACGAGTCTTGTCCTGAACACTGAACTTCACTCTCCACGGTTCTTCGAGTGTGCTCTCGGCAGCAGCAATATGTGTCTGAAATTTCACGGCGTCGGCACCTGTACCGGCGATGGCATCGATAAATGCATGTGCCATACCGAGGCTTCCCTCATGCGCTTGAGCGACTTCGCCGATAATCAGGCAACGTTCAGGAGTTCCTTCCGCACGATCCCAGATGTCCAGAATATTCCTCATGACAACCTACGCAACTTTTGGCCCCGAAATGACGCGCTTCGGTGTTGGCATGGGCTCCCTCGCCGGAGCCCTCAGGAATCTATCATAATTGGAGTAGGCATCGCGTATCATGAAAGGACTGATCCTCTCGTCCCAGGGGAGCGGATTAGCACCGTCGTTCGAGTTGGACCAAAACCGTTTCAGCCACGCTCGGAGAGAATCTTCACGAGAGAGCCCAACCAGTCGCTTCACCCGATTGGCGAATCGCCTTTCCTCAGCTTTCAACCACTGCGTGCGTGCCTCCAGAAGAGATCGGCGGGTACGAGCCTGGTCCTCATCTGAATACCCCGGCAGAGAGAGCAGTTCATGGATTTTCTCTGCACAGCGTTTGCTCGCCTGCCCATCGGTCTTGAAATACGTTTCGCGTATAAAGGCTGCGCGCGCAAGTTGTTGTTCAACTGGAATACCCATTCCTGACGCGTACGCTCGAAGCGCCAGATCAGCTTCCTCGATCGAATCGACAACATGGTTCCCTTTCAGATACTCCGGCTTTGCACTCCCATGGTAGGCACCCCTGGCAAACTCAATCACCGGTTTACCGAGCATCCATGCCTCGGTTGCCGTGGTCGACCAGCGCTGGACCAGGACGTCGGAATGATACAACACATCGCGAATGGATACGTCGGCAGCAACGAAGATGTTCGGGAGCTGCGCGGGCAGATCCCGGTATGGATCCGGTACCTCACTGGGGTGGATCTTGATGACGAAGTTCCAGTCCACATGACGACGAGCAAGCTCCACGACCAGTTGAGAAAGGTTTTGGTAGACCTCCCGACTATTCTCGAACTCAGCCTTGACTTCTGGAATATGCATCAAGGACTTCTGATCACGCGCTTCCGTGAAATATGTGTTGGTCGTCCAGACGATAATTGGCGCTGCGTGATTGTGGATTCCCAAACGCGCAAGGAACGAAACCCTGGGTTCGACTACCGAAGAAATGTACGGTTTTGAATAAAGATCAAACCGCGGACATCCCACAACATGGACTTTCTCTGCAGCAATC
>Ga0326597_10006778_pt1 | contig 15639 bp, 12 predicted proteins | sample RVTome_12_FD_203789 | JGI IMG/M metagenome (GOLD analysis project Ga0326597, IMG submission 203789) | Soil microbial communities from uranium-contaminated site in the Upper Colorado River Basin, Wyoming, United States - RVT100D185 | ecosystem: Environmental > Terrestrial > Soil > Contaminated >...
CGTCAAGATCGCGCCGTCTCGCAGCAGCACGCCCGCGGCCGGCCAGCGCCCGTGCTCGACCGCGCCGGCCCAGCGGCTCCCCGCCAGCGCCAGCAGCGCGAACAGGCCCAGCGCGGCCGGCAGGAAGGTGCCGAAGCGCAGGCCCATCTGGCGCAGCGGCCCATCCCAGCGCGCCCCGGTCACAAACAGGATGGCGGCAAAGATCACGCCGGCCTGAGCGATGCCGGCGAGCAAGCTGAAATTGGACAGCGCGGCGGAAAGGGCGCGGCGCGGCGCGATCAGACCGCCGCCGACCAGCCCCACGATCCCCAGCGCGATGCAGAGCACGGCCATGCGGCGCCAACCTTTCGGGAGCCGCAACGTGCTGGTCATCGCTTCAAGCTGCGCACGTAGAGCACGATCTGCCAGCGCTCCTCGGGCGACAGCGCCTCGCGGTGCGGCGGCATCACCAAGCCGCCGTCGCGGATGGTGGCGTAGAGATAGCCGTCGCTTTTGGATTGCAGGTCGGGATCGGTCAGGTCCGGCGCGGGGATGAACTTCGGCGTCACCGGACCTTCGCCGCGTCCATCGGACCCGTGGCACGGCGCGCAGGTGATCGCAAACAGCCGCGCGCCGCCGGCTCGAGCTGCGGGGCTGGGAGCGGGAGCGACCAGTGCGCTCGACTGCTCGCGCGGCAGCGTGCGTTCGCTGCCCTGCGCCAGCGCGGCGGCCGGCGCGGGGCGAGCTTGCGACTGCGGGCGCGGCGCGGCGTGGGTCTGCATGTTCTCGTCCCACGGAAAGCGCAGGCCGCGGCGCTGCTGGTCGAAGCAGCCGGTGAGTCCCGCCAGCCCGATCAAACCAAACGCTGCGGCGGCGCGCCGACTCATTCCACCACCGCCTCGCAGCCCAGCTCGCGCAGCGCCGCAGCCGCTGCCTCGCGCTCCGAGGCCGCGCAGCGCACCACGATCCCATAGCGATCGACCGACAAGCTCGGGTCGTACGGCCCGCGCTGCGCCCGGCCCAGCCGGCCGCTCCAGAGAAACCCGACCAAGGTGGCGAGCCCCCCGGCCAGAATCGTGAGCTCGAAGACGATCACCAGAAACGGCGGGACCGAAACCACCGGTTTGCCGCCGACGATGCGGGGCCAGAGCAGCGACAGCCCGATCGTGAGTGCGAAACCGGCCAGGCCGCCGAGGATCGCGCCAATCAAGGTGAAGCGGCGCACCGGGCTCGACGGCCCCGCAAACGCGCGTTCGAGTGCGGGATGCGGCGCGGGCGCGCGATACTCGAGCTCCGAAAAGCCGCGGCGGCGCAGCTCCTCGGCGGCGGCCGCTGCCGATTCGCCGGTCGGGAACAGGCCCAGGATGGGGCCTTGCTTCACTGAACTCATCCTCGTGATTCAGGATTCACTCGCCCTGACCGTTCCTCTCTGCGGTTCTCCCTCTCCCGGCGGGAGAGGGGAGGCACCTCGAGCGTTCGACATTACAAGCTCGCCTCCTGCAGGTGTTCCTTGAGCTCGGCGATCGGCAGCGGCGGAGCCTGCCGCACGAACAACACAAACCACATCAGAAACCAGCCGAAGCTGCCCAGGGTGATGCTAGCTTCGACCCAGGTCGGGTGGTACCCACGCCAGACCGCAGGCAGAAAATCGTGCGACAGCGATCCGGAGATGATCACCAAGCGCTCGAGATACATGCCCACGTTGATCAGCAGCGCGATGCCGAACAGGCTCGGCAGATGGGTCCGCACCCGGCGCGCGAAAAAAAGCAGCGGGATCACCGCATTGCAGGCCACCATCAACCAGAACAGCGGCGACTCCCAGCTGCCGTGGAAACGCAACCCGAAGCTGTCGCGCTCGATCCGATCCCCGCTGCCCCAAGCGAGATGCGCCTCGACCACATAGGCGTAGCCCACGATCAGTGAGGTCAACAGGATCAGCTTGGCCAGGTTCTCGAAGTGGCGCATGGTGATGTAGGCTTCGAGCCGCAGCAGCCGGCGCAGCGGAATCGACAAGGTCAGCACCATGGCGAGGCCCGAAAGAATCGCGCCGGCGACGAAGTAGGGCGCGAAGATGGTGGCGTGCCAGCCGGGCACGATCCCCATCGCGAAATCCCACGAGACCACGCTGTGGACCGAAACCACCAGCGGGGTGGCCAGGCCGCAGAACAAGAGATAGGCGCTGGAGAAGCTGCGCCACTGCCGGCCGGTGCCGCGCCAACCGAGCGCCAGCAGGCCATAGAGCTTGCGGCGCGCACCGCGCGCCGCGTCGCGCGCGGCCGCCAAGTCGGGAATCAAGCCGAGGTAGAGAAACACGCTGCTGATGATCAGATAGGTCGAGATCGCGAACACGTCCCACACCAGCGGCGAGCGGAAGTTGGGCTGCAGCTCGCGCTGGTTGGGATACGGCAGCAGCCAGAAGAAGTACCACGGCCGCCCGAGATGGACCAGCGGGAACAGCCCGGCGGTCATCACCGCGAACACCGTCATCGCTTCGCTGCTGCGCGCGATCGCGGTCCGCCAGCGGGCGCGGAACAAGAACAGGATCGCCGAGATCAAGGTCCCGGAGTGGGCGATCCCGACCCAAAACACGAAGTTGGTGATGTACAGCCCCCAGCCGACCGGGTGGCTGATGCCGGATACGCCGAGGCCGTTGTACATCATATAGAGCCAGCACAGGCCGCCCCAGCCGGCGATCAGCGCCAGCAGCAGCACGGTGGACTTGTAGGCCGGCCCGGTCGGCTCCAGCGGGCGCAACAAATCCTGATGGAGCGCGCGCAGATCAGCCGCCATGCTGGTCTTGCGGATCGACGATCACGCGCTTGAGATAGGTGATTGCGGGTTGGGTGTTGAGCTGGCCCAGCACGTGGTAGCGGCGCGGGTCCTGGGCCATCCGCGATACGCGGCTATCCGGCTGTTTGAGATCGCCGAACACGATCGCCTGGGCCGGACAGCTCTGGGCGCAGGCCGGCACCACGTCGCCGTCACGCAGCGCGCGCTGCTGGTCTCGAGCCTGGTCCTTGCCGGCCTGGATCCGCTGGACGCAGAAGGTGCACTTCTCCATCACCCCCTTTTGGCGCACCGTGACCTCGGGATGGAGCTGCTGGTGCAGCGGCGCCGGCCAGCTGTAGGTGTGCCAGTTGAAACGCCGCACCTTGTAGGGGCAGTTGTTGGAGCAGTAGCGGGTCCCGACGCAGCGGTTGTAGACCTGCGCGTTGAGCCCTTCGGGGTTGTGGTAGGTGGCGTAGACCGGACAGACCGATTCGCACGGCGCGTTGTCGCAGTGCTGGCACAGCATCGGCAGGAAACGCAGCCCGGCGCCGGGCTGCGGCGGCTCGAGGTAGCGCTCGATCCGGATCCAGGCGAGGGTGCGGCCTTCGGCCACGTGATCGCGTCCGACCACCGGGATGTTGTTTTCGGCGTAGCAGGCGGCGACGCAAGCGTTGCAGCCGACGCAGGCGTTCAGATCGATCGCCATGCCCCAGCGATGCTCGGGGTGCGGATGTGGCGGATAGAGCTGCGGGTGATGGGTCGGCGGCGGACCGCCGCGGGCCTGGAGCGCGCCGAGCTCGGCGAGCCCGATCGCAACCGCCAGCTCGCGGCCGCGCTGCGAATCCTCGAGCTGGGTTCGTGCCAGCGGACGCCGCAGCGCCAGCTTGGTCAGCCGCACGCTGGTGGCGCCCCAGGCGATGCCGCCCGACTCCGGATCGGGCTGCGGCGAAAGCAGCGCCATCGGGTTGACACCGCGCCCTTTGGCATAGCGGCCGTACTCGGTGTGCCCCTGCCCCAGCGCGATCGCGACCGCGCGCGGCTCCATGCCTTCGGTCAGATAAGCGGCGAGCTCCACGCGGCCGTGCTGCGACTCGACCCGCACCAGGTCGCCGGTCTCGATATCGAGGTCCTGCGCGGTCCGCGGATGAATCTCGAGGTAGGAATCCCAGGCCACTTGGCTCAGCGGGTCGGGAATCTCTTGGAGCCAGGGCCGGTTCGCGCCGCGGCCGTCGTAGTGGCGCAGCGATGGAGTCACGATCAGGGCCAGCTCGGCGCCGGCCAAGTCGGAGGCAGCGCGATTCGCAACCTCGGTCGGCGCCGCGGCGGCCGGGAGCGTTGGAGCCGGCGGCTCGAAGAAGATCCCGCCGCGGCGCTGGATCGCGGCCAGGTCGACCGGGCCGCCGCTGCGTGCCGACTCGGTCGCGCGCAGGTAGCGCCGCACCTCGGCGCCGAAGCTGGCCGCTTCGCAGCGGCTCGCCAGCTCGAGCCGGCGGCACAGCTCGAGCAGCACGTCGGCCGCCGGCCGACTCTGATAGAGCGCCCGCACCACCGGCTGCACCAGCCCGAGCACCCCGTCGCGCGGCACCACGTAGTTCCACGATTCGAGCGGAGTCGGCTCGGGCAGGATCAGATCGGCGCGCGCGCTGCTCTCATCCAGAAAGGTGGCGAAGCTCACCACCAGCGCGGCGCGGTCGAAGGCCCGTTCCCACGTCGCCCGATCCGGCATCGAGAACAGCGGATTGGACTGGTGCAGGAACAGGATCTCGACCGCGCCGGCGAGCAGCCGCTGCTGCAACGCGATCGCCTCGCGATAGGTTGCGGCCACCGCGTAAGGTGTGCCGAGCTCGGGCACCAGCGTGGTTCCGATCGCGCCGAGAATCGTATTCAAATCGAGCGCGGTCCGCTCGAGTCCGACCGGGTCGGAGCCGCCGCCGCCCATGCTGGCGCCGAGCACCAAGCAGGGCTGCTGCGCCAGCAGCTCCTCCGCCAGCCGCTCGAGCGCGACCGGCTCGATGCCGGCGTCGCGCGCGGCCGCCGCCGGCTCGGGCTGCGCCGGCGCGCCGCTGAGCCGCCGCAGGACGCTGGCGCGCAGCGCCTCAGCGACCCGCGCCTCGCTGCCGGCTCGGATCGGGATCCACTGATCGGAGTTGGCGGCGCTCAGGTTGCGCCGCGGTGACAGGGTCACCAGGCGGCCCGGTCCCTCAGGTCGATCGACCTGGCGCAGTGCAGCCAGACCGCGCGCGTGCTCGACGTTGGAGAGCCAGGTCTCGAGAAAGTCGGCGCCGAACGAAACCACCAGCCGGGCGCGCTCGAGATGGTAGCGCGGCAGCGCCGCCGCGCCCCAGCGTTCGCGACTCGCCTGGCGCAGCGGCTCGTGGCCCAGCGGCTCGTGCAGCAGGTGGAGCTCGGAGCCCAGCGCGCCGAGAAACCAGCGGCTCAGCCCGGCGTGCAAACCGCTCTCGAGCTGGCCCAACCAGGCGACCGCATCGCGGCGCCCGGCGCTGCGGATCGCGGCGAGGCGCCGGGCCAACAGCTCGAGCGCCTGGTCCCAAGAGCAATCCTGAAGCCGGCCGCCTTCGCGCCGCCGCGGCACCCGGATGCGATCCGGATTGTAGAGCCCCTGCAACGCGGCCTGGCCCCGAATGCAGAGCCCGCCGCGGCTCACCGGATGCTCCGGATTGCCTTCGATCTTGATCGCGCGCCCATCGACGACCTTGACCAGGATCCCGCAGCCGGCCGGGCACTCACGGCAGGTGGTGGCGAAGCTGCGCGGCACTCCGGGCACTGCGTCGCCCCACGATTCGACCGGCGCGACCAGATGCTGGGTTGGCTCGGCCGCGCAGCCGAGCGCCGCCGCCGACGCGCCGGCGCCGACCAGCTTCAGAAACCCGCGCCGGTCGACCAGTTCACTCATCGAATCTGCGACCATTTGCTGCAATTGGGGATTTGTTCTTGCTGCTGGCAGGAGTATGGGAAGCCTTCTGGCCGATCGGGTGCGCATGGGTGGCATGGGCGTGCGCAGCAAGCCGATGGACGACCTCGGTCTTCATGCCAACTCGTCCATGGGCGCCCTTCGGCCGCCCATGACAAGCCCTGGTGATCGCCGGGCGCACTGCTCGCGTGGTCAGTGATGGCATACCAAGCAATCGACCGACGCGCCGCGTTCGCGGTGGCAGTCGAGACACCAGCCCATTTCCAAGCTGCTGAACCGGCTCACCCGCTCCATCGTCTCGACCGGTCCGTGGCATGCCTGGCAGGCGACGCCGGCGCGCACGTGCGGCCGGTGGTTGAATCGGACGAAATCCGGCACATCGGTGACCTTGACCCAGGCCAGCGGCTCGCGCCGCTCGACCTGGGCTGCGAGCTTTCCGATCTCGGGCCGATCGTAGGCGACGATGCGATGGCAGCCGAGGCAGCGTTCGAGCGACGGCACCCCGGCGACCGCCGAACGGCGCGCGCCGCTGTGACAGTATTCGCACGCGATCCGGTAGTCGCCGGCGTGCAGCTTATGGCTGAAAGCGATCGGCTGCTCCGGCGCCGGCTGCGGCGCCGCACAGGCCGCCGCCAGCGCCGCGATCGATCCGGCCCAAACGGCGCGGCGCCTCATGCGATCATCGGCTCTCCCCGTCTGCCACCGCCGCATAAGTTTCGCCAGGGTACTGCTCCACGGCGGAGCCTGTCCATCGACGTGCCCGGCGGCGGATCTGCCTCCATCACCTAACCCAAGAACTTCCAGGGCCGCTTGCGGCTCGAGCTCTTGCAGGGATAGTCTCGACTCCGGGCGATCGGTGGATCGATGCCAGGGTCATGAACGCGGCCGACAATCAAATCCTGCTGGCGACGGACGAACGCGGGCGCTTCACCGGCGAATACATTCCGCGGGAGTTGGCTCATCGCGGCGACGGCCGGCGGCACCTGGCGATCGCAGTGCTGCTGCACAACGCGCGCGGCGAGCTGCTGCTGCAGCGGCGCCGCCATCATCTGTTCGACGACCTCTGGGACCTGACCGGCGCGACCCACCCGCTGCATCGCGAGGACGCTGCGGACGAGAGCTTCGAGCAGGCCGCGGCGCGCTGCCTAGCGGTCGAGTACGACATCCGCGGCGTGACGCTCGAGACGTTCGGCGCGTTCAACTACTTCGCGCGCCACGGCGAGCAGTGCGAGAACGAGCACTGCGCGCTCCTGATCGGCACCTACGACGGTCCAGTGCGCGTCAACCCGCAGGTCGGCTACGGATTTCGATGGATGGCCAAACATGATTTCGCGCGCGACATCGACCGGCACCCGGAGCGCTACACCGCCTGGGCGCGGGAGAGCGCGCGATTGCTGCGCCGGGCCGGCTGGCTGGCTGTTTGAGACTAGAAGCAGCCACTATCCGCGCGGGGGAAGCACCCACCGCGGTCTGAAGCCGCCGGGGAGGTTATGATGCTGCGCAGCAAGAGAGCCGGCCCGATGCAGCTGACCGCGAACGCTCTGGAAGTGCTCGAGCGCCGCTATCTGCTGCGCGACGACAGCGGGCGCGTGATCGAGACGCCGCCGCAGATGGTACGCCGGGTGGCGCGCGCGCTGGCCGCGGTCGAGCGGCGCTACGGCGCCGGCCGCGCCGAGATCGCCCGCATCGCCGAGCGCTTCGAGCGCTGGATGGCCGAGCTCGAGTTTCTGCCCAACTCGCCCACCTTGATGAACGCTGGCACGCCGGTCGGCCAGCTCGCGGCCTGCTTCGTGCTGCCGCTCGAAGACAGCATGGAGTCGATCTACGGCACGCTCCGCGACGCCGCCCTGATCCAGAAATCGGGCGGCGGCACCGGCTTCTCGTTCTCGCGGCTGCGGCCGCGCGGCGACCTGATCTCGACTACCAAGGGCGCGAGCAGCGGGCCGGTTTCGTTCATCCAGCTCTACGACTACTCGACCGAGATCAACCGACTGGGCGGGACCCGCAAGGGCGCCAACATGGCGGTGATGCGCTACGACCACCCCGACATTCTCGAGTTCGTGCGCTCCAAGCGGCGCAGCGGCGCGCTGCACAACTTCAACATGAGCCTCGCGGTCGACGGCGCGTTCATGCGGCGGGCCGAACGCGGCGCTTCGTACCCGCTGGTCAACCCTCACACCGGCCGCCGCGCCGGGCGGCTCGACGCCGCCGAGCTCTTGCAGCAGATCTGCGAGCTCGCTTGGGAGACCGGCGATCCCGGCCTCTTGTTTCTCGACCGGATCAACGCCGCCAACCCGACGCCGCAAGTCGGTCCGATCGAAGCCACCAACCCGTGCGGCGAGCAGCCGCTGCTGCCGTACGAGGCCTGCAACCTCGGCTCGATCAACCTGGCCCGTTTCGCCGCCGGCGGACGGATCGACTGGCGCCGGCTCGGGGCGGTGGTCGAGGACGCGGTGCGTCTGCTCGACGATGTGATCGATGCGTCCCGCTATCCGCTGCCCGCCACCCGCGCGATCGCCCGCGCCAACCGCAAGATCGGGCTGGGGGTGATGGGCTTCGCCGATCTGCTGCTCGAGCTCGGGATCTCGTACCGCTCGCCGCGCGCGGTGCAGGTCGGCCGGCGGGTGATGCGCTTCATCGGTCAGCGCGGCTGGGCGGCCTCGGCTGCCCTGGCCACGCGGCGCGGCCCGTTTCCGAACTGGGGGCAGAGCGCGCTGCGGCGCCGCTCGCGCCGGCCGGTGCGCAATGCCACCGTGACCACGGTGGCGCCGACCGGCACCTTGAGCCTGATTGCCAACGTCGGCAGCGGAATCGAGCCGCTTTACGCGGTCAGCTACTTTCGCACCATCCTCGGCGCACGGCGCCCGGTGGAGGTGCATCCGCTGTTTCAGGCGCGCTTGAAGGCCCTGGGCCTGGACTCGCCCGAGCTGTTCGAGCGCATCGCCGTGACCGGCTCGATCCAGGGCTTCAGCGAGATTCCCGCGCCGCTGCGTGAGCTGTTCGTCACCGCGCACGACATCGCGCCCGAACAGCACGTCCGCATCCAAGCCGCGTTTCAGAAGCACACCGACAACGGCGTGTCCAAGACCGTCAACCTGCGCCACGACGCCACCGTCGAGGACGTGCGCACCGCCTACCTCTTGGCCTGGAAGCTCGGCTGCAAAGGGGTGACGGTCTACCGCGACCGAAGCAAAGCCGCCCAGGTGCTCCAGTCCGCCCGCAGCGGGCAAGGGGATCCGGTCGCCGCCGGCATCTGCCCGGAGTGCGGCGGCCCCATCGAGCACGACAGCTCCTGCCAGCACTGCCTCACCTGCGGCTGGACCCTCTGCTCCCCCTAATACGGGGACAGTTTACTTAACCCGGGTTTTGGGGACAGTTGCAACGAAGTGAACATGAGCACCTCAAGGCTGCTGTTCGAGTTTCCAAAAGTCCCCAGATAAAGTGTCCCCGAAACCCGGGTTAAGTAAACTGTCCCCAGAATGTTGGGGCGGGAGGATCTGGAGCGGTTGGAGGCGGAGCGGCTGGCGCCGTACGCGGCGCTGGCGCGGGCGTCGCGCGGGCGGCGGGTGGCGGAGCCCGAGGCGCCCTACCGCACCTGCTACCAGCGCGACCGTGACCGCATCCTGCACTGCAGCGCCTTCCGGCGCCTCGAGTACAAGACTCAGGTGTTCGTCAGCCACGAGGGCGACTACTACCGCACCCGCCTGACCCACTCGCTCGAGGTATCGCAGATCTCGCGCACTTTGGGCCGGACCTTGAGGCTCAACGAGGACCTGATGGAGGCGGTGGCGCTGTCCCACGACCTCGGCCACACGCCCTTCGGCCACGCCGGCGAGCGCGTCCTGCAGCCGCTGATGAAGGGCCACGGCGGTTTCGAGCACAACCTGCAGAGCTTTCGCATCGTCGAGCTGCTCGAGCGCCGCTACCCGCACTGCAGCGGCCTCAATCTGACCTACGAGCTGCGTGAGGGAATCCTCAAGCACTCGCTCGATTTCGAGCCCGAGCGGATTCCGACCGAGTACGAGCCGCAGCTCAATCCGCCCCTCGAGATTCAGCTGGTCGATCTGGCCGACGAAATCGGCTACAACAACCACGACCTCGACGACGGCATCACCGCCTCGATGATCCCACTCGATCAGCTCGAGCAGGTCGAGCTGTGGCGTGAGCACTTCGGGCGCGCCCGCCAACGCCATCCGGACCAGCCGTTCGCGGTGCTCAAGCACCAGGCGATCGCCTGGATCATCGCCGACCAGGTCGAGGATCTGGCCCGCACCACCGCGGCTCGGCTCGAGGAGCGGGAGGTGAGCCGCATCGATCAAGTGCGCGACAAGCGACTGCGAATCCCCGGCTTCAGCCCGGCCATGGCCGAGCGCCACCGCCAGCTCAAACAGTTTCTCTGGGACCATCTCTATCAGCATCCCAAGGTGCTGCGGATGGAGCAGAAGGCGCGCCGGGTGCTCACCGACCTGTTCCAGGCCTACCTGGACTGCCTCCAGGCCCTGCCCGAGCGGCACTACAACCGGATTCAGGAGGGGGAGACCCCGGAACGGGTGATTTGCGACTATATCGCCGGAATGACCGACCGCTTCGCCCTCGACGAGCACCGTAAGCTTTTCGACCCGCAGCAGCCGGTGTAGGCTAGAACAGAAGCCAGTCAAGCAGGGAGTCGTTCATGAGCCAAGAGACGCTGACGATCGTCGACAATCGCACCGGGAAAAAGTACGAGCTCAAGGTCGAATCGGGCACTATCCGCGCCACCGACCTGCGCCGAATCAAGACCTCGGAGTCCGATTTCGGCTTGATCAGCTACGATCCGGGGTTCCTCAACACCGCCTCCTGCCGCAGCTCGATCACCTTCATCGACGGCGAACGCGGCATCCTCGAGTACCGCGGGTACCCGATCGAGCAGCTCGCCGAGCACTCGACCTACCTGGAGACCGCCTATTTGATCCTCAACGGCGATCTGCCGAGCGCGGCGCAGCTTAAGGACTGGACCTACGACATCACCCACCACACCTTCCTGCACGAGAACGTCAAGAAGTTCATCGACGGTTTCCACCACGACGCCCACCCGATGGGCATGCTGCTGTCCACCGTCGGCGCGCTCTCGACCTTCTATCCCGAAGCCAACCAGATACAAGATCACGCCGGCCGCCGGCGCCAGATCGAGCGGCTGATCGCCAAGATCCCGACCCTGGCCGCGTTCTGCTTCCGCCACAGCGTCGGCCGGCCGTTCGCCTACCCCGACAATGACCTCTCCTACACCGGCAATTTTCTGTCGATGCTATACAAGATGAGCGAGGCCAACTACCAGCCGGACCCGATTCTGGAGCGCGCGCTCGACGTGCTGTTCATCCTCCACGCCGACCACGAACAGAACTGCTCGACCAACGCCATGCGCAGCGTCGGCAGCTCGCACGTCGACCCGTACTCGGCGGTGGCCGCCGCCGCCGCGGCGCTCTACGGCCCGCTGCACGGCGGCGCCAACGAGCAGGTGTTGCGGATGCTGGAGCGGATCGGCTCGATCGCGCAGGTGCCGAGCTTCATCGAGGGAGTCAAGGCCGGCCACGGCCGGTTGATGGGCTTCGGCCACCGGGTCTACAAGTCCTACGACCCGCGGGCCCGCATCATCAAGGAGATCGCCCACCAGGTGTTCGAGGTCACCGGCCGCAATCCGATGCTGGAGATCGCCCTCGAGCTGGAGAAAATCGCGCTCAACGACGATTACTTCGTCAGCCGCCGGCTCTACCCCAACGTCGACTTCTACTCCGGGCTGATCTACCAGAGCATGGGCTTTCCGACCGACATGTTCCCGGTGATGTTCGCGATCCCGCGCACGGTCGGATGGCTGGCGCAGTGGGAGGAGATGCTGTCCGACTCCGAGCAGAAGATCGCCCGGCCGCGCCAGGTCTACGTCGGCGCGGCGCGGCGCGACTACGTCCCGCTGGCCCAGCGCGGGTAGCTGACTCCGCACAGCCTCACTTCTGACCTGGCGACCAACACTGTCATGGTTTGAGCTGGCAGACCTCGAAACCGACCGATGCCTATCCGGCTCCAGCCGATATCAGCTCCGAAATTGAGCCGGCGCAGCCCCTCACCCTGGCCCCTCTCCTTTAGGCCCTGCGGGTCCGGAGGGAGAGGGAATCTTCGCATGGCGCGCGGAGTCGGTCTGGCCGTGCTACTCGCAGCTGCGGGCGCCGTCGCGCGCGCACCGCAAGGCCCTGCAACCCAAACTCACAGTGCGGCTGCGGACGGTCCAATCCGATTTGAGGACGCGACCGCCGGCAGCGGGCTCGACTTCGTCCCGCGCTGCGGCGACGCCGACAAGGATCTGATTCTCGAGGCCAACGGCACCGGATTGGCCCTGTTCGACGCCGACGGCGACGGCCGGCTTGATCTGTTCCTGCCCGGCGGCGGCAGCTTGGAGAGCGGCCGCTGGCGGCCGCAGCAGGGCCGGCTCTACCTGGGCCGCGGCGGCTTGAAATTCGAAGACGCCACCGCGCGCTCCGGGATTGCGCAGCGGGTCTGGGGCAGCGGCGTGGCGCTCGGCGATGTCGATGGCGACGGCGACCAAGACCTGCTGCTGACCGGGTTCGGCAACGATCAGCTGTTTCGCAACGACGGCGGCGGGCGCTTCACCGACGTCAGCGAGGCGGCCGGCGTCGCCGATCCGCGCTGGGGCATGGGGGCGGCGTTCGGGGATCTGGATCTCGACGGCGACCTCGATCTCTATGTCGCCAACTACCTGGAGTTCGACGCCGCCAATCCCCCGCTCAATACCGCCCACGGCGGCAAGCTGCTGTGCCAGTGGCAGGGATGCGACGTCCACTGCGGGCCGCTCGGCCTCACGCCTGCGCCCGACGCGCTCTACCTCAACGACGGCCAGGGCCGCTTCAGCGAGGTTTCCGCCGCGCGCGGCACCCGGGTGGCGCAGCCAGCGTTCGGCATGGGCGTGGTGATCGCCGATTTCGATCGCGACGGCGACCCGGACATCTACGTGGCCAACGACGTCACCCCCAACTTTCTGTTCCGCAATCGCGGCGACGGCCGCTTCGAAGAGGTCGGGGTCGAGGCCGGGGTCGCCTTCGGCGATCAGGGTCAGAGCCAGAGCAGCATGGGGATCGCGGTCGGCGACGCCGACGGCGACGGCTTCGACGAGCTGCACGTGACCAACTTCTCGGCCGAATCCAACGCCTATTACCGCACCCGCGACGGCGCGTTTTACGAAGAGTACGGCTACATCGCCGGGATCGCCGACATCTCGCTGCAGCGGCTCGGTTGGGGCACCTTCTTCTTCGACGCCGACAACGACGGCTGGCAGGATCTGTTCGTGGCCAACGGCCATGTCTATCCCGAAGCCGATCGCTGCGATCCGCGGACCTCGTATCGCCAGGCCGGCCTGCTGTTCCGCAACCTCGAGGGCCGCAAGTTCGCAGCGCTCGGCGCCGGCGCCGGAGCCACGCTGCAAGCGCCGCGCGCCAGCCGCGGCGCCGCCTTCGGCGACTTCGACGACGACGGCGATCTCGATATCGCGCTCGCCAACATCGATGAGCCGCCCACCCTGCTCGCCAACCGGCTCGCGGCGGGCTCGAGCTGGGCCAAGCTCGAGCTGCGCGGCGGGCGCCGCAGCGCGTTCGGCGCGCTGGTCACGCTCGAAGCCGGGGGCCGCAAGCAAGTCCGCGAGCTGATCGCCTGCTCCTCTTATATGAGCTGCCACGACACCCGGATGCACTTCGGGCTCGGCGCCGCCGACGCAATCGAAAGCCTCGAGATCCGCTGGCCTGGGGGCGCCGCCACTCGGCTCACCGACCTGCCGGCGCGGCGCTTGCTGGTGATCGATCCCGAGCGCGGGCTGCTGGAGTCGCGGGTTTTGGGTGCCGCGGCCGATCCGGAACCCGAAAACACCGGCGCCGCGGAGCCGGCGACGCTATGATGACGCTATAATAGGGGAACGTTAGGCGCACCGGCTGAAACCACCGCCGATCCTGGGGCGGTCTTTCGCACGATTCAAGGAGAGCTCGATGCCACCACCTCTACGCCGCTTCGAAGCGCTCGCCGGCTGGATCCTCGGCGGCGCGCTGCTGCTGGCCGCCGCCGCGCTGCTGCCGGCGCAGCAAAAAAGCGATCCAGTCCCGACCAGCAATCCCTACATCCACTGGAACCGGAGCTGGGAGGTGGCGTTCCGTCCCGACGGCTCGATGATCGCGGGCGGCAGCACCGATGAGCCGAAGCTGCGGCTCTGGCGGGTGCCGAGCCTGGAAGCGCTGCAAACGTTTGGATCGCACGGCGAAGCGATCGAAGCGCTGGCCTGGCATCCGGCCGGGAAGCTCTTGGCCTCGGGCAGCCGCGATCGCACGATCAAGATCTGGGACAGCGAAAGCGGCGCCGAGCTGCACACGCTCAGCGGCCACGACGGCTGGGTCTGGGACCTGGCCTGGAGCCCGGACGGGCGGCGTCTGGCCTCGGCCGGCTACGACGGCGCAGTCAAACTATGGGACGCGGAGCAGGGCCGCCTGCTCGAGACGCTGCCGATCTCCGAGCTGCCGCTGTTCGCGGTCACCTGGAGCAGCGACGGCAAGCTGCTGGCGGCCGGCGGCAAACAGGGGCCGATCTGGATCTGGGACGCCGAGACGCTGGCGTCGAGGCCCGCGTTGCGCGGTCACGAAAGCGGTGTCGCCTGCCTGAGCTTCGGCGGCCCCGACCGCCTGGCCTCCGGCGGCTGGGATCGGCTGGTCAAGATCTGGTCGGCGACCGAAGCCAAACAAGAGCTCGAGCTGGGCGGCCATCGCGGCGCGATTCACGACTTGGTCGCGAGCCCCGACGGGCGCTATGTCGCCAGCATCAGCACCGACGGCAGTCTGATCATCTGGAACGCGGACAACGGGTCGCTGGTCGAGCGCATTCACGGCTCCAGCGAGGGCATGCGCTCGCTCGACTGGAGCTCGGACGGTCGCTACTTGGTGGCGGTGGAGTGGCGGATCGCGCAGCTCCGGCTGTTTGCAACCGAGGACTGGAAACAGATCGCTGCAGTCCGCGGCTGACCGCCGGGTGCCGCGATCAACGGCTACCGCGACGGTGCCGGCTGGCTCGCCGCCGCGCTTTCGGTCTTGGACGGATCCAGACCGTAGCCCGACGGCACCTCGTAGTGGCTCGGCTCGACCTCGACCTGCTCCAGCTTCACCAGGCGGTACACGGTCTGGACCTGCGCCAACTGGGTCTCGATCTGAACCGGGAATGGGCGCGGCTCCGGCAGGCTCGCCCAGATGCTCGCCAGCCCGGACCAGATGCCGGCGCCCGAGAGCGTGGCGAAGACCGAATCGGGGTCGAGCGGGATCTCGACGCTGGTCCAGATGGTGACCTTTTGGCTGCGCATGCGATTCAGCATCGGGTTGCGGGAGGGGCCGGCGGCCGGCGCACCTTGCGGCCGGCGCGATTGTAGCCCGGCACACTCGTAGACCCGGACTTCGCAAGAGCGGTCCAGCAGCTTCTCACTTCTGACTTCGCCCTGCAGGTTCCACTCATTGCAGCCGAAACCGGCGCCGCGCCGAGCGCTCGGCACTTGGGCGCCGGAGTGCTCGCGATGGTCGAGACGATAGACGGCGTCGCGGTCGGGGCGGATCAACCAGGTGACGGCGTTCGAATCGTCGATCCGCGCGCGCTCCGCTCCGATCCAGATCTTGTGGCTGTAGTCGGCCACCAGGCGCTCGTTGCTGCGCACGGTCTGGGTGAACTCCAGATAGGTGTCGGCACTCGCGACTCCAGCAAAAGCCGCCAGTGCGATCAGAGGGCACCGTCCTACGCGTAGGTTCATGATCGTCCTCTCCGTCGAATATGTGGTTCGGAACCCGACGATTTTAGTGCGTCGCGGCGGCCGCGCGCCAGTGACGACCTGGCGCCGGATCGGCTAATCGGCGCTGTCGGGCGGGCCGCCACCGCTCGCGATCTGGTCCGGACGCACC
>Ga0326597_10006779_pt1 | contig 15638 bp, 22 predicted proteins | sample RVTome_12_FD_203789 | JGI IMG/M metagenome (GOLD analysis project Ga0326597, IMG submission 203789) | Soil microbial communities from uranium-contaminated site in the Upper Colorado River Basin, Wyoming, United States - RVT100D185 | ecosystem: Environmental > Terrestrial > Soil > Contaminated >...
AATCCCGCCCGAGGCGCCGGTAACCAGCGCGGTCTCGCCCGACAGGTCGAACATCACAGCCGGCCTACCAGCGCTTCGACCTCGGCCGGCGTGCCGACCGAGATCGCCGCGAGCGAGCGGTCGATTCGTTTCACGAGCCCGGCGAGGACCCGCCCGGCGCCGACCTCGACGACCTCCTCGACCGCTTCGGCGGCGAACAGCTGCACGCTCTCGCGCCAGCGAACCATATGCGTCACCTGCTGGACGAGCAGTTCCTTGATCTCCTCGGGGTCGCTGGTCGGCGCGGCCGTGACGTTGGCGACGAGCGGCACGAGCGGCGGCTCGAGCGTCGTCTCGGCGAGGGAATCGGCCATGACATCGGCGGCCGGCGCCATCAGCGGCGAGTGGAACGGAGCGCTAACCGGCAGCATGATCGAGCGCCGCGCGCCGTGCTCGGCGGCCAGTGCGACGGCGCGCTCGACCGCGGCGCGGTGACCGCTGACGACGATCTGCCCCGGGCCGTTGTCGTTGGCGACCGCGCAGACCTGGCCGGCGGCTGCGGCTTTGGCGACACCGCGCGCGGCCTCGATGTCGAGACCGAGCAGCGCCGCCATCGCCCCTTCGCCGACCGGCACCGCCTTCTGCATCGCCAGGCCGCGGCGCTTGACGAGACGCGCGGCGTCGGGCACGGACAGCGCGCGCGCCGCCGCCAGGGCCGAATACTCGCCGAGCGAGTGCCCGGCGACATAGGCCGCATGACGGGCGATATCGAAACCCGCCTCGCCTTCGAGCACGCGCACGACGGCAAGACTCGCCGCCAGCAGTGCCGGCTGCGCGTTCTCGGTCAGCATCAGCTCGCTCTCCGGCCCCTCGAACATCAGCCGAGAGAGACGCTGCGACAATGCGTCGTCGACTTCCTCGAACAGGTAGCGCGCCGGCGCGAAGGCTTCGGCGAGCGCGCGGCCCATGCCGGGCATCTGCGACCCCTGCCCGGGAAAGACGAAAGCCCGTTTCATGTACTGCGCGTCCTCGGTCGGCGAACGGCGAACGGCTCCCGTCATCGCCCCGACCCGCTCCCGTGTCAAGAAGCTGAGCCAAAGCGATCACCGGCGCATACGCATCCAGAAACCTTCATTTACAAAACCGCAGATCGTCGCGCTCGTTTTCGTAGTCGGTCAGGACCTGGTGCAGGATGCTGTCCTTCGGCAGCGCCGTGATCGCCTTCTGGATTTCCTTCAGGGTGGCGTCGTCATAGGCAACCGGCTTCGGGCATTTGCCGGCGCCGGCGCAGCCTCCCGCCAGCAGCGCCATGGCCAGCGCCAGCCCCGCTCTCGACCGCATCGTCCCCCTCTCCCCGCCGCCGCGCACGATGCCGGGCCGCGGAGCCGGGATCAAGGGCGGATCTGGCCGGGGCGGCGGCTTTCATCGTACCGGGGGCGGGCCCGCCAGCCCCTCGTCCCGAGAGCCATAGAATCGAGTTAGTGCCCCGTGCCTCTCGCCGCAGGAGGCGAGGGCGGAACGGTCGGCAGCCCAATGCCGCTCGACCGCACCGGCGCTCAGCGCACCATCTGGGAGTGCCAGCGGGACATCGCACGCCGCGATCAGCGCGGCCGGCGGCTGTGCGAGGGCGGAGCGCAGTTCAGCGACCGGGCGACCGTCCAACCTGATTGAGCCGCCACACCCCGTCAGGATCGAGGCAGGGAGCGCGATCGCGAGCAGCAGACAGGCGGTTGATCTCGGCGATGAGCGAGGCATTGCGTCTCTCCGTCTGAGCCGCCCGCGCGGCTGTTTCCTCGGCCTCGGCTCGTGCCTGTGCGATGACGGCGCGCCGGCGCTCGGCCTCGGCTTCGGTCGCGGCCCGGTACTCGGCGATCACCTCGGCGCGGGCCGCGGCGGCGGCTTCGCTGCGGACGTGCCATGTCCACCACCCGAACGCCGCGACAAGGCCGGCCGCGATGGCCAGGCCGCGCAGCAGCGGCGACGACCGGATCGATCGCAGGCCCACGAGAATCGCGGCGATCATCACGGCTTAGGTTCCGGCGATAGCCTGGACGTAAAGCGCTCGGCGAGGGCCGAACCGATCCCGCCCAGGATGATGATCATCAGGCCGTCCGCCAGGTGCGGCGTCACCTTGTGCGGGGTGAAGGTGTCGGCGATGAACCCGACCCCGTACAAAGCGAGCGCGATAAAGGCCAGCACCCGCTTTGATGAATAGGAGCCGTCAACGTCCTTCAAGGCGCCGGAAATCTCCGCCATCTTGCCCGCCCCCTTACCGCCGCCGTACGACCCGAAACCCGTGAAGCAGCCGCACCACGGCAATCTCGTCGCCATCGAATGTCTTGCGCACCACCCGGATATCCCCGGTCTCGTCATCCACGGCGACTGCACCCGGAACTTCGGAGCCGTCGCGCAGATCCACGACGGCCTGTGTCTTCGGGTTGATCTCTCGGAACATCAGCGGGAGCCCCGCCGGCGCCATAAAGCGAGCGGTCCCACACCGGCGAATTGACGTTCGACCGCCCGAAGCGGCCGTTCGTCAAGCGCCAGAAGACATGCGCCTCGAACAGGCTCGACATCGATGACGGCGCGGATCGCCGCCGGATGGCAGCCGAGATCGGCCGCCTCGGCCGCAAAGTCGCCGGGCCGCAGCCGAATGGCGGCGCCGACAAAGGCCAGGGTCGTCATGGGCGCCCTCCGCCGCTGCGGTCCTGCTTGCGCACCAGCTGCACCTTGAGGTCGCTCACCGCGTCGAGAAGTCGCCCCAAGTCGCGGCGGGTCTCGAGTTGAAACCGCGCGTCCATTTCGCGTCGGGATTCGAGCACGAGCACCCTCGCGTTCATATCGGCGATCGCCTTGGTCGCGCGCTCGCCGCTCGCGGCGATGTCGGCGCGCAGCGACAAGTAGCTGGTGATGGCGCCGCCGCCGATCATCACGGCCAAGGTGACCGCCTGGATCAGGTGGCCCAGCGTGACCTCCGGGCTGTAGCGCAGCCTCACCATCACCTGGCGCTCCTGGAAAAAAGGCCGCCCGAGGACGGCCCGTGTGGAACAGAGCTTTGCAACAGCCCGTCTCGCCGCCCGCGCGGAAACGCTCAGGAGGTGCCCGCGAGGTAGCCCGAGATGTTCGCCAACGTCGTGTCGGTCGCGCGCGGCGTAATCGTCAGCACATCGCCCGCGATGAAGCTCTGGGCCGGCCCGGCGAAGGTTACGCTGGTCGCGCCCGCCGCAAAGCTCATCGTGGCGAAATTGGCGCCGTTCTTCGCGATATCGTGTATTTGCGCCGCCGTCGCCGCCGCTCCGGCACTGCACGTGCTCCCGGCCAAATTGACCGGAAACGAAACCGCCTGGCCGAAGGTATAGCGCGTGATCGGCTGCCCGGCCTGCGGCACGCCGAGAAACTGGATCGGCACGGTCACCGTCGCGACCGCGCCGGCGCCGGTCAGCGTATACGCGTCGGCGGTCAGCCCGGACAGGTCTTGCAGTGCCTGTCCGAAGATGTTGAACGCCGGCAGCTTCACATGGATCGTCTGTCCGACGAAGTTGCTCGGGTAGCGGTAGCGGAAAAGTGACGGATCGTTCGGGCCGAAACGCGCGAAATTGCTGCCGCTCGAATGAGCATTGATTGGCGTGCCATAAACGCCGCGCCGCAGATAGGTCAGGTTGTAATGGTAAGCCGAGGTCAGCGTCGCGGTCTGATAGCTGACCAGTTCCCCATCGGCGTAGCACAATGTCACGAAGTTGTCGGCATCCGCCAACGTGCCGGACAGCAGCTGCCCCCGGCTTTGCGTCAGGTCGACCGACAGCGTGCTGCTGCCGTCGGGGTCGGTCTGGCTCGGCAGCCCGGCGGTCAAAATGCCCTGGCGGGCGCCGCGGTAGATCGTCCCGGCCAGCGCATAGGTCGCGTTGTCGCTCGAGACCCACACCTGACAGCCGCCCCAACCGGCGCCGCCCGCGGCGATCACCCACACTTCGAAAGCGCCGCCCGATAACGCAGAAGGCGGTTCGAAGATTATCGGCGGGTTGGTGTTGCCGGGATCCGCCAAGGTATCGACGGCGCTGCCGGCCGTGGCCAGCCGCGTATAAAGCGTCGCGGTGCCGACCCCGATCGGGACTATCGTACCGGTCACGGCGTCACTCCCGGGATTTCCTCGGCGATGACGGTCAGTTCGCCGTTGTCGTCTTCGTCGATCTGAATGATGCGCACCGCCGCGCCGGAGAGGCCGAGCGCGGCGTCGTTCAACAACACGATATCCATCGGCTCCAGCAGCGAGTAGCGCCAGCCCAGCTTGAACTTGTAGGTATTCCGGACATAGGCCTTCCGCTGCAATTGCAGCTGCGCCGAAATCGTCGCGCTGGTCGGGTTGGTGAACTCGTGCGCCTGGATCGATGGCTCGTTGCGGATGCCGTACTGGTCGATCAGGCCCTGGTCCCACACCGGCAGCACCTGCTGATCGTAGCCGTTGGCGCTGTCCATGTACTCGATGCTGAGCCAGTTCGTCATCTGCGCCGGGTCGGCGCGCGTCAGCAAAACGGGGTCGCTGCCACCGCCGAAATCCAGAAAATCGCCGTCGCCGAGATCGTACTGCCAGGTAAGGTTCGGGTTCCACGACGCGTCATTGGACGAAAGCGCCTCGTCGCCATACGGGATGATCTTCAGCAGCGAGCCCGACCACAGCACCGCCGACACCGTCAGCTGCGCGATTTCCTCGATCCAGCGCGCGCATGGCTGCTGCCGGTCCAGCAGCAGCGACATCGCGAGCTGTGCCGCCTGGCAGTAGCCGCCCCAATCGGCGAGCGCGCCGGCGCTGTCGAGATTGGCGGCCGGGAACCCGGCGCCGTAGCGCGCATTGGTCAACAGGTCGATAACGATCTCGTCCGGCCGGGCGTCGTCCGGAAAATCGGGACCGGCCGTGCCCGCCTTGAGCCCGGTCACTTCGAACTGAATGTTGGGCAGCACGGGGGCCGAACCCAGCTGCATCGGCGTACCGCTGACGTAGCAGGTGCCGGAATAGCCGAGCACCGGAATGTTCGAGTCGGCGCTCAAAAACACCGGATCGGGCGCCTGACCGTCAGTACCGTCATAGCCGTTGAGCCCGACATTGCCGACACCGGTCGCGACGCCGCCATTCGACCAGATCCGGTTGTCGCCGGCGGAGCCATTGGAGGCGCCGGTGAATAAAACCGGACCCTGGCACAGCCCGAACGCGACATTGACCGAATAGCGCTGGTTTGAACCCTTCTTGCCGGCCGAGCCGCCAAGCCCCTTGCCGCCCTTGCCGCTACGCTCGATCCGGAAAACCCCCAGAACTCGATAACGTTGACCGACACCCGGCAGGTGCCATAGGCGATAAAAATCGGGCTGCCGGCGTGGCTCGTATTGTAGCGCAGCGAGTTGAGCTTCGGGGCGTTGAAGGCGTTGACAAACGGGCTTGGCCCGCCGCCCTTGCCGGCGATCAGATCGGGCATGGTTCAGCTCCCGAATGGCGTGAAGAACCGCACCGGGCGAGCGGCGAGCGGGAACAAGGTCGCATCGCCCCACACCACCCCAATCGCCCAATAGGCATGGATCACGCGCGGCCATTTCGTGACGATCGCACCATGAGAAAACGTGCGGCCGAAGCGGAACAGCGCGACGTCACCGGCTTCCGGCGCCGCGATCGGCCGCGCATAGCGCAACAAGCCCTGCATGTACCGTTCGGCATCGCGGTGCAGGTGCCAATCCGGAACGTAGAACGGCGGTTGGATATGGCCGGTGACCCCGGCGCGCTCGTATACTTCGGCAAGCAGCATCAGGCAGTCGACACCGGCGCCCTTGACCCGTGCCGCATGGTGAAACGGCGTGCCGATCCAGCTCTCCGCCTCGGCAATCACGGCGGCTCGCATCCCCCCTGCCGCAGTCCCGGCGAAAGCCGGGACCCACCCGTCCGCGGTCGCGAGGCCTGAACCATGGACCCCGGCTTTCGCCGGGGCTGCGTTTTTCCGTGACATCAGGCGATCTCCGATGCTCATGCCGCGGCCTCGGGTGGCGGGATATAGGGAAACCCGCCGAACCGCGCGAGGTTCTGCAAGTCCGTATCGCAGGTGGCGGTCGTATGATCGCAGCCCGGCAGCAGCTGGAAGGTGTCGCCGACCGACACCGGCGAGAGCCAGGGCTTCAGCAGGCGCACGGCGCCATCCGTCAGCCGCGAGATCGTCCGCGTTGCGCCGTTGTTGGCCCCCGAGGTCGCGGTAATCGTGCCCTCGTCATAAGCGGCCGCGGGGCTTGGGACAAAGCTCGTCGCTATCTGCGCCTCGGTGGACCCGGCGAGTGCGCCGATCGTCGCCGCGCCGATCCCGGTCGACACACCCGCCGCATTCTTGCCCAGCACCCGGTCATAGCCGCACATCGCGTCGCCAAAGACATGGTTGCAGCTGGCCTGGTAGAGACGGCGCGGCATCTGGTGAATCGCCAGCAGGTTCATCAGCGACTTGACCCTGATCGCGATCCTGCTGCGCCCGACCTCGCAATCGGCGACCCGGCCGTAGAACCACAACAGGCAACCGAGACTGGTGTCGAGCGTTCCCGACCCGCCGCTCGGCGGCGGCGCGAAAAAGCGGTCGAGCTCGACGGCCGCGCCGTCGAACAGCCCGACCCGCACCGCCTCGGCGAACGCCGTCGTGCCGACCAGGTCGCTCGCGTCAGCCAACACTTCGATATCGAGCTCGGTCGGCTCGATCCCGATCTTGGTCGTCACCTTCGACCGCCCGAAACGCGGTCCCAGCGCGAAGGTGCGGTCGGCGCCGGTGTTGATGCTGCCGCTCGGAAACCCCGCGGTCGGTACTGTCAGCTGCGCATTGCCGGCCGTGTAGCGGAAGACCTCGCCCGTTACCAGCGCGAACGTATACAGGTCGATCTGCACGGCGTGATAGTTCGCGCCGTTCAGAAAAGCCGCCAGCGCGGCAGAGCAGGGCCTCATCGCAGCACCGATTGCAGCTTGATCTGCTTCAATTGCCAGAGCTGGTACATGAAGTTCTCGAACTCGGCGCTGTCATCGGCAAAGCGGACGCGGAAACGATAGGTGAAGTCGGCAGTGATGACCTGCCCGGCCGGCGGCGGCGCCGTGAACGTCACCAGCCCGGTATCCGCATCGACTGTGTAGCCCGCCGGGTCCTGGCGCACGCCGTTGAAGTGGATCGCGGTCAGCGCATTCGGCGCGGTCATCGGCTCGGCAAAGCCGCCCATGCTGCGCACCAGCTGGAAGGCGCTTGCGCTGCCATCCCCGGTTCCGACGACCTGTGCGGCGATGGCGTTGTCGGTCGGGTCATCGAACAGGAACGGCTGGAAGGTGCCCTGCTGCTGCAGGAAGAAGCCGGCGATCGTGCGCAGTTCATCATATCCGACACCGGATCCCGTCGCGGCGCGCGTGTCCCATTTATCGCGCAGCAGCGAGTAGGTCAGGGTCCAGGTCCATATCGGATACGGCTGGTCGAGCACGCGCAATTCGCGCCCGGAGACGGCGTTCTGGATGCGCCCGGCAAAGCGCGGCATCTTTGTCACCGACCAGCCGAGGCCGGGAAGCGCCGGAAAGATCGCGGTCATCGATCAGCCGTCAGATCGTGCGCGGGGTCAGCGCGTTCGAGCGCAGCATCTGGCGCACCACCCCGGGATTGCGCGCCATCAGGCCGGTGAACCAGCGCTCGACCGCCGGCCCGTCGGACGGACCGTTGAAATGCAGGTGCATGTTGCCGCCTCCGCCACCTTCGCCGATCATCCGCTGCAGGCCCTCGCTGATCGGCGCCGGCAGCACCATCTCGCGGGCATGCAGCAAGGCCGGCCGCGAGCCCGGGAAATTCGGCAGGGCCCAGCCGCCGGCCGCCGACGGCACGATGCCGCCGCCGGCGAATGCCAGGAGCCCGCCGAGGAAGCTGAACAATCCGCCGCCGCTGGCCGCGGCCCCGACGCTGGCCGTGCCCCCGGCGAGCGACGCAGCGCTGCTCAAACCGCCGAGCGCGCTGGCGCCGCCCGTGACGGCGGAAGCCCCGAGCGAGGCGGCCAGCGCCCCGAGCGCGGCGGTGTTGGCGGCGAGGGCTGCGGTGTTGGCGGTGCTCGCCGCGGCCGCGCCGAGCTGCTGCGGCGCACCGAACAGCCAGCCCCCGACCGCATTGCCGAGAACGTCGCCGACACCCTCGCCGGCGGCCGGAGCCGCGACCCCGAGCAGCGAGGCGAGCGGCCCGGCCGCGGCGCGCGAGGCCGTTGTCTGCAACATGCCGATAAAGCTGCGCTCGACCGATTGCGCGACCTCCAACGCCGCCCCGCGAAAGCTCAGCGTGCCTTCGACAAGCCCGGTCACTGCGGCGCGCCACCCCGCCCCGATCTCGTTGAATGCATACCGGTACGGCAGAGCGATCCGATCGGATTCGCGGCGTGCGATCTCGGCGATGCGCCGCTGATCCTGCGCGAGCTGCGCCGCGTAGCGTTCGCTCAGCCCGACCAGTTCGGCGTAAGCCGAGGACTTGTCGGCGACGCTTATGGCGTCGCCGGCCAGCGCATTGGTCAGCCGGGCGCGCTCCTCGGCGCTGCGCTGCGCGGTGTATTCGATATCGAAGCCGATGGCCTGGCGCAGCGAAATCGCATGCTCGGCAACCATTCGTCGCAGGTCCGCCCGGAAAGCGGCCGCACTTGTGGCGCTGCCTTGCTGCACCGCGGTCCCGGCTTCGGCAAAGGCCTCCTTGAGGCGGGATACCGGTTCGGCAGCCCCGTTCAGCGCGCGCTTCAAGCTTTCGACCGCGGCGATCGCGCGTCCGATATCGCCGCCAGACCTGATCTGAAAATCGTCGGCCACCTGGCACCTCAAATGAAAACGGGGCGCCGAAGCGCCCCGAGCAATGCCTGCCGGAGTCGGAGCACCCGTACCGGCTACTCCAGTTGGATAGACGAGAATTCCTTGGGATTCCGCGCAGATCGAATGTCGGCGGAGCCCCGCCACTCGGTCAGGCCGGTGTAGCCGAACCTGACGCCGCAATAGGGCACTCCGGAGGCGTGCGAGACGAGCCTGTGCATGCCCCACAGCCCCTTTGACAGGTCCTGCTGTTCCTGCCGGATCCGCGGTTTGACCGAGTTCTCGAAAAATCGGTAAAGGTCGAGCTTGACGATCCCGGCGCAGCGCCGGCCCAGCAAGCGCCAGACGATTTGATAGAGGCCGCTTTGGTCGTACGCCGCCTCGGTGCGCGCGTCGGTCAGCCGGGTCGTCAAATTCGACTCGACGCGCTTGACGATGTCACCCAGCCCTAGATGGAGCAGGATGACGAATTGACCCGGCCGCTCCGGCAATTTGCCGTTGACGACGACGAGCCCGCTGCCGAGCGGCCGGCCATTGACGTCGACCTCATGGCGGCGCGCCATCGCGTCGGCCAGAAAACCCTCGTCGAGGGTCATCGTCGCGCGCAGCCAGCCGACGCATTCCGCCACCGTCACGCCGAGGCAACCCGGCCCGTCCGCCGGCTCGACCGCGCCAGCCGGACCCGGCCGGAAGCAGGCCACCAGGACACAAGCGACGCCACAAAGCCGGAGCCACCGCATCGCCACCCCCACGAGCGTCTGCAGGCGAGGTTAGACGCCGCTGACCGCCCCCGACAATGGCGTCAGCCGCGATCCTGATTGCGCCGCGCGATCTCGACCGCCCGCTCCCGGTTGCGGGCGCGCAGCGCGTCGGGGTCGAGAAGCGGCGCCGGCATCCCGATCGTACCGCCCGGCGCCACGACGAGACCGGGCGGCGCCGCGGCGGCGATCTCCTCGACCCGCGCCGGGCCGGTTGCCGATGGCCGCGGCGTCCAGCCGAGCATCCGCGCGATCGTCTGCACCACCAGATGCACCGGCGGATCGTTCTCCCAGTAGGCGAAGATCTCGCCGGCTTCGGCGAGCGTCATGCCGTCTATCACCCGGTACGGGTAGCCGCAGCCGGTGGCGAGGGCGCCGTAGACGGCGCCGAGCTGCTCCCGGGGCCGGTTTCCGGGCTCGCCACCGGCCGCGCTTCCCCCAGGCCAGGCTCCTTCGGACCATTCTCCGGCGGGCGCAGGCCGGCGATCCGCAGGATCGCGGCGACCGCTTGGTTGAGTTCGCCGACGCTGGCTTCGAGATCGAGAACCTGGTCCGCGGTCATCTCGGGATGGGTCGGCGCCACGCCAGCGGCGACGGCCTTTGCCGCCGTCTCGATCAAGCCGCCGCCCGACTTGCCGGCCATCTCCTCGAGCGCATCGAGCAGATGGCGCAACTGGCCGAGCTTCAACGGGCGGATCTCAAAGCGCCTGCCGCCAAGCGCGATCATCTCGCTCATCGGGCTACTCATTGACGCTCAACGTGCCGATCGCACCGCTGGCATCGGCAAAGGCGCTGAAGTCGAACTCCTGGATTTCGTAGTCGTCGGTCTTGGTCGGCAACGACAATTTCGAGGCGGTGCAGGCGTTCAGCACCAGCGCCAGGCCGGCGGGAACGCCCTGCGTCGTCTTGCTCGTGTAGAAGGTCGCCTTGAAGGTCGGCGTGAACCCCATCAGCTGGTTGGTCAGCGCCAGCTTCCTGCCGGAACTGCTGTTGAACAGATAGCTGACAACCAGCGAGGCGCCGGCATCCGCCGCGGCGAAGGTATAGATGCCAGTCGCCATGTTGACTGAGTACTGAGCCGCCGAGGACGGTGTGGCGACCCGGGTGAAGCGATTGCCGGCGTTGGCGCCAGCCGCATAGAACACGCCGAGATCGTCGGCGAAGTTAGCGGCATTGGCGACCGTCACCGCATATGGCGCGGTGGCCGGAACGATCGCCGCCTCGTTTTCGGAGACGGTCAGCTGGCCGGCCGACGGCGTCTGGCCGAAGAACAAATCGCCGTAGATCGCGCCGAAGATGCGGGCGAACTTGGCCCGGCCGGTGATCTTGCCCTGGCCGCGGGCGATGTCGACCGGGAACTGGTACTGGCCCCACAATTCGCGGGTCGTCCAGTCCCACTCGATCTCCACCTCCTGCAGAATGCCGAACTGGTCGGGACCGATGCCCGATCCGGTGACATCGGTGCGGTTGCCCCACAGCGCCCCGGCGCCAAAAGCGAGCTGCATGTCAGCCTACTCCTCCAACAAGATGTGCGAGCCGCCGCTTCAGCTCTTCCTTGGCGGCAAAGGCGTGGTTCCAGGCCTGCGTCAGCTGCGCGACCGGCGATCCCGGAAAATGATCCGACCACCAGCCTTCGATGACGACTTCGATCGGCTGCGGCGGCGCCGCGGGGCCGACGAATGCCCCCTGATCGATCGCGGCTTCGTTCTCGTCCATGGTTCAGCTCCTGCTAGAGGCAGAGGATTTCGACCGGGATGACCGCAGCCGCCTGATCGCGCAGCACGCCTTCGGTGATGTCGATCTTTCCGGCGAGGTACGCGTGCTGCACGGTTCCCGGCAGGCCGAGATCCTGCATTCCGGTGACCGCGTCCGGCGCCAATGCGGCTTCGACGGCGTCGATCAGCGGGTTGAGAACCGTCGCGGGCGCGACGTAGGGGTCGCCGGCATGCGCGTAGACGTAGAGCTCGACAGCCAGCTTCCATACGGTCGGCGCGCCGGTCACCGGCATCGCCGCGGCCTCGCTCTTCTGCCGCATGAACAGCGCCGGCTGCTCCGCCGGGGTTATGTCGCTCCAGTGGCGCAGCTTGCGCGCTGTCGTGACAAAGTGGGCGGCGCCCGCGACCCGCGCGAACAGCGCGGCGTAGATCGGTTCGCGGCTGATCATAGCGCCGCCGCGAGCAGCGCCGGATCGGTCGCCGTCGACGCGACCTGGCGGCCAAACCCGGACACCGGCGACACCAGACGGTACTGCGCCAGCAGCAGCTTCACGCTCTCGCTCATGTCGCGCTGCGAGTACGTCACGGTTTCGCTGCCGCTGACGGCCCGCGACACCTCGCCGATGCGGGTCCGCTCGCGATAGCGCAGGCAGACCAGCTCAATGCAAGCTTGCGCGATATCCGGTGGCGTCACCAAATATCCCGCGGTGTAGGTGATGAAGACGTTTTGCGGCCGATGCGTGAAGACATAGCCGCGCAAGGCCAGCTCGGTCGGGGTGAAGACATATCCCGCGTCGAAGCCGCCATGGGTTGCCGCCGGCGGTATCGAAAGACCGTCGATCGACAACGACAGCACGGAGGTGACCGGGATATTGGCGAAGGCCAGGCGCTGCCCCCCCGTGCCATCGCGCGCCTCCCGCCAATCGGCTGACGCTATCTGGCGGTTCAGCCAGGTTTGGATGAACTGGCTTGCCGCCGTAATCAGCCGGGCCAACAATGCGTCGTCGGTGTCCGGGAAGGCGGTCTGTCCGGTCTGCAGCCAGGCCTTGACATCGCCGAGCGTCGTCAAATCGCCAAACGCCATGAGCGGAGCCTTTCTTGGAAGTTCCGGACGTAAGCCTCGTTCGTCACGGCCGGGCTCGACCCGGCCATCTCATTAGACCCGCGGGGCAAGCCCGCGGGTTCCGTCATGGGAAAGTGAAGATCAGTCACCTGGTAGACCCGGAGAGCACGACGAAGAGTGTCACCCTCTCGCACTCCGTGTCGCCGCGGTAATCCTTACCCGTTGCCGATATTGGTGATGACCCCCATCGCGAACGGCGCGTAAACCGCCAGCACCTCCTCGGCGTAGACGCCGACCTGGCGCTGGCGGGTCACCACCGGCCAGTCGATCTGGTAGTAATCCTGGCGCGTCTTCACCTCGGCGACGTTCGGCACCTCGTTCGACTGGTACTGCACCGGCAGATGTTCGGCCCACCCGATGATCGTGCCGGGCGGCACGCGCGGGTGGATGCGCACCGGGATGCGCAAACCGCCGTTCAGCGTGAACGGGTTGAAGTAGAACGACACTGCCCCGGCCGCCGCCAGGTCGTAGGCATTGCCGTCACCGCTGACCTCGTAGCGCAGCAGCGGGCCCGACGCGTTCGACAGCACCTTGCTCGTGATGTTCTTCAGCTCCTGCACGTTGACGTAGAGCACCGTTGGCGACAGTTGGTAGAGGTTCCACATCTGCTGGAACATCGTGTCGATCTCGACGACCGAGCCGCGGCCCGAGGCGGTAAGCGGCGTGCCGGTTCCGGCCGTGCCGGTCGACATGACGTTGACATAAGCGTTGGATCCCGCTTTCAGCGCGCTCGTCAGCAGCCCGTCATAGGCGTAGCTCGGATTGGCCGAGTTGTCGGCGCTGATCGCCGACACCGCCTGCCGCCCGCCGGTCAGCGGCGCCGTGAAGCTGGCGCTGTTGATCGTCGTGATCGCCTGCAAGGTCTCGGAGCCGGCGGTGCCGACGTACCAGGCATAGGCGAGCGCACCCTGGATCGCGGCGACGCTGGCGAACAACGTCTGGCCCAATGTCACGGCCTGCGTCGCGGCGGCGCTCTTGTTGGACGAGCCGCCCGCCAGCACAAAGGTCTTGCCGTCGGCGCCGATGATCGTCTTGGTCGTGGCAACCCCGGTCGCGAGACTCGAATTCTGGTATCCCTCGAGGGTCGTCGCGACGACGATGACGGAATAGGTGGCGCTCGGCAGCGTCCCCCCCGAGCCCGATGCCGACAAGGACGGCGTCGCCGGCGTCCCGAGCTGCAGCGAGGCGTTGCCGCCGAGGATCGCCATCTCCTCCTTCAGCATCAATTTCTGCAGCAGGCGAAAGGTCATGCGCGCCTGAATGTCCTCGAAATGACGGCCAGCGCTGATCGCCTCGTAGGTGGCGGCGTCTTCCTCGCCGATCGTCACGAACGCCGCCGATTTGGACGCGGTCGTGTACGACATCTGTCCCGAGCGCTGGCCTTCCGGAACCCAGCCCATCGCGTCGAAACCCGACCCGACGAGCGCCGTCACCTGGCGCCAATTGGTGGCGGTGCCGGTGCCGCCGCCGATCCGCGGCAGCGCGTTGCGGATCGGCGTCACAAACGGGTAGAGGTTTTTGGCGGGGCCTTGCAGGTCGTAGGCGACCAAGCCGCTGCCGGTCGAAATCGACTTGGTGATCTGGCCGTCGGGCGAGCGCAGAGCGCCCTTGACCAGATCGAGGGTATCCTGGGTCAGGTTCATCTGTGGGTCCTTTTCGGAAACAAAAAGCCCGGCATTGGCCGGGCCGGGATTACGCGGCAGTGCCGGAGAGGGTCAGCGGCTCTGCTTCCCCGCAGGTCCGGCAAATGGTCCGGCAAACGGTGCGCCAAATGGCGCGATCGGGTTGGCGCGCGCGGCCTTGATCAGGATCAGCGTGCGCTCTTCGTCGGTCATCCGCGCGAGCGCGGCGACGATGTCGTCGGGTGCGGCTGGCGAACCGCCGCCGTCCTCCCGCTTCGAGATTGCCGCGAACGCGAAGCCGCGCCCGGCCGTCTGCGGCGGCAGCGGCGTGCATGCGATTTCCTCGACCCGCCGCTGCAGAGCGTCGAGCCGGGGAATGATCTGGTCGGCGAGCTTGGCGACGGCATCGGCCGCCGGCGCGAAATCCGGCTGGTGCGCCTTGCGCAGCGTGGCCGCAATGGCCAACGCGGCGATCTCCGCCGTCTCCGGCCCGGGCCGCTCATTCGGCTGCTCCGAGCTCTCACCGGCGACAAGCGCGGCGACGAACCCGCACAGTTCCGCGACGATCGCCTGCACCCGCCGCGAGGCGGGCCGGGCGGCGGCCCCCGCGGCGTCGGCCGCGACGCGCTGGCGCAGCCACTCGAGATCGCCCAGCAGACGCGGCAGCGGACCGGGTGCGGCAACCGCTTGATGCGGCTCGGCCTGCGCGTCGCCATCGCTCTCCGTCGCGCCACCCGCGGAAACTTTCCAGCAGTCGAATACCGTCTCGGGGTTGGCCGGGCGGTCCACCACCGAGATCTCGGTCAGCGCGAGGCCGGTGATCATCTTGCGGTTGATCGGGTCGCGGGCGGTCACCCGGCCGCCGATCGAGAATCCCTTGTAGACGCCCTCGGCCACTTTTCGCCAAGCGCCGTCATCAACAATCTTGGCGCCGAGATAGAGGCCCTTGTCGTCAACATCGGCCTCTTTGGCGACACCGACCGCGGAGTTCTGGTGCATCTCGCGGATGTTGGCGAAACGCATGTAGCCATCGAGCGCTGCCGCCAGTGCCTCGCGCGTGACGGTTTCGCCCTGGTCGTCCAGCGCCTCGGTCGAGGCATAGCCCCATACCATCCGCTGCTCGGCGTCGATCTTGGCGATCGGCCAGTAGAATCGCATCAAACATCTCCCGTGTCTGAAAGACATACCGAGGCTCACCTCAGCTCCCACACATAGGCGAACCCGGCGCCGCCCTTGCCGCCCGCGCCGGCGCCGCCAGCCCCGCCCGCCCCGGCGGTCGAGCCGTTGAGGGCCGAGCCGCCGCCGCCGCCGCCGGTGCACGGCGCGCCGGCGCCGCCATTGCCGGCCGCGCCGGCGCTGTTGCCGTAGCCGCCACCGCCAGCGCTGCCGGGCAGGTGGATCGCGTAGAGCGAGGCCAGTCCGTCGCCGCCGGCCGGGGTCCCGGCGGTGCCGCCGGCGCCGCGCGCCACGCCGCCGTCGCCCGCGTAGCCGCCGGCTCCGCCATTGACCGAGGCCGGGGCGCTCGTCACCGCGCCGCCCGCGCCGCCGCCGGGGCAGGCGAACCGCGCGCCGGTCGAGGAGCCGCCGCTGGAGGCCGACACCGTGCTGGCGCCGCCGGCCGCG
>Ga0326597_10006780_pt1 | contig 15631 bp, 14 predicted proteins | sample RVTome_12_FD_203789 | JGI IMG/M metagenome (GOLD analysis project Ga0326597, IMG submission 203789) | Soil microbial communities from uranium-contaminated site in the Upper Colorado River Basin, Wyoming, United States - RVT100D185 | ecosystem: Environmental > Terrestrial > Soil > Contaminated >...
CCTTCGTCCAGATGCCGGGAGAGCCAGGCCGGCTCCACATCGCAGGCGGCGGCAACCTGTTCCAGGGTGAGCCTAGTGTCTTCCAGCAGACTGCCGATCAATACTTCCTCGTCACGCATGGCTCATCTCCCTTGCCGTGGATCGAAGGCCAATTCCCTGGCCATCTGTTCATAAAACGTCTGCGCCTTCGGCGTGTCCGCCGGCGGCAGCATCACTTCGATGATGAGCATGAGGTCACCCGGCGGTTCGCCGGGGATACCCTTGCCGCGAACGCGCAGCTGCTTGCCGCTTTACGCTCCTTTCGGGATGCGCACCTTCACGGGCCCATCGGGCAGGTCCACGGCGACGACCGCCCCTAAGGCCGCCTCCCATGGTGCCACCGGCAGGGCGAGATGCAGGTCGCGCCCCTCCACCCGCAGCCGCGGATGGGGTTTGAAATGCACTTCCAGCAACAGGTCGCCAGCAGGGCCGCCACCCGTGCCCGGCGCGCCCTGGCCGGCCAAGCGGATGACTTGGCCCTCCCGGATGCCCTTGGGAATCTCCACGTTCAGTGTCCGGCTCTCCATTGCCACCCGTCCCTGGGCATCCATTTTCGGGGCGCGAAGGCTGATCTGCCGGGTGGCCCCGGTGAAGGCGTCCTCCACGTCCAAATATACCTTGGCGTGGTGATCCTCGCCTTGGGCGCGGAAATTTCTCTGGGAGTGGAAGTCCCGGGTGCCGGGGCCCACGCGGCCGAAAATCTGCTCGAAGAAATCGGAAAAGCCAGCGGCCTCCTCGGGCGAGTAGCCGTGGCCGGAGAACTCGAAGCCAGCATCCCAGTCCGGCGGCGGGCGGAATTCCTCGCCGGGTCGAAGGCCCTTGCCTAGCTGGTCGTAGGCGGCGCGTTTTTCCGCATCGGAAAGCACCGCGTAGGCCTCGTTCACCTCCTTCATGCGCGCCTCGGCGTCCTTTTCCTTGGAGACGTCTGGGTGGTACTTGCGCGCAAGCTTGCGGAAGGCCTTCTTAATGCCCTCCGCCGTGGCGTCGCGTGGTACGCCGAGCGCTTCGTAATAGTCCTTGAATTGCATGGTGCTCCTTAAGCTTGGGGGGTGAGTTCCTCCGAGTTATGCGGAAATCGGCCGGACGTTCCTAAGGATATTGAAATCCGCTCTCGTCCCAAACTGTTCGACCCGGGCCCCTCTGAGTCGGTCAGTGCCCGGTTGCTGCAAATGCCTGCGCGGTGCGTTTGCGACCAAGCACGATCATCTCCTCCGCGCGCCAGAACTCAGGAAAGCCGCACGCGTTGCGCGGTATCTCTACCGTTACGTCTGGCGAATAGGCGGCGAGCCTGAGGCGTGCGATCGTATTCTGCATCGCTTCCATGGATGCGGACGCGATATCGAAGATCCCGCTTTCAGGCGCGGCTGCCGCTTTGGAGAGGTGCAGGCTCTCGATGAAGGCGCGGATGCGCTGCCCATAGACATTGCTGTCGGGAATCGGCGTGCTCGGGAGCGGAGGCTGCCTCAATTCGCTGGGGCCGCTCAGATTGACCGCGACGGTGAGATCGGTCGTGTCGTTGAGAGTGGGCGCGATCGGGACCGGATTCACCAAGCCGCCGTCAAGCAGCTTCCGACCGCCGTACTCGAAGGGCGTAAAGATCAGCGGGGTCGCGATCGAGGCGCGAATCGCGTCGAACAGCTTGCCCTTGCGTAACCATACCTCCTCGCCTGATCCGAGGTCGGTTGCGACCGCCGTGAACGATACCGGTAAGTCCTCGATGGAGAAATCGCCAATCAGCTCGCGCAGTACGCCCATGATGCGTTCGCCCTTGAAAAGCCCGGTGCGCTCGAATGCCGGATCGAGCAAGCGCACCACCTGTATGCGCTCAAGCGCTAACACCCACTCGGCATAAACTTCGAGTTTGCCCGCAGCATAAATTCCCCCAACGAGAGCTCCCATTGAGGAACCCGCAATCGAGCGAATGTTGTAGCCGTTTTCGGTCAGCCACTGGATCACGCCGATGTGGGCCAGGCCGCGGGCGCCGCCGCTGCCGAGAACGAGCGATACCGTTGTCGAACGTGCCACTATTTGCCCCGCAAATCGGGATTCACGAGTGCGATGAGGCGTTCATCCATTTTGGCTCCTTCCAGATCAATGTGTTGGCGCCAGAAAGAGTTTGGTGCACTCGGCCCAATCAAGCATTGGCATGCCGCCTCCGCTGTCTGGCGCGGATTGCGCGAGTCATCATGGCTTTAAGATTACACCAATCGGTTTGAAACACTACGCACGCCGGCAAAGAAATCGACCTCTGTATTGGTTCGTAAACCGGCCACCGGCGGACAATGCAGGAATCTGTCAGGATTGGAGATCATGGTTCTTCTTCCTGTTTTCCACGTATTTGGAGGCACGTATTGATTTGGGGCAGGATCGCGACTGACTGACGGCTAAGTGGGCGCGTTCCGGCCGTATTTCAAGCGGCTCTTGAAAACCCGATCGGCAGACCATATTTCACCTCTGAACGCCGCCGGACTCTCCGGCGGCCTATGAGTCAATGCGAAAGGAGAGCTGCCATGTATCGATCTTCGTACCCTGGCGATGTATTTGCCGAGCTGGACCGCGTGCAACGCGAAGTCCAGCGTCTCTTTGGTCAGATCCCGAGCATCCGCGGCGCGGGCCGCAGCGGCTATCCAGCCCTGAACGTGGGTGGTACGCCCGAGTCGATGGAAATCTACGCCTTCGCTCCGGGCCTGGATCCGGCCAAAATCGAAGTCAATGTCGAGCGGGGCGTGCTTACCCTGTCCGGCGAGCGCCAGTCCGATCTGCCGGCGGAAGACGCGCAAGAGGCCGTGCACGTCAACGAACGTTATGCGGGACGCTTCAGCCGCGCGGTGAGCCTGCCCGACGATCTCGATCCCAACCAGGTGGCGGCCAAATACAGCGATGGCGTGCTGCACGTGAGCATCAGGCGCCGTGAGTCGTCGCAACCCCGCCGTGTGGAAGTCCGGAGCTAGTCCGAGGAGAACAGCCATGAGTCAGAACAGCGTGATGAGCAAGGAACAGGAAGTGCGCCGCGAAGAGGCTGCATTGCTGCCGCCCGTGGACGTGATCGAGGATGCCGAGGGAATAACCCTGTACGCCGATCTGCCCGGTGTGCCCAAGGACAGACTTAGCGTGCGGGTCGAAGCAGACACGCTTACGATCGAGGGCGAGATCAGCTTGTTCACCACTCAAGGGATGGAGGCCACCCACGCTGAAGTGCAGCTGCCGCGCTATCGGCGCGCCTTCACGCTCGGCACCGAGCTGAACTCCGAGAAGGTCGGTGCGGAATTCCGGCAAGGCATCCTGAAGCTGCGCATTCCCAAAGCCGAGCACGCGAAGCCGCGCAAGATCGAAGTGCAAGTGGCCTGAGAATAGCCGGGCCGCGGCAGCTGGCTTCCCCGCCGCCGATTGGCGGCGGGGCTAAAGGGGCCACGCGCGCCAGCGCCCGGCTTTGCACCGCGCCCCCAAAACCTGCGATAATGCCGCGCGCTTGTCAGAAAGGGCTTGCTGACAGGCAGGCCGTTTCAAGGTGCGGCTGGCGGCGACAGGGAACCTTGTGCAGGGCGTGCTGGTCCATGCAGCTGCCGGTTTGAAGTTCGACGGTGCGATCCCCATTTGAGGCCAATAAGAAGTCGCGTATGGCCGGCTGACCTGCCGGTAAGGGCGACGGAGGAAGAACGATGATCAAGGTCGAGAATCTGGTTAAGTCGTTCGGCGCCAAGCGCGCCGTCGACGATATAACTTTCAGCGTCGGGCGCGGCGAGGTGCTCGGGTTTCTGGGGCCTAACGGGGCCGGCAAGTCCACCACCATGCGTATCGTGACCGGATTCTATCCGCTGACCTCCGGCCGCGTCAGGGTCGGCGGCTTCGACATCGCCGAGGACCCGCTGCCGGCGAAACGCTTGGTTGGCTATCTGCCCGAAAACGCTCCCGCCTATGCCGACATGACGGTGCACGGTTTCCTGAGCTTCGCTGCCGAGTTGCGCGGGCTGAATGGGGACAGCCGGAAGAAAGCCATTAACCGGGTGGTCGAGCTCTGTCACCTCGATCGCGTGCTGTATCAGACCATCGACACGCTGTCCAAAGGCTACAAGCACCGGACCTGCCTCGCACAATCGCTGATCCACGATCCCGACATTCTGGTGCTTGATGAGCCGACCGATGGTCTCGACCCTAACCAGAAGCACGAAGCGCGCGAGTTGATCAAACAGATGGGTGCGAACAAGGCGATCGTGTTCTCGACGCACATCCTCGAGGAAGTCGAACAGGCGTGCACGCGCGTGATCATCATCGACCGCGGCAAGATCGTCGCGGACGGAACGCCGCAGGAACTGAAAGCGCGTTCCGAGCTGGCGGGCGCGGTGCGCGTCAGCACGCGCAGCGTCGGTGCTGCGGTGCTCAGCGAGAAACTGTCCGGGTTGGCATCCCGGACCGAGGTTCTGCTCGATGACGGTGCGCAGGTGGTCGCACGCGCTTATCCGCGCGACCGTGGTGCCAATGGAGCGTTCGCCGGCAGCATCGCAGAGCTGGCGCGGCGTGAAAACTGGAAGCTCGATGAAATCCACGTCGAGGAAGGCCGGCTCGACGAGGTCTTCCGCAGCATTACGCTGCCTGACACAGTGAAGGGGGCGGTATGAATGCGTGGACCAACATCAAAGCGATCATGAAACGCGAACTCGGCGGTTATTTCACCTCGCCGGTCGCCTACGTGTTCCTCGTCATTTTTCTGCTGCTGACCGGTTTCTTCACCTTCACCGTGGGCAATTTTTTCGAGCGCGGCGAAGCCTCGCTGGTGTCGTTCTTCACCTGGCATCCCTGGTTGTACCTGTTTCTGGTGCCGGCCGCCGGTATGCGGCTGTGGTCGGAGGAGCGGCGGCTCGGCACGCTTGAGTTGCTGCTGACGATGCCTGTCACGACCTGGCAGGCGATCATCGGCAAGTTTCTCGCGTCTTGGCTGTTTCTGCTGCTCGCGCTCGCGCTGACCTTCCCGGTATGGATCACGGTCAACTGGCTCGGCAGCCCGGACAACGGGGTGATAATCGCCGGCTATGCGGGCAGCGCGCTGCTCGCCGGGGCGTATCTCGCGATCAGCTGCATGACCTCGGCGATCACGCGCAACCAGGTGATCAGCTTCATCGTCTCGGTCATGATCTGCCTGTTTCTCATTCTCGCCGGTTTTACGCCCGTGACCGACCTGCTGGTGCGTTGGGCAAACCCTTTGTTCGTGCAGACGATTGCCTCCTTCAGCGTGATGACGCACTTTGAAGGCTTCCAGCGCGGCGTGCTCGATCTGCGCGACGTAGTGTTCTTTGCCTCGTTAATCGGTTTCGCCTTGTTTACCACCGGCGTCATCGTGCGCAGTCACCGGGCGGGGTAAGGGAGCATGAACAAAAAACATCTCGAAGCGACGCTCTATTCCGCCGGCGGTGTCGCCGCGTTGGTGGTGATCCTGATCGCAGTCAACTTCCTGCTCGGCGCGTTCAATGCGCGCGTGGACCTCACGCAGGGCAGCGTCTACACGCTGTCCCAGGGCACCAAATCGATACTCGGCAAGCTGGAAGCACCGGTCAAAATCCGCCTCTATTATTCGCAGGGCAGCAGCACCGTGCCCGTGGGACTGAAGACGTTCGCGAAGCGCGTGGAGGACCTGCTGCGTGAATTCGAGCGTGCGGGCCGCGGCAAAGTCATCATCGAAAAACTCAATCCCGAACCCGATTCCGATGCCGAAGACTCGGCGACTCTGGACGGCATCGAAGGCCAGCTGACCAATACCCAGGAAAAGTTTTATCTGGGCCTCGCGGTGAATTTCCTCGACGAGAAGGCGGCGCTGCCGGTGCTTGCGCCGGATCGCGAGCAGTTGCTCGAGTACGACATTACGCGTGCGATTTCACGCGTCGCGTCGACCGCCAAACCGGTGGTCGGCATCATGAGCGCGCTGCCGGTGATGGGAAGGCCGCTCAATCCGATGCTGAAGCAGCAGCCGACCCAACCCTGGGTGCTGGCCACCGAACTGCAGAACCTCTTTACCGTCAAGAAGGTGGAACTCGACGCGGAGAAGATTCCGGACGACGTCAAGGTGCTGCTGGTAATCCACCCGCGCGACATATCGGAGACGACGGAATACGTGCTCGACCAGTTCATCCTGCGCGGCGGCAAGATGATCGCGTTTCTGGACTCCTACGCCTACTTCGATCAGCAGCCCGATATGCAGAATCCGCTCGGCGGCAACACCGCTGGGCAGTCGACGTTCTATCGTTTGCTCAAGCACTGGGGCCTGGGCATGGAGATGGGCAAGGTGGTGGCCGATCTCACGTACGCGAGCGGCGCGGGACCGCGCATCCTGCCGACGCTGTTATCACTCAATGCCGATGCGCTTAACAAGGACGACGTGGTGATGAGCCAGCTCGGAACCATGCTCATTCCGTTCGCGAGTGTCTTTACCGGCAAGCCGGCCGAGGGCCTTACGCAGACGGTGCTGGCGCAGACGTCACCGAACGCCATGCTCGTCGATCTGATAATTGCCACCTTGTCGGGCGAGCCGTCGACGCGCGGCTTCCAGCCGGCGGGTACTCCCTACCCGCTTGCCGTCCGTCTCACAGGTAAATTCAAGACTGCGTTCCCCGAAGGCAAACCCAAGCCGTACGAGCCGCCTGCGAAGACCAAGAAGCAACCGGACGCAAAGGCCGATGATGCCAAGGGCGAGCCACAACTCAAGGAGTCGGCGCAGGAAAATTCGGTGGTGCTGGTGTCCGATGTCGATCTGCTGAGCGACGGCGCCGCGGTCGAGGTGCAGGAGGTCTTCGGCCAACGCCTGATCGTGCCCCGCAACGGCAATCTCAACTTTGCGCAAAGTCTCGTCGAGCAGGTTTCCGGCGATTTCGACTTGACCAAACTGCGCAGCCGCGCCGCGTTTACGCGGCCGCTGACCGTGATCCAGCAAATGGAAGCGCGTGCGCAGCAAAGCTATCTCGGCAAGATCAAGGAACTCGAGGACAGCCTGCAGCAGACGCAGGAGAAACTCACCGCGCTGCAGAAGGGCCGCGCCGGCGCGCAAGCCACGCTGATATCGCCGGAGCAACAGGCCGAGCTCGAGAACTTCAAGAAGAAAACGATTGAGACGCGCCGGGACCTGAAGGAGCTGCGCAAGAATTTGCGCGTTGAAAGCGAGTCGCTGCAGTTCTGGACCAAGGTCGTCAACATCGGAATGGTGCCCCTGCTGGTCACATTGCTTGGGCTTGGACTGGCACTGGCGCGCCGACGCAGGACGGTGGCCAAATGAACCGCAAGACTTTTCTGATCCTGATTGCGCTCTTGGTCGTGCTCGGGGGCGCAGGCCTCGCGCTGTTCTGGCAGGACCTGAGCGCGTGGCGCAAGGCCGATGTAAAAATCGGTTCCAAAATTTTCGACCGGCTGCAGGTCAATGATGTCGCGCAGATACGGCTCAAAGACGGCAAGGGTGAAGCAACGCTTGCGCTCAAAGACGGACGCTGGGTCGTCAAGCAGCGCGGCGATTACAGCGCCAGCGTGCAGGAAATCGGCAACTTGCTCTTGAAGCTGCCTGACCTCAAGGTCGTGCAGACGGAAATCGTCGGCGCCGCGCTGCTGCCGCGGCTCGATCTGATCGATCCAACCAAGAATGGCAAGCCCGACAATACCGGCACGCTGCTCGAATTGAGCGACAAGGGCGGCAAGGCGATCGGCAGCGTGCTGCTCGGCAAGAAGGTCATCAAGATTGAGGACAGCCCGCTGCCGATTAAGCAGGAGACGCCGGTCGGGCGTTACGTGCTGGTTCAGGGCAGTCCGACCGTGCTCGTGCTGTCAGACGCGCTGAGGAACGCTGATGCGAAACCCGCGCAGTGGCTTGCCAAGGATTTTTTCAAGGCCGAGCGCATCAGGTCACTGGCTGCGAGCGGCGAGGGCGCGCAGTGGAAAATCACCCGCCCCGAGGAGTATGGGGAGTGGAAATTCGCGGACGGCGCGGGCCAGCTCGACGCGAGCGCCGCGGCGGCCGCGGTTAATGCCTTGTCTTCCCTGGCGTTCAGTGACCTCGCACTGGACGTCAAGGCCGAGAACTTCGACAAGCCGCGCACGTTCGTCGCGGAAACTTTCGACAACCTGACCTACGCGATCAGGCTCGCCAAGAAGCCTGACAGTGGAGATTACTATTTGTCGGTTGCGGTGAGTGGCGAGCCGCCGCGCGAGCGCAAACCCGAAGCGGGCGAGAAGGCCGAGGACAAGGAGCGGTTAGCCAAGGAGTTTGGCGATAGCCAGAAAAAACTGGAAGAGCGCCTCAAGCTCGAGCGGAGCTTCGCCGCGTGGACTTACGTCGTTGCCGGCAAGGCGCTCGAGCCGCTGCTCAAAGACCGTCCCCAGTTGACTGCCGTGCCGCGCAAGAAAGACCGGCCATGAAATTCAAGCACATTCTCAAGTCACCGGTATTTCCGCTCGGGCACAACTGGAGCTTCGAGCGGCGCAAAAAGTATTATGAGTCCGACGTCACGGCGCTGGTGCGCAAGATGCTGGAGGACGAGCGCATACGCGAAGACCAGCGTTTCGCCTGGGATCGCTGGCGCGCGGAAGGTCAGTTGCCGAAACAACCCTGAGCCGTGCTGCCTGCACAACGCGCGATCTGACGCTGAGCGTTCGGTCGTCCTGTAAAAGCGACCGGCGCGTCGAGGCACGCGCATTCGCGGCGTCAGGGGCTCTCGGTAGTGATGCCGAGGCGCGCGTAAATCGGCCGGATGTGGCCGCGGATCCGCGGCAGTTGACGCGCCATGTAAAGCGCCGCCAGCACACACGCGGCGCCGCCGGCAAGCACAGTGTTGGTGGCGCCGATACGATCGGCAAGCACGCCGGCAATCAGGCCGCCGAAAGGCACCACGCCGAGAAACGCGGTGGTGTACAGGCTCATCACACGGCCGCGCTTGTCGTCCTCGACGATGGTTTGCAGAATCATGTTGACCGAGACCGAGATCACGAGGATGCCGAAGCCGATCACAACCATCAGCGCGAGCGAGAGCACGAGCAACCGCGACCACGACAGCGCGATCAGCGCGCCGCCGGCGACGAGTGCTGCTGCGACAATGAACCGCACCAGTCCGCGCACATTGCGGCGCGTGGCGAGCAGCAACGTGCCGCAGACAGCACCCATGCCTGCCGCGCCGACGAGGAAGCCGAGGGTCTGGGCATTGCCCGCAAATGCTTCGTGCACGATCGCCGGCATCAGCGTGCCGTAAGGCGCCGCCGTAGCCGCGACCACTGCGAGCAGCGCCAGCAGGAAACGGATCGGAATCGTGTGCCACGCATAGGAGAGGCCTTCTTTGAGCCCGCGCAGCGCGGGCGGATGCAATTCCGCGCGCTGCTGCGGCGTGACGCGGATGAATGCGAAGCTCAGCAGCACCGCAACGTAGGTGAGCGAATTGATCAGGAAGCACGTGGCTTCGCTGAACCAGCCGATCAGCAACCCCGCCAGTACCGGTCCAGCCAGGCGGCCGCAGTTGGCAACCAGCGACATCACGGCGACCGCGTTGGACAGGTCCTGCCTGTCGCCGACGAGTTCGAGCAGGTAGGCGTGGCGCACCGGCAGTTCGACCGCGACGCACATGCCGAGCAGCGTGGTGAGCGCGATGATGTGCCAGATCTCGATCGCGCCGCTGAACGCGAGCACGGTGAGCGCTACCGCCTGCAGCATTTCCAGCACCTGGGTCGCCAGCATCATGCGGTGGCGGTTGAAGCGATCGGACCACAGGCCGGCAAGCGGCGAGAGCAGCAGCACCGGCAGGTTCGATGCGAAGGCGAGCACCCCGAGCAGTGTCGCGCTGCCGGTCAGGCGGTACACCAGCCAGGCGAGCGCGATCTGCTGGATCCAGTAGCCGATCAGCGCGCAGATCTGCCCGCTCAGAAAAAACGCGAAATTACGGTGGCGCAGCGCGCGCAACAGATTCATGGCGTGTCGATTCTATGTGAACGGCAACGGCGTGGCTACGTCGCCATCTGCTATAGTTGCGGCCGAGGCACGCGCGCCGCGTACACGCCGGGGAACACCGGCAACTGCTTGCCGCCCACCGTATTTCTTCGATGAACATCAAACTCGTATTCGTGATCGTGCTGTGCAACATGCTGAGCTATCGCGGCAGCAAGGTGCTGATCTCGCTGTTTGCCATCGAACTTGGCGCAGCACAGATCTATATCGGGACGCTGATCGCGATGTATGCCGTGTTTCCAATGCTGCTCGCGCTTTATGCCGGCAAACTCACCGACAAGCTAGGGGTGCGCATGCCCATGCTGTGCGGCTCGGCTGGGGTCGCCGGCGGGCTGCTGCTGCCGTTCCTGTTTCCCGCGATTCCGGCGCTCTACGCATCCGCCGCGATGATCGGGGCTTCCCACGTTTTCTACAATGTGGCGGTGCAGAATCTGGTCGGCATCCTGAGCTCCGGCGTCGAGAGCCGCACCCGGAACTTCAGTAATTACGGCTTGATCATGGCCACTGCCAGTCTGATCGGGCCGCTTGTGGCGGGGTTCTCGATCGATCATTTCGGCCATGCGACGAGCTATCTTTACGTAGCGAGCGTACCGCTGGTGGGGGTGCTGATCCTCGTGTTTTCACCCGGGCTTAGCCGGCTGCATGCCGAGAAAAGCGTGGCGGAGGAGCCGATGGCGGATGCGAGAAACCTGCTCGCCAATGCGCCGCTGCGCCGCACGCTGATCACCGGTGGCATCGTACTCACCGGCACCGATCTCTTCCAGTTTTACATGCCGATCTACGGTCATTCGATCGGGTTGTCGGCGTCGGCAATTGGTGTCGTGATCGGCTGTTTTGCCGCCGCGGCGTTCGTGGTGCGCCTGGTGATGCCGGCGATGGTCGGGCGCTGGGGTGAGGATGCGGTGTTCATCTGGTCGCTTTCGCTCGGGGCTGCGACCTACCTGATGTTCCCGCTGTTTGAAAGCGCGGTGTTGTTGGCGACGGTCGCTTTTGTGCTCGGTCTCGGCGTGGGCTGTGGCCAGCCGCTGTCGATGATGCTCATCTATGGCCGCGCGCCGCCGGGGCGCTCGGGCGAAGCACTCGGGCTGCGGCTGACCATCAACAATTTTATGCACATCGCGGTGCCGCTGGTGTTCGGCACCATCGGCTCCGCTCTGGGCGTAGCGCCGGTGTTCATCGCCAATTCGCTGCTGCTGGCGGGCGGCGCTGTGCTGATCAGGAGCCCGGTCAAGGCTTAAGGGGCAAGCCAGTCAACGTGCTGAATCCGGAAGTGCTCACGAGAGCGTGAGGCGCCAGGTATTACTGCTCGTCATCCACGTGCTTGTATAGCGACGCGAGCTGCTGCTGCACGTTTGGCGGCACCGGCTCGTAGCGATTTAGCTCGATGACATACGAACCCTGGCCTGCGGTCACCGATTTGAGCCGCGCCTGGTAGTTGTTGAGCTCGGACAGCGGCACGCGGCCGGTGATCGTTACCGTTCCCGCCATGGCGCCCTCCGTGCCGCTGATCTGGCCGCGCTTGGACGCGATGTCACCGGCGATGTCTCCCATGTTGGCTTCGGGCGCATTGATCTCGATGTTGACGATAGGCTCGAGCACGATCGGCCGGGCTTTCAGGATCGCGTCGAGAAATGCTTTCTTGCCGGCGGAGACGAACGCAATCTCCTTCGAATCGACCGGATGGTGCTTGCCGTCGTAGACGATGACGCGCACGTCCTGCATCTGAAAGCCGGCAAGCGGTCCGGCGGTGAGCACATCGCGCACGCCCTTCTCCACTGCCGGAATGAACTGCGTGGGTATGGTGCCGCCCTTGACCTGGTCGACGAACTCGAAACCCTTGCCGCGCGCGAGCGGCTCGATGCGCAGGAACACTTCGCCGAATTGGCCGGCGCCGCCGGTCTGCTTCTTGTGGCGATGATGGCCCTCGGCCTTGGCAGTGACGGTCTCGCGATACGGAATACGCGGCGGCTTGGTGCCGACCTCGACGTGGTATTGCTTCTGCATCTTGTCGAGGATGTAACGCATGTGCAGGTCGCCCAGGCCGCTGATCACGGTTTCGTTGCCGCTGTGATCGACGCGGAAGCACGGGTCTTCAGCCGCGAGCTTGTGCAGCACTTCCGACAGGCGCTGCTCGTCGCCGCGGCGCTTGAGTTCCAGCGCCAGCGCGTGCATCGGCACCGGATACTGCATTGGCCTCAGGCGGATGTTGTCTTCATCGCGCGAGTCGTGCAGCACCGCGTCGAGCTCGATTTCGTCGACTTTGGTGACTGCGGCGATGTCGCCGGGCACGCAGGCGTCGGTTTCGATATGCTCCTTGCCTTGCAGCAGGAGCAGGTGCCCGACCTTGAACGGCTTACGGCCATCGCCGATGAAGAGCTGCGAATCGCGCCGGATCGTGCCCTGGAACACGCGGAATACGGCTGTTTTGCCGACGAACGGGTCGATGACGACTTTGAACACGTGCGCGATCACGTGTTGCGTCGGATCCGGCGCGGGGCGGATTTCGACTGCGGCTGCGACCTCGCCTTTGTAGAATGGCGGCGGGTTGCCTTCGGCCGGGTTCGGCATCAGCTGCGCGAACACATCAAGCAGCTCCGGCACACCCGCGCCGCTGCGTGCCGACACGAAGCACACCGGCACGAGATGGCCGTCGCGCAGCGCCTGCTCGAACGGCGCGTGCAGCTGCTCCGGACTTACCTCACCCTGATCGAGATAAAGCTCCATCAGCTTCTCGTCGACTTCGACCACCTGGTCGACCAGCGCGCTGTGCGCGTCCGCGACCGACGAAAAATCCGCGTCGCCCGAGGGATTGAAAAAGCAGTCGACGACCTGCTTGCCCCCTGCCGCAGGCAGGTTGATCGGCAGGCATTCCTTGCCGAACACTTCCTGGATGCTCGCGAGCAACCCGCGCAGGTCGACATTCTCGGCGTCGATCTTGTTGATCACGATCATGCGGCACAGCCCGCGTTCGCGTGCCCACTGCATCATGCGCTGGGTCACCATCTCGATGCCGTTCTGCGCGTTGATTACCACCGCCGCGGTCTCGACCGCCGCAAGCGCGTTGATCGACTGGCCGAGGAAATCCGGGTAGCCGGGCGTGTCGATCAGATGAATATGGGTGTCGCGGTGCGCGAAGTTGACGATCGCGCTCGCGAGCGAGTGCTTGAACTCCTTCTCGAGCGGGTCGAAATCGCACACCGTGGTGCCTTTTTCGACGCTGCCCGGTGCCGAAACGGCTCCCGTTTTGTGCAGCAGCGCCTCGGTGAGCGTGGTCTTGCCGGCGCCCCCGTGTCCAACCAGGGCAATGGTGCGTATCGCATTCGTGGCGTATTTCGGCATCGCAAACTTCCTCCTTGTTCGTTGCGGCGTGTTTCGAGTATAGAGATGCGGTCACGCCGGTTCAAGCTGCGTTTTGACCCCGTTTCGGCCTGCATCTCGTTTATAGCGCTGAGATGAGTCCGCTATCGGATGTTGAACTGAAGGGGAAAAAACGTGAAAAAAGCGCTAATTGCAGCAACTTTTGTGGCTGTGCTGTGACAAGGGTGAGGCACAAGGCGTGAGACGTGAAGAGCAGCGCGGCATTAAGCCGAGGTTGCCGGTATGCGGTGGGTCCAGCATACTGGCAACCCGTTATGCCCCACGACAATACTGCCAGCGACGAAACGCTGATGGAGCGTTACCGCGATGGCGATGCCGGCGCGTTCGACGCGCTCTACGGCCGCCACAAGGGCGGCTTGTTCCGTTATATGCTTCGCCAGTGCGGCAACCGCAGCATCGCGGAAGAGCTATTCCAGGAGGTATGGATGAATCTCACCCGTGTCCGCCGGACCTATGTCGTGCAGGCCAAGTTCACGACCTACCTTTACCGCCTCGCGCACAATCGGTTGATCGATTACTATCGCGCGCAAGCCGGCGGCGTGCCGATGTCGTTCGAGGACGAAGACTGTCCGGCACTCGACAGCATCCCCGATGGCCGGCGTGCTGACCCGGCGCTGAGCGCGGATCACCGCCAGCAGGCCGAACGGCTGCTGCACTTGATCGGTGAGCTGCCCGAGGCCCAGCGCGAGGCGTTTCTGCTGCAGCAGGAGTCGGACATGAGCGTTGAGGAAATTGCCAACTCGACCGGCGTCAGCCGCGAAACCGCCAAGAGCCGGTTGCGCTACGCGATCGCCAAACTGCGTGCAGGCATGCAGGAATTCCAATGAGTGAAACATTTCGCGACGACACGACCGAGCACGACGCCAGGCTCGCAGCGGTTTATCGCGCGGCGGCGCGGGAAGAGCCGCCGCCCGCACTCGACGACGCGATCCGCGCCGCCGCGCGCCGTGCTGTTTCGACACGACCGCGGCGCGTGAGCTCGCCTTTCATCCGCTCGTGGCGGGTGCCGCTGTCGATTGCGGCTGTGATGCTGTTAACCGTGAGTCTGGTGACGGTAATGCGCGAGGAGCCGCCGGAGATCATGCTGCCGCCCGGCGGCGTGCGGTTGGTCGATGAAGCGGATCACATGCGGGCCGGGCCTGCAGCCGATGTTCCGAATGCGCCGGCGCTTGCCAAGCGTGCGATGCCTGAACCGTTTCCGGGGGGCGTTGGCATGCGTGACGACAAGGTAGGAGCGCCGGCGGAAATGCGGCGGCAGTCAGCCAAAGGGGAGGCGTCCCCGACCCCCGCGCGCGCGGCCGAGGCGGTGAGCTCAGCTTCCGTCCCTGCGATGGTTCCTGCACCGGTGGCTGGCGCTGGGGCTGAGCGTAAGCCCCAGGCAAGATCGGAGCCGGTGAGCGCGGATGCCGCGGTGCGCGAAGCCTCGCAAGCACGCGTAAAGGCTGCTCCGGCTGCGCCGCTATCGGCATCGCCCGCTGCGTCTCAGATGGCAGGGGTGATCCAACCCCGCGCCGACTTGCCACCCGACAAGTGGCTTGAACGAATCGACGAGCTGCGCAGGCAGGGTAAGTTCGAGGATGCCAAGACGAGCTTGGCCGAGTTCAGGAAGCGTTATCCCGATTATGAGTTGCCGGCATCACTCAAGGATTGGGCGAAGCCTTGAGACTCCCGTCTGACGAGCAGTAGTGTTGCCGGACAGGGGTCGGACGCGCAATGTCGATGTTGCGGAAACCTGCCCGGTTACTAGCGGATGCTAATATGCAGCAAAATACAGGATTATAGTATCTAGTATTATTCGTAATAAATTGAATTATTGTATAATTGTATAACTACTGCGTTGCAGCATAAATGCCGAATATTCCGCGCGTCACTGCAAATGCTGACCGAGAACAACGTTGCGCTTGGTTTGGTGAGCCACTAGAATTGCCGAAGTTTTTTGCATAGCCCACCCACACTGTTGCGGTGATTTCCGATTTAAAACTGATGCCTTGAAGAGAACCGTTATCCTGGTCCGCGGGTCTCGATCCGGCCAGTGTTAACGAAAGAAGGTTTTGCGTCATGGCAAAATCACACCCCGCAACTGCGCGGTTTGACGATCAAGACGCCCCACGCCTGACTCAGTGGGTGCGCAGTAACTCGGCCGGCTTTGCTTTACTGGCCGGTATCGCTTTTCTCAGCACCATCCTCTACAACCAGCACGGCGTCGGTTTTCCGAGCGCCTTGGTGCGGATAATCGGGACGCTTGAGCCGAAC
>Ga0326597_10006782_pt1 | contig 15629 bp, 11 predicted proteins | sample RVTome_12_FD_203789 | JGI IMG/M metagenome (GOLD analysis project Ga0326597, IMG submission 203789) | Soil microbial communities from uranium-contaminated site in the Upper Colorado River Basin, Wyoming, United States - RVT100D185 | ecosystem: Environmental > Terrestrial > Soil > Contaminated >...
TCCTCGCGAGTGAGCTGGATGCGAAACGGGCTGTGTCGTGGCATCCGCGCAGCACCTCCTCACGAGGAGGATAGCCGCTTGGGCCGGCCGAACGCAATTCAAAATACGTCACCGTAATTATGGAATACAGTCTCGAAGATGGGTGCCAGGACGAGCTCCGCGGCCGTCTGCACGACGCGGTCCCGCACTGTCGGAATCCCCAGAGGACGCTCCCCGCCGCCGGGCTTCGAGATGTAGACCCGCCGAACTGCAGCGGGTTGATACCGGCGCGTGCGCAGGTCTTCCCGGAGCCGTGCCAACCAGTCCCCCAACCCGGCCGACTCGATCTGCTCGAACGTCTGTCCGTCCACACCTGGCGCGCCGCCGTTGGCTTTGGCGAGCGCATAGGCGTGGCCAAGGATGTCCGCCCGATAGACCTTGTCGTAGAGGCGGTAGAACCGGTAAGTCGGCTCGGCCTTGGCCTTGACGTACAGCTTGCGTTGGAGCGTCCGGATCGCTGGTGGGGTTGTGAGGCGCATGGCCAATCTCCCTGACCCTCAACTCCTGTGCAAGCCCCCAGAACCAGGGCCCCTTCCCTCCACCGGCGTTGACCGGCTTCGACGGTACTGTAGGCCCCTCCGACTCCCGTCACCGCCCGTTCCTTCAAGCGGTTGGGCGTGGCGAGCGCCCACGGCCACGGGTCTCCCGTGTTGCCCCGTCATCCTTCGCGGCGTGCCGTCTCCACTACCCCGGCGGACAGTCCGTGCTCCGGATGGTTGTCTTGAGCCGGACTCGGCGGCCTTCCCCGTGTTTAGCAGGTCGGCGTCCACGACAGTCTTTCGGGGCCTGCCCAGAGTTCACGCGTGTTACGGCCCGTCGCGTTACAGCTCGACTTGCTCGAACCCTCTCCGGAGGCTTCAGCCGTGGCAGTTACCCACCACGTCTGCTCCCGTAGCTACCGAGGTGTACCATCAATTCCTCGGGCAGGACTTGCACCTGCTGGATGACGACGCCTTTCACGGCGCCCCTAAACAGTTACTAGCAAAGGAGTTGCGAGGAGACCTAATTGATCCACTGCCTCGATCGTCGGAAAGGGCGCGACCGCAACTCCTTCTCTAGTAATTGTTTAGCGTTAACCATCGAGAGCCGCTAAACAATTACAACTGCTCTTTCCCGAGCGCTGCGTGCTCTGTACAATCGGGGATGGCGGATTCGGTATGCCACTCACAGAGATCGAGACGTGGCGTGAGACGCCGGATCCACTTCATTACCGTCGTCTACAACGACAACAGCCTGAGCCTGATCAAGATTTTGCAGGGATACAAAGGGTATCCCACTTGTGGCGTCGACTACGGCCCGATCGATTTTGCGTCCGTCGGCGAGGCTCTTGGCGCCTGGAGCCGGCGAGTCGTAACGCTCGACGAGCTTGCGCAGGCGATCGAAGCGGGCCTTCGGGTCGACCGGCCCGTCGCGATCGATGTGCCGATCGACCCCACGGAGTACCGGGCACACAATATGCCAGCGCGGCCGGCCGTTCCCCTTCCGCTCTCCGAACAAGGGCGAAAAGGCCAAGGTGTAATTCGGTTGCGCTCGACCGGGGGAACTTCGAACCAGTGACGAGAGTAACCGCTGAGACTCATGTGTGCGTGATCGGCGCCGGCATCATGGGCGCCTCGGCGGCGTTTCATCTCGCCGAACGGGGCATCGCCACGACCGTCGTCGAGAAAGCGGTTCCGGGTGCCGAGGCGTCCGGCGCGACCGCCGGTACGGTGGCACTTCTGAGAAAGCCGCTCGCCCTCACGCCGCTCGCTCAGCGCGCGATCGATCTGTGGGAGACCCTCGGCGATCGCCTCGGCATGGATGTGGGCTACGAAAGGCGCGGAGGCTTCAAGGTAGCGCACACTGATGACGACGTCAAGAGCCTCGAAAACACCGCTGCGGCAGGACGCGCGCTTGGCGTTGACGTCGAAATGGTCTATCAGCCCCAGCTTGCCGCTGCTGCGCCCTACCTGAGCGCGAAGATCGTCGCCGCGAGTTACTGCGCCACGGACGGGCTCGCGAATCCGTTCGCGACGCTCCGCGCCTTCATCCGGGCCGCGAGACAGCAAGGTGCCAGCTTCTGGTACGGGACGGAAGTCACGTGGGTTCATCAGACCGACGACGAGCGGTTTCTGGTCGAGACCACCCGAGGAACAATTCGATGCAGCGCTGTGGTCGCGGCTGCGGGCGCGTGGAACCTGGAAATCGCGCGGATGGTCGGCGTCTCTCTGCCGCTCACAACGGCGTTGCTGCAGGTGATCGTCACCGATTTCGGGCCATCTATCTTTCCACACGTGGTCAGCCATGTGCGCGAAAACGTGACGCTCAAACAGCAGCGTACGACGGGGAAGATTATGATCGGCGGCGGATGGCCCGGCGACGGCGATCGGACCGTCGGGCTGAAGAGGATTCGCCGGGAGAGCTTCTTGGGAAATCTGGAATGGGCGACGGAGGTGATCCCTCGCATTGCCGATGCTCACGTCCTTCGTGCCTGGACCGGCTTCGAAGGTCGCACACCGGACAGGCTGCTCATCAGCGGGCCCGCCGGTCCGCGAGGATTCTACCTGCTCGGATGTTCGTACAGCGGCTTCAGCCTGAGCCCGGTCGCCGGACAGATTGCCGCCGAGTACATTGTGCTCGGCCAACCCACCGTCCCCTGTGAGTGTGTCAGCGTGCAACGCTTCCTGCCAGAGGCAGCGGAGCCCCTCGCCCGCAGCCGGGATGTGACCCAGTAATCCACCGTGCCGGGAGGGCGATCACGGCGGCCACCCAATTGGTTGGATAGGAGGTCAGTGCATGTCGCAAGCGGTGCGGATCGAGAAGGGAGTCGCACGCGGGGAGTCAGTGAGGATCACCGTGGACGGAGAAGGGGTGCAGACGTACCGCGGTGAGACCATTGCCGCTGCGATGCTCGCAGCCGGCTGTCGCGTCATGCGGTACACGCCACGCGGACACCTGCCGCGCGGCCTCTTCTGTGCGATGGGGGTGTGCTTCGAGTGCGTCGTGACCGTCGACGGATCGGGTCGCACGCGCAGCTGCACGACGCCGGTCGCGGACGGGATGGTCGTCTGGACGGGTCGTCATGGTCACTGAACGGGCCGAGCTGGTCGTGGTCGGCGCGGGGCCTGCCGGCCTGATGGCCGCGATCGAGGCTGCTCGGGCTGGCGTGGACGTTGCCGTCGTGGATGAGAATCGCCGGCCGGGCGGTCAAATCTTCCGGCAGCTCCCCGACGACTTTGTCGTGATGGACGGCGCCCGGCTGGGCACTGAGTTTCGAAACGGTCGACAACTGCTCGGCGAGCTCGCCGGACTGACTATTCGCTTTCTGCTCGGGAGTGTCGTGTGGGGCAGCTTTGAGGATCGGGTGCTCGAGGTCGTCAATGACGACCGCGGCTTCCGGCTCGAGAGCGAAGTGATCGTCTTCGCGACGGGGGCGCACGATCGTCCGGTGCCGCTTCCCGGCTGGACACTTCCGGGGGTCCTGTCGGTGGGCGGCGCCCAGACGCTCCTCAAGTCACAGCGGATCCTCGCCGGCCGCCGGTTCCTCATGGCGGGAACTGGACCTCTCCAACTCGTCGTCACCAGTCAACTGGCGAACGCCGGCGCCGAGATCGTCGCCGTCGCCGAGGCTGTCCCGATGCAGGCTCTGCTGCGTCATGTGTGGCCATTGATCCAGGGATGGAGGCTCACGCGAGATGGTATCGCGTACCGCTGGAATCTACTGAGGGCACGTGTGCCGTGGATTGCGCCGTCCATTCTGGTTCGCGTGGAGGGAAACGAAGAGGTCGAGCGGGCCACTATTGCCACAGTCGACGCGAACTGGAGACCGATCCCCGGCACTGAACGGACGTTCAAGGTCGATACGGTCTGTGTCGGCTATGGCCTCGTGCCTTCCGTAGAACTCCTGCGACTGTGCGGATGTGCGCTTCGCTATGACGAGACCGTTGAGGCATGGCTCCCCGAGCGTGACGAGTGGTTCGAAACTCGCAAGCAGGGGATATACGCAGTGGGTGACGGCGCAGGGATCGCCGGTGCAGCCGTGGCGACTGAGGAAGGAAGGGTTGCAGGGCTTGCTGTCGCCGCTCGGCTCGGGCGGATCTCCGACGCCGAGCTTCGCGCAGCCGTCTCGGTGCCTCGTCGGCGCCTGCACCGCCTCGGTGCGTTCCGCGCGGCGATGGACGCAATCTACCGTGTCGGCCCAGGGCTGCACGAGCTGGCGCTCCCGGACACAGTCGTCTGCCGTTGTGAAGAAGTGCAACTCCTCGATGTGCAGGCAGCGATTGAGGATGGTGCGGTGACGCTCGGCCAAGTCAAAGCCTGGACCCGGGCGGGGATGGGCTCCTGTCAAGGCCGAATGTGCAGCGTGCCGATTGCGCACCTGATCGCGCGACAGACCGGCGGGACCGTGGAGGGCGCAGGCGTGCATTCGGCGCTTGTTCCGGCAAGACCTGTAGCCATTCGGACGCTGCTCGCCGATTCGCAGGCGACTCGAGGATAATTGCCGCGGCCTCTGTACAAGTAGCGCAACAATAGGTGCTCAGGGGAAGAACCGGGGAGAGCACCCATGCCCGGACCAAAGGGAAGCGCCGGACTTCTGGAAAAGCGACGACCGCGCGCGATGGCATTGGTCGAATCGGGCTTGCGGCTGAACGACGAGCGCGCCTCCCCTCTCACAGACCCGGCCGGGCAGGATTGCCGCGGCCCGTTCCTCAAGCGGGTTCTCCCGCTGGCCCACGCGGGGACCAGTCGAGGACGCAGCAGCGGGTGGTGCATGAGGAGTGTAAGTGTCCGCTCTTACGATGACTCGACGCTCGGGCGGAATCGGGTCTGGCGGAAGCTGGCACTCGCGGCTTCGCTTTGCGTGAGCGGCGTGAGCTTTGAGCCCCAGTGCAGTGTCATGCCGGTTCTTTCATTTCGAAAACACTCACAACGAATTCGGCAACCAATCACGTCAGATACCTGATGCGGAGTGGATTGCGAAGTGGCAACGGAAGCCGATCAGGACAGTCTCCCGTCCGCTCCCCTGCTGTCTCTTCCACATCAGCAGCGCAAGGACGAGTCTTGGCTGACTTTTGCTGCTGTCATGAGGAGATTTGGTTTCATGCGCCTGTGCTTCAGCCACGGTCGGCGAGCCGCCATCCTCGCAACGACTCTCTTACTCGTCACGCTCGGTCCGCGTATGGAATCGCCCTTGGCCACGTCCCCGCCGGCCGCCAGCGAGCTCTCGGAAGTGATGCTCAGGAATCTCCGTTGGAGATCCGTCGGACCCGCCCACCAGAGCGGTCGCGTGACCGACATCGCCGTGGCGAAGGGACAGCCCTCCACGATTTACTGCGCCACGGCGACGGGTGGCGTCTGGAAGACGACGAACAACGGCACGACCTGGCAGCCAGTCTTTGACCACGAAGGATCCGGATCGATCGGCGCCATCGCCGTCGCCGAGTCCGATCCGAACATCGTCTGGGTCGGCACCGGCGAAGCCAACGCCAGCAGCTACTCATCCTGGGGTGACGGTGTGTACAAGTCGACGGACGGCGGGAAGACCTGGATTCACGCTGGCCTGACGGACACGCACCACGTCGGTAGGATCGTCATCGACCCCCAGACGCCCGACGTGGTGTACGTCGCGGCGGTCGGCCACCTCTGGGGCCCGAACGCCGATCGCGGGTTGTTCAAGACGACCGACGGCGGAAGGACTTGGGGCAAGACGAAGTACATCAGCGACGAGGTCGGCTTCGTCGACCTCGTCATGGATCCGTCGAACAACAAAACGCTCTATGCTGCGGCCTATGGCCGGCGCGCCGACCGATTCGATGATTTCGACAGCATGGGGATCTCAGTAGTCGAGGGGAGCGACATCTACAAGACCACCGATGCGGGCGCGACGTGGCAGCGATTGAGCGCCGGCCTGCCGCTCGATCGATTGGGTCGCATCGGCCTCGCCGTGTCGCCGGCCAACCCGAACATCGTTTACGCTAGCGTGGAGCGGGCGCCGTTCAACGTGAAGTTTTCCGGGCCGGACGTGAAACGGACCCGGCAACTACTCGACTCGGATGCCGACCCCGATCCCGCGGAAGTTCAACGAATTCGCGGCCTCATTGACAAGGCGACGCCTCTGGTGGAGACTGCCGGAGCGGTCGTCGCCGGCTTGAGTCGGGCCCAGCAGATCCAGCTCCGCTCGCTGCTGAACCAGGGGGAGCTCGATACCGGCGGAGGCGTCTTCCGGTCCGACGACAAGGGCAGGACATGGCGGCGGACGAGCACCCTGAACGAGCGCACCAGCTACTACTCACAGATCCGTGTCGACCCGAAAGATCCCAAGCGCGTGTATGTACTCGTCGTCAGGACGTGGATATCGACAGATGGCGCAACGACCTTCAATCAGATCAACTGGGCGTTCTCCTCGTTACTGACGAGCAACTACATCCACGGCGACTTCCACGCGATGTGGATCGATCTGAGGAACTCCGACCACCTCATAGTCGGAAGCGACGGAGGCCTGTACACGTCGTACGATCGCGGGAGTACCTGGGAGGCGAACCCGATACCCATCGGGCAGTTCGTGGCGATCGCCGTCGACATGCGCAAGCCGTACTTTATCTATGGCGGGCTGCAGGACAACGGCAGCTGGGCCGGACCGAGCGCCACGAGACATCGCAGCGGCATCACCGACAACGACTGGTTCAAGTTCGGCGGCGCCGACGGCGCCTGCGTACAGGTCGATCCGACCGACAACGCGACCGTCTACACGGAATCGCAGTACGCCAACATCGTCCGCTTGGATTTGAACACGGGCCGACGCAAGGCCATTCGCCCGCGTGCCCCCGAAGGCGATCCCTCTGTTCGATTCAACTTCGTCACGCCGTTCATCATGTCGCCACACGATCCGCGGACGCTGTACATCGGCGCGCAACGCCTCTACAAGACGACCGATCGCGGGGACAGGTGGGCACCGATCAGCCTTGATCTGACGAAAGGCCAGCCCAGCTCCGACACGGGCGAGGGAGCCACGATCACGACGATCGCGGAGTCGCCGGTGACACCAGGGGTGCTTTTCGTCGGCACCGACGACGGCAACCTCCAGGTGACCCGGGATGGCGGGAAGACCTGGGTCAACGTCTCGGATCGGATACCGGGTCTGCCCAGGGACAACGAGAGCAGGCCGAAAAGCTGGGTCAGCCGACTGGAGGCCTCGCACTTCGATGCCGGCACGGCGTACGTGAGCTTCGATGCGCACCGGGACGACGATTTCGCCGTGTACGTGTACCGGACCAGAGACTTCGGTCAGAGCTGGGAACCCATTCGGGCCAACCTGCCCGACGGCAGCCCCGTCAGGGTGGTCCGCGAGGACCCGAAGAATCGCAACCTGCTGTTCGCCGGCACGGAGCGCGGCGTGTGGGTCTCGGTCGACGCCGGCAGACGTTGGGTCCGGCTGATGAACGGCCTGCCGACGGTACGGGTTGACGACATGCTCATCCATCCTCGCGACGGTGAGCTCGTGCTTGGCACCCACGGCCGAAGCATCTACGTAATGGACATCGCGCCGCTCCAGCAACTGACGTCGGACGTGCTCTCGTCCCCGGTGCACTTGATGCAACCCAAGTCCGCCACGCTACTTGACATCGATGTCACCAGAAACAGGGGCGCGAGTGGCGCGCGTCGGATTGCCGCGCCCAACCCCTACGCGGCCCTCATTGACGAAAGCGATACAAGCGGCGCGGCGCCGTCGGGCGTCACGATCGATTACTGGCTGGCCGGGGCGACCGCTCAGCCCGTCCGGCTTCTGATCCTCGATCTCGGAGGCCGCACGGTCCGCGAGCTAACCGGCTCGTCCGATCCTGGAGTGAACCGTGTCGAGTGGGATCTGCGTAGCGCGCCGCTGCCTCCACCGGCATCGTGGCGGCGTGTGGGCGGTAACGATTCCGTGCACCTGTCGCGCCAGCCGTCGCGGCCCGGCCCGCTCGTGCAGCCCGGCGACTTTCGAGTCCGGCTGCAGATCGGATTGACGGTCCAGGACCGCGCGCTACGGGTCGAACCGGATCGTTCAGAGGACTAGGGGATAACAAATCGACGCAGGAGGTCGCAGATGTCTCAGCTTCCGATCCGAGTTCCAGCGGCCGCGTCGGCGCCCGATGAAGGGCCCCGCGCGCGCCCGGCGATCGACGTCCGCATCACCAGTGTGGTGGCGCAGCCGTTCCGCATCCCCTACCGGCGGGTCCATTGGCAGGCAATCGGCGCCCTGGATGCGCTGGAGAATGTCGTCATCCGGATCCAAACCGACGCCGGCGTCACGGGGATCGGCGAGGCGCTGACGACCAACAAGTTCAATTCGGGCACGCTTGCCGGCACGGCGCTGGCGATTCGCGACCATCTTGGCCCAGCACTGATCGGCGAGAGCCCGTTCAACCTGGCGCGCGTGTGGACCCGGATGAACGAGGCCTGCGACGGAGCGGGCTTCGCCAAAGGCGGCGTCGACATCGCTCTCCACGACCTGATGGGGAAGTTGCTCGGCGTGCCGGTGTGCGCGCTCCTGGGTGGACGCGCGGTGGACGAGATTGCGGTCGAGGGCCCAGGATACGGGATCGGGATCATGTCGCCGGAGGAGATGGCGGATGCCGCCCGGTGCGCAGTGGACCACGGGCTGACCGAGATCGAGATCAAGATCGCCGGTCAGCTCCCCGAGGACGTGCAGCGTCTCAGGAAGGTCCGCGAAGCCATCGGCTCCGCGCCGACCTTGAAGATCGATATGACCGAGGGCTACTCGGTCGAGGGAGCGGTCGCGGCGATTCTTGCGCTCCAGGACTACGGCGTGGACTGGATCGAGCAGCCCGTCCACCACTCGCTGCTCCCTGGCCTGCGTGCAGTCCGCGAGGCGGTGTCCACGCGGATCGTTGTCGACGAGAGCGCAACCACGCTGGAGGATCTGCTCGCCGTCATTCGTGCGGACGCCGCCGACGGCGTGCACATCAAACTGCCGGTCGTCGGTGGTTTCACAGTAGCACGCAAGATGCACGCGCTCGTGCAGGCCGCTCATCTCTTCGCGCTTCCGGGCAGTGACACGGCATCCGGCATCGGAATCGCGGCCGTACGGCACTTCGCCGTCTCGTCGACGTACTTCCACCGGGGCATCCACGGCTCGCCGCTGGCGCGCGCGATCGATGACATCATCACGGAGCCCACCCCCGAAAGCGCCGTGACCTTGACGGTCACTGACCAGCCAGGGTTGGGCGTCGAAATCGACGAGGAGAAGCTCAGGCGTTACGCGGTGGACGTCTAGGACCGGCCCGCATCGTTGAACGGAGGAGCACTCATGCCGCGGATCACGATCGAATGGTTCAACACGCGCTCCGATGGGCAGCGCCGCGAGCTCGCGCGGCGCATCACCGAAGTGATGGTGGAAGTCGCTGCCGTAAAAGCCGACGCCGTCACAATCCGGTTCGACGAGTTCGACCAGCATCTGTTCGCCCGCGGGGGCGTCATCGCCGCGGAATCGGCACCGCATTCGTGAGCTGGCCCGCTTACGGCTGGGACGTCCAGCGACAAAGTCTTGGGCACTGCGAGTTGAAGACCCACGACCCGGAAGATGGCGGACCGGTAAGGCCCTTGGCTCATCACGTCGGCAACCAAACTGTCGAGCGGGGCGTGTCGATAATGGAACCTCTCACCAGGAAGAAGGCTGCACGGCTCGCTTGCAGCAACTCTGGCCCAACATCGTCCATGGACACGCCTGTTCATGCCGGGCTGCTCAACCAGGTCGAAACCTACTTCTCTGTCGTCCAATGCATCGTTACTCCTGACCGCCTTGCGGCGGTTTCATCCTTCCGGGTTTGTCAGGGGAGGGTCTAATCAAGCACGAAGCGAGTCATCGCGACCGCGTCCAGAGGCGACTCCACGCACAAGCCGCCGCACATGGCTTCAGGCTCGTTCCGTCAACCGTTGTTCCTTAGGAGATCGGCAAAAGTAGTTGACGCCGCGCAGTGTACGTCGGCGCGACCTCGAACATCGTATTGATGAGCGGGTCATCCTCTCTCAGGCGATCCCGGTGCTTGTACGGCACAGTCTGCGCGCCGATCAGCTCAACCTCGGCATCCAGGTCAAGGCAATCGGAGACCATCGGCGCCAACTCGCCGCCGGAGATCTTACCAGACTCCACGACCCGGACTACTGACAGAGCCTTTGGCCGGGGCACAGTCGGCAAACAGCGGATGAAGGGTCCAGATCATCCAGCGCTCCAAGTTCACGAGTCGGGATGACCTGTGCAATCTTGTGAATCGAATCGCATTCACTCGCCGACGGGCGGAGCCACCGCAGCCAACCACGCAGCGGGCGATCAGCCGGGCCCCGTGACGTGTCAGCCGGCCTCGCAAATCGGTTCCGTCTTCGGCCCCTGGTTCAACCCTGGGTCGCCCGGGGTCGGGTGTGTAGTCGCACGCCGAGTGGTGTTTGCACCTTCGCATAGGTCCGGTGCCTCGCGCCCCCAGGACCGGGCGAGCCGCAACGAACCCAAGCGTTCGTACCTATGCCTTTCCTCAGCGACGGTGCGGCGCGCCGACGCCCGAGCGGTTTTCGCCGACGCCGTAGGACGGCTACCCGCGACCCCGGAATCCAATCAAAGCGTCGTCGGCACAACAATCCCACGCAGGTTCTTGTCCAGGAGCATCCTGTTGAACGCAGGCAGCTCCTGCTGCAACAGTTGCTTGAGCTCCAGCGTGAAGGTGGCGAGCTCTTTCTGCAGCTCCTCGAACACTTCCAGTTGCTGATCAGTGGGTCGAAAATCGGCCGACTGAACATCGGCGTTGAGGTGTATGAGCTGGCTGTACAGCTTCTGTGGCGCACGATAATGCTTCGTGTCACTCTCGGCAAGGATTACCTGGAAGAACTTTCCTTCCACCGCGTACAGCTTCTTGTCCAGCTCGATGGTCGCTCTCTTCAGCGCCTGGTCGGCGGGCCTCTCTTCCAACATCGCTATGAGGTCTTCGAACTGCTTCCGGATCCACTCGATTTGGTTGATCGAATCCACCACCGTGTTCAAGCTCTCCCGAATGTCCAGAGCGGTCTTCACCTGCGCTCGAATGTCAGCTTCTGTTCCGGTGGAGTTCGGATCCTTCTTCACGACGAGCTTGTTGGTGAAGGACTGCCCTCCGACCGTGAGCTTCACGGTGTAGGTGCCGGGGACGACGCCTGGGCCGAATTTCCCGCTCCTGTCGGCGTTGTAACTGACGAGCGGATACCATCCGCGGGTCCGCGCCTCCCTGAACTCTTTGTCTTCCCAGATGTGGGGATCGCCCGGCGGCGTGGTTCTCAGGCGGGCCTCCCTGAATGAGGTCTGTCGCAGGTCCCACCACACTCGGTTGAGCCCCCTCCCCTTCATTCCTGAAAGCGTCCTTACAGTGTGCCCGGACTCGTCTTCAATCGTAATCGAGACATCTCCTTTAGGCTCCGATTTCAAGTAGTAGTTGATGGAAGCGCCGTAGGGCGGATTCTGCCCGACGGCCTGATCGTTAGGCGAGTCCTGGATGTCCGTCACGGCGGCGAAGCGGTACGCCGGCCTTGGCGTGAACAGGTGTGCGTCGGACTCGAGGATCTTCGGTGTCATCTGTTGCAGCGGCGTGATGTCGTCCAGGATCCAGAACCCACGTCCGTACGTAGCCACGACAACATCGTTGAACGTGGGTTGTACGGCTATCCAGCGCACCGGGGCGTGAGGCAGGTTGTTCTGCAACGGCGCCCAATGCCCGCCGTCGTCGAAGGAGACGTACAGAGCGTTCTCCGTTCCGAGGTAGAGAAGGCCTTTCCGGACGGGATCTTCACGAACACAATGCGTGTAGCTGAGAACCCCTTTCGGCACATCCGAACTGATCGACTTCCAGGTCTTGCCGTAGTCGGTCGTCTTGTAAACGAACGGATCCCGGTTGTTGACCTGATGGAAGTCAAGAGCGATGTACGCTGTGCCGGCGTCGTACCTCGACGGCTCGATGTTGCTGACGGTCCCGAGCGGAGGCAGGTCGGGGATGTTGGCCGTGACGTTCGTCCACTGGCCGCCTCCATCGCGCGTGACCTGAATGAGCCCGTCATTCGTTCCTGCCCAGATGAGCCCCTTCTCGATCGGTGACTCGGCAATAGCAAAGACCACGCTTCCATACTCCGGGCTGAGGTTGTCGGGAGTAAGGCCTCCTGACACCCCTAACCGGCTCTTGTCGCCAGTGCTCAAGTCGGGACTGATCTCCTTCCAGCTTTGGCCGCCGTCCGTCGTCTGATGGACATGCTGGCTGCCTACGTAGAGCTTGTTGTGGTCGTGCGGCGAAATTGCGATGGGGAAGGTCCAATTGAAACGATATCTCAGCAGCCCGGCCGGCCACCCCCTGGGCGATTTCGGCCACACCCGAACCGATCGCGCGTGCTGTGTCCGAGCGTCCCAGACCTCGAGTATTGCGGCCTGGCCGCCGCCCCAGACGATGTTGGGATCAACCGGATCGGGGACCACCATTCCCGATTCGTTTCCCGGCCCCCTAATCCATAGATGCGAAGGGATAGTCCCACCGCTGCGGCTGTTACTCGGCCCTCGATAGGGTGGTCCATCCTGACGAGCACCATAAACGTAGTAAGGAATCCGATTGTCGAGGTGAACGTGGTACATCTGGGCGATCGGAAGGACGACCCGGTGCCAGTTCACGCCATGATTAATCGAAATCTGAGCTCCACCATCGTTTCCGGTCATTATGCGATCGGCGTTCGTGGGATCGAACCACAAGTCGTGGTGGTCGCCACCCATCACGACCTCCGTCATTTCGCCGCCGTCGAAGCTGACACTCAGCGAATCGGCAGAAATGTAGATCTCGTTCGCCGCGATGGGCGAAACCGTGACCCGAGTGGTGTAGTGGGGTCGCGAGTTCAGCTCGCGGTTGTAGCTCACCACCTTCCACATTCCGCCCCCATCGTCCGAGCGCCACAGCGTGCCGCGTCCACCTGTTTCAATCAGTGCATACATCCGGTTCGAGTCACTGGGCGCGATCGCAACCCCAATCTTTCCCAGGGGTGAGTCCGGCAGCCCATGACCGCCAAGTCGCTTCCAGGTGGTGCCGCCGTCCCGGGACATGAAGATACCGCTGCCTGGTCCGCCGCTGAACTTGCCCCAGGTCTTAATCTCCATCTGCCACGTGCCCGCGACCAGAATCTGTGAATTGTTCGGATCCATCGCGATGTCCGACGCGCCGGTGTTCTCGTCGACAAACAGCACCTTTTCCCACGTCTTGCCGCCGTCCATCGTACGAAACACACCGCGGTCCGGCTGAGGTCCATAAGAGTGTCCCATGGCCGCGGCGAAGACAATGTTGGGATCGCGCGGATTGATCACGATCCGGCCGATCCTCCCCGTCTTCTCGAGGCCCATGTTCGTCCACGTCACGCCCGAGTCAGTGGATTTGTAGATCCCGTTGCCGCTGGAGATATTACTCCGAATGAACGTCTCGCCCGTTCCTGCCCAAACGATGCTGGGATCCGACGGCGCAATGGCTAGCGAGCCGATGGACTGGGCGGTTTGCTTGTCGAACATCGACTTCCAGTTGGTGCCTCCGTCGACCGATTTCCAGACCCCTCCGGATGCAGCGCCGACGTAGTAGGTCTTCAAATCGCCGGGAACACCCACCACCGCAATCACCCGGTTGCCCGGGGGGCCGATGAAGCGATACTGCAACGCCGTCAGATCCGTGGGCCCGACCTGCATCTGTGCATCAGCCACGGTAGCTGCCGAAGGTAGCATCGACACGACTATCGGCGCCAAGAACCATCCGCGCAGCCTGCGCCTCCACCAGCGTCCTTCTTTTCGCATCTGCTGATCTCCTTCGTTATCCGACGGTTCCGACCCGTTCCATCTTGTCCAAGCGGCTCAAAAGACACGCGGCAACCGGCTACGCCACGCCGGGCGCTTGACAGACGCCGAGCCGCAGCAGCTCCGGCAAGTGGCGGTTCTCGGCGATTCTCTTCACACTACGCGTCGAAACTGATGGCGCCACGACTCGTATGCGTGGAAAGACGCAACACACTGCACTCCTGGTTGCATTGCGGCTACGCCGCGCTGTTAGCTGAACCGACTATCAGAACCGGAACCTAAAACCAACTCGGGCGCGCAGCGGCGACTCGATCAATTCCGGCAACATGTGCGTACGTGCCTGTCATCATTGGAGCGGTTCTGCTCGAGCCACTGGCCGAACGCCAGCAGCTCCTGCGCCGCCCTCTGGGCAGCGGGAACGAGCTGTGCGGCTTCACCCTTCCGGAAAGAACTCGGCGGTGCGCCTGGCCCATGTCTCGTAGTGCCTGGCGATGTACTTCAGTTCGCCACCCTCGGTGTAGTAGCCACCACCGGGGTGCCTTAGGGCGACGTCGGCCAGCGCGGGCACCATCTCGGTCAGGTTCGTACGGGCCTGCGCGAGCACCTTGCCGGTATCCGTCAGTCCCTGGAGGATCGCCTGCGCGCGCAGCCGGCCATATGGCATGGCCTCGCCCCGAAATCGCCGGTTGCCCGTCAGATGACGGCCGACGTTGGCGATGGCCTGATTGACATAGAAGCTCGGGTTGCGCGAGGTGGGGCGCCACACGCGCAGATTGAACTCAAGCGCGTCCATCTCGGACCGCAGGAGCAGATAGTCGATCTGGCTGTGGACCGACCAGCCGGCCGTGTCCAACGCCTCCAACCGTCGGCGAAACCCCGGCACCGCCTCCTTCTGGCGCGCCGCCTCGCCCGCATAGTCGGGCAGGCCCGCGCTGCTCGACTCGCGGATCGCGCGAAACTCCGCGGCCAGCTTCACCAGCTCCGGCGGGTGTTCTTCGGGCCCGGGCACCTGAATGGGGCCGCTCGAACCCGCCTGCGCGCGCGCGGCAGGAGGCGCGATCGGCCTGTCGGCGGTGCCCCGCCGGACCGCCCCGCTCCACCCGAGCCCCACGACCAGCGCGAAGACCAGGCTGAAGCCTGCGAGACGTCTGGCATTCATGGCGATCTCCCCTCTCCCCGTCGTCGGGGCCGTGTCGCATGCTGTTCCCCGTCTCGGGATGTCGAAAAGGGACACGGCCTGCGCGACCGGCTAACTGTCCTACCGGGGGTTGGCCGGCGGGGCGAGACGCACGCCGACGGCAGACGGCGCACGATTCGGTCCGGAACCGCCCGGTATGACACGACCGGGCTGGTTGTCTCTTGCGGCAGCGGGGCTGGGGGGTCAGGGTGGGCAAATTGTCGATGACGCTGCGGTCCTGCGCGCCATGAAGCCCATACTGCTCCATACGAAGCCAACCGCATCAACCTGCCGCAGGGCCGGCTGACGACGCATCTGCTCTCGACCCGGGTGCAGACCGCCTTCGGCAACAACGCCGCGCTGCTCTCCCCCCTACAGTTCAATCAACGCACCCGACAGCTTTCGACCAACATCCGCTTCCGGTGGATTCTCCGGCCCTGCACCGACTTCTTCGTCGTCAACAATGAGCTGGATGCATGGCAGGCGGGCCTCGGGCCGCGCAACCGTTCGCTGGTCGCCAAGCTGGCCTGGCTTTTCACGCTGTGACCCGGGCCGAAGCATGACAGTTCCGGGCGCTCCGCGCGTCTGTCTCTGTCGAGCGGCACG
>Ga0326597_10006783_pt1 | contig 15628 bp, 11 predicted proteins | sample RVTome_12_FD_203789 | JGI IMG/M metagenome (GOLD analysis project Ga0326597, IMG submission 203789) | Soil microbial communities from uranium-contaminated site in the Upper Colorado River Basin, Wyoming, United States - RVT100D185 | ecosystem: Environmental > Terrestrial > Soil > Contaminated >...
CGTCGCGCCCTTGAGTGAAGGAAAGCTGATCGCCAAATCACCCCAGAACGACGGCTTTTCGGAGCGCCCTTCTTTCAGATATACCTCCATCCCACAGCAAGTCTCACAAGGCGCTTCCCAGGTCCACAGGGTGCAGCGGGATTACCGTTGCCGATTTTCGCCGCGCGCCGATCTCGCTTTCGTCGATGGCGCTCACGTCGACCCGGATACCGTCACCAAGTCTCTCGGTCATGGCCTGGGCAATACGAACCGACACTTGCGGGGAGAATTCATGACCTGGAACGATTCTAACGGTAAATGCATCCAGCGCCGTTTGCACCACCTGGTAGCGCTTGATTTCCGGATAGTGACTCATGATCTCCGAAAACCCTGCAAAATACCTGCCGCCGGGCAGCGGCACGACGTTTTGACTTCGCCCCTCCAATTGACTGAGCATCGGCAAAGTCACTCCGCATGCACAAGGGTTATGCGCAACGGTCGCGATGTCGCCGGGACTATAGCGGATCAACGGCATCGCATATCGATAGAGCGGTGTGACGACGACCTTACCTGTGCCGTCGGGCCCGACCGGCTCGCCGGCGCGCAGAACTTCCACGCATAGCCAATCCGCGTTGACGTGAAGCCCCTGCCGCCGTTGGCACTCCCACGCGACATCACCCAGTTCCGTGCAATTGTATAAGTCCAAAGGCTCCGAGTGGAACGCCCGCGCCAGCAGCCTGCGAAAACCGGCAGTCAAAAGATCGGAGCTTGTCGCCAGCAGGCGCGGCCCGACATCATCGATTCCATCTCTGAGCATCAAGTCCGCGATGATGGCAAGATTGCTGGCGAAGCCATAGATGACGGTGGGTTGAAGGCGCTGCAACTCCCGGATGATCGCCTCAGGCTGCTCGTGAAACCAAATGTTCCACAGCGCAGGCGCCGCCGGACATTTTTGCAGCCAGCGAAAAGTAGAACCCGACGGGGACCGGCTGATCGTAACGACCCTATCGTTCCAGCGCAGGCCGTTGTAAAAAAAAGTTCGCAGCGTAAGAGACTGCCTTAGCCATGCTTCTTGGCGCGTGCGATACAATGCGACCGGCGTTCCCGTAGAGCCGCTCGTTCGCGAGACATGCAAGCGATCAGAACGGACGGCCCGCGCGATCAATGCGTCACTGGGAATTTCCTGCAACCGCTCCCGCGTGGTGACGGGTATGGCCTGCAAATCGGCGAGTTGTTTCAATTGTCGCGGCTTGAAACCTGCCGCGTCGAACAGCTGGCGGTAGTAAGCTACCTGGTCATAGGCGTGCTCCACCATTCGTCGCAGCCGCGCTAGCTGTAATGCCTGCAACTCATCCCGGGCGAGGCAGAGCCCCGCTCGAAGTCCCGTTGAGAAAGAAACCAAACCTGGCGCATTCACCGGTCTGAAGTTCCTAAACTAGGGACGGGCAATCTAGCCCTACGAGATCCCAAGATAGCGCCCTCGACGATCACTGAAGTAATACGGCGCGAAAAACCGGACGACAAATTTGGGCAGCAAACCCCTGCGGTAAAGAGCTTTCCCCGCGCCGGCAAGACGAGTCGCAAGATCGGGATTCTCTGCTTTCGCTTTCATGGCATGGAACCGCTCAAGGATGATCGGCTCCAAATATTCTCGTATGTGCTGCTGTCGCTTTTCACTCTGCTCGAGGATTTCACCGGTCCTGGCGCGAAAGCTCGAAACCAGGGAGTCTTTGATGAAGCTCTCACTCAGCCCTGCGTATTCCATCGCTTCGCCCAGCATTCCGCCAGTGTTCGTCATGAAATCCGGCAGACAAAGTTTACCCCGTTGGTATAGCATTTGTTCGGATTCGGCGGTAACCGGGTTATTAGCTCCGGCCGATATGATCTTGGCCGCGATCCTGGGAGCGTTCACCCCATCGATGCTATGGAAGCGCGCGCAGGGGGAAAGAACGTCAACATCCAGCTCCAAGAGCGCCCGGGTATCCAACCGGTCGGCATCAGCGTAACGGTCAACCATGCCGCTGCCATGCTCCCCGTGCAACCGCATCGCTTCCGGGATATTCAGGCCGCGAGAGGAGTAGATCGCGCCCTGCCTCGTTGACAACGCCACCACCTTGGCGCCGCTGTCGACAAACAGGCGGGCTACGGACGAGCCCACTTTGCCGAAACCTTCGACCGCGACGCTGCACTGATTTACGGGAATGCCCAACCGCTCCAGGCCCGCCAGCGCCGCGCCGACGACACCAAAACCGGTGTAGAGGCCCGACCGGTCCCCGAAACCATCCCGTCGCCGAGTCCGCTTTAGCCCAGCCTCCTCCATCGCTTGGCGCAACTCGAAATTGCTTGTCCCCATGTCGGGACGCGGCGTAAATGCGCCGCTTCGAAGTATCGGCGCCAGAGCCCGAAAAAATTCGACGAGCAGCTCTTGCTTTTCAACGGCGGATTGCTCGGGGTCGCCAACGATGCCGGCCTTTGCTCCGCCGTGACTCAAACCCGCGAAAGCGTATTTCAAAGTCATGGTTCGGGCCAAGCCTCTGATCTCGTCCATGGAAACGTCCGGCAACATCCGCACGCCGCCGACGGCCCGGCCGCGCACTGTTGAATCGATGACAAGATAGCCCCGGAGAATCGAACGCTCATCTTCAACCGATACGACGATTGGCGGCTGAAAGGATCGTCCTGAAATCATCGGTTGGGCGCGCACCCTAGTATTGATAAGAGTCTGTCATGCAAGGGACGGAATATCCTTTCGCCCGTCACCCACTAACACGAATTCAGCGGGGTTACTAGTTTGCAGCGATTTACAATGTATGATGAATTAAAAATCAAGGGCAGATTAGTTCGACGTAGTTTTTCTATCAATTCGAGACCCGTTGGTGTAGGCCCAATGAAATCATTACTTCGCCGAGGAGTCCCTCTTCTCATCCTCGTGCTGTTGGGATTTGTCGCTTATCTCAATTCCCTGCCCAACAGTTTTCATTTCGACGATTATCCGACCATCGTTCAGAATGGCGCCATCCGCAACCTCAAATTGGTTCCGTCCTATTTTGTTGACACGACCACTTGGAGCATATCCCGGTTGCTAGACTGGAGGCCGGTGGTCCTCACCACTTTCGCGCTCAATTACTGGATGAGTGGCACAGATCCGGTCATTTTTCGCCTGACCAATCTGGCCCTTCACATCGCTACCTCCTTGTTCTTGTTTTTGATTTTAAGAGATATCCTCAGCCGTCCCGCGGCGCGCATCGCTTTGGCGTCGCCCAGAGCTGCCACAGGGTTGGCGCTCTCGGCAGCCGTGCTCTTTTTGGTCCACACGGCTAATTCGGAAGTAGTCAACTACATCTTCGCCCGCAGCACTCTGCTTGCGACATTTTTTTACGTCGCAGCATTCTACTGCTATCTGGGCGGACCGTTTAGCGAGAGCCGCACCTATTCAGGACTCTGGCAGGTGGGCGGTCTCTCTGCGTTTGCCCTGGGTCTGGCCTCGAAGGCCACGATTATAACCTTGCCCATCAATTTAATGCTTTTCGAAGTCATTTTTCTCAACCCCAGCGGACGAAAGCCCTTGCAACTTTACCGAGAGGAGCCTCATCGGCTAAAGAAATATTTCATTCCTGCGGCTCTTTGCTTCTGTTACGTTGGTATCCGGCAAGCGCTCGCACCCCGAGCGCTGGCCCAGCTTGCGGGCACGGGGCAATTGTCGCCTTATGTTTACCTGCTGACTCAATTTCGGGCGTGGGTTTACTACATGAGTCTTTTCATTTGGCCGGAGCAATTGGTCTCGGATTATCCGGGCTTCGGCTGGTCGTACTCGTTGTGGGATCGTAGAGTTCTTTTATCTCTCAGTCTCGTGCTTTCAGTTCTGACGATCGCGTGGTTCTTGTGGAGACGCCAGCGCGTGATTTCGTTTTTTCTTTTTTGGTATTTCGTCACGCTCCTCCCGGAGGCGAGCATTGTGCCCCTTTCAGACGCCGTGAACGGCTATCGCTTTTATCCGTCGAACCTAGGTCTTACCAGCGTGGCCATCATATGTTTTATGGAGTTCGCGTGGTGGCTAGATCATAAATTAACCGGCAAGACGAACCGCAAGCTCGCCACCGGTATTGGCACTGCTTGTCTGACCGTGGTCCTAGGATCGCTGATACTTTCCACGGTAGAACGGAACGAGGTCTTTCGCGATGACGGAACCTTTTGGAGCGACATCTTAAGCAAAGATCCCGCCGACGTGCGCGCCTATTTGGGCCTCGGGTCGTTCTTGTTGGATGAGCAAAGGTATGGCGAGGCACGCCAATTGTTTGATAAGGCAATTGAGATGGCTCCAAGGAGAGGGTTGGCGTACCTCTTCAGAGGTCATCTGAACGCAATGCTCTTGAGGTACGATGAGGCGCTTAAAGATTACAATCTCGCGGCTCAGTTCGACCCACGAGACCCTTTTCTGTTTCGTTTTCGCGGTGACGCTCACAGGAACCTTAAGAAGTATAACGAGGCGCTCTCCGACTATGATGAAGCCTTACGACTCCGCCCCTATTACACGGATGTCCATTTTGCGAAAGCGACCGCGCTTCAAGAGATAGGCGAGAATCAAATAGCGTACGAGACCTGCGAGCAAGGGATAAAAATCGACCCCGATCAGCCGGACTTTTACCTCTGCCTGGGACGACTCCTAACGAAACAAGATCGTATCAGAGAGACGCTTCAATTGTATCAAACCGCGGCCGCCCGTGGTTTGCAAAACCATGAGCTTTGGTATGAATTGGGTCTAACCTATGAGAAGGTCGGGAACTATTCCGATGCGATCGAGGCCTTCAATAAAGCAACTCGCCTGATGGAGCCCGCTCCCCATCAGGCGAGACCTAATCTATATCCTTCCCAACAGCTCGATTAGCAACACGGAAGACTGATAACCTGCGGTTTTCCAACCCTACCGCCCGCGTTCGGAGCAAAAGCATTAGGCTCAAGATAGCGGCGACGCAGCTCCTTCAAGGTGGCGCCCGCTTTGTCGAAATAAAATGACAGGCCCGAGAACACATTATAACGACCGTGGCTGTCGATCGTGCCTCTGACAACATTCACTTCCAGCCCCTGCATGGGCTTGAGAGCGAGACCAAAAACCGGCCCGACGCCGTTGGCAATCCTGCCGCTGCCGACGCCGCCGAAGCTGTTTACCTGCAAGCCGAGTGTCAACTCAACGTTGTCCTTCTTTAAGAAGGACGCAAGGTCGACGCCGGGAAAATAACTCAAAGTTCCCACGAGCTGATTAACTCCGTATTCCACCGATCGCTCACGAGCAGCACAAAGATTTACAAATTGCTGACAACTAGCGCCTGGGATATTCGCCGGAAAAAAATGAGTATTATCCCGCTGCGGCGAGGAGATCGGATGGGAATAGTAAAAGTTCAGGTTGGCCTGAGGAAGGTAAAATGCCACAGAAGGACGGAGGTGAACAAAGTTATTGTCGTGCAATGTTCGATATTGATAAGCGACAAACAATCCAGCCTTGCCGGAATCCCAGCCAAAAACAGGCCCGGCGCTTAGCCCGAAGCGGCTCCCCAAGCCTCCCACGTAATGGCCGATGCCTTGCAAGCCAAAATTCCCCGCTATCGGCATCACGCCCAAGAGTTCGATCGTTCCACGACCGCCTGCGTTATACCCCTCTTCCTTCTCAGCTCCGCCTTGAACTGAGACCTTCCCGACCGGTTCAATACCGGCCAGTTCGGCCCTGGGGGCCCAAAATAGGATCAAGGCAATTACCAGCAAAGCGCACGATGCATTTCTCATTGTTGATCTTTCCTCCTCGACACAATCAGCCATTGCTACTTAAATAATCTATCGGCTAGAAAATGTCAAACCAAAAATATTCGTCCTAGTGATTGCTGAAAAGGCCAGTAAACTCTGATTAAACCGACGTTTTTGCCTGCTAGAGCACTTATTAAACGGCGGTTGTTTTCGGCGCCGGGTTGACCAAGACCGCTCACTAGGATAGTTTCCCGCCAGAAAGTCCTAAGAACAGGAGCAGATTATGGAAAACGTCATTCTCGTCACCGGCGGAGCCGGTGGCATCGGATCGGAAATCTGCCGCGGCATGGCGGCCGACGGATTGAAGGTGGTGGTAGCGGATTACGCCAAAGAGGCAGCGGAAAAGGTCGCCGCGGAGATTCGCGACACCAAAGGCGACGCCATCGCGGCTAAGGTCGATGTCGGCAACCCGCAGAGCGTCGCCGATATGATGGCGCAGGCGATCGCAAAATATGGCCGGGTTGACTACGCCTTTTGCGGCGCGGGTGTGATGGATCGGATCGCGGTCGTCGATATGCCGGAAGAAGAATGGGATCGCGTTATGAGAATCAATCTAAAGGGAGTGTTCCTGTGCGCCCAGGCCGCGGCCCGGCACATGATTCCGCGGAAGCAAGGCCGCATCTTGAGTATCGCCTCGGGCCGCGGGGTTGCCGGCCAAGCGCGCTCGGCGCACTACGCCGCTTCCAAAGCGGGGGTCATCGCATTTACCAAATCCCTCGCAGTGGAATTGGCCCCACACAACATTACGGTCAATTGCGTCTGCCCCGGCGCGACCGATACGCCCATGTCGCGAAGCGGCATGACGCCGGAGCAATTCAAGCAACGCGAGGAGATCCCGCCGCTGCTGGACGGCCTCACCCATAAAGACGAGATCGTCGGCTTGGTTCGCTATCTGCTCACCGACGCGACCCGGTTTGTTACCGGACAAACTTTTTTCCTGCGCACGCCGAAGTAGGAAAGGACCGGCGGTGGATAGGCCCTCATCCCGACAGCCATCCTAAATGCCGTTGGCGAGGCGACGATTGGCCCGCCGTCAGTGAATCTGGCCCGCGCGATTGTCAGGTACCGAACATCGCCATGCGCGGTTGCGCGCCCCGCGTTTCGCACTCTCGAACGAATGTCTTGTGGATTTCGGCATCCTGGTCTTCGTACTCGATCTGTGCGCCGCCTTTTTTCACGTCCTCCCCGGTGTCTTTCAGCTCTTCGACCTTGAACTTGAATCCCCAGGGCTTTAAGGCCAGATAACGCGCCGGCTCCGCGCCCGGATTGAAATGCTGGTGCCACCACTGCATCGGCGGCACGAACATGCTCATGCGCCCCCATTCGACGCGTTTCTTGTTGCGGTCCTGGCCCTGTTCCCAGAGAAACGAGTAACCCGATCCCGTCAGCATGACGATATGCGCGCCGGCGCCATGGCGATGGGCTTTCTTGTACTTACCGACGGGAAATTCGGAAACATGCGCGCTCATGGTGTTGTCGACGAATTCGAAGAGCGTCGTGCGATTGTCGCCGCCGCGCTCCTTGTAGTCCTTGGGCTGAAAGCCCCAAAGATCGGCGATAAAATTCGACTCCCATACCCGCCCCCTCTTCACTTCCGGCAGGTAGCGCCCGCCCTTGCCCCACTCGTCCGCACCGCCGCTGTAGCGGTCGGTGAAAGTAAAATTATTATTGAAGATGTAGTCCAGGTTGCGGTAGCGGTTGATAATCACCGGCGAATCGGTCAATGAAATCATCCGCACCGGCTCGCTCCCCTGGGCGTTGAAGTGTTGATGCCAGGTGTTGAGCGGCGTCGAAAACAAGCTGCCCCTTTGCCATTCCAAAGTATGCTTCCTGCCGCCCTCGTTCCAGATCGTGGTCGCCCCCTGCCCCTGAAGAATGAAAACCGCCTTCTCGTACATATGGCGCACCGGTTTGAGTTGCCCTCCCGGCGCGATCTCTTCCACGATCGTATCGCATGTGCCGCCCGCGCCGTCCATGTTAACGAAAGCCGCATTTCCTCCGGTGCGATTCCAATGACTGAGCGTCAAATTCAAAAGATCGGGGACGATGAAATCCTTGTAGACCGGGATTCCTTCCCACTCCTGGTAAATTTCGTAGGGGCTTTTTTTGGAAAACGCCGAAGCTTCATTCAAGTTTTTCATTTCAACTTTCCTTCCTGGAATTTCACCTAGCCTGCCAGACTGCAAGAAATCCGCGACCGTTAGCTTCTATTTTATTTGTTCCATGTGGAGCCCCACGGCCTTAGCCTACTCCGCCGAAGTAGCTTCGGCTACGAAGGCCGGGCGGCCGTGGCGCCTCTCCACACGTTTCGTCGGGCGGAACCCTCCGACCTTCGTCGGCCGTAGCCGACTTCGGACGGCGAAGGCCGAAGCGTACACTCCTCGCATTCATCCACGGGTTTACACCCGTGGCCTTCTGCGAAGGAGGGTAATAGCCCAAGGCACCGCGGTAAGCCCGATCGCCATACGTCGTCCCATCGGTCGCTCAAAATTTCTTCTCGGCCATCGCGGTTTCTAATCCTCCCCTCGACGGGAGATTGAGGTGAGCGCAAGTCGCTCGCTAGCCCTGCGCGTGCCCAAAGGGAGAGGGTCAAAAAACAGCAAATGTTAATCAGCTAGGTTCGTCGATTCGCACAAATAGATCGTCAATGGTCATCTTCTTTGCCAACAAACCTTGTTCGTCCGAGTAGCGGATCAAGGTGTTGAGCGCCTTCTCGTTGCCTTTGATACCGTATCTCCAGGGATCCGTGCCCACGACCGCCCGCTGCTCCTCCCACACTTGACGATTCCAAGCGAAGTTCGAATAGGTCGCATCGGCGTCATCGCGCAGAGCGAGTTTTTTGGCCTCATAGCAGGCAGTGAACATTTCCTGCGCGGCTTCCGGATGTTTATCCAAATAGGCTTTGTGGAAAGTGATCGCGTGGCTCGTCGGAAAAATGCCCGTGCGCCGGAAATAATGCTGCTCGACGGCCTTCGAATCGGGGAACAGCCGCCGCACACCGTCCTCCGCGGGAAAATCGGGAACGATGATTGCGTCGAATTCACCCTTGAGCAGACGCCCGGCAAGCGTTCCCTCGTCGGGCGCCACCTCAAATTCGGTTCCCGCCGGCAACGCCACTTCCAACGGCGTCTTGCGCCGAGCAATCCAGTGGATGTCCTGCGGTTGCACGCCGTACTCGTCGCCGAGAATTCCGCGCACCCAGAGTCCGCAGGTATTGAGCCATCCCGGGATACCGACCCGCTTGCCCTTCAGGTGCGCCGGCTCCCTGAGCGAGGAATCATCGCGCACGAAGATATAGGAGTGGCGGAACTTGCGATTGGGAAAAACCGGTATCGCCATAAACGACTCCCCGCGGCTCTTGAGCGCGACGTAGTTGGCAAGGGAAAACTCCCCCGCGTCATACTTGGCGGCCTGAAATTCGTGGTGTCCTTGACCATCCTCTTCGAAGCCCACCGCTTTGAGCTCGAAGTTTTTCATCTTCACCCGGCCGTCGCACAGCGGCTTGGCACGCAGGTGATAACCCGCCGCGAGAAAGAGAGTTGGCTTTTGTGTTTCACTCATCTCCGACTTCGTGAGTGAGAGATAGAATTTTTATTGGGGATTGCTGCGCCGCCGCGATCTCCGTCGCTCCGCCACTAGCGCCACGCTGCCCGCCGCGTCAATCGGCGAACCGCGCGGGGGAAAAGGCTTCTGATCTTTTTGCCGAACCTGCGAGCAGCAGATCCGCCGCCAGCGCGCCTACCGCCGAGCTGGTCGTTACGCCATGCCCGCCGAGCCCGGCGACCCAGAAAAATCCTTTCACCTTACCGTCCCAGCCGATGACGAAGCGGCCGTCGGACGATAGCGTTCTGAAGCCCGCCCAACTCTTGTTGATGCTCACGTGCGACAGACCCGGCATGTGCCGCTCGATTTTTTCCGCGAGCAGCTCTTTCACCGTTTCATCCACCGGCGGATCGCCCGGCGCCAGCTCCGTTTGATCGCAGGCGCAAAGGAGCAAGCCCTCGCCCTCGGGACGAAAATAAATGTCGTGGGTCACATCCCAAACAAACGGCCAGCTCCGGTCGACCCAGTCGAGCGGCGGCGAGACAAAGAGATGGCGGCGGCAGGGACGCAGCGGTAGCTCCGCAGCGCCGGCCATCTTGGCGATCTCGTTGGCCCAGGCGCCGCTCGCGTTGATGACGACCCTTGCCTTAACGGTCTCGCCATTGACGACGACCGTGAGACCGTCTTCAGCGGCGTCAATCGACTGCACTTTGCTGCCGTAGCGAATCCGCGCTCCTTTGGCCAAAGCCGCCTTGAGATAGCCGGAAAGCAGAGCGTGGATGTCGAGCACGCCGTCGGTGCCGCACCATGCGGCGCCGTCGAACTCCGCTTCCTTGAGCGCCGGCACATGCCGCTTGGCCCGGTCCGGGCTCCACAACTCCAGCTCAACACCGAGACTGCGGCCCAGCTCTGCGTCCCGCTGCAGCTTCGCCCATCCCTCGCCGCGCCCCAACAAAAGCGAGCCGTTCTGCTTGAACTGCACGGGCTCGGGCCAATCAACCGGCAAATTACGGAGAAATCGCGAACCGTCGCGGGTCAAAACCAGCAAATCAGGGTCGGGCACGCACTGGCGAATCATCGCGGCGTTGCGCCCGGAGGAGTGAAACCCCGGGATCGACTCCTGTTCGAGCATGAGAATATCGGCCACGCCCCGGCGCGAAAGACAATAGGCGGTGGCCGCGCCGGCAAAACCGGCGCCGATGATGATGTATGGGTAAGCCTGCATGATGCGACTCGTTGATTTGGTTACTCATAACCCATTCCACTCATTTGAGCCACACTTGAGTCTAGAGTCCGGAGTCCGGAGTCTGGAGTCTAGAGTCCGGAGTCTGGAGTCTGGAGTCCGGAGTCTGGAGTCTGGAGTCCGGAGTTAAGACGAGACCCAAGACTCTAGACTCAGGACTCTGGACTCAGGACTCTGGACTCAGGACTCTGGACTCAGGACTCTGGACTCAGGACTCAGGACTCTGGACTCAGGACTCAGGACTCAGGACTCAGGACTCAGGACTCAGGACTCAGGACTCAGGACTCAGGACTCAGGACTCTGGACTCTGGACTCAGGACTCTGGACGCCAGACCCTAGACACCAGACTCTGGACGCCAGGCTCTAGACGCGAGACGGTTTCGCGCGAGCGCTTTGCAGGGTTTTAATCCCAAATGAACTGCGCTATAGTCCCCTTGCCATGAGAACCCACCGCTACACGCAATGGGACGGCACGCAGCAGATTCTTTTCCCCACCGCCGACGACCTCCTCAAGCATCTCTCCGACAACCTGCTTGAAGAAGAAGGGGTGCGCCGTTCGCTGCGCGATCTGATGCGTCGCGGGTATCGCTCGGAGGATGGCTCGCGCTCGGTCAAGGGCATGCGCGACTTCTTGCGCGAGGCGGACCAGAAGCGCAAGGAGCTGCTGAATAAGTATTCGCCGGACTCCTTCAAGCTCACGCCCGAAGAACAAAAAGCCTTGAGCGATAAACTCAGCGGCCTGGCGGAAAAACTCGAAGCCTACCATGAGCAGATGCGCAATTTCATGGAGCGCATGTCCGGCAAGTACGCCGACCGCATGGATGAGATGAACCAGAAAATGCAGGAGGCCTACCAGCGCTTTCAAGAATTGCAAAACCGCCTGCAGCATCAAATCCGCGAGCGGGGCATGCAGGGGCAGCCGAATATGAGCGGTCAAAATCCGCAGTCGTTGATGGACATGCTGGACCGCATGAACCAGCTCCTGCAAGACGAAAATTTTCTCAAGAATCTGCCCGCCATGATGGACGCCGCCATCAACAATCTCGAAAGCATGTTGGAGAACATGAGCAACATGACCGAGGAACAGCTCCAGCAGCTGAGCGACATGATGAACCAGATGCAGCAGCTCGAACAGCTCATGAACCAGTACCCCTTCCAGGGCTCTCAGCGCATGGGCATGGGCGATGCCGGGCAAATCCTCGGCCAGTTGCGCGGCTTGGAGCGCTTTCTGCGCTGGGGTCAGCGCGGCATGGGCGATCCCTCGGAGCTCGACCTCGAAGAGCTGCGTCAATTCCTCGGCGAGGAGGCCTACGAGCACCTGAAGTATCTCAAGGGCGTCGAGCAGATGCTCGAAGACGAAGGCTACATCCTGCGCACGAGCCACGGCCTCAAGCTCACACCGAAAGGAATGAGAAAGATCGGCGACAAGGCTCTGCGCGAGATTTTTCAAATGCTCAACAAGGGGCGCTGGGGCAATCACAACACCGCCGCGCGGGGATCCCAGGGAGACAGGCTGGAGGAAACCAAGAAATACGAGTACGGCGACCCGATGAACGTCAACATCACCGAGACGCTGATGAACGCCCTGGAAAAACGCAAGCGGGGCGAGCCGTTAAGAATCGCGCCCGAGGATTTTTCCGTCCAGCGCGTGGAGTACTCCACCGCCAGCGAAACCGCCATGCTGATCGACGTGAGTTATTCGATGCTGATGAACGACGCCCTGCACGCCGGCAAGAAGGTGGCGCTGGCGCTGCACCGGCTGATCGAGACCAAGTATCCTCAAGACTCGCTGCACCTGGTCGCCTTTCGCTCCGACGCGAAGTTGATCAAGGCCGAAGATCTGCCCAATATCGTGTCGCTTACCTATTTCATGGAGCACGGCACCGATATCAAAGAAGCCTTACGCTTCGCGCGCCAGTTGTTGGGTTCGCACAAGACCACCAACCGCCAGATCATTCTGATTACCGACGGCGAGCCCACCGCGGCGACGCTGGACCGCGGCGGCCGCCTGCACAGCGGCTGGGGCTCGGCGATGCTGCACAGCCGCATCGTTCACGAAACTCTCAAAGAGGTGAAGCGCTGCACCCAGAGCGGCATCAAGATCAACACCTTCATGTTGGGCGCGGACTTTTACCGGCAAGGGTTTGTCGACCAGCTCTCCCGGTTGAATACCGGCCGCGTGTTTTACACCTCGCCCGACCAGATCGGCAACTACATCGTCGTCGACTACATCGCCAACAAGCGCAAGCGCGTGCGCGCCTAGCCGCCCAACGACCCACCCCACCCCATTTTGGATTTTAGATTTTCGATTTTGGATTGTCGGATCAGGAAGTGCAGCTAACGAACCGTACCTTTCCCCCGACCCAAAACCTGACCGAAGCCGAGGGATCGAAAAGCCAAAATTTCCGATTGACTGAGATCTTCAACCTTTAGCCACGGATCAAGAACCCCAGCCCGGCGATCAAGAGCGTCGCCTCGATGAGGAAAATGAAAATCTTCTCGGGCAGCCGATCCAAAAGCTTTTTCCCGACGAAGGAGCCGAGAATCATGATCGATCCGAGTGCCAGCCCCACTGTGATGCTGTGGCTCGTTAGAATGGCGGTACTTCCATATGCAACCAGCTTGGTGACGTGCATGACGGCCGTAGCCAGCGCTTCCGTGCCGATGAGGGCGCCTTTTACCAGGCCATAGGCCAGGAAGAAGGGAATCATAATGGGTCCGACGCTTCCTAGCAGGGCTGAAAGAAAACTGAAAACGGCGCCCAGGATAGGGAACGCGCGCAGCGGCAGTCGTACCGTGCTGCCTTTGTCGGCATGGCGATAGATCACGACTGTGATTAGAAAAATCCCCAGAAGCCGCGTAAGAAACGTGAGCGGCGCCGAAGCAAAGAGGAAACCGCCAATGAGGGCGGCGGGCACGCCGCCCAGGGCCAACCAACCGACGACCGGCAAATCGAGATCCCGTCGATTGAACCAGACGCGACTTAAGTTGCCGATCAGTTGCGCGACGGTCAGGATCGGGATTGCGTCGCGGACCCCAAAGACTAAGACCAGCGCGGGCAGCAAGACCGCTGAGCCGCCGAATCCCGCCACCGCTGCCAGCATCGACGCCAGAAAGGCGCCGCCGCCGAGCAAAATCAGATTCGCGGCAGACATGTATGCGTCCCTACGACGACTGACAGCTAGATTTTTACCCGTTAAATGCGCAACAGACCGACTTCAACAAAGTTTATCGCGCCAAGGCCCTGCCGGAACAAAATCCGAAATCCGAATATCGAAATCCGAAACAAACCGAAAGACTTAAATCCGAATTACGAATCCCTAAAATCCGAAACGGGCTTGTTTGGAACTTTGACCTTTTAGTTTCGGTCATTTGGATTTGTTTCGAATTTCGGAATTCGAATTTCGAGTTTCTCCTTCGCGTCGTTGTGTCTTTGCGCGAGGCATCTTTTTTTCCGATTCCTTACTTCAAAATTCAACAGAAATTTTCAAATATGTTCGGCTAGGATTTAACTACCGCTTCTTATAACCAATACCGAACAGTGGGCGTGATCTACGACCTTGTCCACCGTGGCTCCGAGAAATCTTCTCCGCAATGCGGAGTGGGGCTTGGTCCCCAATATAACAAGGTCGGCTTTCAAATCCTCTGCTATCCTTAAGATAACGTCGCCGGGTTTTCCAAACTCTATGTGGGAGGTTGCGGTTAGACCCCTCTGGCCTAAGTTGCGAACCGCCTCGTCGGTGATTTTCGAATAGAATGAACTGGCCTGTTCCTTTGCCTCTTCTACCTCGCTCACGGTTTCGGCATATTCAGGAATCCTCCCCACAGCCAGGATATGAAACTCTGCGCCACTCGTTTTTGCGACATCGGCGGCTTTCTCGAGCGCACGCTTCGATCCATCGGAGCCATCGTAAGCCAGCAGGATTTTCTTAAACATTTTTTTCTCCTCTCTTCGCTTCGAACAGTATTTCACGCTCCCGACCCTTGGGTTCGAAGAAGGCCTGCGCGATCAGTGTCGGGATAATCGCCGTTAAAATCACCGTGACCACGAGGATCGAATATCGCTCTTTATCGATGATCCCGTGCGTCAGACCGTAAAGCGCGGAGATGGTTCCAAAGGTAAGCCCTGTGCTCATCATCAAAGTAGTATAGAGATTGATCTTCGTGGTGAAACGGAAGAATACCCCCGCCGGATACAGGCCGAAGAATTTCGCCAGGCTCTTTGCCAAGAAGAAAACGACGACCAGTCCAAAACCAGCGGCCACGGCGTTTAAATCGACCAGGCTTCCGGCTTTGAGAAAGTAGAAGGGCGTGAGCAAGGCAAACGTGGTCGCTCTCATCCGCCTGATCAGTTCCTTGTTCGCCAGAAACGTATCGGCCAAAACCATACCGACCAGGTAAGCCGGCAACACGCCTTCACTGCCGCCGCGCACCGCGAGATACGCGAGGATTAGGAGAACAAGAAAGATGTACTTCACCTCAGGCTCGCTGGAATGCGCGTTGACCTTCTTAAGGTAATGCGGCGTAAATTTCGGTAGAAGAACCAGCGCAGCAGCAGTTAAGACAACAAAGATCCAGAACCAGGGTCCGAAACTGGTAAATAGCAAGCCGAGGGCGATCACCGTTCCAAGATCGTCCACGAAACAGGCGGCGAGAATCAACTTCCCTATCGGTGTTTCGTTAAGACCAGTTTCCACCATGACCGCGTAGACGACGGCAACCGACGTCGTGGACATAGCAATCCCGGCGATTTGCGCTCCTCCGAGATCCCAGCCCAGGAGAAACTGAGCCGCGGCCCACGCCAAGGCGAACGGCGCAAAAAAACCTATAATCCCCAGGACCAGGCTCTCTTTCCAAAATCGTTTTAACGTCCGGCTTTCAAGCTCGGCGCCGGCGAGAAACGTGAGGATGACGGCGCCAAAGCTGGCTAGAAAATTGACCCACTCGGAAATTTGCGGGCGAAAGGTGTTTCCCGCGATGATGCCGACTATCAGCTCAACGAGAGCGACGGAAATCCCGATTCTGAGAGAAATCAGACTTGATATTAGGGCGAGCGCAATCCACAGA
>Ga0326597_10006785_pt1 | contig 15624 bp, 10 predicted proteins | sample RVTome_12_FD_203789 | JGI IMG/M metagenome (GOLD analysis project Ga0326597, IMG submission 203789) | Soil microbial communities from uranium-contaminated site in the Upper Colorado River Basin, Wyoming, United States - RVT100D185 | ecosystem: Environmental > Terrestrial > Soil > Contaminated >...
TCTTGCACTTACGTATTATCTGCCAGTTGATGAACCATTCGAGGTGGGGGAGCACTTCGTGCCGGCGCTCGACCTGGAAATCGGACATTCCCTCGCTCGAAAGCGTGAACGGCCCGCCCCACCAGGGGAATTGCCGTCGAGCGCCTAGTTCGACCTCGATCGCCTCGGCGCCGGCGCTTGGGATCCGGTACTCGCCGTACAGCGACGCGAATTCATCGATAAACGACTTGCAGCCGCTGCGCAGGGACACGTTTACGGCACCTATCGAGAAATGAACCGTGCGTTTCTTCACGGCGCGTGCTCCGTGGCGCGGGCGGGGCCCGCCAGCGCGGCGGCGCCGTGGTCACGTTCGAGGCACTCGGCGATGCGCTCTTCGCGATCGTTCGTCGAGGACGCCGCTTCCCAGAATACAGGGTTGTATAGACATAGTTTGGGCACCAGGCGGCCGTCGAGATAAACGGCCGGCGTACTTGTAACACCCAGTTCTCGGGCAAGCGCAACGTCGCGGTCCAGCGTATCCCTTACGACGGCACCGGCCATGTCCATCGTGAACTTCTCGACGTCCAATCCGACCTTGCGGGCCAACTCGGCGTATGGCGTGCCGGCCTTCTTGCGGTCGTTGGCGAAGAGCAGGTCGTGCATGTTCCAGAAGGCTTGCGCGCCGCCCTGAAGGCGGGCGGCCTCCGCGGCGAAGCTCGAGGCACACGGCGGTGGACCGGCCACTTTGCCATCCCAATGATCGCACTCGCGCCGCAATGGGAAATGGCGGAATTCCACTTGCAGCGGGCCGTTCCAGCGCGGGCGAAGGTCTCTCTTCCACTTGGCCGCGAAGCACGCGCAGTGGGAACATTGAAAGTCGCTGAAGATTACAACCCGCGATTCCCCGGCGCCGCTCAGGTATGCGTCACTGCCCCCGCGGGAAGGGATGTCTTGTTTGGGGCCGGAGAAATAGTCAAGAAGGAGGAATTCCGGATCGTCTTTGCGTTCCTCGACGAACTGCCGGTAGGGCAGGAGCTTAGCTACCTCCTGCCGAATGTCGACCTTGGCGCGGTAATAGGCCCAAAGCCCCATGACGGTGAGCGCCGCGAATCCCAAGACCTTGACGGCCGCGGTGCTCGTCAGACGTTTCGGCGGCCTAAACGCGGGTTCAACCGCAAAGGGCCCGGCGCGCATGGATCCGGGTGCGGAAGCCCCTTTACGCCACAAGTAGAGCGTGCCGATCAGAATCAGAGCGTTGACCACGTGCCCGGCCAGACACAGCCTGCATGGCGCCGCCAGCTCAAAGAGTGTAAACCAGACCAAGGCTAGGGAGGCGCATGCACCTCCAGCGACGACCATCAAAGGCACGTGACGCCACCATCGTCCCCAAGACTGCGCAGGGCCGGCAAACACATACCAGATTCCCAGGAGCAGAAAATAACCCACACCGATAAACGCCAGCGGCACAACTACGCGCGTACTGCGGACGTCGAACCCGGCGGCAAGCGTCGGTACGTTGAAGTCGATCGAACTCCATCTGCTCGCAAGGGCCGCGTCGCAGCCGGAATCCGCTTTAGCTCCTTCGCCGCAAAGACGTGCCAGAATCGAGCTGTGTCGACCGGCGGGTTCGAGTGTCGGCCACGGGCCGACTTGCTGTTTGAGTAACTCACCGCAGAACCATGCTCCGCCTGCGCAAAGCAGCACAGTCCCCCATCTCACACATTTGGACGGCATGTTCTTAAACATGGGTCTGTGATCCCTGGCGGCGGCGCACTCTCATCTCAGGGGACGCAATCGCCGGCGACGCAGCCCCCGGTAGCGTTGGAACAACAATCGCCGTCCGACGTGCAGCCGGAGTTATTTACGTTGATGCAGCACTCTGAGCCTTCGCAATCGGTTACGCTGCCGCCGTCACAGCAGTCGCCGGCCACGCTGCACGAATAGCCCACGTTCTTGCAGTCGTCGCCGAACGCCCCGCTGGCGCTCGGTCCGCTCGCGTATGCGCCGGTGGCGAAGAAAGTCGAAATCACCGGCGCGGCCAGCACGGCCGTGCCCATTCCACCGCCGAGCAACTGGCGGCGCGAAAGTGCGGAGCGCGCCGACTGGTTCGGTCGCTCGTGGCCTGCCTTGCGTTTCGCGGCCGCGGTCTGCCCTTGTCTCGAGCCGGAGTTCCCGTGGGCTGCATCGGTTATCGGCACCGCGTTTCCCGGCGACCGCTGCACACTAGCGCCACGTCCATCTTGCAGAAGTTTGCGCCGTCGCAGCTCCGCAAGAACGTTGGCAACGGCCGCGCGCGCCGCTCCCGCCTCCACCATTCCTTCGTCCACGAGACCACGCCCGATTTCCCGAGCCGTGCGCAATCCGTTGCAGGCATCCCAGACGCACAGGGTTACGGTATTCAAGCGGTGTACAGAGCCCCAAAGCGGATCGTAGATCACGGCCCCACCGTCCAGCACCTCGCAGGCCAAGTCCTGTCGCTTCTGCGGTCTGGTCTGCTCCGGGCAATCATGGGCGCTGGACGATTCGTCGGTCGTCATACCATCCTTGGTGTTTGTCTCGGGCGCGCGTATCCAACGACGGTGCACCCGGCCGAAGCGCACAACACCGGCCCGAGGGATATCCACGTACGCGTGCGTCTACGGCCGCTGCCTGGCCCATGCCGGCACCGGAGCGACAAGGGCGCGAACACTCCCGCGACTCGTTTCCCGAGTCACTAAAGAGCGTGCGACGCGCGCACCATGATGGCTATCGGACATTGGGAAGCGCGTGATAAGTAATGTGCAGGCGGATTCGGCCGGTAAAGGCGATGATTATGGGGCGCAGGTCGGCGCTGAGGGTCCGCCGGAATCAACCCCGCCGGCGCCGCAGGAACGTCATGAAAATCGCGGTGAACACCAGCGGAATCATGCCCGAACTGCACGTGGTCGATGCTGCCCCGCCGTTCCCGATGGGCGTCGTTCCGGGAAGGACCACATCCGGGTTCTCCGGGATATCCGTGCCTGGAAGGATTGTAATCCTCCGCGCCGCGGCTGAAGTAAGGGTTACACCTCCGGCCGTGAGTGACGTAGCAGTGGCAGTGATTGGAAGGCGCATCTCGTCGTCACTCGTGTTTACATACGTATGAGTCACGGTCAGACTCGACGCGGTAGTTCCGTCGCCGAGGTCCCAGAACACCGATTGCAGAGTCGCGTCGGACGGAGTCGGCGTGGTTGCTTCCAGGCTGAGCTCGACTTGAAACGGCGAGATGCCCCGCTCCACGTCGGAGCCCACCGTGCCCGGGACGCCGATCTTGATGCGCATGGTGCCGGTGGATCCCGACGTGCCGGTACCGGCAGTCGCCTGGCCCGCGACGGTGATAGCCGTCTGCGCCGAGCCCTGGTTCCCGGCGACGTCAAACATCGTAAGACGGGCGATGAAGGTCTCGCTTTCTCCGTCCGGGACGATGTAGGTGTGCGTTGTGGTGCGCGCAAAAACCGGCGACGTCCCGTCTCCGAAGTCCCACAAAGTGAGATTCGCCTCGATCTCCAATGCGCTAACCGCGTTTCCGCTGACTTGCACGGTCAACGGAGAGGTGCCCTGTAACGGGGAGACGCTGATAGTCACTTGGGGCGGAGCAACCGGCACGCCCCCGCCGTCGACGGCGATAGCGCTGGCTCCGGGCGGAAGCTGCCCGCGGCCGGCCACGTTTCCCACGGAATCGGCGCTGACCCCGAACGAGTAACGTCCGGTTGAACTGCGGGCGTATATTGCGAAATACCGCTGCCCAGCAGTCGTCGAAAACGCCATGCACTGCTGTGCGCCGGCCTCACACGTGGTCACGTCCTCACCGCAGGCCAAGGCACAGCCGACGGCGGCCACGTTTACTCCATCCGGCAGGGGAGTGAGCGTCACCGGAGGGGCGCAGTTAACCTGCCCAACGTCGTAACAGCGCCCGTCCTCGATCGTAAAGCCTGACAGCGGAGAGTCGCTCTCCAACACGAGAAACTCGTCCGTGCCGCTGACGAAATCGTTTTGGACCTCGCTGTTCTCCGCTTCGGTGAGGAACTCCAGCGGGTCGCCGTTCTGTATCCAGCGAAGCTCTCCCGGGACAACGGTGACGTTGGCGACCCTTTCCGGCCAAGTGCGGTTGTCGATGGCAAGTGAGGCCTCGGCGGCTTCCACGGCGCGGCGCGCGTTGATGCGCCCATACGCATACCGCAGACTGCGCCGGGTTACGTTGTTGTAGTTGGCGTCGGATGTACTTATGCGGTCGGTGGTGTGCTCGAGTATGAGCCGCACGTCAGTCGCGGTGAGCAGTGGATTCACCGAGAGCACCAGGGCCGCAACGCCCGCGGCGATCGGGCAGGCGGCCGACGTCCCGCCAAAGAAGCCAGTGTAGAGACCAGCGCTATCCAGATCTTCGAAGGCGTTGCCGAAGTCGTCAAAGATAACTCCGCCGATGTTATATCCGTCGTCGAAGTAGCCCGCGGCATCGTCGTTGTCGGTCGTTGGAGTGTCGATGCCAGGTGCAAGCACGTCTGTTTCCCGTCCGTAGTTGCTGAAGATCGCGAGCCGATCGAACATGTCGCTCGCGCCAACGCCGATCACCGTCGGAAGAGTGCTGATTTCGCCGCCTGCGAAGAGCTCTTCTGCGTCGTTGCCAGCCGCAAACACTATAACCATCCCGCGCGGCGGACGATTCGTGCTCCCGTCACCGGACGGGCCATCGAGGTCTCGCCCATCTTTGAACGCGGTTTCAAGAGCATCTTCAACAACAGCGGGGATCGGCACGTTTGTCGGATAGCCCCAGCTATTAATGTGAACATCAACGCCCTGCTCAAGGGCAAAGAAGTAGACGCTGGCAGTTTCGGAATCCGTCAGTGATTCCAAGGGTATTGACTCCAAGCCGCGCGACGCGGTGAACTGCGCGCCATACGCAACACCGCGGACACCGAGCGAATTTCCGGATGCCGCGGCCAATCCCATTACCGCCGTTCCGTGTCTGTTCTCAACCAAGCTACTATCGGCAGAATTCTTGGGGCGTGGATCGTCGGCCCCGGGGGCACCTGGCTTCACTGTTGGGTCCTGCCCAATTCCGATGTAATTATCGCGCAGGTCCTCGTGATCTACGTCGCACGCGCTGTCGAACATACCGATCAGTACGCCTTCGCCCGTGGAGATCGACCAGGCTTCAACCGCGTCGATGTCCGCGTCCGCCGTTCCACCGGTTTGGCCGCTGTTATTGAGATGCCATTGCCGATCGAAGAACTCGTCGTCCGCGAGTTGTTTCATTCGCGTGGGAGTGCGGAAGTTGGGCTGAGCCCACGCAATCCGCCGGTCACCGGCGAGTGCCGCCGCTCGCAAGACTTCGTCCTCCCCCGGCGTAGATGGAGCCACGACGTAAACGTCATGCAACCCGCGAATCTTAGTGACAACGACAAGGTGATACTCGCCCCAGAGCGGGCCGATCTCGCCCGCCCCGAGTCCGGCACGCAGTTTGACGTTGATTGTCCCCGACGAGATGACGGGCGCGTCCACCCCGGCATAGCGATAGACGGGGTGGACACTGACGACGGCCGGGTCCTGCTCGATCAGGCGCCGGCGTTCCGTTGAAGCGTCCAGAACGCGGAGGAGCTTAACTCTGGAATTCGAGCCACTCTTGTCCTCAGCGAGCACGCCGAGGCCCTTGGCCGCGAGCCGCCGCGCTGCGGCCGCGGCATCGCCGGAGGTCCGGTAAACAACGCCAAATTCCGTGTCGGACTTGATTATGCGGTGCTTTTCGCCGTCCATCCCTACGACAATACGGTCCGTTGCGGCCGCTACGCCTCCGAACGCGCACACCGTGAGCAGACCGAATACGGCAAGTCCGCGGCGCGAAGGGCCCCCTGGCCAAGCTCCCAACGTTGTTTTCAACTATCGACCTTTCAAAACGGTCCTGATTGAGCACCCACCGGGCTATTGTTCAAGCAGCCAAATTCCCTGTCAAGCAGACGTGAATCTCTGCGCGTGGCACGCGTCCGCCGCGGACACGGCGGATTCCCCGATTCCGTAGGGCAGGTCGTTGATTGGCATGAGCGGAGCGTCGCCCCGCCGCCGGCAATTGGCCGGTGAAGCCCCGGGAATGGCGGGGAGAACGCCCTGGCTTACGGCTGCCCGGCCGGCTCGAGTTCTTTTGTCCAAGCCTCGTAGGCACCCGCGTCAAACATCACCCAGCGCACCGTCCAAGGCGTGTCATACGCGGCTTGATCCTCGCGTACTTCGCGCACGGAAACGCGGGCCGCCTCGGCAAACGGGTATCCGTACACTCCGCAACTGACGGCCGGAAACGCGACGGTTGCGCAAGCGTTCTCGCGGGCAAGCCGTAGCGAGGTCCGGTAGCAAGAGGCCAGGAGCTGCGGCTCGCCCTTTCCGCCTCCACGCCAGACCGGCCCGACGGTATGAATGACGTATTTCGCTGGAAGCCTGTACGCGTCCGTGATTCTGGCCTGGCCGGTCGGGCACCCACCAAGGAGTCGGCACTCCGCCAGCAGATCCGGACCGGCTGCTCGGTGGATGGCGCCGTCTACGCCTCCACCGCCGAGAAGCGACTCGTTCGCCGCGTTCACGATAGCGTCTACTTCTTGTGCCGTTATGTCCCCGCGTACGACCTCGATTCTGCTTCTCATTGCGACCTTATTGGGAGACGTTGTTCCCACTCATCGCCACTTCAGGGCAGATCAACACGCAGGCGTCGATCATCCCCAACCGGCGATGCTCCATGAATCCCAGGACCAGTTCGGCCGGCAAGTCACGGTGGCGCCGGCGGTGGCACCGAAAGAACGCCTTCCGATGCGGCGAGCCGCGAAGCGTAAAGACTATACGCGCGTGCAACGACTCCGCACCGACGACGACCATGCGCAGTCCGGAGGGAGCATTACGCAGGACGCGATCCTTACCGCTCAGCTTCGCGCACTCGTGTAACGTCGAGGTGCGGAGCGCGATTGACATCCGCCCGAGTATGTCGACCCATTCATCACGCGAGCGGTCGGAAACGTCGGCCTTGCGGAAGATGCGCCGCCGTTCCAATTGCAGGGCAACCCGCGCCGTCCATCCGCCGCCGACGCGGAATGTCGCAAAGTACTTTCCGTTTACGCGCAGCCTGCGGTCTCTATGGCGGGCCAACTGTTCGGCGTGGCGCGTGGTGCATTTCGACACGGCCTCGGCCCATTGCCGGACCGCCGCACCGTCCCCGGCAATCGCCATACCGAGTGAGGGCCGAGCGGCAAGATACGAGCGGAGGAAGCGCAGCCTTTGGGTCTGCGACGCCTCCAACCGAAAATAGTGGTTCAGTTGGGCCAGTGCCTGCACCGCCCGCCGCCGAGCCACCGGACGGCGCGATACGCTGCACGCCCCCATATCAACGAAAACCGCCTCGGGATTGCCACCGTCGGCGCCCCGGACGAGAATATTACCGGGATGCCCATCGCGATGGGCGATTCCGTTCTCGTGAGCCCTCGCGAGCAGGCCCGTCACGGAAGCAATTAGCTTGCCGTCCTCGCGTCGTAGCTTTTCCACCGGTGAGACCGCGGTACGTCCGTCAGGGTCGTGCGCGCGGCCCGACCATACGTCGGCGAGACTGGCGGCGGATCGTTCACCCTCCGACAAAAACGCGCTTTTCGCACCGATTCCCTTTACTCTGCCGTATGCGACGGGCTTTATCGCAGGGACGCCGCGAGCGGCCGCACGCCGGCTCGCCGCCCATTCCCGTCGCGCGGGATCTACGCCGGCCAGTCGCCTGCACCATTCGGTAAATCGCGTCTGCTCGTAGGTCTTCGCGTAGACCGTCGCATTCCCCAGGCTAACGCGCCAGGTCGTTCGCCGATGCCCTATCTTCACCGGACATGCCCGGGCATCCTTCTCCAAGAGGAACCAATTCGGGGCGCCCGGACCGACGATCTGCGAAGCCCACGGACGCTCTATCAGCCAAGTCTCGGTCCTAAGGTCCTTCTTCACCGGGTCACTGCGGTGCGCGGAGGCTTCGCCCGCGGCGGTTGACGCCGTCTCGGAAGGCACAAGCTCGGAAACTCCCACTTCTGTCATTGGAATTGCCCAATCACACAGACCCCGCCCCACACACGGACAGGCCGATGATCGATCAACTACGATACCACGCAGCCGTGCCCCACACCACCGTCAGTCCGCGCTGCGGCTGTCGAGTGTCGCGATCGATCTCCGCGCGGCACGCGCAGGCCGAGCGTAAAGCCGATGTCGTCGGTGACGGGCATATCTGTTATGGTGATACAATCCGACGGGGTGAAAGTGATCTGAAAGTGATTTCGGCTTCGACCCTCGGAGCGGTTTAACGTTTCGAGCCGCGATCGCGAAGTGAGCGGAGAACGTAGGATGAATCGGGCTTCGGCCTCTAGAGCGATTCTGTTGTGCAGTGTGGCCGGGGGCATAAGCGCTTGCCACCAGGCGTCCGTCGAACGAACGGACCGCGCCGTCTATTCGCTTATAGAGGATCGCCAGCGGGCGGCGCTGGGCACGACCAGCGCGATCCATGTTGACGCCGCCGACGTAGATTCGCAGCGCGGCGGAATGTACAGCTTTGCGCCGCGGCCGGCCGATCCGGCGCTGCCTGAATCGTTCATACCGCGTGAGGAGGAGCGGCCTGAGGACACCGCTCCGGCTCCCCCAGGTCAAGAACCATCCGCGGAGAGTCCCGCCGAAGTTGCGCCCAGTATTTTTACACCGGAAGAAGAATCCAATGCCTACGTCGTCGGGCTTGTCGACACGCTGGCGTACGCGATGCGCGATGCGCGGTTGCTTCAGGACGCCCGGGAAGAACTCTACCTCGCGGCGCTCGACCTGACCTTGGAACGGCACCTGTGGACGCCGCAGTTCGTCGCCGCGGTTCAGGCGCGTGGGGAGCAGGCCAACCTCGGCGCGGCCGACAATCTGGAGAGCAGCTTTACGGCCGTCAGCGACGTATCGCTGGCCCAGCGGCTTCCCTACGGGGGCGAGATCAGCGCACGTGTGATCAACACGTTGGTGCGCGACCTCGAACGCCACGTAACCTCCGCCGAATCCGGAAACGTGATACTCAGCGCCAACCTGCCCCTGCTTCGCGGCGCCGGCCGGGTGGCTTACGAATCGCGTTACGCCGCGGAACGGGCGATGATTTACGCCGTCCGCACATACGAGCGCTTCCGAAGGTCGTTTCTGGTAGACATCGCCGCCGCTTTTTTCGACTTGCAGCGGCTGAAGGCGGCGATCCGCAACTCCTATACCGCCTACCAGGCCCGCCAGCGCGACTGGGAGCGCGCGGATTACATCAACCGTATGGGACGCAGCCCGTCGATATTCGAGGCGCCGCGCGCCAAGTCCAGCTTGCGCCAGGCCGAGGATTCGCTGGTTCGGTCAAAAGAGCAATACGCCACGGCATTGGACCGCTTCAAGATACTTATAGGCATGCCCGTGACCGAGTTGCTGGACGTGGTGGATCAGGACGCCGACCAGGCGAGCCAGTCGCTCGACGGCCTCCTGCCCGACGTTGACGTGCAGACGGCGGTGGACGTAGCGCTCGAGTATCGCCTGGACCTGCTCACCAGCGCCGATCAAGTGGACGACGCGCGCCGCGGCGTTATCGTCGACAGGAACCGCATCCTCCCCGACCTCGACTTCATCGCCGGGGCGACTTTTGAGACCGATCCGGCCCATCTCGATTCCCTCAGCTACAACCTGGAGCGTAATGCGTGGCACGGGGCATTGGAGCTTCGGCTCGATGACCGCAAGACGGAGCGCAACGCCTACCGGGCCGCGCTGCTCGGCCTGCGGAGGGCTCAGCGCTCACACGAGGAGTTCGTCGATTCCGTTCGGGCGGACGTGCGCCGGGCCCTGCGGACCATCGCTCAGCAGGCCGATCTTAGACAGATACAGGAACTAAACGTTGACGAGAACGAGTTTCGGCTTGAAGCGGCTCGCGCCCAGTTCGCCCTGGGCAAATCGACCAACCAGGACGTCGTTGACGCGGAGAATGACCTGCTCGCCGCGCGAAACGATTATGCCACTGCCGTGGCCCAATATCGAAACGCGATACTGAGGTTCAGGCTCGACACCGGAACGCTCAGAATCGACGACGAAGGAAAATGGGACAACCACTCACGCCGCGGAGCCCCGGAGTAACCTGCCCGGCTCCCGGAGAATACACAACTTCAAACCACAGCGCGGCTTGATTGTAGGACGTTCGGCGGATATTATTCCGGGGGACCATGAGTGCGGCCAGGCGCGCGGGCGTATACGCAAGGCAATCCGTGGAGTCCGTCGGCGTATGCACGGCGGTGGCTGCCGGGCTGCAAAGCGCGGCGGCATTCATTCACGGCGTGACGAGCGGCCGCGCGGATGCCGGCCGTGCGTCGGTTTTTTGGGGGTTGTAATCTCTTATGACTGAAACTCCCTTGTCACCTTCTGTCCGCGCGTCAGTTAGCGTCCACGCCGCAGGCGCACGCCCTGCGGCACGTCGACGCGAACGCGCATCAGCGCGTCGGCTTTGGGCCTGGTTTATCCCGGCACTTCTCTTGGCCTGTCTTGCCGTCTGGACGCTCCGCATCTGGATCGGACCCGCGGTGAGTGCCGAGAAGATCGACCTCTTCACGGTCGCGCCGCGGTCTTTCCAGGTCTTGCTCAAGGAAAAGGGCGAACTGAAGGCGGCAAAGTCCACGGATATCATCTGCGAAGTCGAGGGCAGGTCCACGATTATCAAGTTGGTGGAGGAAGGTACGGCCGTCAATACGGGAGATCTGCTGGTGGAGCTTGCCAGTGACGAGATAGAAGAGCGTATCCGGCAGGAGGAGCTCAAGGAAGCCAACGCCATAATGGCGTACGAGGCGGCCAAGACGGCCCTGGAGATCCAGCAGCAAAAAAACGAAAGCGATATTCGCAAGGCGGATCTAGATATCGAGCTCAAGCAGCTTGAATTGGATAAGTACCGCCTCGGCGAGTGGGGGCAGCAGCTTAAGGACGCCCAGATCGCGATCGACGAGGCCCGCATCCAACTCGATAGGCGCGCACAGGACTTCGAAGACGCCAAGAAGCTGTTCGAACGCAGCTTCATAACACGAACCGAGTTTGAGGAGGACGAGTTCAATTGGCAGAAGGCCAAGTGGGGATTGGAGAAGGCAGAGAAAGCTAAGGAAGTTCTAGTCGATTATACGCACGTGGCCGAGCTTCGCCGCCGGCAGTCCGATCTTGACGAAGCCCGCAAGGAATACGAACGCGTGAAGAAGGGCGCCGATGCGGAGGAGAGCGGCAAAGTGCGAGCCCTAGAGGGCAAGTCCAAGGAACTGGAGATCACGCAAGTCAAGCTCGCAGAGTTGCGCGCCCAGAAGCAGAAATGCCGGATTCTGGCGCCGGGCCCAGGTTTCGTGGTCTATTACAGCGAGTCATGGCGCTGGGGCGGCGGGGACGAGATCAAGGAGGGAGCCGAGGTGCGCGAACGCCAGATAATCATGCAATTACCGGACACGTCCAAGATGAAGGTCGTAGCGAGGATACACGAGGCCAAAACCAACAAGCTCCGCATCGGGCAGGCCGCCCACGTCGAAGTAGAGGGCGTCCCCGGAAAGCGCTTTACCGGCGAAGTCTCGAGGATAGCCGTGGTCGCCGACACGCAGAACCGCTGGCTGAACCCGGACCTCAAAGAGTACGAAACGGAAGTGACGCTCGAAACCGTCGATCAGGCGCTCAAACCCGGGGCCACCGCCCACGTTGAGATCCTCGTCGAACGTGTCCTCGACAAGATCGCGGTTCCGGTGCAGTCGATTTACACCAAAGGCGGATCGCGATATGTGTTTCGTGACTCATCCGGCGGCGTAGACTACTCCGAAGTGCAGCTCGGATCGATCGGGACCGAATGGGCGGAAGTTGCGAGCGGCGTGTCGGCTGGTGACAGCGTATACGTTGCGTTCTCGGATGAGCAAACCCGCCTGATCCCGGACCTCGCGCCGGTGCACGCGGAGGATATTGTCGGCTTCGCCCCCACCACTGATCCGGTCGCCGGCGACGACCAGGGCAATTCCAGCGACCGCGGAGAACGTGGGCCGCAAACGTCCAAGCGAACTTCGGGCGGCCGTCATCAGCGCGGACAATCCGCCGGCCGGTCCAAAGCACCGTAGGCCATCCGCCGGTGACAATCGCTTCCGTGCAAAACCTGACAAAATACTACGGTGATCCCGAAAGCGCGTTGAGCGTCCGCGCGCTCAACTCGGTTAGCATTGACTTCGAAGAAGCCGAGTCGGTGGCCGTTTGCGGACAAAGCGGCTCCGGCAAGAGCACGCTGATGAACGTGCTTGGTTGTTTGGATAGACCCAGCTTCGGACGCTACGTGCTCGGCGGAGTTGACGTGGCCACTCTCGACGATGACTCGCTGTCGAACATTCGCGGGCGGCGTATCGGATTCGTGTTTCAGAGTTTCAACCTGATTGCCCAACTAACCGTGCTCGAGAACCTAGAGGTGCCTATGTTCTATCAGGGGCTTCCACGCCCCGACCGGCAAAGAAAGGCAATGGAGTTGGCTGAACGCGTTGGCCTTGCAGATCGAGCCACCCATCGACCCTACGAGTTATCGGGCGGTCAGCAACAACGCGCCGCCATCGCTCGCTCCCTCGTCAACGATCCGTTGCTAATCCTGGCCGATGAGCCGACGGGAAACCTCGATTCCGAAACAAGCGCAACGATTCTGCGCCTGTTTGACGACCTTCGCTTGGAAGGGCGGACGATTATCATAGTGACCCACGAACAAGACATAGCCCGCCGGTGCAACCGGACCATCACGCTCCAGGACGGGCGCATCGTTCAAGACACTCGGAACTGATCCCCCCAACTTAACAATAGGCCGGGCGCAAACTCGGCTGGCCGTCTCTCCTAACGTCTTCCTCCTCGCTTCTTGCTCCACGTCAATAATAAAGTGACAGTTTTGCAATATCCGGACCACCCCGGGGAAAATGGTAATATAGGTAAAGTTGTCTGAAGTTGGCTAGGGTGGCTAGTCGAAAATACCTACACTCCCGAATTGATGTCTTCCATATAAACTACCTATATTAACTAACATCGCCTAGGGGAGCGGGACTCGTACCTGGATGCACGCGCGGAACGCGGGTTTTTCCCCAAGCGAACGGAGCCAAGGTATGCCTAAACGCCCGATGTCGATTGACCGGATGTGGAAGAAGTACCTGAGCACGCGGTCGGTTGAAATGCGCAACGCCATCGTCATACACTACAGCCACTTAGTCCACACGCACGCCGCACGATTGTCGCGAAAGCTCCCCGCGCAGATTTCGTACGACGAAATATGCAGCGCGGCGTTCGACGGTCTGATCGAAGCCGTGGAGGCGTATGATCCCGAGCGGAAGGCCAAGTTCGAGACTTTCTGCCAGCAGAGAATCTCCGGTGCGGTGATGGATTGGCTGCGCAGCCTCGACCCGCAGAGCCGAACGGTGCGGACGTTCGAGAAGAGACGGATGATGGTGAAGGAAGCGCTGGGCACGGATTTGGATTTCGCCCCGTCCCGCGACGACATGGCCCGCCGTCTGGAAATGACCGTGGACAGATACGAATACCTGTCGCGCCTCTCGCAGTTGGGCAAGGAGGTCCACTTCAGCGCGATGGAGCCATCCGACGAGCACCGGCACCAGGGCTCCAGTCACACGTGGGACATACGAGATGCGGACGGTGAAGACCCGGCGGTGAAGGTGTCGCGCGGGCTTCTGGCTGAGTATCTGACCAAGGGGCTCGCCCGCGAAGAGCGCCTCGTGCTCATGCTGTACTACTATGAAGGCATGACGATGGCGGAGATCGGCGCGGTCCTCAACCTCTCCGAGTCGAGAGTGAGTCAGATCCACAAAGAGATTCTTCAGCGCCTGCGGCACCGCTTCTCGAGCACTCTAAGAGAAGAGGTGGCCGTTTAAGACGGGACTGGCGCTCAAGTAACGGGCCGCATCGACTCCCGCACCGTTCCCGTCGGACATCGTCCACGCGCTCGCGATGAGGTCCGCGAGGTAATGTCCGTTCTCCGGCAACCCGAATGGGCCCTGGTTCTCATCCACGCGCCGGATGCCGGGCTCTTGAACACCCGTGACGGTTGTCGTCTCCGTCGCGGCGTCCGCCGAAATCGTTGCGACCTGCGATGACCCGACTGTCTCAATTGCTGTGAAACACTACGGTCGCTCGGAAGCGTACAGCAACGAGTAAGCCACTGGGATCACAAACAACGTAAACGCCGTCGAAGCAAACAACCCGAAAATGAGCGACCACGCCAATCCCGAGAAGATGGGATCAATCGTGATCGGTGCGGCCGAGAGCATGGCGGCGCCCGCGGTAAGGAGAATCGGGCGCAGTCGTACGACTCGGCTTTCCATGATTGCGTCGAACAGCGTGCGCCCTCGGGCAAGCGATAGATGAATGAAGTCCACAAGAATGATCGAGTCGCGCGTCACGATTCCCGCCAGTGCGATCATTCCGATCATGCCCGTGGCGGTGAAGAAGATGGGATCGGCGTAGCCGCCGACGCTTCCGCCGGCGACGGCGTTCAACAACCAGAATCCAGGCATGATGCCCAGTATGCTCAGCGGGATCGCCAGCATGACAATGACCGGGATCGCAAACGACCCCGTCTGGGCGACGAGCAGAATGTAGATCGCGACCAACGCAGCGCCGAAGGCGAGTCCCAGATCGCGGAACACGTCGAGCGTGATGTCCCACTCTCCCTCACCGGCGAAATCAACTCGAATTCCCGGTGGAACGTGCCATGCCATACCACTTCCACTTTGGAAGAATGTCCGCTCCGCGACGGGCCGGGGCTGCGAATCGGACACAAAGCCTGCCTGGCGGCTCCCTGGCCCGCTGCCGGCGGGCGACGTATTCAGGTCCGCCAGGACATCGACGACGACGTCGGCGGGCGGACGACCTGCGGTCTCCGCGAAGACATACACCACGCGCTGGAGGTTCTTGTGAAAAATCGTTTTCGCAACGGACCTCTCGTCCCATCGGCCCAACTCTGCCAGCGGAACGATGTCGCCGCCACGCCCTTTCACGTGAATCTGTGACAGGTCGGCGGCGCTTGAACGCGCGGCGCGCGGCATTCGAAGCTCAATCGTCAGGGGATTGCGCTCGCGATCCGCGTGCACAAGTCCGGCAGTGCCGCCCCCCACGGCGATCTTCAGAGTCTCGACAACGTCGCCGACGCTCACACCGTTCAGGGCGGCCTTCTCCCTGTCGGTCACGAACGTGAGTTTCCGCCATTCGGATTCAACGGAATCGTCAACGTCGACCACGCCGGGTTCCGCCTGAACGCGGGAGCGAACTAAGCGCGATGCATCGATCAATTCGTCATAGGATTGACCGGGTTGCCCATAGATTTCCGCGACGACACTCGCGATGACCGGCGGTCCGGGCGGTGTTTCCACGATCTTCAGAATGGCGTTGTGCTTGCGGGCGATGCGCGTCAGGTCGTCGCGCAGGCGAAGGCCGATCGCGTGGCTCTGTTGCGCTCGACTCTTCTTACCCGCGAAATTGACGCGTACGTCTGCAACATTCGGTCCTTTGCGCAAGTAGTAGTGTCGCACCATTCCGTTGAAATCCATCGGCGATGACGTGCCCGTGTAGGATGTAAAGTCCGTGACCTCGGGCACG
>Ga0326597_10006786_pt1 | contig 15624 bp, 14 predicted proteins | sample RVTome_12_FD_203789 | JGI IMG/M metagenome (GOLD analysis project Ga0326597, IMG submission 203789) | Soil microbial communities from uranium-contaminated site in the Upper Colorado River Basin, Wyoming, United States - RVT100D185 | ecosystem: Environmental > Terrestrial > Soil > Contaminated >...
CGGGGTCGATGCCGTGGAGGTCACGCCCCTCCGCCTTGGCTCGCAGGAGGGCCCGCGGCGTGAGGTGGGCGTGGACGTCGATCGTCCGCATCAGCGCGGCTGGGTCACGACGTCGACGAGCGCCGGACGACCGGCCTTGACGACCGCCAGGGCCCGTTCCAGGGCGGGCCGGAGATCTTCGGGACGCTCGACCGGGCCCTCTCCATGGACCCCGAAGGCCCTGGCCATCGTCGCGAAGTCGACCGCCGGGTCGTCGATCTGCGTCCCGATGAAGCGTTGCTCGCCGTCGCGGCCCCGGTCGCGGGCCATGTTCATGGCGTGCTGCTCGGAGTTGTGGTAGCTCCGGTTGTTGTACATCACGTACAGGATCGGGACCCGGTACTTGGCCGCGGTCCAGAGAGCGCTGCCGTTGTAGAGCATGTCGCCGTCGGCGTTGATGTCGATGAACAGCTTGCCGCTGTCGCGCAGCGCGAGGCCGGCGCCGACCGAGCCGCCGGGCCCGAAGCCGAGCCCGCCGCCGCCCGCATGGCCGAGCCAGCGCTCGGGACCCGTCCAGTCCCAGAGCCGTTGATTCCAGTGCTTCAGCTGGTCGTGGACGAGCACCCAGTCCTCGTCCCGGATGACCTCGCCGATTTCGGCCGACAGGCGCGACAGGGCAATCGGCGACTGGTCGCGCTTGGCGGTCGCTTCTTCCTGCCAGCGCTCCCGAAGGCGGCGATGGATCACGGTGGTGGCCTCGCGCCTGGACTCGATGACCGGACGCCGGTCGGGGCGCCCGGCGAGGAGCTCACGGCAGGCCTCGATCAGGGCCTCCAGCGCCAGGACGGAGTCGGCGAGGATGTTGAGGTCGATCGGCTGGATCCGCCCCGACTGGTGCGACCAGCTCCCGACCAGCAGCTCGTCCAGGGCGATCTGGATGACCCTCGCGTCGGGCCGCAGGAATTCGGTCAGATAGCGCCGCGGCTTGACGTTGAACTTGTCCTGGCTCGTGACCTCCGCGTACAGCTCGCCGGTGTCGATGGCCAGGACGACGTCGGCGCTCAGAAGGGCTTCCTTCGAATCCCCGCTCACGTACAGTGAGTGGTTCGGGCTCACGTTCACCGAGTAGATGCCGCGATCGACGACGGGGATCGCGAGGAGGTCCACGAGCTCGACGATGAGCTCGGCCGTCCGGGGGCTGCGGTAGGCCATGTCGGCCGTGAGGACCGGGTGCTCGGCGGCGACGAGCCACTCGGCGGCGCGCCGGATCGCCCCCTCGTTCGGCCCGATCTCGACGGGCGGCTGGTAGCGGCTGACGTCGGGCAGCTGGATCGGCTCGCTGAGGGTCTCCTCCTGAAGCTCGGCGTCGTAGCAGATGAAGACCGGCCCGCGGGGCGGTGTCATCGCGATCTTCCAGGCCCGCATGAACGATTCGGCGAAGTTAGAGACCTTGAACGGCTGGTCGTCCCACTTGACGAAGTCCCGGACGAGGTTGCCGTGGATCAGCGCGCTGTGATGCCAGTCGGTGTTCGGGCGGCGCCTGGACATGTCGGTCGGCGCGGTGCCACCGATGACGATCATCGGGATCCGGTCGCACCAAGCGTTGAAGATCGCGCCCGCGGCGTTCGTCAGCCCGCAGGTGTCGTGGACGATCGCCACGCCCGGGCGACCGGTCGCCTTGGCGTAGCCGTGGGCGACATAGACGGCGATCGCCTCGTGGTTGCAGAGGACGACCTCGGGCATGCGGTTGCCGCCGTAGTTGACGATCGAATCGTGGAGCCCCCGGAAAGTGGAGCCGGGGTTGAAGGCCACGAACTCGACACCGTAGGCCTTCAGGAGATCCACGATGACGTCCGAGCCGTACTCGGGACGCGGCGTCCAGGGCTCGGCCGGGCCGGTCGCGGCGATCGCCACCTGCGGTCGCGTTGCGGTCATGAGTCTCGCTCCTTCGGGATGACGGGGACGAGGAGGCGCGAGGGATGGGCCCGGCCCTCCAGGATCGTATTGCGGGCGGCGATCGGGAGCGCCGCGTGGGCGTCCCCGAGACGGGCCTGGTCGTCACAGCTCGCGATCTCGAGGCGGAGGCGATGGCCGGGCCGGAAGACATTGCTCGTGGGCCATACCTCGATCGAGAACGCCGTCGGCTCGCCGGGGACGAGCGGCTCGGCCGCGTCGTGCGGGTGGAAGGGCTGCCATGGCCGGGATCTCGCCGTGTCGAGCGCTCGGTGGGAGGCCCTCAGCCAGCCGTTCGTGAGCTGGCGCGTCCGGCCGTCGGGGGCCTCGTCGCCGAGGGTCACGAACCAGTCGGTATCGGTCGCGCTCGACGTTGCCCACAGCTCCAGGGCGAGCGGGCCGGTGATCTCGGTGGCGGAGTCGAACGGCGACGTGCGGTACGCGACCGCCGGTCCACCGCGATACGCCGCGATGCTCGACGGGTCGTAGTCGTAGCTCGTGGAGCCGTCCGGCGGAAGGTCCGGCGTCAGCGTCCCGCCCTGGCCGAGGTGGAGCTCCTGCCAGGCGGTCCGCGCCAGCGGCCACTCGTGCTCGCCGCGCCAGCGATCCAGGCCCGGGATCCAGAGCTGGATGGGCGGGCCGTCCATGACCCCGCTGTCGAGGCCCTTGAGGTGGTGGTCGTACCAGCGGAGGGCTTCGCCGTGGTAGGCGCCCATCGGCTTGCGCGGCGTCGGCGTCGGCCCGATGAGCATCCGCTTCGAGGACGAGGCGATGCCGTTCCAGGCCTCGAATGCCCCTCGGAGGTGCGATCCAACGTGGCGCCAGCTGCCGTTGACGTAGGTCGGCACATCGATCCGGCCAAGGCGCGGCCACGACAGCCGCTCCCGGTAGTACGGCCCGTCGAACGGCTCCTCGATGCCCATGATCGTCTGCTGGTGGCGCTCGACGCCTCGAAGGTCGGGCTTCCGGCCGTTGAGTTCCTTGACGACGTAGAACCAGCAGCCCACGCCGCGCTGGAAGATGCCGCCGTGCATGTAGCGCTCGCGGTAGAGGTCGACCGCGGCGCACTGCGGGAAGATCGCCCGGAGGTGGGGTGGCTGCTCGGCCGCGGCCATCAGCTGGCTCCAGGCGTAGTACGACTCGCCGGACATGCCGACGGCCCCGTCGCACCACGGCTGGGCCGCCGTCCACTCGATGATGTCGACGAGGTCCTGCCGCTCGGTCGGGCCCATATGGTCCCAGTCGCCATCGGATTCGTTCGTCCCCCGGACGTCGACGAGGACGTGGACGTAGCCGCGCGGTACCCAGAACGCCGTGATCCCGCCCTCGTTCTGCCCGTCCACGATCGACGTTCGCTGGAGCTGCCGGGTGTAGGGCGAGACGGCGATCAGGGCCGGGAAGCGCCGACCTGGCGCCGACGGCCGGAAGACGTCGGCCGAGAGCCGGACCCCGTCGCGCATCGGGATGAGGACGTCCGTGTCGGCCTGGATGTCGTACTCGACCCTCGATTCCTCGCGGGCTGCGGGACGCGCGTCGAAGGGGACCTGCGGCCAAGTCACGGGATCCGCGGTCTTGATCGCCTCGAACGTCGGGTCAAGCGGCATCCGGGCCTCCCGTCGGCGGTCGTCCCGTGGCGGGGGACATCAGAGGAGGGCGAGGGGGTTGATGGCCGAGCCCGTCGCCCCGGTGAACGGGATCGGGGCAAGGACCAGGGCGAACTCGATCGTCCCGAGCTCGGCGCAGGCGTCCCCGAGCGGCTCGAGGTTGCAGTTGTCGATGAGCCACATGCCCATTGCCGCGATGCCGATGCCGTGGATCGGGCCCCGGAACCCCTTGTAGCCCGACGGGTGCGCCTCGTTGGTCGTGTCTGCGCCGATGACGGCGATGTCGTGCTCACGGAAGTACGGCAGGCAGCCCGCGCCCCAGCCGGCCTGTTTGCCATCCCATTTCGGTCCCTCCTCGATCCGGGCGCGGCCGTAACCGGTCCTTAGGAGGAGCGCGTCACCCGGCCGAGGGGCGACTCCGGCTGCGGCGAGGATCGCCTCGACCTCGTCGCGGTGGACGATCTCGCCCCGCTCGAGGAGCGGCAGCCTGCGATGGCGGGGGACGTCGATGAGGAGGCCACGCGCAACGATCCCCTCACGGGCGACCGTGATCGAGCTCTTCGCGGCCCCGTGCTCGCTCGTGACGAGGTAGCCCGGCCGGTCGTTGTACATCCGACCGTTGACCTGGAGGTGTGAATGGGCGTCGAGGTGGGTGACCCGGCGACCGTGGAAGATGTAGCCGATCCACTCCTGGAGCGACACCTGGCGCTCGGGCTCGTCGCCCTCCAGCAGACCCTGGCCGGCCCGGACCATGAAGCGCTGCGGCGGGATCTTCACGTCCGGTCCATAGGGCAGGGGATCGATGTTCCAGCCGAGCGAGATCGATCGGCCGCGGGTCGCCAGGCCGAGCGCCGCCCGGCGGGTGTCGTCGGTGATGAAGTTCAGCGTGCCGAGCTCGTCGTCGGGGCCCCAGCGCCCCCAGTTGGAGAGGGTCTCGGCGAAGGCCAGGACTTCGGCTTCACTCGGCACGTCGGACATCGGGCAGTCCCTCCGATCGATAAAGGCGGCGGCTCAGGCCCGACCCATGATCCGAAGCGCCGCCGCGACGATGTCGTCCTCGTTCATGAGGATCTCGCGCGCGAGGCCCCGGTTCTGGGGGATCGGGGCGTCCTTGGACGCCACGCGCATGATCGGCGCCTTCAGGTCGGAGAAGCCCTTTTCGGCGACCATCGCCGCGACCTCGCCGCCGAAGCCTCCGGTCCGGCAGGCCTCGTGGGCGACGATGAGGCGCCCGGTCCTGCGAACGGACTCGAGGATGGTCGCTTCGTCGAGGGGCGTGAGTGTTCTGAGGTCGATGACCTCGGCGCTGACCCCGTCGCGCTCGAGGGTGGTGGCCGCCCGGAGGGTGAGAAGGACGTCGCGTGACCAGGCCACGATGGTGACGTCGGTCCCGGCCCGGGCGATCTTCGCAACCCCGATCGGCACGACGTAATCGTCCTCGGGGACCTGGGCCGTCTCCCAGGCGAGGAGCCGGTGCTCGATGAAGAAGACGGGGTCGTCCCCCCGGATCGCGGCCTTCAGGAGGCCCTTGGCGTCGTACGCGTTGGAGGGCATCACGACCTTGAGCCCGGGGACGTGGGTGAACCAGGCCTCGTACGACGACTCGTGGTGAGGGCCCTGGGCGAGGGGACCGGCGTTGCCGGTCTGGGTCCGGATCACGATGGGCAGGCTGATGTCACCGCGACCGGTCGCATAGCGGTACTTGGCGATGTGGTTGACGATCGGATCCATGCATACGGTGATGAAGTTGATGCTGGCGATCTCGGCGACCGGCCGGAGCCCGGTGATCGCAGAGCCGAACGCTGTTCCCAGGATGCCCGTCTCGGCGATCGGGCCGTTGATGACGCGGGCCTCGCCGAACTCGTCGGAGAGTCCCAGCCGGGCCCGCTCGAGCTGCTTGACGGTGACGTCCTCGGCGATGAGGTAGACCCGCTCGTCACGGCGCATCTCTTCCTGGAGGGCCTCATGAACCGCGTCGACGAACGACAGGTCACGCATGGGACGCCGCCGCGTGACCTGGGCCGTCGTAGTAGATGTCGGTCATCGCCCAGGAGAGGTCTGGTTCGGGGCTCTCGGCGGCGAAGGTGGTGGCTGCCGCGGCCTCGTTGCGCGCGGCCTCGTCCAGCCCGGCGAGGTCCGCCTCGCTGGCGTGGCCCTCGTCGAGCAATCGACGACGAAGCTGGGCGATCGGGTCGCGGGCCATCCACTCGGCCATCTCGGCATCGGTCCGCCACTGGCGCCCTTCGTTCGTGATGGTCCCGCCGCCCATGATGAGCGTGATGCCCTCGATGAGCGTGGGGCCGCCCCCGGAGCGGGCCCGATCGAGCGCCGTTCGCGTCGCCTCCGCAACGGCGATGACATCGGTGCCGTCGACGGTCACGCCGGGGATGCCGTAGCCGCGGGCCCGGTCGGAGAGCTGCTCGAGCTTCGACTGACCGGCGACCGGGATGTAGCCGGCGTACTGGTTGTTCTCGATGACGTAGACGATCGGGAGGTCCCAGATCGCGGCCAGCCCGAGGCCTTCGTGGAAGGCGCCCGTCGTGCTCGCGCCGTCGCCGAGGATGCAGACCGCCACGCGATCCGGGTGGGCCATCTTGCAGGTCATCCCCACGCCACAGGCGATCGCGACGTTGGCGCCCACGATGCCCGTTCCGCCGACGATCCCGTGCTCCAGGTCCGCCATGTGCTGGCGGCCGCCATGACCCTTGCAGTAACCGGTCCCCTTGTACAGGATCTCGGCCAGCATCCGGTCCAGCCGGATGCCCCGGGCGATGAGGTGCGCCTGCGTCCGATGGGTGCTCAGGAGGTAGTCGTCGGGAGCCATCATCGAGCACACGCCGGTGGCGATCGCCTCCATGCCGCTTGTCATGACGAAGACCTGCTTGTAGCGATCGCCGTGGCCGCTCAGCTCGGCCTCGAACGCCCGGATCCGGACCATCGTGGCGTACATCGTGACGAGCTTCTCGGGCGCGAATGGCATCGGGGCCTCCAAGGGTGGCGACATGCCGGCCTACCAGAGCAGGCCGGTTGGCGCGCGCTTCTTGTTCGCCAGCGGGACGTAGAGGGACAGGCGCGGTTGCTCCAACTCGTGGACGCGATGGCCGGCCCCCATGGTGTCCTCGGCAAGAAGGATCGCGCCGACCTTCAGGACCCGCCTCGTCCCGTCGCTCGCCTCGATCTCGGAGCGACCGGCGAGCGGGATGACAAGCCGTCGAATCGGGCTGGTCCCGAAGTCCGGCTGTTCCGTGCCGCCGTCATAGACGCGAACGCCGAGCTGGTCTGCGGCGACGTTCTCGGCGATGAGCCCGTGGCGGGTGGTCGCCATGCTGTAGCCGACGTCCTCGAGGTGCGTGGTCCCGTCATCGTCGGCGTACAGTCGGAAGAGGACGAGGCCGGTCTTCGTGATCAGCATCAGCTCTCCGTCTCAAGGAACGCGACCGAGCGCTGGATGCGGGTCTCGCGCTCAGTTGTGGAATGACCGTTCCACGCTCTGAATATATCATCCGGGGCACGGGGCGGGACTCGGGTGGCGCGAACAGGATGGAGGAGCCGATGCACGCCGGGCCACCTGGGCAGGCGGAGTTTTGGAACATGAGGCTGGTCGGTGCCCACGACCTCCAGGGCCGCGAGTCGCTCCAGGTCACGCTCAAGGGCGACTGGTGCTACATCGGCCACCTCCCGGGTCACGCCCGCAACGACCTCGCCGGACGGGACGAGGCCAACGGGACCTCGATCCTCAACGTGGCCGACCCGGCCCGACCCGAGATCGTGGCCCACATTCCCGGGCAGCCGGGGGGCAACTGCCGAGCCGTCCAGGTCATCCACAGCCCTCGCGATGGTCGCGACTACCTGATCCGAAATCACGAGGCGGCGACGTTCTCCGGCTTCGACGTCTTCGACGTCACCGACCGGGCGAACCCGATCGCTGCGGCGATCATCCGGGAGACGCCGGCGGGGGCCATCTCTCACGCCCACAAGGGCTGGTGGGACGAGGCGACAGGCCTCTACTTCGCCTCGGCCGGCGAGCCTGGCTTCCGACCGGGCGGGCACCTCGTCATCTGGGACCTGGCCGACCCCCGGCGGCCCGAGTTCGTCGCCCGTCACTGGATCCGGGGCCAGCATGAATCCGAGCCCGATCCTGGCGGCCGGGGCCTGACGATGCACCATCCGATCGTTGACATGGCGAAGCGGCGGGCGTACATCGGCTACCCCTGGGGCGGCCAGCTCCAGGCCATCGACCTGTCGAACGTCCGCGACCCACGGACCGTCCTCGACTACTCGATCGAGCCGACCTTCAACAAGGGCCCCCACACGATCCTGCCGTTCTTCGGGGTCCGCTGCCCGAACTTCTCGCCCGGCATCGGGGACGTCCGCGACTTCCTCCTCTTCGTGAACGAGGCCAATAACTGGCGGCCGAACAAGAAGGAGACGCGGACGATGCTCTTCGTCCTCGACGTGACCGCCTGGGAGCACCCCATGACGGTCGGCACCTTCCGGGTCCCCGACGCGGGGTACATCGATCGCGGCGGGCGGTTCGGACCTCATCAGTTTGCCGAGACCCGTGACGGGCAGCTGTACGACCCGGCGGCCAACGACAACCTGCTGTATTTGGCCTACTTCAGCGGTGGCCTCCGGGTCGTCGACGTCTCCGATCCGTTCACGATTCGTGAGGTCGGCCACTACGTCCCCGCGATCACCGAGCGGACGTTGGCCCGGCCGTCCCGTTTCGACGATGCACCGGAGCTCCAGGGCCTGACCAAGCGGGTCATCCAGTCCAACGACGTCGACCTCGACCACCGTGGCCTGGCCTACCTGACAGATCGGGCCGGGACCGGCCTCCACGTCATTGAGTTCACGGGCCGGGCCGGGTAGCCGAGAGCTCGCCGGAGACGTCCTCCTCGGCACCGATGACGTCCGGCTCGGCCGCGGCCTCGGCGCTCGTGAACCGCCACAGGGCCTGGTTGGTCCGGACGGTTGTGGCCGCAGACGTCGCGAGGGCGGCGGCGGCCAGGAGGAGGGCCCCCGGACCACCCAGGAAGCCGGCCACGAAGCCACTCTGCGTCTGGGACATCGGCCCGATCCCACCCGTGACCGTGCGCATGTTGGACATCACCCGACCGCGCATCTGGGGCGGGGCAGCCAGCTGGCTGATGCTGAGGCGCGTGACAGTCTCGAGGATGTCGAAGACCCCGGTCGTCGCCAGGAGGAGGAGGGAGATCACGTAGGACCCGGAGAGGGCGAAGAGGACCATCGCCCCGGCGTAGATGAGCTGGCAGTACACGATGAAGCGACCAGGCCGCCTCGTATGCCCGAAGACGAGGAGGAAGCCGAGCCCGGCGACGGCACCGACGGCCGGGGCCGAAAGCAGCCCACCGAGGCCCTCGGGTCCGACGTGCAGCACCTCCCGGGCGATGATCGCGGTGATCACCGGGTTCACCTGGAAGCCGCCGAACACGATCTCGAGACGGAGGAGGCCCGACAGGACGCTCGAGGTCCGGATGTAGCGGAGCCCGTCGCGGAGCTCGCCCACGAAGGAGGTCCTGAGTCCGGGTGCCAGGTGGGGCACGTTCCGCATCGCTACCAGGGCGCCCATCAGCACCAGGAAGGTCGCGGCGTTGATGAGATAGGGCGCTCCGACGCCGAGCGACGCGATGGCCAGGCCGCCCACGGCCGGACCGACGACGGCCGACGAGCGACCGGCCAGCGCCGAGAGGGTCACAGCGGCAGGCAGCTGGGCCCGTGGGACGAGCCTCGGGAAGAGCGCCTGTCGAGCGGAGATGTCGAAGGCCGAGATCACCGAGGTCAGGAGGATCTCGAGATAGATGTGCCACAGCTGGACGGTGCCGGTCACGACGAGGACGCCGAGGGACAGCGACGCGAGAAGGGCCAGGCCCTGTGTCGCGAACAGCAGGCGACGCTGGTCGAGACGGTCGGCCACGACGCCGGCGAGCGGTCCGATGAAGATGGTGGGCAGGGCCTTGGCGACGCCGAGCAGACCGAGAAGGATCGGCGAATCGGTCAACAGGTAGATGAGCCAGACCGAACCCGTCTGCTCGGCCCAGCGGCCCGCGTTCGACGACCACAGGCCAAGCCAGTAGAGGGTGTAGTTCCGATGACGGAAGGGCGCGAGATTGTCGCGGAGGGTGACCGAGCGTCGTCCCTCTCCGGAGCCGGCCACGGTCAGGCGCCGTCGTCGAGCCAGGCGATGGTCTCGCCCACCGCCACCTCTGAGCCGGCACCCGCCACGATCTCGACGAGCGTTCCGGCGGCCATCGCCTCCAGCTCGACCGTGACCTTCTCGGTCTCGATCTCGGCGACGGCATCGCCCCGCTCGACCCGGTCGCCGACGAGCTTCATCCAGCCGGCGATCCGGCCCATCGGCTGGTCGTAGCCGAGGACGGGCATCGACACGGCGACTCGGCTCACGGCCCGGTGACCCCGATCGCGAGGGTTCGCAGCTCGGCGATGATCCGATCGACGCTGGGTACGAACTGGGCCTCGAGCTCCGGCCCAGCCGGCGGTGGCGTGAACGGCGCGCCGATGCGCAGGACCGGGGCGTCGAGGGCGTCGAACGCGGCCGAGGTGAGGGCCGCGGCGACCTCCGCACCGAGCCCGCCCGTCACGACGCTCTCGGCGACGACCGCGGCGCGACGGGTTCGTCGGACGGACGCCGCCATCGGCTCGAGGTCCAGCGGCGAGAGGGCGCGGGCGTCGATCACCTCGACCTCTACCCCGTCCACGGCGAGGGCCGTCGCGGCCGCCAGCACGGTGTGGACCATCCGGCTCCACGAGATGACGGTGAGGTCACGCCCGGGCCGGACGACCCGGGCGGTCCACGGGCTCCCATTTCCGTCTGCCGGGCCGCGGTGCCAGTAGAGCGACCGGTGCTCCAGGTAGACGACCGGGTCGTTCGAACGAATCGAGGCTCGGAGAGCGGCGTACGCATCGCCCGGCGTCGAGGGGGCGATGACCCGGAGCCCTGGCACGTGGGCAAACCAGGCCTCGAGGCTCTGGCTGTGGTGGGCGCCGAACCCGCCCGAGGCGCCGAATTGGGCGCGGACCGTCAGGGGTACCGACAGGCGGCCGCCGCTCATGAAGCGGAGCTTCGCCGCGTGGTTCACGAGCTGGTCCATCGCCAGCGTCAGGAAGTCGATGAACATGACCTCGACGACGGGGCGCAGGCCGGACAGGGCCGCACCGATCGCAACGCCCATCACGGTTGCCTCACTGATCGGCGTATTCCGGATCCTCCACGGCCCGTAGCGGTCGACGAGGTCACGGGTGGCCCCGAACGGACCACCGACCGTGATGTCCTCGCCGAGCAGGGTGACGGTGGGGTCGGCTGCCAGCTCGTCGTCGAGCGCCTGCCTGATGGCGTCGATGAAGCGGATCTCAGCCATCGGCGAGCCGACCCTCGAGGACGTCGGCGCGAAGATCGTCAGGCCCGGGCGGCGGGGCGGCGAGCGCGACCGCGGTCGCAGCGTCGACGGCGGATCGCGCCTCCGCCTCGAGGCCGGTCACGGCCGGGCCCTCCGCGTCGAGCGTGCCGTCCCGTTCGAGCCGAGCCCGGAGTACCGCCAGCGGATCCTTCGCCCGCCAGTTGGCGAGCTCGGCGAGCTCCCGGTACTTCGCCGGGTCGCCCTCGTAATGGCCCCGGAGCCGGTACGTGAGCGCTTCGATGAACCGCGGCCCTTCGCCCGCCCGTACCCGGGCCGCAGCGTCCGTGACCGCCGCGTGGACCTCGATGATGTCGTTGCCGTCGACCGTGGCGGCCGGGATGCCGTAGGTGGCCGCATGGACGGCCAGGCGCTCGATGGGCGTGTGGGCCGAGAGCGGCGTGAACTCGGCGTAGCCGTTGTTCTCGCAGAAGAAGATGACCGGCAGCTGCCAGAGGGCCGCGAGGTTCAACGACTCGTGGAACGAGCCGGTCTGGCCGGCCCCGTCCCCGAAGAAGGCGACGGCGATCGAGTCGCGTCCGAGGACCCGCGAGGCGAAGGCCGCGCCGAGGGCCAGCGGAATGCCCCCGCCCACGACGCCGGTCGCCGTCACGAACCCGATTTCCGGGATCGCCAGGTGCATCGAGCCGCCCTTCCCGCCGGCGTAGCCCGTAGACCGCCCCGCGAGCTCGGCCATGAGCCGCATCGGGTCCGCACCCATGGCCAGCGCGTGGGCGTGCGTTCGGTGGGTTCCGAAGACGACGTCGCCTGGGCTCAGCGACGTGGCCGCCCCCACGGCGATCGCCTCCTGCCCGATCCCGAGGTGGAGGAGGCCCTTGATCCGGCCAGCGGCGTAGAGCTCAGAAACCTTCTCCTCGAAGGCGCGGATGCGCCACATCCGGCGGAGGAGATCGATAGGGTCCGGCGCCATCCTCGACATGATGGCTCGGCCGGAGGTCATTCGGGCTGCGTTGATCCCGTCGGCGCATCCGCGGAGCGCAGGGGCAGGAAGCCGTCCACGTACGGGATGAGCAGCTGCAGCCGGGGTTGCTCCAGCTCGTTGCTGATGTGGCCCATGCCGGGGGCGGTGTTCTCCGAGACCATGATCTCGCCCGGCCGGAGGATGCGCTTCGAGCCGTCGCTGCACTCGACCTCGACGCTCCCGGCGAGGTGGATCACGAGCTGCGGCCGCGACGTATTGTGGAAATCATGCTTCGGCGGCGCGCCGTCCCACAGCCGGAACGTGAGGCCGGTGATCGCGATCCCATCGGCGCCCGCGCCGCCATCGAACGGCTCGAGGGCATACTCCACGTCCTCGACGTGCGATTCGCCGTCCGTCCCCGTGAAGAGGTGGCTGAGCCGGAGACCGTCCCTGCGGATGATCACGGTCGCTGCCTCCTCTGCTCCGGTGCGAGTCGACCGGCCGACGCTGGGGGTTCGCCCAGCGTGCGCAAGGTCCGGAAAGTGGACCGATCATATCACCAGTCGAAATGCCGACCGTGCGTTCGCTCGGGGCGCGCCGGCATCTTGACGCGACTGGCCGTATCATCGACCCTAGATTCGGAACGAACGTTCCGCATCGGCGATGGCACCGGATCGGGCGGGAGGGTCGGGCGTTGACGGCAGGGCTGCGCTGGTCTGGGCGCTTCGTCGGCGCGTCTGCCCCGCGCACGCTCGGATGGTCGCGCCGCCGCCGTCCCGGGACCGGGATTGGCTGATGGACGATACGTCCGCCGCAATCGTCGGCTTCGTGGACGGGCTCACGGTCGACCGGATCACGGACCGGACGGCCCGGGCTACTGGTGCCAGGCTCGTCGACTCCCTTGGCTGCGCGATTGCGGCGATCGACAGCGAACCCGCGCGCATCGCCCGGCGGATGGCGGCAATGGCATCGGGGCCGCTCCCGGCGACCGCGATCGGGATGTCCGAGCCGACCACCCCCGAGCTCGCCGCGTTCGCCAACACCGTCATGGTCCGCTACCTGGACTGCAACGACATGTACTTCACCGCTCGAGGCGGTGGCGGCCACCCGAGCGACCTCATCCCGACCGCGCTTGCTGTCGGCCAGGCCACCGGGGCGAGCGGCGCAGAGGTCGTCCGGTCAATCGTCCTCGGGTACGAGGTGAACGGTGCCCTCGCCTCGACGGTCTGGCTGCGCGAGCGCGGCTGGGACCAGGGGCTGAACGTGGTCGCGGCGGCGTCGATGATGGCTGGCTCGCTGCTCGGCCTCTCGCGCGACGAGCTCGGGCACGCCCTGTCGCTGGCGGTGACCGCGAACGTGCCGGTTCGGCAGACGCGGGTCGGTCACCTCTCGATGTGGAAGGGCTGCGCGACGGCGGGCGCCGTCCGTAACGGGATCTTCGCTGCGCTCCTCGCCCGGGAGGGCATGACCGGCCCGCCGAGCCCCTACGAGGGCAGCTCGGGCATCTGGGAGCAGGTGACCGGCCCGTTCGAGATCCACCTGCCCGTCGACGGCGATTCCTTCGTCATCGAGGACATCCACACGAAGACGCGGCCCGCCGAGTACAACGCCCAGGGTCCGATCGACCTCATCGAGGACCTCCGTGGACGGGTGCGCCTCGAGGACGTCGAGGCGATCGAGGTCGACACGTACCGGCTGACCTTCCACGAGATCGGGAGCGGCGAGGCGAAGTGGGCCCCGACGACCCGCGAGACGGCCGACCACAGCCTGCCCTATCTGGTCGCGGTCGCCCTCATCGACGGCTACGTCGACGAGCGGTCATGCTCGCCCGAGCGAGTCGGCGACCCGGCGGTCCTGAGGGTCATGCAGAAGATCAGCATCCGCGAACGGCCCGAATTCACGGCCCGCTTCCCTGCCGAGCTCCCGAACGAGATCCGGATCCGGGTGACAGGCGGTGAGGTGGTTGCCGCTGCAGGGTCATTCCCGCGCGGCCACCGTCGCAACCCGATCTCGGACGCAGAGCTGGACGCGAAGTTCGACCGGATGATCGCCGGGCGAAGCGCCCGCGACCGGGATACGTGCGAGACGGTCCGAGCACGGGCGTGGTCCGCCTGGGAGCTGCCCGCAATCGATGAGCTCGTCCTGCCGCTAGGCTCGCTCGAGGTCCATGACGAGAGCTCGACGGCAGCACCGGGCAGCCCGGGTCAGGTCCCGAGCCATGTGGGCTGATCTGGTCCCGGCGGTCGCCGCCATCCCCGCGCCCGGGTCCCGGGCGCTCCACGTGATCGTGCGCCCGAGCTCTTCGGCCGGCACGGCCTGACCGAGGAGGGAGCGCGATGCACGTTGGAGAGCAGCTCGTCGACCGCCTGATCGGCTACGGGGTCCGGCACATCTTCGGCAGCCCGGGCGGTCAGACGCTGCCGCTCTACCACGGGATCGCCGGGCGCCCCGGCGAGATCGACCATGTCCTTGTTCGCGACGAGCGGAGCGGCGCCTTCGCGGCCGATGCCTACGCCAGGGCGACGGGTCGCATCGGCGTCTGCGATGCGACGGTGGGGCCGGGGGCGAGCAACCTCGTCTCGGGCCTCGTCGAGGCCTACTCGTCGTCCGTCCCGCTCCTCGCGATCGTGTCCGACATCCCTCGCGAATGGGAGCACCGGCGGTCGTTCGGGTCTGCCTCCCAGGCATTCGAGCAGCGCCGCTTCCTCGAGGGCTGTGTCAAATGGTATGGCCGGGTCGAGACGCCGGCGAGCCTGCCCGAAATCCTCCACGCGTGCATTCGGATCGCGACCTCGGGACGGCCCGGACCCGTGGTCATCGAGATCCCGGATGATGTCTTCGCCGCCGAGGCGACGGGCGACGTCTTCCCGATCGTGCCCGGCTTCGCCGAGTATCCGCGCGTCAGGACCGCACCCGATCCGAGTGCGGTCGACCTGGCCGTGGAGCGGCTCCTCGCCAGCACCCGGCCGATGGTCATCGTCGGCGGCGGGGCGCTCCACGCGGGGGCGGAGATCGAGGTCCGCGAGCTCGTCGAGCTTCTCGGCTGCCCGGTCGCCACGACCCTGACCGGCAAGGGGATCATCCCCGAGACGCACCCCCTGTGCGTCGGCGTCGTCGGTCGCTTCGGGGTGCCGATGGCCAACGAGATCCTCGAGGAGGCCGACTGCGTCGTCTTCATCGGGTCGAAGACGGGCCAGACGAGCACCCTCGGTTGGACGCTCCCGTACCTTGACACGCCGATCATCCACATCGATGCCGACCCCCAGGAGCTCGGGCGGAACTACCACGACTCGGTCGAGCTGGCCGCGGATGCGCGCCTCGGGACGCGAGCCGTCGTCGAGGCCCTTCGCGACAGCCCGCCGACGTCGGGCTGGGACGAGGCCCGGATCGCCGCGCTCCACCGGGCATGGTGGGACGGGCCGATCACCTACAAGGCCGAGCCGGAGCCGGGCATCCTCAAGCCCCAGGACATGATCCGGGTCATGCGTTCCGTCATGACCGACGACGACGTCTTCGTCTCCGACGCCAGCCTCGCCTCGGGATGGATCGGGAGCCGCTGGCAGGTCCGCACGTCCGGCCGTCACTTCTACGCGCCGCGCGGACTCGCCGGCCTCGGCTGGGGCCTGCCGGCCGCAATCGGCGTCTCCGAGGCCCTCCGGACGGCCGACGAGCGGGGCGAGACGGCGGCCCGGCGTGTCTACTGCCTTGCCGGCGACGGCGGCTGGGGATA
>Ga0326597_10006788_pt1 | contig 15620 bp, 11 predicted proteins | sample RVTome_12_FD_203789 | JGI IMG/M metagenome (GOLD analysis project Ga0326597, IMG submission 203789) | Soil microbial communities from uranium-contaminated site in the Upper Colorado River Basin, Wyoming, United States - RVT100D185 | ecosystem: Environmental > Terrestrial > Soil > Contaminated >...
GATCTCGGGGTGGCGATGCCGCCCGATGTCGAACTCATCCTGGACGATCGCATCGGAATCCTCTGCCCTCTCACCGGCGAGAACGCCTCGCTGGGCCAGGCCATGTTCGATGGCGCGCTCTTGGCTCTCGAGGAGCACAACCGATCGACGGGATCCGAGTTGCATCTCGTCTCCATCGATACCCGAGGCGACGGCGTCCGCGCGGTGCAGGCCGCGCGCAAGCTGATCGAGGAGGATGGCGTCCTCGCCATCGTCGGCGCGCTGTTGTCGAGTACGACGATTCCAGTGGCGACGCTCTGTCAGGAGCGGGGCGTCCCTCTGATCTCGCCGACGGCCACGCAAGAGACCATCGTCGAATTGGGCAACTATATCTTCCAGACGAATCTCACTCGAAATGTCGAGACACGATTGGTCGCAGAGGCCGCCGTCGAGAAGTTGCATCGCCGGCGCTTCGCAATCCTCTATCCGCAGACCGAGGAGGGGAAGAACGCCGCGGAGTTCTTTCAGGTCGAAGTCGAACGGCGCGGTGCGCGCGTCGTCGCCGCTCTGCCGCTCGAGCGCGGTGTCACCGACTACGCGGTGGTCTTGAAGGGCCTACGCGAGCTGCGGCCGGAGGCGATCTTCGCACCGGTGAGCCCGAGCGAGATGCGTCTCATCGCGCCGCAGCTGACGTTCAACGGGATCGAAACCCAGCTGCTGGGCCCCAGCAGTTGGAACAACAGTCTGCTCGGGCGCGAGGTCGGCGAGTTTCTCGATCGCGCGCTCTTTCCCAGCGACATCGCGCTGATTCCCGAAGCCGAGCGCGAGCGCTTCCATGAACTCTGGGATCGCCGCTACCGCGGTCAGCCGAGCAATCCCTTTGCGCTCAAGAGCTACTTTGCCGTGCGGCGCGTGCTCGAAGCCATGGCCGACGGAGCTGATTCGCGCGAGAGTCTTCAACAGTATTTTGAGGAGCACTTCTCCATCGGCGGCGCCGATCGCCGGCTCGGCCTCGAGAAACTGCGCATGTTGGTGGACGGGAAGTTCGAGCCGTTCCCCGTGGAGATCTTCCCCGTCGTCGCCACCGTCCCCGAGGACGACAGGTTGGAGATCGACCCCGACTAGTTGCCCGGCTGCAGTTCGACGCGAGGAGTGAGTGCCTCGACTCCGAAGCGATACGCGATCTCGCTCCAGAATCCCTGGGGATGCGCCACGATCGGCCGGTACCTCCACAGCTGCACCGCCTGGAGCACCTCGTCGTCGAAGGCTCGTCCGCCGTCGCTCGAAACGATGTAGCTCTCGATGACGGTCCCCGTGGAGTCGACGAAGATTCCAGCGCGAACCTGAACGGTCCGGGCGCGGGCACTCGCACTGGCGCTCTGCGGATAGCGTGGCTCGACGTAGCGTTCGAGGACGAAGTCCTCGCTCGTCTGGGACGGAGCGTGCAATTCGGGGCGCTGTTCGTCGGTCTCCGACGGCGAAAAGACCTTGCTCTGGAGAAGCCGCAGAGGGGCGTAGCCGTCGCGCCCGATCTCTTCCGCGGTCTTCGGGACTTTCTTCTCTGCGTCGGAAATTGGCTTCGTCAGCTCCTCTTCGACCTGCAGGCCCCGCGTGGCGCTGCTCATGTGTTCCATGAGCTTCTGCGTCACCGGCATCTCGTCGGGGACGATATCCAGATTCGGGAGGATCTGCATCGGGCCCTCGATACCGATGTGCCGATCGAGGATCCAGCGTTCGACGGTCTCAGGCGACGGCCCGAGGAGGCTGCCGACCAGCAGCACGACCGCGGCGACCCCGGCGGCGATGCCGAGGCGCTTCAGATAGGGATCGCCCTTCGAGTAGGATGGGGGGGGCATGAGGAACCCTCGGCGGAGGGGGACACCCACAAGCTAGGCGGCGCGCGGGAGAATGGTCAACCGCACCGCAAATTCGAGGCCGCCACCGCTTTGACCGTCCCGGAGCCGTGTGATAGTTTGCGGCCAGTTTTCGACCTTGGTCGCCCTCTCACATGTAGATCCGTCATGTCGCATCCCGCCAGGATCCTGCCACCGCTGAATGAACTGCTCGACCGCAGGAAACTGCGCGGGCTCACGAAGAGGCTCCGCCGGGACATCGTCGTGACCCTCTGCCGCGAGTTGCTGCAGGAAGAGAGGGACGCGCTCGCCGCGCGTTCTGCCAGGGCGCGCTCTGGGGCTGCCGAGACCCGTCCGGCCCTGTATCAGCGGCTCGAGGCGGAGGTCCTCGCCCGCGCCGAGGCCCTGCTGCGGCCGCGGCTGCGGTCAGTCCTCAATGCGAGCGGCGTCCTGCTTCATACGAATCTCGGGCGCGCGCGCCTCTGCGACGCCGCGGCCCTCGAGCTGGCGCGCGTGGCCCGTGAGACCGTCGCGCTGGAGATCGATCTCGAAAGCGGTCAGCGGCACAAGCGCCACGCGAGAATCGAACGCTGGCTGCAGCTGCTCACCGGCGCCGAAGCCGGCCTGGTCGTGAACAACGGCGCGGCGGCGCTGTGGCTCTGCGTGGAGGCCCTGGCCCGGCGGCGCCGAGCCATCATCAGCCGGGGCGAACTCGTGGCGATCGGCGGCAGCTTTCGCATGCCCGAACTCCTCAGGAGCACGGGGGCCAAGATCGTCGAGGTGGGAACCACCAATCGCACCAACCTGAAGGACTACGCGCGCGAACTCCGCGAGGGTGACCTCATCCTGAAGGTCCATCCGAGCAACTATCGGGTCGAGGGGTTCACGGAAGCCGCGGATCTGCCCGAATTGGCGCAGCTTTGCGCCGCGCGGCGGGCTTCATTGATCTTTGACGCGGGGAGCGGATCGCTCTATAACTTCGGGAAATTCAAGCTGTCGGGAGAAGCGCCGGTCCGGGAGAGCCTGCGGCAGGGCGCGCACCTCGTCAGCTTCAGCGGGGACAAGCTGCTGGGTGGACCGCAAGCCGGTCTGATCGTCGGGCGGACGGCTCTGGTCGACAAACTGGCGCGGCATCCCCTGCAGCGGGCGCTCCGCTGCGACAAGCTCAATCTGGCTGCCCTGGAGGCGACGCTGTTGGCCTATGCCACCGCGGAGGGCCGGCCGGATCTGCCCCTCATGAACAGCTTGGCCACGACCGTGGCCCAGCTCCGGCGGCGAGCCGCACAGCTGAAGGACCGGCTGCTGCAGGTGATCCCCGAGAGCTGGGAGATGGAGGTCCGGCGGAGCAGCGCCGCGATCGGCGGGGGGAGTTTCGCCGGGGAGACCGTCCCGAGCGTCGCGCTCGTGTTGCGTGGGCGAGATGGTCGCGACGCCGAGTGGCTCGCTCGCAGCCTCCGGCGGGGTGTACCAGCCGTGCTGGCACGCATCGCAGACGAGTCGGTGCATCTCGACCTGCGGTCACTGGCCGAGTCGGAGCTCATGGCCGTAGGCGATGCGATTCGTCGAGCATTCGACGAGAGGGGGTGAGGATGTCCGGAATCGATGAAGTTGCCTGGCTGCGCGCCGCGCTCGGTGATGAGGCCCAGCATCCCCTTCTCTTCAGCTCGGCCGGATTCGGCAGCTGCCAGGAGCCGGGATTCTGGCGCCTCTCGCCCGAAATCGAGGATTTTCGGCCGATCGCCGAGATGCTGCTGCCGCGCCAAGGCGCCGCGGTGATGGTCACCGATTCGCTCGGCGAAGGCGATCGGCGCCATTTCGTGGGACTCCAGATCGCGGCCCTGCTCGCCGAGCGCGGGCGGCGCGTCGTGCTGGTCGATGCGGAGCTCGAGCAGGCAGGATTCAGCCGTAGCCTGCCGGATTCCGAGCGGGAGGGTTGGGCCGATCTCGTCCTCTACGGCGCCTCGCCGGCGGCCACCGTGGGCGCGGCACCGCTGGTCGGCCTGCGGATGCTGAGCGCTGGCTCGGTGCGTCCCGCGCCCGGAGAACGCCTGGATGCGGAAGGCATCCGCCGGGGCCTCTCCCAGCTGAAGCACGAATTCGACTGCGTCTTGATCCTGCGCGCCGCCCAGACGGCACGGCACGAGTGGAGCGAGCTCTTTTTCCACTGCGATGGAGCGCTGCTGGTGACGGGAAATGAGGAGCCGCGCGCCGCGGAGCTCGTCGGTTGGCTGCGTGAGCATGGGATCAAGCTCTGGGGTGCCGCAGTCTTCGGGAAGCAGGCTCTGGACGTCGCACTGGCGGTCGAGGGGACTCTCAGCGAGGACTTCGAAGCGACCGACGCGCCCGCCGCGGTGCCTCCCAGGCCGAACCGTGCGTCCGCGCGCGACGGCGCAGCAGACGGGCACGCCTCCAGTCCCGCGTTCCGATACGCGACGATCGCCCTCCTCGCGGCGCTGCTGGGCTTCGTGGGTTGGTGGGCGTGGAGTCAGCGCGCCCCGGACGCGAGGTTGCCGCCGCGCGAGAGGCTCTCGCCGCAGAGGACGGCTTTGCTCGAGCAGCCGGAGGCCGAGCCGGCCGACGATGCCGCGCAGCCGCCTGAAGCGACCGAGGAGTCGACGGCGGAGCCGGCCCTCGAGATCGAGGACGACCTGCCTGCGCCGGACGACGATGTCGCCGCGTACGAACCCCCGGCCCGCGCGGCGAGTGCGGTGACCATCGTCGACGCCTCGACTGAGATCCTGGCAGAGACCACGCCTGCCGAGCCGGATCGAACTCCGCCGCCGCCCACCCAGACGCCGCGCCAAGAGCCGGCCGGCGATGCCGCCGCCGAGACGGACGCGGCAGAGGGGCAGGTAGAAGCAGAGCCTGCGGTCCCCGCGGCGCAGATTCAGGAGTCCGGCAGCGACCCGCTGCTGTTGCCGGTGGGCCCCGGATGGGCCCTGCATCCGTGGAGTTTTCCCGACTCCAACGAGGCGCTGAGCGCCCTCGGGCCGCTCCTGCGCCGCGGAATGAAGCCCGCGGTGCGCGGATTCGTGTTAGAAGAACGGGGACGCTGGTATCGCGTTCTCGTCGGAAGATTCGCCACGCGCGCGCAGGCCATGGACGCCCGCGAACGTCTGACAGATGTCCGCGGCATCGACTGGGTCGGTGTCGTGCAGATTCCCTGATCGCTCAGGGGAAAGGAACTCCGTGCGCCTCAAACGAGTCGAGCTGATCGGTTTCAAATCATTTATGGACCGCACGGTCCTGGACTTTCGCGACGGCATCACGACCATTCTCGGTCCCAATGGCTGTGGGAAGAGCAACGTCGTCGATGCAGTGCGATGGGTCCTCGGCGAGCAACGTGCGAAGCAGCTGCGCGGCGAGAGGATGGAGGACGTCATCTTCAAGGGCAGCGCCAAGCGCAAGCCGCTGAGCGTCGCCGAAGTCAGCCTCGTGTTCGACAACAGCGACGGAACGCTGCCCATGGAGTTCGACGAAGTCGCCATCTCGCGGCGTGTCGACCGCTCCGGTCAGAGCGACTACTTCCTCAACAAGACTCCCTGCCGCCTGAAGGACATCAAGGACCTCTTCTATGACACTGGCGTCGGCAACAACGCGTACTCGGTCATCGAACAGGAAGTCGTCGGCCAGGTGCTCGATCCAAACGAGAACAAGGTCCGTGCGATCCTCGAAGAGGGTTCGGGCATCGTTCGTTACAAGGTGAAGCGCAAGGAGGCACTCCGGAAGCTCGACCTGACCGAGCGGGATCTGTTGCGCGTCGAGGACATCATCGAGGAGATCGGCAAGCAGGTTCGATCTCTGGCGCGCCAAGTAGGGAAGGCGCGTCGCCACCAGAGATTGCACGGTGAGGTGAAGTCGCTCGAGGTCCTGAGGGCGAACAGCGATCTCAAGCACATCGAAACGCGGCTCGCTGAGCTGCGCGAACAGAGCCAAGCGTTGCGCAGCGAAGGCAGCGGCGAAGACGCGCAGATCGCGCGCCTGCGCGCCGATGTCGAGGGCATGAAGCTCGAAGTCGATGGACTCGAGGGGCAGCGCAAAGAGAGAGCGCACGAGCTGTCGAAGGTCGAGACCGAACTCGCACAGATCGAGGGCGAGCTACTCGTCCTGCGGGAAAAGATCGAAGCCGGGGGGCGCCGTCAGGCCGAGATCGCCGGCGAGTGTGAGCGTGCGGGCGCGCGCCGCGCAGAAGTACAGGCCGAAATCGAAGGCGCCGAGAGCGAACACGCTCAGCTCAGCGCAAAGCTCGGCGAGCGGCGCGTCGAGACCGCGCAACTCGACGTCGCGGCCAAGGAGGCCGCGACGAAGCATGACGACGCGCGCAAGCGGCTCGCCGAAGCGCAGCAAATGAGTCTCGGCTTCCTGAAGGAAGAAGCGGCGCAACAGAGCGACATCAAGGTGGCGGAATCGCGCTTCGCGAATTTGCAGGAGCGCGAGGAAACGCTGTGCAAGCAGCTCGCCGGGGCCGACGAAGGCCTGGCGCGTTCGCGCGAGGAATTGGTGGCGCTCGGTGAACACGCGGCTGCGGCGATCCGAGGCGTGAAAGACGAGCAGGGTGCGCTGAACGACGCGAAGGCGGAGGCCCAGCACGCCGAGGAACGCTGGAACCAGGAGCGCGAGCTCCGCGCGAAGACGGCCGATGAGCTCGCCCGCGCGGAGAGCCGCCACGAGATCGCCGATCGCCTGGCGCGGGAGTACGAAGGCTATCGCGAAGGGGCGGCCAGCCTCTTGAAGGACGAGAGCTTGCGCGGCCGGCTGGGCGGCGCGCTCGCCGAGCAGATTCGAATCGAGAACGGCTACGAGGGTGCGTTCGAACTCGTGTTCGGAGAGGACGCGGACGCGCTGCTCGTGAAGGACCTGAGCGACGCGCGTGGACTCACCGAGCGGCTGCAGAGCGAGGAGTTGGGCCGCGCGAGCTTCCTGGCGACAGGGCTGCGCGATCGCTCGCCGAAGCGCGACGACGCCGACATCCCGGGTCGTCCGGCCATGGAGTTGATCCGAGCCGAGGGCGAAGCGCGTGAACACATCACCCAGTGGTTGCGCCACATCCGCGTTCTGGAACGTGCGAGTGAGGCCGTCGACGCGGCCCTGGCCCATGCCGGCGCCGGTTACGACTTCCTCTCGCGCGACGGCCTTTTCATCCGCCATGACGGTCTGGTTCGGGGTGGCGCGGGCGAGCGCAAGGCGCTGAGCATGTTCGGGCGCCGCGATCAGGTCGAGAAACTGGGATCTGAATCCCTCCAGCTGGGGGCGCTCCTCGACGAGCGGAGCTCGGCCGTCGACGCAGCCATGGCGGAGCGCGAGGTCGCGCGCGAGGCCGTGGAGCGCGCGGAGGAACGCCTGGCGCGGGCGCGGGACGAGGCGCAGAACGCGGAGACGGGAGTTGCCGCGCACAGCTCGGTTCTCGAGCGCGACCTGAAGAGCCACGAGGTGCTGACGACGGAGCATGATGAAGCCAAGAACGCCCTGGCCTCTCTTCTCTCTGAAATCGAACGGCGTAAGCACCATCTCGGAATGCACGGCGAGGATCAGGCCAGTACCGAGGCGCGGGTCGAGCAGGTCGGAAGCGAGGTCGAGGCTCTCGAAGCGGAACGCGAGCGCAGCCAGGCCCTGCTTGCCGAGGCAAGGCTCGCGCTGACGCGCGACGAAGGGCACGATCGCGAACTCGAGAGCCGCCGGTCCCGTCTCAGCGCCATGCGGGACGATCTGTCGCAGCGCCTGGAGCATCTGGAGCGCGAGAGCGAGCGTCTCATCCGGGACATCGCCGACTGGAGTGAGCACAGTACCGCGCGGCAGGGACGACTGAAGGCGCTGTTCGATCAGCGCGAGACGCGACGCGAAGAGCTGCGCGGCGTTCAGGCAGACATCGACGGGAAGCGGCAGCAAATGGAGGCGCTGCAACAGACTGTGTCCGAACTTGGGCAGGTCCAGCGCAAGAAGCAGGAGGCTCTTCACGAGCTCGACACGGAGAGCACGAAGCTCACGCTCCGCTCGGAGAATCTCCGTGATCGACTCCGGGAGAAATTCCAGCTCCAAGTCGAGGAGGCGTACGCGGCTCTGAACATGAAGGCGTTGCCCCGAGAGCTCGTGCTCGATGAAGACGGCCGCTGCCAGCCCGAGCAGGTCAAGGAGATCCTGGCCGAACGGCAGGAGAGGCTCGACAAGCTGGGCCCAGTCAACTTCGTGGCCCTCGACGAGTACGACGCGAAGAGGGCGCGTCTCGAGTTTCTCGAGACGCAGCGCGACGACCTCCTGCAGTCGAAGGAAGATCTGCTCAAGGCGATCGAGCGCATCAATCGCACGGCGAGGCAACTCTTCCGCGACACCTTCGAGCAGGTGCGGAAGAACTTCCAGGAGATCTTCGCAACACTCTTCGAAGGTGGCGTCGCCGATCTCGTCTTGCACAAGACCGAAGATCCTCTCGAAAGCGACGTTCAGATCGTCGCACAGCCGAGCGGCAAGAGGGTGGACTCGGTCGCGCTTCTCTCCGGCGGCGAGCGAGCCCTGACGGCGATCTCGTTGCTGTTCTCGGTCTATCTGATCAAGCCGAGCCCGTTCTGTATTCTCGACGAGGTCGACGCGCCGCTCGACGACATCAACGTCGGGCGCTTCGTGCGGCTCCTGCAGGGATTCGCAGATCGGACGCAGTTCGTGGTCATCACCCACAACAAGCTCACGATGGAGGCGGCGGATCACCTCTACGGCGTGACGATGCAGGAAAGCGGCGTGAGCCGGCTTGTCTCCGTGAGCTTCGACGAGCTGGATGCCGAGCATCCGCTCATGGCCCTCGAGGAGGCGGCACATCGAGTCGAGAGCGAACGTCCGGCGGCGCGGCTCTCGCCTCTGAGGGAGTTGACGGAAATCGAGGAGATCGAAGCGTCCACGCCTGCAGGCTCCGGCCTCGAGGCGGAAGCCTAGGTGGTTCTGGGCGCGATTCGGAAACTCCGAAAGAGTCTCGGCCGCACGCGTGAGCAGGTACTCGGACGCATCGGCGCGGCGCTGCGGCGCGAAGTCTATCTGGACGATGATTTCATCGAGGAAGTCGAAGAGATCCTCATCGGCGCCGACGTCGGGGTCGAGGCCGCCGTGCAACTGAGCGAGGGCCTCGGCCGCCTGCTCCGGAAGGAAGGCGGCAAGGCCTCGCTCGAAGACGTCACCCGCGTTCTACGCGAGGAACTCGAGCAACTACTGCGAGCTGCGGAAGGCGTGGTCCCCGAGCTCGGCGGTCCTCCCCATGTCATCCTGATGGTGGGGGTGAATGGCGTGGGCAAGACGACCACCATCGCCAAGCTGGCGCGCATGCATCGGGATTTGGGTCGCCGTGTCCTCCTCGCGGCGGGCGACACCTTCCGCGCGGCCGCCGTGGAGCAGCTGACCCGCTGGGCCGAGCATCTGCAAGTCGAGCTCGTCACACAGAGCATGGGCGCGGATCCGGCGGCCGTGGCGTACGACGCCATGAGGCGCGCCATGTCTGAGGGTTATGACGTTCTGATCATCGATACCGCCGGCCGCCTGCAGAACAAAGATGCGTTGATGCAGGAGCTCGAGAAGATCGGGCGCGTCGTGGCCAAGCAGATGGAAGGGGCGCCTCACGAGACTCTTCTCTGCCTTGATGCCACCACGGGGCAGAATGGGATCGGCCAGGCCAGGGAATTCTCGTCGGTGGTGAAGCTGGACGCCATCTGTCTCAGTAAGTTGGATGGGAGTGCGAAGGGCGGTGTCGTCGTGGCCATCGCGCAGGGCCTTGGCTTGCCCGTACGCTACGTGGGAACGGGCGAAGGCGCCGAGGATCTCGAGCGCTTCGATGCTGCGGCCTTTGCCGAGGCGCTCTTCTCCGTACCGGATGCCGAACGGGACGCCGACGCCGCCGGGTAGAACCTCGGCGTGGCGCCTCGTTGTAGCGCGGTGATTCATGACACACCACGACGATCAAATGCTGCGGCGGACGCTCGTGCTCGCGCGTGCTTGGGCCGGACGCTGTTGGCCGAATCCGACGGTCGGCGCCTGCGTCGTCGGCAGCGATGGCTCGGTGTGCGATGGCGTCCACCGTGGGCCCGGAACGGCGCACGCCGAGGTTGAAGCCATCGAAGCCGCACGCGCGGCAGGCCGCACTCTGTCCAGTAGCACACTCTACGTGGGCCTCGAGCCGTGCAACCATCACGGTCGGACGGCGCCATGCAGCGATGCGATCCTCGCCGCTGGCATTCCTCGCGTCGTGTATGCGTGTGACGACGCCAATCCCCGCGTCGAAGGCGGTGGCGCCGCGAGGCTTCGGGCTGCGGGGGTCGCGGTCGAACGCGCGGCCTCGGCGACGGAGGGACTTGCGCGCGAGTTGAACCACCCGTACTTCGAAACAGATTGCGGAGCCCGCCCCCATGTGACCTTGAAACTGGCGACGGATCTCGACGGACGCCTCGCGCGCGCCTTCGGCCGCGTCGACGATCCCCGCGCGCGCGCGATCACGGGGGAGCGGGCTCACAGGCGCGTCCACCGGATGCGCAACGGGAGTTCCTGTGTCGTCGTCGGCCGAGGCACCGTCGAAGCGGATCGGCCGCGCTTGACCGTCCGCTGGATCGAGCCCACGCACCAGCCGCGTCCGGTGGTCCTCGACTCGACGCTCAGGAGCGCGGTCGAGGATCTTCCCGCGGCGAGTCTACTGTTCTGCGGAACGGCGCCGGCCGCGCGGCGTTCGCGCTTGATCGAGGCCGGCCACGAATGCGTCGCCCTCGAACGTGGCCCGCGGGACTGGATCTCGGTTTTCTCGGAGCTGAGGGCGAGAGGCCTTGGTATCGTGTTGGTCGAAGGCGGTGCCGAAATCGCGAAATCGCTCCTGGCCGCCGCACTGGTCGATCGGCTTCACTTGTTCCTGGCGCCCCGCCGGCTCGCGGGAGAGGGACCGCGGCTGGACTTCCTGGCCCGGTTGGGGCTTGCCCCCTCGGGCCCGCCGCGCGAGGCCCGGGTCCATCTCGCCGGCCACGCGTGGAAGCCGTGGCGCCGCCGCCGGGTCGGCGACGACTGGGAATGGATCCTGCGACGCTGAACGCAAGAGAGGGGCGAGGAAGATCCATGTTCACGGGAATCATCCAATCCGTCGGGACGGTCGAGAGCGTCCGGGATTTCGCCCAGGACCGCGAACTGCGCGTCCATTGCCCCGAAGTCGCGCAACGGCTGAGCGTGGGCGCCAGCGTCGCCCTCGACGGTGTCTGTCAGACGGTCACCGAGCTCGACGGCGAGCGCTTCGGTGTGCACGCAATTGCAGAAACGCTTCGAGTGACTACACTTGGACGGCTGCGCGCCGCGGCGACCCTCAATCTGGAAGCCGCGCTGCGGGCCGGTGACGCCCTCGGGGGCCATTTCGTGCAGGGCCACGTCGACTGCGTCGGCGAGATCGAGGCGACGGAGCGACGGGGTGACTCGATTCGCTACCGATTTCGAGCCCCACGCGACTTCGCGGCCCAGCTGGTGCCGAAGGGGAGTGTCGCCATCGACGGCATCAGCCTCACGGTGGGGCCTGAGATCGGCCAGACCAGTTTCGATGTGTTTCTCATCCCGCATACGCTCGAAAACACGACTCTGGGCCGAAAGCAGATCGCAGAGCCGGTGAACCTGGAAAGCGATATCTTGGGCAAGTACATCTGGCGCTATCTGGGGCGCGGCGACCCCGGCGGCATCGATGCCGAGGCGCTGCGGCGGACTGGCTTCGTGGCCGGACTTGGAGTTGCGGGCGAGGAATGAGAGACATGAGCCGAGATCGGGAATTCGACAGCGTCCACGCGGCCGTCGAGGCAATCGGGCAGGGCCGCATGGTCGTGGTCGTCGACGACGAGGACCGCGAGAACGAGGGGGATGTCATCCTCGCGGCCGAAGCCGTCTCAGCGGCCGCGGTGAACTTCCTGGCGACGCACGCGCGCGGCCTCATCTGCGTGGCAGCCGAGCGGGAGCATCTGGAGCGGCTCGATCTCACGCCCATGGTCTCGCGGAACACGGCCATGCTCGGCACGCGCTTCACCGTCAGCATCGACGCAGCCAACGGAACCACGACGGGGATCTCCGCCCCAGACCGCGCGGAGACCATCCGCCAATTCATCGATCCGAACACGAAGGCCGACGATCTGGCGCGACCGGGACACGTGTTTCCCCTCGAGGCCGTGGATGGCGGAGTTCTCCAGCGCGCGGGCCATACCGAGGCCGCCGTCGATCTGGCGCGCCTGGCGGGGCTCTTTCCCTCGGGCGTGCTCTGCGAAATCATGGACGACGACGGCTCCATGGCGCGGATGCCGGCCCTGCGGCGCTTCGCAGCCGAACACGACATGCCGCTCGTCTCGATCAAGGATCTCATCGAGTTCCGCCGTCGGACCGAGAAGCTCATCCGAGAGGAAGCGAAGACACTCCTGCCGACTCCCTTCGGCGAGTTTTCCCTGCGGCTGTACAGCAGTGACGTCGACGCCGAGGAACATGTCGCGCTCGTGATGGGCGAGATCGATCCCGAACAACCCGTGCTCGTGCGCGTGCACTCGGAGTGCCTGACGGGGGATCTCTTTCACAGCCAGCGCTGCGACTGTGGCGAACAGAAGGACGCGGCGCTGCGACAGATCGCCGAGGAGGCCGGCGGCGTATTCCTGTACATGCGGCAGGAAGGGCGCGGCATCGGCCTGCGGAACAAGCTTCGCGCGTACGCGCTGCAGGACGAAGGCCGCGACACGGTCGAGGCGAATCAGCAGCTCGGCTTCGCACCCGACCTGCGGCACTATGGAATCGGAGCACAGATTCTCGTCGATCTCGGCGTTCGCAAGATGAGATTGTTGACGAACAATCCAAAGAAGATCATTGGCCTGCAGGCCTATGGCCTGGAGATCGTCGAACGAGTTCCTATTCAGCTGCCGGCCAACCCGGCCAATCACCGGTATCTGACCGTGAAGCGAGAGAAGCTCGGTCATCTACTCGAAGATCTCGATGCGAAAGGTCAATCATGAGTCGCGTCTTTGAAGGCCGTTTCGATGGGGACGGCGCGCGGTACGGCATCGTCGTGTCGCGCTTCAATGGCCTCTTCTCGGAGAAGCTCCTCGAAGGTTGCCGCGACGCTCTGCGTCGCCACGGAGTCACCGACGATGACATCGACGTCGCCTGGGTACCGGGCGCGATCGAAATTCCGCTCGTCTGCCAGCGCCTGGCCGAAAGCAACAAGTACGAGGTCGTCATCGCGTTGGGGTGCGTTGTTCGGGGCGCGACTCCGCATTTCGATCACGTCGCGCAGGCGGCGGCGCGTGGCTGTTCGCAGGTGGCGCTCGAGAGCGGTGTGCCAGTGATCTTCGGCGTGCTCACGACCGACACCCTCGATCAGGCCATGGAACGCTCTGGCACCAAGGCCGGAAACAAAGGCTTCGAGGCAGGACTGAACGCACTCGAGATGGCGAATCTGATGCGCCAGCTGCCCGCCGAGGATGGCGAATGACCCGTCGCCGCAAAGCGCGAGAGCTGCTCGTTCAAGCCCTCTACGCCCAGCAGATGTCCCAGATCCCGCTGTCTCAGGCGATCGAGGATCAGATCGAGCGACGGCGGCCTTCGGGCGAGGGCGCGAATTTCGCCAGGGAGCGCGGCGCCAGCCTCGAGCCGAAGCTCGCGCAGTACGATGAGCGCATCGATTCCATCCTCGTCGGTTGGGCGCCGGAACGCGTCGGGCTCGTGGAGCGTTGTATCTTGCGGCTGGCCCTGGACGAGCTGCGCGAGGGCGCGGATCTTTCCGCGGCCGCCATCATGGACGAGGCGATCGAGCTGGCACGCACCTTCAGCGGGGACGATGCGGCACGATTCGTCAACGGAGTGCTCGACAAGCTCGCCGCACAAGAGCGTGCCGGCGAGCGCGGCTGACACCCAGTTGCCGACTCGAATCCCTCATTGATAGAATCCATCGATGCGAGAGTCAAAGAAAGAGCACTGGGAGCGCTTCTGGGCGCAGACGCGGGAGATCTCCGTCGACGATGTCTATGACAACGGCGGGCGCATCCTTCGGGAGATCTTCGCCGTCGCCGACCCGAAAGGTCTTCGTGTTCTCGAAGTCGGTGCAGGCAGTGGTCGTGACAGCCTGGCACTCGCCGAGTCCGGCGCGACCGTCGTCACCCTCGACTTCGCGCCCCAGAGCCTCGAACTGATTCGCGACGAATCAAAGCGCCGTGGGCAACACGTGCATGTCGTCGGCGGCAACGCCCTGCAGATGCCCTTCGAGGACGGGAGCTTCGATCTGGTTTTCCACCAGGGGCTGCTCGAACACTTCCGCGATCCGTTGCCCTTGCTGCGCGAGAACGCGCGTGTCCTGAAGCCCGGCGGGACGCTCCTGGTCGATGTGCCCCAACGCTTCCACTATTACACGCTGGGCAAGCATGTTCTCATGCTCTTCGATCGTTGGTTTGCCGGCTGGGAGACGGAATTCAGCGTCGGCGAACTCGAACGGAGGGTTTGCGAGGTCGGACTCGTGCCTTTCCATGCCTATGGGGACTGGATGGTCCCGGGTCTGCCGTATCGGGCGCTGCGCAAGTTACTGCTGATCACCTTCGGACATCGTCTGCCCATGTATCCGAAGGTGCTGCCGCCGTTTGGGACGCTGGCGGCCAAGTGGCGTGGATGGTTCCGTCGGCAGCGACTCGCGCTGTACACGACCATCGACATCGGAGTGCTCGGCCGCAAGCCGCGGCAAGTCGACGGTCCGAATTGATGATTGCGTTGGAGGCCCAGCGCTGAGAATTCTCGCTCTCAACTGGCGTGATCGAACCGATCCGTGGCACGGCGGCGCCGAGGTACAGCTGCACGAGATTCTGCGTCGCCTGGTCGCGCGTGGTCACGAGGTGACATGGATCGCATGCCGTTACGAAGACTGCTTGGCCGAAGAAGTCGCCGCGGACGGGATCCGTTATCGGCGAGGCGGAGACTGGCATTTCGCCAACTTCGCCCTGCCGCGCCTGATGCGCGAGGAATTGCGCCGGCGTCCCTACGACGTCGTCCTCGAGGACATCAACAAGATCCCGTTCTATGCGCCGCTCCACACGCGGCTTCCGGTCCTCGTGATGATTCCCCATCTGTTCGGCCGGACCATCTATCGCGAGACGAATCCGCTGGCGGCGAGCTATGTGCTCGCGTGGGAATGGCCCATCCCGTGGATCTACCGCCACTGTCTCTTCAGCGTGGCAAGTGCCAGCACCGCGAGCGATGTGCGGCGGCGAGGCATCCCGGCCGCGCAGATCGAGGTCGTGCACAACGGCATGGAGCACGAGTGCTATCAGCTGGACACGCCGCCGCCGCGCGCCGAGCATCCGACATTGGTCCATCTCGGCCGCCTGCGAAAGTACAAAAGCGTCGACGTGGCCGTTCGTGCGTTCCCGAGGGTTCGGGCCGTGCACCCCGACGCAAAGCTGGTCATCATCGGTGACGGTCCCGAGGAGCAGAATCTGCGGCAGCTCGCCCGGCACCTCGGGGTGGCCGATTCCGTCGACTTCCGCGGCTACCTGTCGCGCGAGGAGATCGTGGACCAACTCTATCGAAGTCATGTGCTCCTGAATCCCTCGCCCAAGGAGGGCTGGGGGCTGACGGTGATCGAAGCGAACGAATGCGGCACGCCCGTGGTGGCGAGCCGCCGCCCAGGCCTCGTCGATTCGGTGCGTGACGGCGAGACGGGCTTCTTGGCCGAATATGGAGACGCCGAGGATTTTGCAGAGAAGACGCTCGCGCTCCTGGGCGATCCGCCGCTCTGGCGTCTCTGCTCCGATAATGCAGTGCGCTGGGCTCGAGGCTTCAGCT
>Ga0326597_10006789_pt1 | contig 15620 bp, 14 predicted proteins | sample RVTome_12_FD_203789 | JGI IMG/M metagenome (GOLD analysis project Ga0326597, IMG submission 203789) | Soil microbial communities from uranium-contaminated site in the Upper Colorado River Basin, Wyoming, United States - RVT100D185 | ecosystem: Environmental > Terrestrial > Soil > Contaminated >...
CGGTGGTCTTCTTCGACACGCTGTCGGAAACGTGCCCGCCCGCCGATTCGATCAAGGTGGTCGCCGCGTCGCGCGAGAGGCTCGGCAGCGTCCCGGTGATCACGTAGGTCTGGCCCGCCAACGGGCCGGAGCCCGCTGTTCCCCCGACCGGCTCGGTCATGGTCAATCCGAGTTTCGCCAGGCGCTCGATCAGTCTTCGGTTCGCCGGCGTGGCGAAGAAGCCCGCGACCGCCTCCGCGATCGCCGGCCCCACGCCGCGGATCTCGTTGATCGCCGCTTCCGGTGCCTTCGCGAGCTGCGCCATCGCGCCGAAATGGCGCGCCAGCAGTTTCGCGCCCTGCGCGCCGGCGTGGCGGATGCCCAGGGCATAGAGGAGAATGGACAGCGGCTGCTGCTTCGACGCGTCGATCGCGTCGAGCAACTGTTGCGCCGACTTCTCGGCGAATCCCTCGACGGTGAGCAGTGACAGCAGATTCACCCGCCGGCGGTCGTACAGGTCCGCTACGTCGTCGATGAGCTTGGCGTCGAGCAGGGCGCGCACCCGCTCGTAGCCCAGCCCGCGGATGTCCATCGCGCCGCGCGACGCAAAGTGGACGATGCCTTCGAGGATGCGACCGGGACACGAGATGTTGGGGCAGTAGGCCGCCACTTCATCGCGTGCGTGCTCCACGGTGGACCGGCAGATCGGGCACCGCTCCGGTGGCCGAAAGGGGGGCTTCCGTCTCCCGCCCTTTTTCAGGACCGGGCCGAGGATCTGGGGGATGACTTCGCCCGCCCGCGTCACTTCCACGAGGTCGCCGACGCGGACGTCCTTCGCCCGGATCTGGTCGAAGTTGTGCAGCGTGACGGTCGACACCGTGACTCCCCCGATGCCCACCGGCTCGAGCACCGCATACGGAGTCAGCGCGCCGGTGCGGCCCACGTTGACGCGGATTTCCAGCAATTTCGTCACGGCCGTTTCCGGGGCGAACTTGCGCGCGATCGCCCAGCGCGGCTCGCGGCCTCCGACGGTCCCCAGCTCGGAGTGCAGCGCGAGCCGGTTGACCTTCACCACGACGCCGTCGGCGCCGTAGTCGAGGGTGGGGAGCAGCTGCTCGAGCTTGGCGATCTCCCGACGGGCCGCGGCCAGCTCCGGGACGAGTTGGTGATGCGGCTCGACCGGGAACCCCCACTGGCGCAGCTGACCGAGCAGCGCGTGCTGGGTGTCGAACGACAGGTGTTGGCCCGGCGCTTCGATATGAAAGCAGAAGACGCGCAGGCCCCGGGCGCGGGTGATCTTGGGGTCCAGCTGGCGCAGGGCTCCCGCCGCGGCGTTGCGCGGGTTGGCGAACAGCGGGTCGCCGGTCCTGGCCCGGTCCTTGTTCACCTTGGCGAACTGGCTCTTGGAGAGGTACACCTCGCCGCGCACTTCCATCAGCTGCGGCCAGCGCTCCCCCTGCAGCCGCAGCGGCAGGTCGAGCACGGTGCGCAGGTTCGGGGTGACGTCCTCTCCCTCGACGCCGTTGCCGCGCGTGGCGCCGGTGGTGAGCACGCCGTCCCGGTAGGTGAGGCTCACCGCGGCGCCGTCGATCTTGACCTCCAGCGTGTAGCCCGCGCGCGTGACTTCGCTGACGAGGCGCGCGTTGCGCTCTTCCCAGGCGGTGAGCTGCGTCTCGTCGAAGGCATTGGCGAGCGACAACATCGGCACGAGGTGGCGGTGCTTCGTGAACCCCGCCGAGGGCTCGGTGCCGATGCGAAGCGTGGGGGAGTCGGGGGTGCGGAGCTCGCGGTGCCGCGCCTCGAGGGCCTGGAGCTCCTGAAACAGGCGGTCGTACTCGGCGTCCGACATCTCCGGACGGTCGAGCGCGTAGTACGCGTAGTTCGCCCGCTCGAGCAGCCGCCGGAGCTCGGCGGCGCGCGCCGCCGGGGTGGTCACTGGCCTTTGGCTTCTTCTTGGATCACCGCCAGCGCGACGCCCACCAGCCGGTCCAGCTCCTCGGCGCTTGCCTTGGGGAGGAGTCCCTCCCCCCAGGCTCCATCCTGGCGGCCGAACACATCCATCAGCCGCCGCAGGAACGAAAGCAGCGCCACCCGCTCGAGCTCCATGCGTCGCAGCGCTTCCCCCGTTTCGGCCTGCCGCTGGGCGAGCCGCTCGTAGCGGTGGGCGTTGCGCAGCGCCTGGGCGGTGAGCGAAGCGACCACCTGCACGAAGCGCACGTCGGCGTCCGAGAAGATGGGGCCGTCCCGGAAGGCGCGCAGGAAAATCGCGCCGATCGCCACGCCCCGCCAATTCATGGGGACGACCGTGATTGATTTCACCCGCCGGTTGTTGAGCTCGGTCTTCACGTGCTTCAGCGTGGGATCGTTGATCGCGTCGGGAATGAACACGGTCTCGCCGTGGTGGATCGCGCGCTTCAGCTCGGGGTAGCGCTCCAGATCCACGATGTGATTGCGGATCGTGGGGTCCTCGTACGACGCCACCAGCCGCACATGCGTGCCCCCGCGCTCGGCGAGGAAAATCGAGCAGCGATCCAACCCGAACGACTCGCCCAGTTTGCGGGCGATGGACTGGAGGATATCGATGAAATGCAGCGAGCCCGAAATCTCCTTGAGAATCTCGATCACGGCGAGCAGGTGCTTCCGTTCGTGCTCGAGCTCGGCGATGCGCGCGGCCAGACGCTCCGTCTCGGCGAGGGTGAGGGCCGATGAAATGGTCATGCGCATACAATGGCGACCGCGCGCGCGGCGCGTCAAGTTGCCGGGCGTTCCGGGCCGCGGTAGCTTCGATTCCATGCGCGCATTGCTCGTTCTCTGTCTGGCGGCCGGCACCCTCGGGGCGCAGGCCCGCCAGGCGCCGGCCGCCGCTCCGATCGGCGCCTGGGCCGTCGTGCCCCAGCTCCCGGGCATGGGCCGGTCCGTCGACACCGCCGCCACCGCGGCACGCCGCCGGGCGCTGCTCGCGCGCATCGGGCGCGGGGTCGTGCTGATCCCCGCCGCCCACGAGCGAAATCTCGAGCACGACTACATCCAGGACAACGATTTCCGGCAGAACAATACCTTCTTCTATTTCACGGCGCTCGAGGCGCAGCACGCCTGGCTCCTGATGACGGCTCGCGGCCCCGATTCGACCGACGTCGTGCTGTTCCTGCCGCCGCGCAACCCGGCGCAGGAGCGCTGGACCGGCATCCGGCTCGGCCCCGACAGCACGGCCGCGCGGCTCACCGGCATCGCGACCGTGCTGCCGACCGACTCGCTCGAGCGGCGGCTGCGGATCGCGCAGTTCCGGGTGCGCGGGCCCCTCTATACGCCGCTCGACGTCACCACGAAGGACGAGCGCCGCGTGCTCGATCTGGCGTTCGAGGGTCGCGACATCCGCAACCTGCGGCCCATGGTGGACTCGCTGCGCCTCGTCAAGGACGTCGACGAGCTCGCGCGGCTCCGGATGGCGGTGAACATCAGCGTCGTGGGCCACGTCGCGGCGATGCGCGCCGCCCGGCCGGGGGTGTACGAGTTCGAGATCGAATCCGCCTTCGAGGGCGCGGTGCGGCGCGAGGGCGCCGATCGCCTGGGCTACCCCTCGATCGTCGGCAGCGGCCCGAACGGCACCACGCTGCACTACGACACCAACCGGCGCCGCACCACCGACGGCGACATGGTCGTGCTCGATGCGGGCGCCGAGTACGGGCAGTACACCGCCGACATCACGCGCAGCTGGCCGGTGAGCGGGAAGTTCACATCACGCCAGAAGGCGATCTACGACCTCGTGCTCGGATCCCAGCAGGCGGCGTTCGACGCGGTGCGGCCCGGCGTCAAGATGGCGACGCTGGACAGTATCGCCCGCAGTTACATGCGGAGCCATTCGGGGGTGTTGTGCGGGGACAAGTCCTGCGATGCGTATTTCATTCACGGACTGGGACATTGGATCGGCATGGACGTGCACGATGTCGGGGACTATACCACGCCCCTCGCCCCTGGGATGGTGCTCACCCTCGAACCGGGGATCTACCTGCCGGATGAGAGTCTCGGTGTGCGGATCGAGGACGACGTACTCGTCACGGCGACCGGCGGGGAGTGGCTCTCGGCCGGGGCGCCGCGCACCACTGAAGCCATCGAACGGGTGATGCGTGAGGCGTGGAGCGGGCGGCGCTAGCCTTTGCGGAGCCGCCCGTTGGCGTCGTCGGCTCTATTGTTGCGGAGGTCGGCCAGCGCGGCGGCGGCGAGGCGCTTGTAGTATGGATCCATCGGATCGCCCACGGGAAGACTTTCGATGGTCTGCAGTTGATCGATCGCCTGGGCCAGCTGGTCGACGTCGAGGTAGACGCCCGCCAGCTCCAAGCGATGGTAGACGTGCTGTGGGTGGAGTGCGACGGCGCGCTCCATGTTGACGACGGCGCTGTCCCAGTTGGCGCGATCCATGAACCCCGCGCCGAAGAGCGTCTTCGCGAAGAACCGCGTGATGCCCGAGAGCCGCTTCACTTCGGCGTTCCAGACGCCGAGGATGTGGTAGGCGCCATCGTGGCGTGGGTCGAGCTGGACGGCGCGTTGGGCCTCGTCGTGGATGATCTTGGCGAAGCGCACGCGCTCCTTCCCGCCGCGGGTGCGGGACAACCGGCCGAGTACCAGGGCCAGCGCGAAGTGGCCGTTGGCGTCGGTGGAATCGGCGTGGATCGCCCCTTCGGCCCAGGTGCGGCCCAGCGAGTAGAGGCTGTCGCGCCGTTGCTTGAGGGAGTCGCCCAGCAGCTGTTTGGCGACGTCGGCGATCTCCCGGGCGGCTTTCCACTGCGCCTCGTAGTAGCGCGGATCGGGTGAGCGGACGCCTGCGACCTGCTGCAGCTGGGCGCCGACCGCTCGCTCGATGGTCTCGATGGCCGCCTGATAGTGCCGCAGCGCCCGCTCGGATTGCAGGGCCGCGCGGGCGCTGTCGCCCAGCGCAAGGTGCTCGACGGCGGAGAGTTGCGCCGTCGCGGGCGCGGACAGAACGCTGAGAGCGACGAGCGGGATCACAAGGCGCATGGAAGAACTTCGCGGGGGAGGTGTGCCATAATGTTGGTCGTGCCTCTGATTGAGCGCAAGCGGGACGGCGGTGCGCTGACCCCCGAGGAGTGGTCGGCGCTCGTCGCCGGTTACACCGCCGGGCGTATCCCCGACTACCAGATCTCGGCGCTGCTGATGGCCGTCATGTGGCGCGGGCTCGAGCGCCAGGAGCTCGCCGCCCTCACCGACGCGATGATCGCCTCGGGCCAGCGGCTCACCTTCGACGGCTGGGCGACCCCCCGCATCGACAAGCACTCCACCGGCGGCGTGGGGGACAAGGTGTCGCTCGTCCTTGCCCCGCTCGTCGCCGCTTGCGGTGTGGCCGTGCCGATGATGTCGGGCCGCGGCCTGGGGCACACGGGCGGTACGCTCGACAAGCTCGAGGCGATCCCCGGTTTTCGAACCGACCTCTCGCTTCCTGAAGCCAAGGCGCAACTGCAGAAGCTCGGGGTCGTGCTCATCGGCCAGACACCGGAAATCGCGCCGGCCGACAAGCGGTTGTACGCGCTGCGCGACGTGACCGGCACCGTCGAGGCGATCCCGCTCATTTCCGCCAGCATCATGTCGAAAAAGCTGGCGGAAGGACTCACCGGCCTCGTGCTCGACGTGAAGCACGGCAGCGGGGCATTCCTGCCCGAGACGGAGCGGGGGCTCGAGCTGGCGCGGACGATGATCGCGCTGGGCGAGGACCGGGGATGCCCCACCGTCGCGTTGCTCACGGCGATGGACCGCCCGCTGGGCCGGGCGTGCGGCAACGCGCTCGAGACCGAGGAGGCGATCCTCGCGCTGCGCGGCGAAGGCCCCGAGGATTTGCTGGAGGTGACGTACGCCCTGGGCGCTGAGATGCTGTTGATGGCGAAGATCGAGAAGACTCCCCTCAAGGCGCGCCAGCGGCTCGAGAACGCGCTCAGCTCGGGGATGGCGGCGGAGAAATTCGAGCAGGTGATCGAGGCCCAGGGCGGCAACCCCAAGGTGGTGGAAGATCCCTCCGTGATGCCGCAGGCCCAGGCGGTGGAGGTTTACTCGGCGCGCCAGACCGGCATCGTCACCCGTGTCGAGCCGCGCCCCATCGGGCGCGCAATCGTGGCGATGGGCGGCGGCCGCACCACCGTAGAGGACACAGTGGATCCGAGCGTCGGCTTCGTGATCACGGTGAAGCCCGGCGCCAAGGTGCTGGCGGGGGAGCCGATCGCGTCGGTCTTCGCGAAGGACGCGGCGGGCGTGGAGCTGGCCTTCGAGGCGCTGTCGCGGGCCATCACGATCGGCGACCGGCCGCAGGAAAAGCCGCTGCCGCTCGTGTCGCATCGCGTCACCAAGGACGGAGTGGAATCCCTGACCGCGGGAGGCAAGAAGACCGGTCGGGAAGCGACGACGTCCGTCCGGAAAGGTTGACCCGGTCGTTCGCACCACGGGGGCCTCCGCGTTCGCTTGACAGCTGCTTGATTGCCGCCGATGAGCTTTCGCCCCGCACTAAGGAGGCGGCATGCGTGCGGTTGTGACGGGCGCGGCGGGGTTCGTCGGAAGCCATCTGGTGGAGGCCCTCTGCGGCCGGGGCGACGCGGTGGCGTGTGTGGAGCGCCCGGGCGCGTCCCGGCGGTGGGTTGCGGACTTCCCAATCGAGTGGCACGCGGTCGGCCTGGACGACGTGGGCGCCCTCGCTCGGATCTGCGGCGGCGCGCAGGTCGTCTACCACCTCGCGGGGCTGACGGAAGCTCTGCATCCACGCGACTTCTATGCCGTCAACACCCTGGGAACGGCTCAGGTCCTGCGCGCCGCCGCCGTTCACGGCGCCTGGGCGCCCAGGGTCGTGCTCGCGTCGAGCATTGCGGCGCTCGGCCCGTGCCGGAACGGCGACTTCCTCGCCCCGGATACGGTGCCGTTTCCGATCAGTCACTATGGCGAGTCGAAGCTCCTGGCCGAGGCGGTCGTCCACGGATATGCCGACCGCGTGCCGGGAACGGTGTTGCGGTTTCCTTCGATCTACGGCCCCCGCGAGCGCGCGATCCTGATCCTGTTCAAGTTGGTGCGCCGTGGCGTCGCGGTCACGATCGGACGCTGGAACCGCGAAGTCAGCCTCCTCTACGTCAAGGACGCGACGGAAGCCTTCCTGGCCGCCGGCACCCACCCGGCTGCGGTGGGCCGCACGTACTGCGTCGCGCACCCCGACCCCGTTACGTGGGAGCAGTTCGCCAGCGCGGTGGGCCGGGCCCTCGGCCGAACGCCACATCTGATCAGCCTGCCGGTCTCAGTGGCGCAGGCGATGGCGCTGGTCATCGAGTTGACGGCGAAACTCCGCCACCGGACGGCGGTCCTCAACCGTGAGCGCGTGCGGGAGGTGACACAGGAGCGTTGGGTGTGCGATCCCTCCCGTGCCATGGCTGAATTGGGCCTCCACCCGGCGTTCGACGTCGAGAGCGGCATTGCCGAGACCGCCTCCTGGTACCGGGAGCAGCGATGGCTGTGAGCCGCCCTGTTGTGCTCCCCGTGGATCGTCTCCTCGCCGGTTACAACCTGTTGCTGGCGGCGGTGTGGGCGGTGGCGTGGCCACGCGCCGCCTACGTCCCCTGGCTGAGTACGGCGCATGCGGCGGCCGCGGCGCTCCCGTGGCTCCTCGCGCAGGGAAACGGCCGCCTCACTTGTGCGGGACGCATCCTGCGCGACGTGTATCCCTTGTTGTTGCTGTCGGTCTTCTGGTCGGAGTTGGGATTGCTGCGGGAGCAGCTGCACGCCGCGACGTATGATCACGCCGTCGAGGCGCTGGACCTCGCGGTGTTCGGCGTGCATGTCCACGCCCTGTGGTTGCCGCGCATGCCGCAGATGTGGGTCAGCGAACTGATGCACTTCTCCTACTTCGGCTATTACCTGCTGATCGCAGGGCCCGCGCTGTGGCTGTTGGCGACACGTCGTCGCGACGAATATCACGACATGATATTCCGGCTCCTCCTCACCTACCTTGCCTGCTACGTGATCTACATCGGCTTCCCCGTGGACGGGCCCATCTATACTCTGGCACCCTACCGCGGCCAGATCACCGAGGGCCTGTTCTATCGGCTGGCGCACGGGGCAGTCGAGTTCGGTCACTCCATGGGCGCGACCTTTCCGAGTTCGCACGTGGCGGGGGCGGCGACGATCGCCTACGTGGGTTGGCGGTACTTTCCGCGGCCGGTGGCGATCCTTCTTGCGCTCCAGGCCGTGGGTGTGGCGTTGTCGACGATCTACACGCAGAACCACTTCGCCATCGACTCCGTTGCTGGCATCGCGTTGGCCGCGGTCGTCCAGGGTGTGGTAGCTCCGCGTCTTCTGCAACTTCGGCCGACGGTGGTGCGTATTCCCCTGCCGGTGCTGCCGGCCGCCCCGGCCGTCCAGGCGCGGGGGGGGAATGCATGAGCGGCCTTGTTCTGGTGACCGGCGCCTCCGGATTCCTCGGGAGCTACGTCGTACGCCTGCTCGTGACCGCCGGGCGACCAGTGCGCGTCCTCGTTCGGCGCCCCGACGCGCTGGCCCCCGCCGTGCGCTCGGGTGTGGAGTGCGTGACCGGCGACGTGCGGGATCCAGCCGCCGTTTGCCGAGCGGTCACGGGGACGCAGACCGTGCTCCATCTGGCCGCGTGCGCCCGAGCCTGGTCCCGCGACCCCGCCGAGTTCACCGCGGTCAACGTGCACGCGGTGGAGGTGCTGCTTGAGGCCGCGGCGCGGGCCGGGGTCGAGCGCCTGGCGCATGTCTCAACGGTGCTCACGCTCCCGCCGTTTCGGCCGGCGGCGATCGACGGCCCGGCAAGCCGACTGACGCCCTACGAAACAACAAAGCGCGCCGGCGAGCGGCTGGTCGAGTCCTATGCCGCACAGGGCCGGCATGCGACGATCCTCCATCCCACACGGGTGTACGGTCCCGGCCCCCGGACCGAGGCAAATGCGGTGTCGAAGGTGATCGCGTTGTACTTGGCGGGCCGATTCCGCGTCCGGCTGGACGACGGCGATGCCGTCGCGAACTACGTGCATGCGGCGGACGTCGCCTCCGGTATCGTGCTCGCCGGTGAGCGCGGCCGCCCGGGCGCGCACTACCTGCTCGGGGGCGAGAACGCGTCGTTCCACGACTTCCTCGCCCTGGTCGGCGAGCTCAGCGGCGTACGGCGGCGCGTGTTCGCGTTGTCGCCTGGGGCCGCGCTGCTCGCGGCGCAGGTGGCGGAATGGTGGGGACGCATGGGAGGCACGGCGCCGGTTACACGGGGCTGGGTCCGCGTGTTCCTCGAGGATCGCCGCGGTGACATTGGCCCCGCGCGGCTGGACCTCGGATACGCGCCACGATCTTTGCGCGCGGGCCTCGCAGAAACCATCGAGTGGCTGGTGGGCCGCCGGCAGGTCGCGGCGTGAGCACGCCGACGGCCGTTCGCGAACGACGGCCCGAGTGGCTCATCGCGGCCACGGCCGCAGCGCTGGTGGTCTACTACTACTTCCTGCGCGCCGACGCCATCGGCGTGTACTCCGTCGAGCGGGGCTGGCGCATCCTCACCGCCGGGGTGCTCCCGCCGGGACTCCATTTCCTGCTGTCCGCGGTCGTGCTTGGCGCGCTGCCGGTCCTCGCCGCCCGGCGCCTGACGGGCCTCACCCTCGCCGAGCTCGGCCTGGGGTGGGGGCGTGGGCGGGAAGGGATGGCGTGGCTGGCGCTCGGCATCCCCCTCGCGGTGCTCGCAGGCAGAATCGGCGCCGCCTCGGCGGGACAGCGCGCGGTCTATCCTTTGAATCCCGGCATTGACCCGACGCTCGGAAGCTTCGCGCCGTACGCGGCGCTCCAGTTCCTCTACTATGCGTCCTGGGAAGTGCTGTTCCGCGGCGTCCTCCTGTTTGGCCTGCGCGGTCGGTTGAGCGACGGACCTGCGAATTTCGTGCAGACCGGACTGTCCGTGACCGCGCACTTCGGTCGCGCGCTCGACGAGACGATCGGGGCCCTGCCAGCCGGGCTGGTGTTCGGACGAGTGGCGCTGCGCGTGCGGTCAATCTGGTACGTGGCGCTGATCCACTGGGCGGCCGGCGTGAGCCAGGACTGGTTCATCATCCGGCACTGACGGCCCAGCGCCTCGCAAAGAGTGCCAGCGGCTAGAGCTGCTCCGGCGGCCTGGGCTTTCCCGTTCCCGGTCCCCAATCGCGGACGCCGTCCTCATCGTCCGCCGCCTGCACATCCCGCTCCGCCTGCTCGAGCTCGGTGTAGTCGATCGTCTCGTCGACGCGGCGATGGGCGGTGGGTTCGCGAGGGCGGCCCCGGCCTCCGAAGAGAAACCAGCCGAGGAGGAGCAACAGGACGGCGATCGCGATGAGGACGGCGGCCATCCGCGTTGACTAGACGTCCAGATTCCTGACGAACTTGGCGTTCTCTTCGATGAACCGCCGTCTGGGCTCCACGTCGTCTCCCATCAGCGTCTCGAACAGTTGCGACGCATCGAGCGCGTCCTCCATCGTCACCTTGAGAAGCGTCCGCTTCGGCGGGTCCATCGTGGTGTCGCGCAGCTGGTCCGGGTTCATCTCGCCCAGTCCTTTATAGCGCTGGATCTGCAGATTGCCCCGGCCCTCGGCGCCGTTGCTGAGCCGCTTGACGTACTCGTCGCGCTGCTTCTCGTCGTAGGCGTAGAACTCCTCCTTTCCCTTGGCGACCCGGTACAGCGGCGGCTGGGCGATGTAGATATACCCGGCGTCGATGAGCTGCTTCATCTCCTTGTAGAAGAAGGTGAGCAGCAGGGTGCGGATGTGGGCCCCGTCCACGTCGGCGTCGGTCATGATGATGATCTTGTGGTAGCGTGCCTCGTCGAGCTTGAAGTCTTCGCCGACGCCCGTGCCGATCGCCGTGATGATGGTCCGGATTTCCTCATTGGAGAGGATCTTGTCGATCCGGGCCTTCTGGACGTTGAGGATCTTGCCGCGTAACGGCAGGATCGCCTGGAAGCTGCGGTCGCGCCCCTGCTTGGCCGAGCCGCCGGCCGAGTCGCCTTCGACCAGGTACATCTCGCAGAGGCTCGGGTCGGTGAGCGAGCAATCGGCGAGTTTGCCGGGGAGCAGCCCGCTATCGAGGGCGTTCTTGCGGCGCACCAGCTCGCGCGCCTTGCGCGCCGCTTCGCGGGCGCGGGCGGCGCTGATCGCCTTGGCGATGATCGCCCGGGCGACGCTCGGGTTCTTGTCGAGAAACTCGCCGAGCGCTTCGTTCACCACGCTCTTGACGATGCCCTCGACTTCGGAATTGCCGAGCTTGGTCTTGGTCTGCCCCTCGAACTGCGGGTCTTTCACCTTCACGTGCAGGACGGCGGTGAGGCCTTCCCGTACGTCGTCGCCCGAGAGGGTGAAGTCTTCCTTCTTGAGAAGACCGTCCTTCTTCGCCCACTCGTTGATGGTGCGGGTGAGGGCGGCTTTGAACCCGGTGAGGTGGGTCCCGCCTTCGTGCGTGTTGATGTTGTTGACGAACGAGAAGGTATTCTCGTTGTAGCCGTCGTCGTATTGGATGGCGCCCTCGACCTCGACGCCTTCGCGCCGGGCCTCGAACGCGATCACTTTTTGATGCAGCGCCTTGCGGCTGCCGAGCAGCCACTTCACGAACTCGACCAGGCCGCCCTTGTAGAGGTAGGTCTCCTGCTTCTTCGATCCCTTGCGCTCGTCGGTGAGGGTGATCTGCAGACCCTTGTTCAGGAACGCGAGCTCGCGCAGTCGCGTGGCGATGGTGGCGAAGTCGAAGCGCGTCTCGGTGAAGATCGCGTCGTCGGGCTGGAACCACACCGTCGTCCCGGTGCCCTTCGCCTTGCCGATCACTTCCAGCTTCTTCTTCGTGTCGCCGCGCTCGAAGGCCATGTGGTGCCGCTTGCCGTCCCGGTCCACCCACACCTCGAGCTTCTTCGACAGGGCATTCACCACCGACACGCCTACGCCGTGCAGCCCGCCCGACACTTTGTAGGTGCTCTTGTCGAACTTGCCGCCGGCGTGCAGCACCGTGAGCGCCACTTCGACACCCGGTTTCTTCTCGGTCTTGTGCACGTCGACGGGGATGCCGCGGCCGTTGTCGACCACGGTGATCGAGTCGTCGGCGTGGATCGTCGCGTCGATCTTGGTGCAGAACCCGGCAAGCGCCTCGTCCACCGAGTTGTCGACCACCTCGTAGACCAGGTGGTGCAGCCCCCGGCCCGACACCGCGCCGATGTACATCGCCGGGCGCTTCCGGACCGCCTCGAGGCCCTTCAGGACCTGGATCGAGTCGGCCTGGTACCCGCCGTTGCCGCTCTTCTTGTCCTTCGTTACGGCCGTCGTCTTCGATTTCGCCATCTCGTCACCGTGCGAGGAGCCAGCGTATGGTCTTGATGCGGCCGGCGCCGCGGCCCGCGTTGATGCGGGCCATGATGTCGGGCATCATCAGCTGCAGTTCGTTCATCCAGGCGCTCGTCGCGACGCGCACGAACAGCGTGCCGTCGGGCGAGACGCTCTGGGGCGTTGTGACCGCCGCGATCTGCGCCCCCACCAGCGCCGGCCACTCGACCACGACCTGCGCCTGCGCGAGACGCGGGCCGATCCCGGAGCGGGACAGGTACGCCTGGAGGGCTTCCCCCACTGCCATGGGGGCGCGACGACGTGGCTTCTGGTCGGTCATTAGGAGGGGCTTCGAGCGTGCCTCGGAAAGCCCTTCCAAATTACGCGGAAATTATTGTCAGGTCAAGACTTAGTTGCGTTCTGGAGGGGGTGGATTTGCAGTCCGGACAAGGGGTTGGAAACGGGCTTCCTCAACGCCCTCGCCTGCCGGTCATGGTCCCCGCACGACGACGAAGGTGTCCAGCACCCCGAGGTAGCCGGTCAGGTCGCGACCACTCAACTGCACCGCCACCCGGTCGCCGAGCACGTGACCGTTGCGAATCCCGGCCCGGAAGGTGGCGAGGAAAGTGGGATCGAGCAGGCCGTCGGCGCCGAGCGGCGGCGCCGAATCGACCGACAGCCAGATGGAATCGATCCCGTCTGGATCGTCCGCGCGGACCGAGCCGGTCAGGGTGTCGGGCGAGAAGACGGAATCCTGGTCGAGGGTGATGGCGAGCCGGGGCGGCCCGGGGCGTTCGCGGTCGGTCTGGCAGGCGAGGGCCGCCGCGGCGCCGAGGCAGACGAAGACCGCCACCGGGGAAGCGCCGTGACTCATCGCCCTTCGAACCGGGGTGGCCGCTTCTCGAGAAAGGCGGTCGTGCCTTCCTTCATGTCGTGCGTGGCCGCGAGCAGGCCGAAGTGGTTGGCTTCGAACAGCAGGCCCTCGTCCAGTGTCATCTCGAACCCCTCGTCGACGGCCTCGATGCAGAGTCGCACCGCGAGCGGCGCCATCGCCAGGATACCCCGCATCATCTTCTCCGATTCGGCGAGCAGGTCGGCGGCCGGGACCACTCGGTTGACCAGCCCGATACGGTACGCTTCCTGGGCGTCGATGATCTCCCCCGTCAGGATCAGCTGCAGCGCGACGCCCTTGCCAACGAGCCGCGGCAACCGCTGCGTGCCGCCGTAGCCGGGGGCGATGCCGAGCTTCACCTCGGGTTGGCCGAACTTGGCGTTCTCGCTCGCGATGCGCAGGTGGCACGCCATCGCCAGCTCGCAGCCGCCACCCAGCGCGAAGCCATTCACCGCCGCCAGCACCGGCTTGCCGCCTGTCTCGATCCGGCGCAGCACGGCCTGGCCGCGCATGGCGCGCGCTTTGCCGTCGAAGGGTCCCTGGCGTGAAAGGTCCCCGATGTCCGCTCCGGCGATGAATGCCTTGGGGCCGGCCCCGGTGAGGATCGCGCCCTTGATTTCATTCTCGGTGACGATCCGCTCGGCGGCGTCGGCCAGCTCGGCCATCACCTGATCGTTCAGCGCGTTCAGCTTGTCGGGGCGGTTGATGGTGACGAACGCGAGGCCGTCGCGAACGTCGAACAGGAGAGTTTGGTAGGTCATGACCGGAATCCTATCTCCGGCATGGGGGCGAGCCAAGGCCCACGCGCCGTTTTGTGCCGTTGCCTCACTGGCGCACCGGTCGTAGGTTGGCCACCGTGAGCGTACAAGCCATCACGTGGGCGCCGAGCGGCGCCGTGCGCGTCGTGGACCAGCGCGCCCTCCCCGAATCGCTGGTGCAGCGCGACCTCGAGACCGTCGAGGCAATGGTCGAGGCGATTCGCAGTCTCCAGGTCCGCGGCGCGCCGCTGATCGGTATCGCGGCGGCGATGGGCATGGTGGCGGGACTGCGCGACGCGCGGTCTCTGCCGCGCGCCGCCTTCCTCGACCGCGTAACGGACGCGGTTGGTCGACTCGGCACCACGCGGCCCACCGCCGTCAACCTCCAGTGGGCGCTCCGCCGCATGAGCGACGTCGCTCGACGCACCCGGGGCGACGCCGGCGCGGTGTGGGAGCGGCTGCGCGCCGAAGCGACGCAGATCTGGGAAGAAGATCGTGCCATGTGCCGGTGCATCGGCGAGGCGGGACTGGCGCTGCTGCCCGACGGGGCGAACGTGCTCACACACTGCAACGCCGGCGCCCTCGCCACCGGCGGGATCGGCACGGCGCTCGCGCCCATCTACCTCGCGCATGAAGCGGGCCGCCGGGTGCACGTCTACGTGGACGAGACGCGGCCGGTGCTGCAGGGTGCTCGGCTGACGACATGGGAGCTCATGCACGCCGGTGTGCCCTGCACGCTGATCGCCGACGGGGTGGCGGCGAGCCTGATGCGCGCCGCGCGCATCGATCTCGTGCTGGTCGGCGCCGATCGCATCGCCGCCAACGGCGACTTCGCCAACAAGATCGGCACTTATGCCCTCGCGGTGCTCGCCCGCCACCACGGGGTGCCGCTCTATTGCTGCGCGCCGTCCTCTACCATCGATCCCACCGTCCCCGACGGCGACGCGATTCCCATCGAAGAACGTGACGCCGACGAGCTCCGGATGCTCGCCGGCCGCGCCATCGCGCCCGCCGGCGTGGCCGCGTTTAACCCCGCGTTCGACGTGACGCCCGCCCGCTACGTCTCCGGTTACCTGACCGATCGCGGCGCCGTGCGGCCGCCCTTCGTGGCGTGAAGGCCGTTCTCGCGCTCGATCAGGGGACGACCGGCTCGACCGCCCTCGTGATCGGGGAAGATGGTGCCGTGCTGGGCCGGGGCTACCGCGAGCTGCCGCAGCATTTCCCGGCGCCGGGAATGGTGGAGCACGATCCCGAGGACCTCGTTCGCGTCACGCTGGAGGCCGCTCGCGAGGCGCTCGCACAGGCGCCCGTGATGCCGCAGGCGGTGGGGATCACCAACCAGCGGGAGACGGTGTGCGTGTGGGAGCGCGCGACGGGGCGCCCGCTGTACCGCGCCATCGTGTGGCAGGACCGACGCACGGTGCCGCTGTGCGCCGAGCTCGCCCGCCAGGGACGCGGCGACGCAATCCGCGCGCGCACCGGCTTGGTGCTCGACCCCTACTTCTCGGCAACCAAGATCGCCTGGTTGCTCGAGCGCGTGCCGGGCTTGCGCGCCCGCGTCGCCGCGGGGGAGGCGGTATTCGGCACGGTGGACGCCTGGCTGCTGTTCCGGCTCACCGACGGCGCGGCGTTCGCCACCGATCACACCAATGCTTCGCGCACCATGTTGTACGACATCGC
>Ga0326597_10006791_pt1 | contig 15618 bp, 12 predicted proteins | sample RVTome_12_FD_203789 | JGI IMG/M metagenome (GOLD analysis project Ga0326597, IMG submission 203789) | Soil microbial communities from uranium-contaminated site in the Upper Colorado River Basin, Wyoming, United States - RVT100D185 | ecosystem: Environmental > Terrestrial > Soil > Contaminated >...
ATCGCAACAAGGTCGCTGATGGAAGTGGGCTTCAGCTTCCGGAGCCAGTCCTGCATGCCGGAGCTTTCAAACTGGAACACAGCCACCGTCTGCCCATTGGAGAACAGCTCGAAGGTCTTTGGATCGTTTTCCGGAATCGTGTCAAGGTCGATGACCGCGCCATGGTTTTGCCTGATCATCTCGAGAGCATTCTCGATGACGGAGAGTGTACGAAGGCCAAGGAAGTCCATCTTGAGAAGTCCCGCGGTTTCCAGATCCTTCATGTTGTACTGCGTCATCACCTCCGTTTGCGGAGTCTTGTAAAGCGGAACGTAGTCGCTGATGTTGCCGGGAGCAATTACAACCCCTGCCGCATGCATACCTGCGTTCCGGTTCATGCCTTCAAGCACCAGCGACGCTTCGATGAGCGTCTTGATCTTCGGGTCGTTGCTTTCGTTTACCCACTTCAGTTCCGGAATCGTCTCAAGAGCTTCCGCAAGCGGACGCACCTTCCCCAACTCGACGGGAATCTGTTTCGTAATCGAATCGATCGTACTCAGCGGGATGCCGAGCACTCTCCCCACGTCCTTCAGCACCGCCCTTGAGGAGAGTGTCCCGAATGTGATAATCTGAGAGACTGAATCCGTTCCATACTTGCTGCGGACGTATTCGATGACTTTCTCCCGCTTGTCGTCCGAAAAGTCCACATCGATGTCAGGCATGCTGATGCGGTCGGGATTCAGGAACCTCTCGAAGAGGAGATCGTACTTCACCGGATCGACATTCGTTATCCCGAGAGAGTAGGACACGACACTGCCCGCAGCACTCCCGCGTCCCGGTCCCACCGAAACCCCCATCTTGCGAGCCTCGTTGATAAAGTCCTGAACAACGAGGAAGTACCCCGAGTACCCCATCGTCTTTATGACATGCAACTCATGCTCAAGTCTCTGCTTGAGCTCGTCCGAAGGTGCGGCATAGCGACGTGCAAACCCTTCGCCAGCCAGCTTATCGAGATACTCCTCCAGCGTCGATACACCCGCATCCGGAGGGATGGGGAATTGAGGCATGTGGTTGTTCTTCAAGTCGATCTCGAGATTGCATTTCTCTGCAACCTCCAGAGTCGATTCGATCGCCTCCGGAAAATCCTTGAACAACTCCACCATCTCTCCGGCGGACTTGAAGTATACCTGGTCTGTCTGATACCGGAGCTGGGTATAGTCGGGAATGTTCGTGCTACTCGCGTCCGGGATCAACAGCAGGATGTTATGCGCAATCGAATGCTCGCGCTTCAAGTAGTGGACATCATTCGTGCAGATCAGCCTGAGCCCAAGGTCCTTTGCCAGCTTCGGCGCCTTCTGGCGGACGATGCTTTCGCGCTCCAACCCGTGGTTCTGTATCTCAATGTAGAAGTCATCTCCGAGGATATCCTTGTAGATCTCTCCGGCCTCGTACGCCTCGGAATCCTTCCCGTTTGCAAGATGAGCGGAAACCACCCCTCCTGCGCAGGCTGAGAGCCCCACAAGGCCCTCCCTGTAGTTTCTCAGCACCTCGGTATCGATACGAGGCTTGTAGTAGAAGCCTTCCGTATGTCCGATCGTACACAGCTTCAGGAGGTTCCTGTACCCTTGTTGATCCTTCGCCAAGAGCACAATGTGATGATAGGCTCCTCGTTTGCCACCACTTTCCGTAGGCTGTGTGGATTTCTCGAGCCTGCTCCCTTTCGTAACGATGTAGGCCTCCATCCCGATAATGGGCTTGACTCCGGCCTTCTTCGCCTTCTTGTAAAACTCGATTGCGCCAAACATGACCCCGTGATCTGTGAGTGCAACCGCAGGCATGTTGTTTTCGACTGCTGCATTCACCAGATCGTCTGTCCGGCATGCTCCGTCGAGCAGACTGTAGTGGGAATGATTATGTAGATGGACGAACTGAGACATTGTGTGATTTCAGGCTTCGGATGTCATATCGTTTGTTAACATGGAAGGCAAACTATTCAGTGTTGGAAGGAAAGTCAAGAGTCCCCGGGAACTACTTATCCACATCTTTTGCATCGAATCATTCTTGAAGTAGGTGTTCGTGTCAATTCAATCATCAAGCGGTCCATGTAAATCTCAATGGAAGAAGAGGGTTCCAGCATTGGGCTAAAATGAATCCTGCGAGTGGGGCAATCAGGGAAAGTTGAACGCCAGCAGTTTCAATTCCGTCATCTCTTCAATTGTGTATCTGACTCCCTCGCGGCCGAAGCCTGAGTCTTTGACGCCACCGTATGGCATGTGGTCAATCCTGTAGGTCGGGAAGTCGTTGATAATCACCCCGCCAACATCGAGGCTCTCATATGCATAAAAGACATTTCGGATATCGTTGGTGAACACACCCGCCTGCAAGCCGTATGGTGAATGATTCACCAGAGCGACGGCCTCTTTGAAGTCAGCGAATTTATCCAGTGTAACAACGGGAGCGAAGACCTCCTGGCAGCTCACTTTCATGTCAGGTTTCACATCCACAAGGATTGTCGGCTCGAACATTGAGCCCGACCTCTTTCCACCACACAGCAGCCGTGCTCCCTCATCTACAGCCTCTCTGATCCATGCTTCAACTTTCGCGGCTGCTTCTTCCGAGATCATCGGGCCTACCACAGTAGCTTCCCTCATAGGGTCACCGCAGACAATCGCCCTGGTTTGCTCAAGGAACTTCTCGCTGAATGCCCTGTAGACCTTATCCCGCACATATACTCTCTGGACCGCAATGCAGGATTGCCCTGCATTCCCGTACGCGCCCTGAGCGATCCTTTTCAACGCATACTCCATGTTGGCATCATCGTCAACAATCACTCCAGCGTTGCCGCCCAACTCCAGCACGACTCTTTTCTTTCCAGCTCTGGCCTTCAGTCCCCATCCCACCTGTGGACTTCCAGTGAAGCTCAGGAGCTTAATTCGTTCGTCTACAACCAGTTGCTCCGCTTCATCTGCGGAACATGGTATGACGTTGAAAGCGCCCTTTGGAAGTGTGGAGCCATAAATGACCTCAGCCAATAGAAGGGCTGTTAACGGCGCATTTGAGGAAGGCTTCAGAACAACCGTGTTACCGGAAGCAATCGCCGGCCCGACTTTGTGAGCTACAAGGTTGATAGGGAAGTTAAACGGTGTAATCGCCCCGATGGGACCGATGGGAAAGCGTCGAACCATGCCAAACCTGCCGCGGGAATGTTCCGCAAGGTCGAACGGGAGCACGGACCCTTCGATACGCTTTGCTTCTTCCGACGCGAGAGTGAATGTAAGAATAGCCCTCTCGACTTCAGCCCGGGAAAAGGAGATTGGCTTACCGGTTTCGCGTGTAATGAGCCGGGAGAAATCTACTTTTCTTCTTTCGATCTGGTTTGCAACAAACGAGAGGGCCGCTGCGCGCTCGTAGGATGGAAGCTGGCGAGTGATGTGAAAAGTCGATGCAGCAGATGCTATTGCTTCCTCAATATCCTTTGGGGAGGCCTGGTACACTTCCCCAACCGTCTTGTTATCGTAGGGATTGACGACAGGCTTTGTCCTCGAAGAAGCTCGCCATTCACCGCCAACGAGAAACCGTGAGGTCGAGATGGCTTGAGGATTCATGAGAGCAGTTGCTGGACCTTTTTTGTGATGTCCGGAATCTCTACGAGAGTCCTATCCCCCGTTCTCCTCTCCTTGATCTCGATCTTCCCCGCCGCGAGGTTCTTCTCACCAACAATCACCTGATAGGGCATGCCAAGCAGGTCTGCATCTTTGAACTTGAATCCTGGAGTGGTATCCTTCCTGTCATCGTATAGTACCTCGATACCGTTTGCTGTGAAATCCTTATACAGCTTCTCAGACATTTCCACAACCTCCTTGCTCTTCATTGTCACCGCAATCAGATGAAGCTGGTACGGCGAGATCGACCTGTCCCAAATGATACCATTGGCATCGTGGTTCTGTTCGATATGACAGGCAATGATCCGCTCGATCCCGATACCATAGCTTCCCATGATGATCGGCTGCTCTTTGCCATTCTCATCAAGGAACCTCGCGCCCAGTGCGTCGGAGTATTTTGTGCCGAGTTTGAAGATGTGCCCAAGTTCGATCCCGTGCACCAGTCGCAGCCTGCTCTTGCCGTCAGGACTCATTTCTCCGGCCTGTACTGTGCGCAGGTCGTAATACCCCTCGATCTTACAGTCCCGCTGCAGGTCGATGTTGATCAGATGGTAATTATTCTTGTTCGCACCACTGACGAGGTTGTTCCCCCCTTCAAGCCGCTTGTCGGCAATTATTCTGAAACCGCTCCCGCCTCGAGACCGGGTATTTAGTCCTACCGGGCCAATTGATCCTCGATCTGCTCCGGTAAGCTCAATGAGCTTCTCCGGTTCAATCGGTCGGACCTCGGCACCGAGAACGGACATTAACTTCGATTCGTTCAGCTCATCGTTCCCCATCATCAATACCAGGACTGGTGTGTCGTCAGCCCAATATACCACTGACTTGGCAAGCTGACTGTGGTCGACTTTCAGAAACTCCGCAAGCTGGTCAATGGTTCTGACGTTGGGTGTGTGAACCTCTGCCACAGGCTCGCTGTCCGGGTGCCGTATGGCCTTCGGGACATGAGAGCTGGCAACCTCAATGTTGGCAGCATACGTCCCGTCCTCGGAGAGGACAACGAGATCTTCTCCTGAAGCCGACTCCATCATGAACTCCTGGGAGCCCGTGCCACCCATTGCCCCGCTCGAAGCACCTACCACAAAGAACTTCAATCCACATCGGGTGAAGATCATGCGATATGCCTTGTCATGCAAACCGTAGCTTCTGTCAAGTCCCTCCCAGGAAGCATCAAGGCTGTAGCTATCCTTCATCAAGAACTGACGTCCGCGCAAGACCCCGGAGCGCGGCCGGGGCTCGTTCCGGAACTTCGTCTGGATCTGATACCAAACCTGCGGCAGGTCCTTGTACGACTCAATATGGTTTTTGGCGAGCCAGCAGATTACTTCTTCATGCGTCGGAGCCAGCACAAGCGGGCGGTTCTTCAAGTGGAACAGCGTCTCGCCGAATGCTTTCACCCGGCCCGTCTGCTCCCACAACTCGACTGGACTCAGAGCCGGCAGATGGAATTCCTGCCCGCCGATTGCGTCCATCTCCTCGCGGACGATCTCGCAGACCTGCTTCATGACCTTGTAACCCAACGGGAGAAAGGAATACACGCCCGCCGACAGGAGGCGCACCATGCCTGCGCGGATCATGAGTTGGTGACTCGGGATGACGGCGTCTGAAGGAGTCTCCTTGACGGTAGGGATGAAACCTTTACTGAGGCGCATGTATAGGGATGTCAAACTTGATGAATGAGCGTTCGGGACGTCCTTCGTACCCTCACAGGGACTTCCCGACCGGGATAAACTTCCCTCGATCCCAGGTTTAGTCCTAAATCGACACAAGGTGGCGCTGTGAAGCTAGCTTGTCTGTCGATTTGCGGATCCCGCACGCTTTCTTGTGCGGGAGAAACCTCCGTGTGTGCCCTCACGGGGACTCGAACCTCGATCCCAGGTTTAGGAAACCTGTGCTCTCTCCTGTTGAGCTATGAGGGCAGAATCGGTCAAATCTGACTAGAAATACAGATTAGCTTCACGAAGTCGGAGATAACATACAAAATCCAAGGGATTATTCCAAGAATTCAGACTTGGCTTGCTCTGTCACTTTGGGAATCCAAAAATTACTGCACGCAAGTAAATCTGACGTTGGCGTAACCCTCCGCTGGTTCACCATCACGACTTACGGAGAAATTTTGACTGGCATATTCTTGGAAGCACGGACATGTTAGAGAGGGACTTCACCAATGTCCGCTCCTATCCCCCCTGAAGGATCTCGCAACCAAAAAGGGAAGGCGTGGTATGGGACAGCAACAACTCCTGCTTGTTCTACTCGGTGTCGTAGTCGTCGGTATTGCAATTGCCATCGGGATTTCCATGTTCGTGGATAACGCCGTGTCTGCAAACCGCGACGCGCTAACCAGCGATCTTGCGGCCCTGGCGAGCCGTGCACAAACGTATTACCGAAGGCCGAGGGTTCAAGGCGGGGGACAGAATTCCTTCACGGGACTCACGATTGAACATCTCACGTCGAAGGCTGCAAATGCGAATGGGACGTACGTTGTCACTTCAGTCGACCCTGCTCAGGTCGTTCTCGATGCAACCGGAAAGGAAACAGGAAGCGACGGCAACAGCCTCTCGGTGACGATGACTGTGTTTCCCGACAGCACATTTGTCGTTGCAAACAACTAACCGCCGCAGGTAATCTAAAGATACAGCTGATGTGCTCTGATGTAGGATTCAACAGCAGCAGGCACGCGGTAACGAATCGATTTTCTGGTTTTCACTCGCGCCCGGATGTCTCTCGATGAAATGTCGATCAGGGGTATCTCACACAATGTGGTTCCATCTCCCGGGAGGGGAACACTCTTCTCTGCGTCGAACCCGGGCCGCGCAATGACTACGACGCATGCGAGGTTCTTGATCTCCTCATACTCCTTCCAAGAGGGGAAGTCCACTACGTTGTCCATCCCAATGATCAGGTGGAGACTGTCAGGAAGATAAGCCTTCTTTAGCTGGCGCAATGTATCCACGGTATATGACACGCCACCCCGCTGCAATTCAATATCCGATACTTCAAAATACGGGTTATCCTGGACGGCGCATTTCAACATCTCAAGACGGTGCCCCCCCTCAATGATGTTCAGATCCTGCTTGTGCGGGGAAATCGATGAGGGGATGAACAGCACCTTTCCCAATCCGATTGCCTCGCGTACGCACTCCGCTACAATGAGATGTCCGGTGTGGGGTGGATTGAATGTGCCGCCGAAGACACCGATCTTCATTCGCCCGCTCCAGGAATGACATTTAGGCGGCGGAGGTGTTTCAAGACCTCGTACGTTCGATGCGGGTACCAGTGCTTCAGCAAGATCTCCCGCTCGATTTCGTGATAAAGATAGGCACAGTCCGCAATACTGGCGATGTCTCTTACAGGCCGCACAGGTATGATAAGTGCGTCGACATCCTTCAGGAAGCTAAGTATCGAAGGCCTCCATACTCCTTCATAGCCATCAGATGGAAAGAGGTCCGGGTGAAAAGTCCTAGTTGCAAACCAGGTAAGCGATGGTTCATTGTTATGGCCGTGCGATTCACCTATCACAATTACATCGTCCTCCTGACCCAGCATCTGAACGCCTTCTGCAATGAGATCAATGGGATATAGCGGATTCCTGCCAAGGAACACAACAGTAATTGTCCCCTCTCGATCATGGCCGTTGTCCCTCATAGCTTCTTCAATCAGTGATCGAAGGTTCCGCGCGCCGCTGGACCTGCGACAGACGTTGCTGGGAAGATCGACCTTCTGCGGGAGGAATGCGTTTGAGCGTTCCGGAATCGATACTCTGTAGCCTTCCAACTGTGCGATGCGTTCAGCGAAATCGGCCGTAGCCGCGCCAAGAAGATCCTCAATCGCGCCATCGCAGTTCCCAATGAAAAGGTCATGTTCACACCACTCGAATTCCTCGGGCATGGGAGAGATAAGGAAGCAATGTACTGTCCTTGACCTTATTGATTGTGCCCCGATATGGTCATCGATGCTCACCAACGATCTGTGCCTAAAATAATTGTCTATAGAATTTCACCGTTTCAGCAGCGCATTTATCCCAGCTGAATTGTGCCTCCCTCACATACCCCCGCTCCACAAGACCTTTGCGAACCGTGTTATCATGAAGGAGGAGTGCCAACTTCGCAGCCAGGTCCTCCGGGGATGCTGGATCAAAGTACATCGCCGCATCACCAACAATCTCCTTGACCGATGGCACATCACTGGCAATGACCGGGCATCCATAGTACATTGCTTCAAGAGGGGGGATGCCAAATCCCTCCGCGATTGAAGGGAACACAAAGACAGATGCGTGGGTATAGCATCGTGCAAGCAGAACATCCTCGCCATGCAGGAACCTCACTCTGTCCGAGATTCCGAGGGAAGCCAGGTTCCTATGCTCGTCCATAGTTACTTTGTCGAAGCTGAAGCACAGAAGAAGATACTCCTTCCGTAATTGTGGGGACGCTGCATACGACCTCGCCAACACATCAAAGTTCTTGTATCCTCCCCGTTTGCCAACATACATGATGTACGGCTGCCCAACGGGGTTTTTTCCGTCTGCAGAGATCCTCAGAGAGTTCGCGAGGTAGATGACCGCTGTCTTATCGCGTGAAACGCCCAAGATGTTGATGAGATCCTCCCTCGTTGATTCAGAGATGCAAATAATCCCGTCGGCTCCGGTCACTGCCTTTCTCTTCTCGGTCGGCGTCGGATCATTGTTGGAATAGTACTGAGGAAACCGCTCATAAATCATATCGTAGACGGTGACAACTCTCCGTTTACCGATGAAAGGAGTGTCATCAAAATATGTCAGGTGGTACACATCAGGATCGATGCCTGCAGTGAAGCGACTAAAAAAAACTCTGTTCATCGCCTCTCTAAGACGCATTGTGTGCGGTATGAACGGGTGTTTTACGCCACTGTATTTCGCCAACTTCGGTCGGAGACGTTCAAGTCCATATTCATTGATGTGGAGACCCATGTAGAGTGCGACCTCCTGGTCAGGCATTGTAGCAACGCGGGCGATCAGTTCACTGAAATATCGGGACACACCACCGTAACGCTGTCTCGCAAATGTCTGATAATCATACAGGAGCTTCATTTTCGGGCAGCCACAACAAAGCCTACGGACTTCGGTGGAGCAAGAACGGTGATGATTTCCCATTCAGCGCTTCGCTCGAGGATGGGACGTACAAGGGCAGTTTTCTCCGTAAACCAGTCATGTAACATCAGAATAGCTCCTGACTTGAAAAAAGGGCGAAAGAACTGGTATTGCTCAAGTGTCTGCTTTGGATCCTCGGCGCCGTCCAGGATGGCAAAATCTACAGGGATACCGCTTTTGAGAATCTTAGAGTACTTTTCACGATAGTCCCCCAGATGAAACACAACATACGGTTTCAGATGTGGAAGATTCACTTTGTACTTATTCACAGCCTCTTCATAGAACTCGTTGTTGATTTCTATCGTGTGCAGAATGCCTGATCCAAGCCGATGCAACGCGTTCCCAATAAACAATGTGCTACCTCCTCCCTTCCATGTCCCAATCTCGAAACAATGCGAAGGACGAGCCTTCAGGACGGTGTTGTACAGAAGTCTCCTGTCTTCAAACCACAACTGGCCATGAAGTGCGGGATGCCCCTCAAAGAACCAACGTGTTTTCCCTGGCACGAAAGGCCTGACAATTAACCAGCCCATCCTGCCGGCTCGGCTGAGATTATCGACTGACTTCACGTTTCACCCGAAGAAGACTAACTTCACGAATTATATCCCGCCAGCGGTTCACAAACGATTCTTCACTATATCGCCCAACCGCAACCTCGTGTGTGCGCCTGCTCTTCTCTCTGACCCAGCCTGGATCCTTTGTTGCTGAATCAATGATAAGCCGCTCGATTGCTTCAAGGGAATCATCCGTGAACATGATGCCAAAGTCGTCCGTATCGATACCGGCCTCTCTTGTAACAAGGGGGACCAAGCCGGAATGCATCCCATGAACGACAGAACCCGGCTGCCCTTCTGCGCATGTTGGCAACACAACGTAGGCACATTGCCCTATAATCGAGCGGTATCGATCACTGTCTACTCTTACCATTCCCACAGCCTGGATGTTCGGAGTATGGAATAACTCCTTTTCGTAGCAACGACTGAACTCCTTCTCAAAAGCAAAGGCACTGCACACGAACAACCTGAGCTCAGGATGCCGTGGAAAAATCTCGAGCAGGAGGTCCAGCCCCTTACCGATTTGATTCCTGCTTGCCAAGAACAAGAATGATCGTCGGGCCGTCTCGAAATCCTTGTCGTTGTCTGCACGCCACGATTTGTCCGAACCATAGTTGTTGAACGCAAACAGTGGGACATTGCGTTCCGCCTTCCAGGATCCCGCCGTTACCGAGTTGCCGAAGCCCGCAATGCCATCGACAGCTTGCACAAAAGGCATGTGCTCAGAATTCTGAGTACGAGGCACGGTGGAACAGTTGCGACGTGCGAGCAACCGCTTATGCCGTTCACTATGGTTCCTATTGTGTATACGGTGGTTCATGCCTGTCGCAAGATAGATGTTCGTGCTTGCTGCAAAGTCTCGCCATCCATCTCCAAAGTCGACTCGATGACTGATAATGAGATCATAGGCCGTACCGGGACGGTTGCGCCTATCAGTAAGATCCAGTACGTCCACGATGAATCCCGCCCCATGAAGCACGCTGGCAATCTGGAAGCACTGCTTGAGGTTTTGATGGTCCATGAAACGAGGATGATCTGGCGGGAGGAGAAAGGACTCGACCAGATAAACCAGCAGTGCACGTGGACCTTCACCTCCATTCTCGCGGTTGAATACATTCGTCAGAAAGGGGATGCGCTTCAAACGTTTTGTAACTGTCCGGACGGCCCCAAGCGCCCGTCTCGTTGCATCTAGGAGTCTCACAGTCACTCCGTTACCCTCTGCACTTGCGTCATAACGCGATTAATCAAACCCCTGATGGTCCTGCCAAAAGACGGGCGAAACAGTTTCTCATACAGTCTGAAATCGTATCCGCTATTCGGCTCTACGTTGACAGGGTGTACAATCTTCCGGGTGTAAAGGTCAAATACTGGCAGCATGTGGTTTGAAGTATCCCACGATGTGTGTGTGCCTGAAATCCCGATGTTCGAGATCAGGTTGACTTTTGGGACAACAGCCACTCCATCGTTGAGCAAACAGCTATAGGTCATCTGAATATCCCATGTGTTGATCCTTCCATCGTAAGCAAGGTCAAATAGGCGTTCAATATGCTTTACCATATAGTCGGGCTCATACAATTGCCTCAACCACCAAGACTGCTTCTTGTGTGGCCACTCTGCCATTTTGGAATCGTACTGCCTCCATACCCTGCTCCAGGACGCCCATCCCCAAATACTGAAATACCGTGAGAACATATAGCTCTCGGCGACATCGAATGAATTCAACAGGTAGTTCGTCCCGCTTACCATCTTCACCCGTTCGGAGTGCCGGTGGTGGGCAAGAATCTCCTGACAATAGGGGAAAAAATCAGGCGCCGGCAAGCAGTCATCCTCGAGGACAATCCCCTCTGGTTCATTGTCGAAAAACCACGTCAGGGCTGAACTCACCGCCTCCTTACAGCCGAGATTAGATTCTCGGAAGAGCCTGAGCACCCTGCATGGCCAGTCAACTTCATCGGCGATCGAACGAACGTCTTCACATCTCTCCATCTCACCCAGAACCCCGGGCCGCGGGCCGTCTGCGGCAAGATACAGCCGCGTTGGTCGTGCATCGCGAACCCGATGGAACACCTGTCGCGTCGTTTCTGGGCGGTTGAATATGAGAAGAAGTACCGGAGTTGTAAGCACGAGTGCGGATCCTATGCTTTCAAGACTCTTACGGTGTTTCGAACCAGTCGAACAGGATTTAACGAATCAAGGATAGCCCGTGCTTGCCCGCCGCCGCCGTGAAAAAAGAGGAGACTGAATGTTACAACACATTGCGAGACTAATGTTGCGACCGCGGCGCCGACTCCACCAAGTGGGGGAATAAGTACAATGTTGAGAGCGACATTCGTTGCCCCGCCGAGTAGTGTGCGGTACAGCAAAACATCTATCTTGTTTTCCAGAACCAGGTACTGACCCGTCGCAACACCCAGGAACACAGGGACGCTTGCCCATGCGTATATGGTAAGGATGGGTATGGCTCCCTGATACTGGTCACCATAGAGCAACGTGATTAGAAAGCCGGAACCTAGTGAAACCAGGGCAGAGATAATGAGACCGATACTGCTGATCGAGTCATAAAACAATTGCAGTCGCTTTTTGTAGACCCCCTCTCCTGTCTCCCGCGCCTTCACAAGCGCCGGGAACACTGAGGCAGCAATGGAGCCTGGGATGAAATACCAGACTTCTACCACTTTGGATGCAGCAGAATAGGTTCCGACGGCGACATCGTCCATCATGTAGCCCAGCATTACCTGGTCGATTCGCATATATATTGCAACGGAGAGGCCCGCGAGGAGCAAAGGCCAGCTTGCAGTCAGCAGTGTTCGCGCAGTAGTGAAGTCCAGCCGCCACGCGGCAAACTGTCCACCGCGCTTCCAGTACACCAACAAGAGGCCCAGCGAAGCGATCATCGCTTCCAACAATCCCGCCCACCCAAACGCCACAACCGTTGCCCCAACAGCGATGAGAATTACCCTGAACACCGATGCAATGATAAACGCAGCATTCTTTGCATACACCGTGTACCTTGACTCAACGCGGGATTGAAACCAGAAATCAATTGCATCGAAAGATTGAACAAGAAATATGGTCGCTGCAATCGCGACGAGAACCAGTGTCAGGTTATCGCCGGGTCGAAGGAGCGCTGCAAGGACCACAGACAAAACAATCGCAACGACCCCCCCCGCCGCTTTCAACCCGAAGGCCGTTCCCACCAGCTCTTCGCGCCGATCCGGGCTTCGAACCAGTTCACGGACGACTATCGAGTCAAGACCAAGGAATGCGATGGGACCAAGCAAGGAGGCAAATGCGAGGGAGAAACTGAGAAGGCCGTAGTCCCCCGGACCGAGAAACCGTGCAACCCATACACCTACCACCAATCCAACTCCCATTCTCACCACTCTGTCAAAAGACAGCCAGGTGATGTTGCTGAGGACTGCGCGGGCACCAACTCCTGTCTCCACGCGTCGTCGTAATCCTCCAGGCAGGAAGTCAGTCCACGACACGGGCCGCCTCTCTTCTTGCTGCACGATGATAAACCTCAAGGTATTTCTTTGCAGCATCCTCCCACCTGTACTTCTGCAATTGTGCACCGGACTTCTCGACCATGGCATCGCGCTTCCGCGTATCAGCAAGAAGGGAATGTACAGCCTTGGCAATGTCCTCAACTGAATACGGATCGAAGTATATCCCCGCCTCTCCGATCACTTCAGGAAGAGAAGCACAACGCGATACGGCTACGGGCGCCCCACACGCCATTGCTTCGAGAGGTGGGAGGCCGAATCCCTCGTACACCGATGCAAAAACAAATACATCGGTAAAGGAATACAAGGCAACAAGATCATCATCGTTGATGAAACCAGTGAACACCACATCCCTCTGCGCGTGTGGATCCAACTGCGGAAGCGATTGATTGAGCCTAAATCCCTCCCGCTGCCCGGTAACGACAAGTTGGTGCGGAATTCTGTTCTCACGTTTAAGAAGTGAAAAAGCCTTCAGGACGCCTGCCACGTTCTTATGAGGCCTGACACTTCCAGCCACAAGCAGAAATGGCTCGCGCACGCCCCGATCGCGAGCAACGCGCTCGAAAATGGTGCGGTCAACCGGACGGAATAGCTTACGATCAACTCCACAGGGAACAACACTAATCCGATCTGGAGGTACGTCTAATCGCGTTACGATCTCGTTGCGAGAGAACTCAGAAAGGGTGATGATATGACAAGCCCGCCTCACGGCAAGAGAATAGTACCACTGTGCATAGGCCTTCTGAACGGCATTCATCGGCAATACGCCCGCAAGATGGGCTGTATCGTTAATCGTCACAACGATCGGACATTTAAGGCGGCGGAAGGGGATGTTGAAATGAGGCACATGCAACAAGTCGCAATTCTCAACGTGTCGAACAGGATACTGTGCTTGTTCTCTGAAGCTGTAAAGCCGGGCAGTGAAAGGAATAATCTCCACGGACGGCATGGCCGTGACCCAGGCCTCCAACACCTCGGGCTCGCCCAGCAATTTCAAAGTACCGACCTCTCTGGCAACTAACGGAACGATGTTCCGCAACACAGTACCAACGCCGTGTTTCATTCGGGCGTCAATGGCAAGAACCATCACTCCCTCATCACGTCGAGGATGGTCGAGGCAAATCCCTTCCACGAGAAGGTCCTTGAGCGTTCCAGCCCTGCATCGGAAAGGTGCTGCGCAAGAGAAGAATCACTGACAACTCTGGTGATAGCTGCCGCAAGCTCTTTCTCGTTGTTCGGATCTAACAGTATCCCTGCCTCTCCCACAACTTCAGGCATTGAGCTTACATTGGACGTAATGACCGGTGTTCCGCACGTCATCGCTTCAAGGACGGGGATTCCGAACCCCTCGTAGAGAGACGGATAGACAAACACTGATGCCATTCGATATAAGGCCGGCATATCGTCGTCAGGCACGAATCCTATAAACTTGATCTGCCGGCAGAACCTACTCTTTTCTGAAACGCTCAGGATATCGTTGTATCCCCAGCCCAACCTGCCCGCAAGCACGAGCTGGATGTTGCTGTTTGTGGCGGCTACTCTCTCGAACGCATGGAGCAGGGTGAGAATATTCTTGCGAGGTTCGATCGTCCCCACAAACAGAATGTATCGCGCCAGCGCATACCTGGTGCGAACATCGGCCATCCGGGCTTTCGATGGGGGGTACTGATACACTTCGTCGCATCCGATCGGAGCAACTACCACCTTGTCAGGATTGAAAGCTCCTGCCATATAACCAATAATGTCACTCCGCGTATGCATTGAGATCGCAACAATTTTGCGCGCTCGTTTCAAGGCCCTGCGCATAAGCAAACCACCTGCGAGCTTACTGCGATTTGTATGGAATTGAGGAAACAATACATGCGAAAGATCCGGAATGATCAGAATGACATGCTGATCGGTCAAGCTTGCAACCTGAAGGGAGCCCACCGAGATCATGCAATCGAGTCGATATCTGAATCGCGAATCAAATGCAGTCCGTGCATGCCAAAGGACCCTCGGGAGACCGGCTTGCCCGACAAGGTGGATAATCGCGTGGGAATTCGAACCATTCATCCCCGGAGGAAGGGGAAGATGGGAGAAGAGGTAATACTCAATGCCGGGATCGAGTGGCAGTAGATATCGAACCAAGTTGCGCGTCAGCTTACCAATGCCAGCGGGTTCCTCAACAGCGGGTCGTACGTCAATGCCGACTTTCATCACGCTCGATACCTTGTCCTGTCACCTGATAGGAGGTTCGACATCTTATCCCAAATGCGATGAACATTTTTTGATTTGTATCTGGCCTTTGCAATTAGCATGAGGATAGAGGACCGCACTCCGGGAGGGAACCCGTGAATTCGATGGATCTGTTGCACCTCCTCCTCGTTCGCTTGCACGTAGTTGATCGTCTGCATAGTTCTGTGGAACCGGAACTGTGCAAGGGGTTTACCGGGAATTTTCGTGAATCGAGACTCCTTCCCGGCGCGGATGAAGAACTCAAAATCGCCCGCCAGTTGGAATTGCACATCGAAGTACCCGACCTTTTCGTGAACCGAACGTCTCCAAAAGCAGGATTGCTGTGGAATGGTAGAGCCCATGAGAACCGCGTACAACGTCCAGTTGAATGATGGATACTTCCGAACGAACATTTCCTCTTCTTTCTCATCAATGTAACGGCAATCGGAATACACTAACTCGGTCTCTGGGTGAGAAGAAAAGAATTTGACCACCCTTTCTACTGTATCGGTGAAATACAGGTCATCCGAGTTCAAGTATGCAAGGATTGACCCCTCTGCCATCTTCAGTCCTTT
>Ga0326597_10006792_pt1 | contig 15616 bp, 14 predicted proteins | sample RVTome_12_FD_203789 | JGI IMG/M metagenome (GOLD analysis project Ga0326597, IMG submission 203789) | Soil microbial communities from uranium-contaminated site in the Upper Colorado River Basin, Wyoming, United States - RVT100D185 | ecosystem: Environmental > Terrestrial > Soil > Contaminated >...
TCCCCGAACCAAGTACCTGAGATATCGGGTGCCGGCTGTTCACATGCGGAAAGGAGAAAAACCAGAGCAAATGCCACCGATAGAAAAGTGCTGCGCACGAATTCACCTTGCAATCACTCTAACTAGTCTAAATGAATCGCCACTATTTTGCCACCAGCAAAGCTTCGTATCGATGATACGAAGACTCCGTTGGAACTGGCACCCGAAAGACGCGTCTCGTCGAAGCAGAGGAGAGACTCGACTTTCTCGGAGTCCACTTTCGAACGCGAGGGAAGGGGGCCAAGCAATTCTGCTATGGATTTCCCGCTGCAAAGGGATGGCTCATGTGTGTCAGCGAGTTGAGACGATCTGTTTCATCGCTTTCGGAAATGATCCGGCGTCTCAATCCTGTGTTACGTGGCTGGTCGAGCTATTACCACTGGCTCAACATCCGCACTGACTCTTCCACGGGAGAGAAGGTGTCGCGATGCCACCCGATCCGAACGCGACGCCGAAATGAGACTTCCATCTGGCACCTTTCTTTATGCCGGGACTTCCCTCTGTGCCAACTCGCTCGAGGTTGACGGGCGCCCTCCTCGCTTCCATACTAAAGAAAACCAAAACTTCCCCTAGCTCCTGGGCTCCAACATGGGGATGGTTATATCCGTGGGACAGGATCTGCGTGTTGAAAGACATTCAGAAAGGACTAGGGAGTAATTGCGGAGATAACTCGGGATAGCTAGATGATGGGGGTGACTCTTGCGTATGGACCAGATTGTGTCTGGCGCTCAGCTTACAAGGCTGCAATTCATCGTCGCCGGGATCGCTACGGTATGCGCCGGCTTCGGGAAAAGTGCGGCTGAGACCTATTGGAAGAGCACAGGGGCGCCGCGAAAAGGCATCTTCTCGCGTACACGTGGTCCCTCCCAAGAGGAGGTCAATACGTTCACGCTGACAATGCTGTCGCTCATGGCTCACGAGGTGACTATGCTGTCGGCAATGGTGGAACCCAGTGATCCTCATACGTTCCAAGATCGCCTCATGCGGGGCGTTCTGGAGTTAATAGATCCTCATGATACAGATCGTTTCATTCAGGCTGCTAACGAGAATATCGACGATCTGCATCTGCTAATGGCCGGGAAGCTAGATGAGAAAACGGCTTTCTTCAGGCGAGCCGGAAGATTCTTTAGTTTGGATCAAAAGCCATTCGCCGTCCTTGCCGTAGCACATTGGTTTGCGGAGGGTCGAAGGCTAGCCACGGAAACAGTGAACGCCGCACTTCAGTGAAACCAGGCTGAGCGCTCGCCGACTAAACAGAGCCCGCCAGCGACGAAGCGACGGCTATTGTTTGCTGCATTGCTAGGGTTAGGTGCGCTCAGCAAGTGAGACAGTTGCTTCCACATAGGCGGGAGATTGATGAACTATTTCGACTGGCGAGCTCGACTCTCGACCGCTGGCACCCCAGCCACTTGAGGGGGGCTCGTGTTTTATTCGTTAGCGTTGTCGGTCCCCCGCACGCTCGAGGGGTTGACGGGCGCCCTCCTCCCTCGCATACTAAAGAAAACCCAAAACTTTCCTTGGTTCCTGGGCTCCAATAGGGAGGATTGTCATGTCCGTGGGACAGGATCTGTGCACCGAAGCCCTTTCTCAGCTCAAAACCCAGCTAGGCCGGGTGATCTTCGGAAAGCCCGAGGTTATTGATAACCTCCTGATCGGCTTGCTCAGCGAAGGGCATATCTTGATGGAGGACGTGCCGGGGGTAGGGAAGACCACACTCGCAAAGGCTCTTGCCAAATCTATCTCGGCCGATTTCAAGCGCGTACAATTCACCCCCGATCTTCTCCCCACCGACATCTTGGGCTCTTCCATCTACAACCCTCGGGATGGAAGCTTCACCTTCAAGGAGGGCCCCGTCTTCACCAACATCCTTCTTGCCGACGAGATCAACCGTGCCTCGCCCCGGACCCAGTCGAGTCTCCTCGAGGCCATGAGTGAAAGGCAGGCGTCCATCGATGGCAAGACGCACCCTCTACCAACGCCGTTTCTGGTCATCGCCACCCAGAATCCCATCGAGTTCCACGGCACCTATCCGCTCCCGGAAGCCCAGCTCGACCGCTTCGGCATGATGATCCATCTGGGCTACCCGGCCGCCGAGCAAGAAGTCGAGATTCTCTACAGTCAGCTCACCCATCATCCCGTCGAGGACGTCGAGCCGGCCGTGGATCGTCGGACCATCCTCGAGCTCCAGGACACCGTGCGCGCGCTCAGAGTGGACCGAAAGATCGCCCGCTACATCGTCTCGCTCGCTGAGGCCAGTCGGCGCCACACCGCGCTTAAGGTCGGCACCTCACCTCGTGGGACCCTGGCGCTTTTTCGAGCCGCTCAGGCCCGAGCGCTCCTCGAAGGGCGCGACTACGCGATCCTGGAAGACGTGAAAGCCATGGCCGTGCCGGTCCTGGCCCATCGACTCGCCCTCGACACCAAGGCGAAATACTCGGGCCTCGCCAAAGAGGACGTCATCCGCGAGATTCTGGACCAAGTACCCGTCGGCATCTGATCGGACGAAAGCCAAGTGCTCGTGCCCCGATCCCTCCGACCCGTAGCTCTCCTCGGCAAGGTTATCGAGATCCACCAGGAGACCCTGACGCCGAGAGGCCGTTACCTTCTTTGGGTGACGGTTATCCTCGCCGTCCTGGGATTCAACACCCGGCAGCACCAAGGCTTCAAGCTCTTTGCCGTCGTCGTCGCCATGTTGCTCGTGGCCTCGATCGTCCTGTTCCTGCGCGCACCGAAGGTCCGGTTCGACTGCCGGCTGCCTTCCCGCGCCACCGCATTGCGAAGCATTCCCATCCGAGTCCGCCTGGTCGCCGAATCGAGCCGATTCTGGAACCGACTCTTCTTCTCCCTACCTCGGCCACGCCAGTGGGGAAGTAGTCTCTCGTTCCACCCGCGACAAATGATCCTCGAGGGAAGAGAAGGGGAGACCACAAAGGCTACATTGACTTTCCGTCCCCTCCGCCGTGGACGATATGTCTTGCCGGGGGCGAGTGTCCGGACCACGGATCCCTTGGGGCTTTTTGGAAGCCGTGCCCAGAGGCTTCCCGATCAGGTCCTCCTGGTCTACCCACGCTTCTACTCGATGCAGTCGTTCGACGTTCCCTTCGGGAGCCGGTACCAACCGGGGGGCATCCCGCTCGCTTCCCACACGGGAGAGACGGTTGAGTTCCGCGGCACGCGGGAGTATCGCCAGGGCGATCCCGTGAAGAATATCCATTGGAGATCCTGGGCTCGCGTGGGCGCGCCGGTGGTGAAGGAGTTTCAGCAAGAGTACTTCTGCCGCATCGCCATCGTCCTGGACACATTCCTTCCCGCGAGACCGCGCCAAGAACAGCTCGAAGCCTTCGAAGCCGCCATCTCCGTCGTGGCCTCCATTGCCGACTACTTCAGCCAGAGCGAGTACATCGTCGATATCTTTGCCGCCGGCCCGGACGTCTACCAGGTGAGCGCGGGACGAAGCCTGGCCTATATCGAGAACATCTTGGACGTACTGGCCTGTCTCGAGCCCTGCCACCAACCACCCTTCGAGGCCGTTGGCCCGGCCCTCTTCGAGAAGCTTTCTCAAATCACGAGCGTCGTAGCGATCCTTCAAGACTGGGATGAAAGCCGTCAGGACTTCTTGAGAAGCGTCAGGGCATTTGGTACCGAGCTCAGGGTGGTGGTCGTGAAGGGCGGAAAGACGAGCGCCCCTTGGCACAGTGCGAGCGACGAGCTCGGCCCCGTGAGCGTCATCGAGCCCTCCGACGTGGAGCGATTACTGGCTGCGGAGGGCGCATGATTGGCAAACCTCCCGCCGCACCGGAAGCCCTCGCCGACTCTTTCGCCGCGCGCCTCAGCTTGGCCGTGTTGGTGGGTGCCGCGGTAGGGAGCTTCGCGACCGCGCTTCGTACCTGGCCCGCCTGGCTGCTCTTGGTCCCGGTGGCGATCTCGCTCTCTTGGAGGCCGGCGTGGCTCCCGAAAGCCGTGGCCGAAAGCACTCGCCGGCTCGGCTGGTTATTCGTTGCCGCGGCGGTCGTCATGGGATGGATTTTGATGGCTTATCCCATTTTGACGACGCAGCAGCTCTATCTCTGGTCGCTGGTCATCGGATACGCCCTGGCTGTCCTCGCTTGCCTTTTCTTGCTCGGAAGCTCGGTCTGGAATCCGACGTGGACTCTTTTTCCCACAACCATCGGTACGCTTCTTGTTTCGGCTTTCCACCAAGAGGCGCCCATCCAAGTTTTTCTCGCGACAGCCGGAGGAGCCCTAGTCGCCTTCCTGTGGTTACAGGGAAAGTCAACGCTCGCGGACGCGAAGCGGCGCCAACGAACCCCGCTGACCCAGCTTCTCTCGATCGTTCTCACCACTTCAAGCGTCTTCGTCGTCGCCTGGAGCATCATCTCTTTTCTTCCCTGGGCACAGAGAAGGGTGGAGAACACGCTTTCGGACTGGTACGTCGCCCGCGCGTCGGGCGCCACCGGCTTGTCTCCTCATTCACGACTAGGCGAGCTGGCCAAGCTGAAGCTCTCCCGTAGGGTGGCCTTGCGCGTCTGGACCGATCGGCCACAGAAGCTCCGGGGTTACGTGCTTACGGAGTTCGACGGACGGCAGTGGAGTGCGAGTGCACCAGCGCCCGTGACGCTGCTCCCGGAGAGCGAAGCACTCCCCTTGGATCACGCGTCCCAAGCATGGCTCGAAGAGCTCCCCGGCGACGTTTTTCAGATCCCAGAAGAAGGCACGACGAAGGACGAGCCCATTATCTGGACAAAAATACTGCGCGCGGCCGCGTCAGATGACGTTCTTCTCTCGCCAACGGGTGCGTCCTGGATCCGAGCACCACTACCAGAGCTCCGTCTGCGATACGGACGAGCTCTCTCGGCACCACCGCCATCCTCGGCCAGCATCTACGGCATCCTTCAGTCTGCCGACACGAAGGCGCCCCCATCCGCGCCCGCGTCGCCCGAGGAGCTGGAGAAAAACCTCGCGACACCCAAAGACACCGACCCGAGGGTGCGGGAGTTAGCCAAGCACCTCTCAACGGGCTCTTCCTCACCGGAAGAGCTGGTCCGGAATACCGTCGATTACGTTTCGAGCTGCTGCCAGTATTCGCTGGATATTGGCAAGATCCGATCGAACCAGCCCATCGCCGAGTTCCTCTTTGAGAAGAAGCGTGGGTGGTGTGAGTACTTCGCCAGCTCGGCGGCTCTGCTGCTGAGGCTTCAAGGTGTTCCCACGCGCTATGTCACAGGATTCAACGTGATCGAAAGCAGCAAGGTGGGCGGACATTATCTCATCCGAGATTCGGACGCCCACGCCTGGATCGAAGCCTATATTCCTGGGCGGGGTTGGGTCGCAGCCGATCCAACCCCGGCCAGTGAGTATGAAGCCCTTCACGCTGATCTTAAGGCTGGCGGCAGGATAAACAATCTGCTGGAGAGACTGCGAGCGGGTCTGGCCCTGGCCTGGGCCGTCTTCCGCGAGGTGGACTGGCGAAGATGGTTCTCTTCACTGGCTGATAGCGTCGTCCAGATCGCCACATACTTTTTCATCGAGCATTCCGTCATCGCCATACTCATCGCCGCTGTGCTCACTCTCACCATTGTTTGGAAGCTCGGACGCTTCCGCCGGCACCAGCCGGCTGGTGTCCTGGAAGATCGCGAGACCACTTCACTGCCGCCTGAGCTTCTCACCTGGATGGACCGCCTGGACAGGCTCTGGGCAAAGCAAGGCCTGCCCAGACCGGGCTCGAAGGCCCCGCTAGAGCACCTGATGATGCTTCCCGAGGACTGCGTCAGCGCGGAGGTTCGACGAGCCTGCGGCGATCTCATCGAATGCTTCTACCGTGCCTGTTTCCGAGGGGAAGTGATCTTGCCGGAAGAGCTGAAGAGTCTGCGAAGTTCTATGGAGCAGGCGCTTCAGGGGAATCGCGATGACCGTTCCTTGTCATTGAAATGACGTGGGGCTGCCCGGTGTGTGGTGACAGGGCGAGAGGCACCCGCTTCAGATCTGCCACCGACCGGCCAAGATGCCTTCGACGGTGAGATCCTCATCGAGCTCTTCCCAACGAAGAGCCTTTCCTCGTGCTTCGATCTTGACTTTGGCGAGGGATTCCTCGGTGGCATCCCATAGGAGCCGGAACTTGTCGGTGGGGAAACCCACCGTGCGACCATCTTGGAGGGCGATCAAAATCGTCCGGCCGTCGACCCAGACGCGCACAGCCCTGGCCTCGGTGGCCGACGCGCTATGCGAAGTATTCAAACCATTTCCTTCCGCGTGTTTTCACTGCAGGAGCGGCAGGCTGGGAGGCCAGTCCAGGACACGCGACGGGGGAGTAGCAGTGTAAGGCGTACGCGGTCTGGCTTCCGCGTCGGAAGAAGCACTGAATGGGCAAACCGTTTTCTCCTCCGTCCGTCAATTCCAGTTCATTTCGATGTATCGGTGCGTTTCTTCTGGGTCTAAGTTCCGAGTTGTATTGCCAAGGCGCACATAGAACGTCTTCTTTCCCTCCTCGTCCGCAAACACTGGTTCGGGCGAGCGCTCAACGTCGACAACGCACACCTGCTTTCCGTTTACACCCTCAAATCGAACTCGGAAAAGTGGTGCCAACCCGGCACCTAAGCTTTCCCCCAGGCTACTCAGGAGAAGATTCTCGAACGCATCGAGCGATTGCTTTGTTAGCTTGAGGTCCTGCTCTATTCCGAGGACGGTACCGTCGTCCTCGACTCCGACAACCAGCGTCCCCCCTTCCGAGTTCATGAAGGCAGCGACCGTTTTCAAGACATTCTTCCGCAGATGTGTGTTTTGCCTCCGCTGAACCACGTCCCACTGCAATGTGCTCTTGAACTCAAGCGTGTAACCTTCTCCCAGCTTGATTAGCTCTGCAATAGGCCGGTGACGGGTCTCCTCGGGCTTAGAGATTAGGCTTGTCATGAACTCGTTAAGCTTTCGCGCAATCGACGCACGTCTCGCTGCAAGGAAATCGCGGTAGCGCTCCACTTTCCACAAGCCTGGGTCCATAGGCACAAACTGACTAGCTAATGCACCCGGATACTGCTTCTCCACCAGCGGAAGATACTCCTCCGGGAGTCTGTCGGATAGGCTTACGTTGCTTTCCGCGGTCAGAAAGGCGCGGTTGGCAATTTCATTGACAAGTTGTCGATGAGTGTAGTCGTCTCGGTCAAAGCCGTTCTTGTAAAGGACGCCTTGGGGGAAAATGTGGTGGCTGTGAATGCCATAGGCCTTTCCATGCGTTTTCGCGATCGGCAGTCCGTTGAACCAGTCGATCGCGTTGTGCGCTTTCGCAAGGATGAAGGTCGCGCGGTAAAAGGGACTCTGAGCTCCCCTCCCAGCAAAATCGCTCGGCTCAACTTCGATGCGACCTCTCTGATCACGAATCTGAGATCGCAAAGCCTCCCACGGGAGCGTGTCTTTGGATACCAAGGAAACATCAGCTTCCAACCGCTGGTCGGTCTGACTGGTATAGCGAGCCCACATTAGCGCTGCGTACAGCCAGTTTATCGCGTGCTTTACGGACTCCTGACTCGGGAATTTCCCATCGTTGAGGGAGAGGTAGGCGACCAGCGGTATTAGGGCGTTCGTCGTGTTGAGGTCCGCAGTGGAGTGAATGTAGGCCTGCTGCGGTAGGAAGGCAGTAAGGTAGTCTAATATGCGTTTTACTTTGTCCCAACCTTCTCGCAGTTCCGTCGCGGGACGGTCGTGCACGGTCTCAAAGAGCGCTCGGCTAGTCACTGTAGTGGTCAAGGCGCGCGTCATGAATGTCAGTCCGAACTCAAAGTCCCGCTCTGCGCATTCCTCCATTTTTGCCTTCATCTCACGTCTTGCGAGTGACCACTTGCTGGTGACGTGCGTCAAGGCAAGCTCCGCATCCGTGAGCTTAGTTCCTTGGCTGTTCACGCGATCAAAAATGTCAATGGCCTCATCTAGTGTCGCCTGCGATGGTACAATCTGCTCTGGAAGGTCCACATTCGGAATGTTCCTTACTGCATTCAAGTGGGTCGAAAGCATCTTTGCTAGGTCGAACGCCGCTTGTCCGTCGAGGTTCTTCTTCTTAACAATATCGTACTCGCTCACCCCATCTGGACGAAAGCAATCGACAACCCGCTGCCAATAAGGATCGTCGCGCATCTTTGACGCTTGATAGTACTGAAGTTCACCTGTGTTCAGGTTATAGTGGAGATCTCGCGGATCGTTTTCTATCTCGGCGGCAGTGTAGAAAGCTGGGATCTGTCCTGTAAGGAACATGTGCAGAGTTGTGAGCCGTTGCTGTCCATCGAGAAGGATGAGAACACTACCCAGCTTATCCGGCAATCGAGTGACGTTCTTTAGCTCTGGGGGCGAATCCGTCCGCCAAAATAATAGGCCACCCACGGGATAGCCACGTATCAGAGACACAAGCAGCTGTTTGGCTTGCTCCTTCGTCCAAACGTATTCGCGTTGAAACTCGGGAAGGACGAGGTCAAACTTACGGATATTGTCTAACGCTTCGCTTACCTTCACGGCCCATCTCCATCGACCCGGGACTTTCCGGAGCTCCGTGTGCCAAGCCGAACGCCCGAGTTGCTATCACGATTATCTCAGGTATTCTATTTGAAGGATACAAGAGCTTTGCCCGTCTGTCCGCTCGAGAGCTTTAGCAATGATTGGATGGCACTTCAAGCCCAAGGTACCCGGGGACACGATTAGAGACCCCATCCACGGCGAGTTCTTCGCGACGGATGCCATTAGCGACCCCGGAATGGCGCTCATTCGGGAGGGGATTCAGAATTCCCTGGATGCGGGGCGTCCCGGGGAGATCGTTACAGTCCGCGCGTTCCTTTCAGGCAAGGAGCACGCTGCGCCACCCGCCGTGTTTGCCCTCTATTTCAAGGGCGCTCAGCCTCATCTGGAGGCGCCCAATAACGGCATACGCCGAGATGATGTTCCCAGCTGGAGGGAGCCTTGTCCTTTCTTGGTGTTCGAAGATTTCGGCACGCACGGACTTGAGGGCGGCCCAGCGGAGGCATTCCGGGCAAAGAGCGGGGGAAAGAATCATTTCTATCATTTCTTTCGAGCAGAGGGCCAGACGGACAAAGACTCTTCCCAGAGAGGCAGTTGGGGTGTTGGCAAGCACGTCTTCTGGCGATCGAGCCGGACGAGCACCCTGCTCGGCTACACGGTTCGTGCCAGCGACGACCTCCGGTTCCTGATGGGAAAGGCAGTTCTTAAGTGCCATTGGGTCGGTGACGATTACTGCCAGGATGGATACTACGGTGTCTCACGCGGCGATGGGTCTCAGTTCGCCCTGCCGATTGACGATAGTCAAACCATCGAAGGCTTTCGGTCGGCATTCCGTCTTAGGCGAAACCGAGAGCCCGGGCTATCGGTCGTCGTCCCTTGGCCTGACGCGGAGATTACTCATGAAACGCTGTTGAGAGCCGTGGTTCAGGGGTACTTCTATCCGGTTCTGGCCGGACAGCTTCATGTCCTTGTCGAAACACCGGATGTCAGAACGTCTCTGGACAAAGAGTCGCTCATCCCCGAGGTGCACCGAATCGGCGGCCTGCTTTCGGAAGAATTGGAGCCGCTCCTCGAGCTTGCCGACTGGGCAAGGTCCCTTCCGGAGGACCAGAAGCCTTCGATCCAAATGCCAGATCCCACCAGAGCGTGGAAATGGGACAGGAGTCTATTTCCCGACAAACTTATTCAAGATCTTCAGGAGAAATTGGAGCGACTCGAGCGGATCGCGGTCCGGGTCCCAGTCACCGTGCGAGAGAAGGGTGCGCCGCCCACCGAGTCTTTCTACGACGTCTTTGCGGTTCGCGACCCCTCGGACGCCGCGGGCCGCCCCACCTTTGTTCGAGAGGGAGTGATCATCCCCAAAGTGGACGCTCCGAGAAGTCGCGGCGTGCGGGCTCTTGTGGTGGCAGAAGACGGGCCAATGGCTTCCTTCCTGCGAGACGCGGAAAATCCCTCGCACACCGAGTGGCAGCATGACGGGTCGAACTTTCGAGGAAAGTACCGGTCCGGTAGATCCGATTTGATGTTCGTCAAGCGGAGCGTTCACGAAATCGTTCGGGTCCTGAGCGAGACGGAGACCAAGGAGGACAAGGTTCTGCTCGCCGACTTCTTCTCTCTCCCTGCAGCCGACGCGGTGCGCAGCCGGAACAAGAAGCCCGGCCAGGAGGGCGGACCGAAGGCGCCGGTTCCTGCTCCGCCCGGGCAACGCCCCACACCGTTCCGCGTTCAAAAGATTCAAGGCGGATTTTCGCTCCTGCCAGGCGACAAACCCGTTACCCGCCCCTGCATCCTAGAGATTCGAGCAGCATACGACGTGCGAAGGGGGAATCCGCTCAAGAGGTACAGAACCTCCGATTTCAGAATCGAGGCCGCCCCAATTCGCTTTGCGCCACCGCCGCACGGTGTCGAGATTCTCGAGTGTGAGGGTAATCGTGTCCTGGTCGAGGTCTGCGACCCGAATTTCCGTATTCACGTCGCCGGCTTCGACCCACGTCGGGACCTGTACGTCAAGGTCGAACCGAGGGAGGAAATTCTTGTCGATACGGCGTCTTAACTATACGGGCCGCAAGCGAATCCTGCAGACGGATTGCCAGATCAACCTGGAAGACGGAGAAGGCAGCGGCGACCGCTTCCGCGCGGATCTCCGCCTGGACACTTATGACCTGCCACCGCGAGCGCCGGTTTTCGTCGAAGCCTATCGGCAAACCTCTTGGATGCGCTTCCGATTTGGAACGGTTGCCCAAATCCGCCCATGGGATGAGCCTCACCTAACCGATTTCGGCTCGTGTGACGGCGTCCTCTTCCGAGTCAGAGTGACGTCTCCGTACGATCCTAGGGGTCTTCTTCTGGCCGAGGCCGACAAAATCCGGCCTCGACGCGCCGACCGCGATGACGAAGAACGCTACCCTCTCTTGCCGGCACGTCCAGACGAGAACTTGGGCGCACAGATTTACAGGGTCGATTTCGACGATTACCCAATCCTGCTGATCAACAAAGATGTCGGGGACTGGCAAGGCCTCACGCAGGACAGGACCTTTCAGGCGCTCACGCTGCCGGCCGTCCTGCGCGAGATTCTGACAAGAATCCTCCATATCGAACGGTACATGGAACTCGATGATGAAGAGGACTGGCGATCCTCGTGGCTACGGTTTGCCAGTCACTTGCCCGGGGTGACGGACCCACCGACAGAAACGGAAGAGGGCCGCTTCGACGACTGGATCGAGGAAGCCGTGGCGTCGTTCTCGCGGAAGTTCGGCATCATGGAACGCTTCCGCCACTACTGGATCGGAGAGCCCGAACCATGAGATTGAGCCGTCTCAATGAGCGTGGCCTTGCGAGCCTTTCGAGATTCCTCGATTCGTCGACGACCGATTCACCGGAACCGTATCCAACCTCGATACTGACCGATCCGGAGACGTCCGAGTGTTTGGACCCACCTATAGAAATCGTCCAGCGCCCTTTCACAAATCGGTTTGAAGCGGCGCGCTATCTGAACGAGGTTTTGGCCAGGTCGAACACCGACACGCCAGAATCTGACCAAGGACTGTGGGCATGGCTCGCGCTTTTCTATTTCGAGCAGCTCTGTCCTCCTGGCAAAAATGGGCGGCGTAACCCCGGCGAGCGGGCCCGGTGGATTCCCGTGGTGGGGGACTTCCGGCGTTACTACCGGCATCTGCTGGCGGGTCCCTATCGCATTTTCAACGCACACCGGGACGACCCGGAACGTACAATGGCGCTGTTGAGCGGACCTGTTCACCAAGCGAGTGACACGTATCGAGAGCTTGCAGCGCGACAGGAGCTAATCACGAATCCCGCCGTCGTCGCGGCAGCCACGCGGCTCTACTACGATCCCGCAAAAGGACGACTCAAGCGCGCCGGAACGAGAGGGGCTCCGGGCACCGTGCGTCGGTTTGCCGAAGTTCTGATGCAGCTCGACGTCGTCTGGGATCTCTACCACATGAGTCCAGAGGAGCTCATTGCAATGCTTCCTCCAGAATTTGATCGCTTCCGTAGATGACCCCATCCGAGTCCACGCAACCACGCGGTCAATCTGGCTCGCATCCAAGACACCCGCTGGCGGAAGGGAAGGGAGGACTGGGAGCTCACGCTCGGGCCCCCAATCCCGTGCTTCCGGTGAGCCGGGACCAGAATGGCAAGCTACTGAGGGCATTGGGTGCGGGGAAGTAGGGGAGTCAGCGGGCAAATGGCTACTGCTGCGCCGTCTGGGGTCTGGGGCAGTAGTCGCTCGCCTCTCACCTCAATACGCGGTTTGGGGACTGCCGCGTGGCCCAAGACTGCCTATTCATTTGGCAACGAGAGTAGGATATAAGAATATGCTCACGAGGTATCGGACCCACGGCCCCGCGCGGATCGTTAGACCCGAAACGAAAGAGAGATCATCGAGTCCATAATGCCACGCCGACGATGACGGACGCATTGGAACCGTATCCTAGCTAATACGGTGGCACCAACTTCGGATTGCCGTCAATGCTAGCCGGTCGCCAACCACGTCCACCTCGTGGAGCGTCGCCGATAACTCGGAGATCCTCGCCGAAAACTGTCCCACCACTTCGATGATATGTCGCTGAGTAGCCGTCGGAGGTACAGGAACCGGACAATTCCGCAATTGTTTCATGTTGATAGAAGCCAGGTTAGTAGTTTGCTTAGCAGCGTTTTCGAAGTAAGCCCTACCAACCAACGAGTTCGTGAACAGCATTACCCATTCTGGGAGGATCGAATTGTCGCCCAACCTTGCTCGAAAAACATGATTCTGATGAATACAGCGCGGGATGTCACCACGCCAGATGGCGGTGCGGCCCAGCTTGTCCCAATCGCCACCTTCTGTGAGCAGTAAGTCGCCGAACTGAAGTTGGTACCTGTCTTCCTCCTGTACCGGAATCTCGATGCTCTTCATCTTCTCCAGATCAAGGCGACCCCTCTGGACATTAGCAACTCGAAGGTACGGGAGTTCAACGGTCTTCCTGCCGGCAAGTTTCCGGCCCTTGGTGACCCCGCTGACGATGTCTGCGATTGTGCCGAGTCGTGCCCACGACCAGCCGTTTGGCGTAGGAAAGAGATGGTCCTCATCTCTCAGCGGGTCGACGGGGCGTGAGTTCCGGATCTGCCCGCACTCCACGAGCCGTGCCACCTTGGCCTGACATCTCTCAACGGCCCGCCATCCCGTCTCATCCTCAACGTGGTTCGCTTTGATATGGCCCTGCACGGTCAGGGCCTGCATGGTCTCGCCTAAGCGAATTGAACAACCCCCGGCTTCAAGCCGGGGGATTGCGGCGCGCGCGTCGAATGGAATTCGACCGAATCGCGCGCGCCTTCCTCTCAACCCGCCGACTTCAGTCGGCGGTATCTCGTCCCCTTCGGGGACTTCGACAAACTTCTCTTCGCCTAAAGGCGAGGGGTTTCAACCATCCCCGAAGGGGACACTAAAGTGGTGGGCTCCGAATATAACTCGTGAAAGTTTTCGATAATCTGCTGCCAGTGTACCGCAAAAGCATCCCGCTGGTGGGCCGCAAGGAGTCTGTCGAGGCAGGCGTTGTTTAGGCTAATGCGAGTCTCGCGCTTTTTCTTCTGCTTTTCGTCCAACTCGCGGCAAAGGGCCATGAGCTGCTCAACATTAGCGATGATGCGCTTCTGTTCTTTCAGCGGTGCTAAAGGCACCAAATGTTTCCTGACGGTTTCCGTGTTGAGCTCTTTCTGCTTTGTGGTCCCTGTGGATATGTCGTCGATGGTGCTCTGGACAGTCGGGGATGCGAGCCAACACCAGATGAACAGGGGCTCGACCAGCACGGGTCGGATTACGGTCACATGTGAGTCTGCTACCAAACGAGGGTACGTTTCGCGAAGATCCGGTAGCACGTTGACCCTCCCAATTGTGCCTGTACCCGTTGAGTTCCACAGTAGGTCTCCGGGACGCAAGAAACGCTCTGGGCTATAGTTGTAGAGGAACTTTGGGTCAAGGAATCGAGCGCGCGTGATATCGAACCCTGACCACTGCACGCACTTTTGCGAAATCACTGGAATTTCTGATTGCTCCGTGTATTTCGGTCCTTTGCCACGCTGAATGTAGCAGGTCAGGGCAGCGACTGAGGCCCAGCGCCACGTCTCGGGAACATCGAAGGGTTCTGACCCCGGCTCAACCCCGGGAACCGTCTTTTCCTTCTTGCCAAGCCCAGCGGCGATCAGCCCCCCCCGACTCAGTGCGATCGCCCCTAAGAGCTCGTCCACCGTTCCATCATCCCGCTTCTGTTCCGACAGCTTTCCTCTGCATGCCAGGTCGAGTATCATGCCACGAAGGCGATCGACGCCACCAGGTACATCGGTTAGCTGGTCGAATTCCTCGAAAAGGGTCGCAGCATCCATCAGCACGCCCTCTGTAGTGCTGAGGCCAGTTCCCGCTTAAGCGCCTCACGAGTTCTCGCAACGTCTTCGAGGAGAGCCTTATAGTTCTTGAGAAGCGCATCCGGGTCACCGATACCGTCGTCTCGCGCATTCGGATTCTTGATGTCGAGGTTGTAGCCTGAGTCGGCGATAACCTTCGCCGTGACACACCAGGTGAGATAACTCTCTTCTCGCTTTCTCCACCATGCCTTCTCACGGTCGAATTCTTCGATGCGAATAGGCTTCGTCTTCGAGTAGGACTTGTAGCCGTCGGGATAGGGATGCTCGTAGTACCACACGTCCTTCGTAGGCTCACCTTTCGTGAAGAAGAGAAGATTGGTCTTGATATCCGTGTACGGATTAAAGACCCCCTTGCGCAGTCGAACGATGGTATGAAGATTGCACTCTTCGAGCAGCCTTTCCTTTATCCGAGTCTTCACGCCTTCCCCAAAGAGGGTCCCGTCGGGAAGGACCATGCCTGCCCGACCGCCCGGCTTGAGGAGATGCATAATGAGAACTAGGAAAAGGTCCGCGGTTTCTCGGGTGCGATAGGCGGTAGGGAAGTTTGATCCTATTCCGTCCTCCTCCATGCCGCCGAAGGGCGGGTTTAGTTACGACGATATCCACTCTGTCACGCGGGCCATAGTCGCGGAGCGGTCGAGCCAAGGTATTGTCGTGCCTGATATTCACCGGCACGTCGATTCCGTGGAGCAACATGTTGGTGGTACAGAGAAGGTGCGGGAGAGGCTTCTTCTCGACGCCATGAATGGTTTCTTGAAGCGTTTCTTCGTCTTCGGCGCTCCTGACGTACTTGCTTCGTACGTGCTCGATAGCACAGGCAAGGAACCCGCCCGTACCGCAGGCGGGGTCCAGAAGCCGCTCGCCAAGCTTGGGGTCTACCATATCGACCACGAATTGAGTTACCGCACGGGGCGTGTAGTACTCCCCGGCGTGTCCAGCGCTTTGAAGATCCCTGAGAATCTTCTCGTAAATGTCGCCAAAGAGATGACGGTCTTCCGAGGAATTGAAGTCAATTTCATTGAGCTTGTTGATAACCTGACGGAGAAGGGTCCCGTTCTTCATGAAGTTGTGGGCGTCTTCGAATACTGAGCGAATAACGAAGGGGAGCTTACCGTCCGGCGACATAGGTAGCTGCTTCAAGGTAGGGAAGAGGTAACTATTGGTGAAC
>Ga0326597_10006793_pt1 | contig 15614 bp, 10 predicted proteins | sample RVTome_12_FD_203789 | JGI IMG/M metagenome (GOLD analysis project Ga0326597, IMG submission 203789) | Soil microbial communities from uranium-contaminated site in the Upper Colorado River Basin, Wyoming, United States - RVT100D185 | ecosystem: Environmental > Terrestrial > Soil > Contaminated >...
ACGAAGTCTTCGCCCGGCTCAAGATCACGCCACACACATTCCATGGCGACTGGAATTACACCATCGCGCCGCGCCGCTGAGATGTAGTACTTATTTTTGCGCGGGCCCTTAGCGCCAACCTCGGACGGGCAGGCGAGAATCCCGAGGCAGGGTATTCCGCAGTGTCTCCAGATGGCCGGCATGTGGCGTACGGGTGGTGGCGCCAGGATTCCCGTGAGATCCGCATCGTGCCGGCGTCGGGACCCGGGACCGAGCGGCCGCGTACGCTCCTGACATTCCGAGCGGATGAAGTGAGGTTCCTGGGGGTCAGGGACTGGGCGCCGGACGGCAGGACGCTGGCCATTGGCATTGGACGGCCCGATGGCACGAGTCAGATCATCCTCGCCACGGTCAGCGAAGGCTCGATGCGCGTGCTCAAGTCGACGGGCTGGCGCGGGGCGGGCCCCATGTTCTTCTCGCGAGACAGCCGATACCTCGCATTCGATCTGCCGGCGAGCGATGAAAACGACGCGCAGCGGGACGTCTTCATCCTCGCGGTCGATGGGAGCCGAGAGGTCAAGGTGGTCGCAGATGCTGCAGACGACCGCGTGGCCGGCTGGACGCCCGATGGGCGTCACCTGCTTTTCAGCAGCACGCGTACGGGTGCTGGAAGCCTGTGGGCGCTGCCGGTGTCGGATGGACGGCCGCTCGGTCAGCCGCAACTCGTCAAGACGGACATCGGTTCAACCTACCCCCTCGGCGTCACACACAGCGGCGTGTTGCACGTCTGGAAGTTCGTCACCGACCGCGACGTGAGGGTGGCGCCCCTTGACCTCGATGCGGGGAAGCTGGCCGGAGAGCCCCGGCACTTCTCGCAGGGGCTGCTCGCGCGACCCCAGTCGCCGAACTGGTCACCCGACGGCAAGTTTCTGGCCTACCAGGTCCGCGGCGACGACGAGGCGAACCTGGCCGTTCGTTCAGTTGAGACGGGGCATGTGCGACGGATGCCCCGGAACATCCCGTACCTGGCGGATCCCCGCTGGTCGCCCGACGGGGATTCCCTGATAGTAGGCGGACGGGACGGCAACGGCCGTGACGGCATCTTTCGGATCGACGTGCCCAGCGGGGACGTGCAGCTGGTGGCGCAGGTCGCCGGCTTGAGGTCGTGGCCCCGGTGGTCTCCAGATGGCAACCGCATCTACTACACGGCCGCTTCGACGATTCGTGAACGTGACCTTCGAACCGGGGCAGAACGTGACGTTTTCACCCACTCGCTCATGCAGAACGGCAGCGAAGTGTCGCCGGACGGTCGATATCTGGCTGTACAGACATCGGCGGATCCCGTGTCACAGACGTCGTCTGTGTGGCTGGTACCGGTGGAAGGCGGGGAGCCACGGGAACTCGTGCGCGGGCCGGCCGCCTCGCTGATTGCTGCGGTATCCACGCTGTCCTGGACGCCGGACAGCCGTGCCCTGCTGACGGCCCGGCGAGCCGGCACGGCCGTCGAACTCTGGCTCATCGAAATTGAAACGAGCCGTGCTCGCAAGCTGGATATCGATGTGAGCGACTGGTCCCTGGCCGACGACCGCGCTCCGGGCCTGGACGTGGGGTTCGCGCTGTCACCCGACGGCCGGTCGATCGCGTTCCTGGTAGGGAAGAGCGGCGCCGAAGTGTGGGCGATGGAGGGCTGGCTGCCGCGGCTGAATGCGAGCAAGTGATCTCACGGTTGGCGGCGGTCGCCGAGCGATCGCCGCCCCTTCTGGCACCGCAGGCCGGCTACTTGAGCGCGGGCAGAAAGTTCTCGAGCGCCCACACCTGTGTCACCGGTTCGCTCGACATCTGAAGGAAGGCAATCTGTCGCCCATCCGGATGCAGGCTCGGCGCCCCGACAGGTCCACCTGCCCAGTCGTTGACATCGACCTCGAGCCGCCTCGCCGGCTCGCCCGCGATCGGCACGAGCCACAGCTCACTGCTCTCCGGCAGCCTCTTTCGCACGAGAATGGCGCGACTGTCCGGAGTCCAGGGCATGCCCTGGAAGTTGGCAAATCGTTCCTCGGGCTGAGCCGTACGCAAGACCTCCCGAGATTCGCCGCCAGCTACCGGGATGAGCACGATCGCTGAGGCCAGATCCGATCCTCCCGTTGCGGACGGAAGCCGCTTGCCCATGGCGATCCAGCGTCCGTCCGGTGACAGGCTGATTGGGCCATTCGTCACGCCGGCACCGATCACCTCGCGTTCCTCTCCAGATGCCAGGTCGCGCTCGACGATGTTGTACTCCGAGGAGCCAGAAAGCTGGCGGCGGTAATAGATGCGCTTCCCGTCTGGCGACAATTGTGGATAGGCGCTGCCACCCCTCGGTGTCAGATCGAGGAGCTGTGCGACTTCTCCAGTGAAGGCATCCACACGGAACACACCCGAACGGCCCCGCAAGTTCGTTGCTCCAGCGACAAACGACCGGCCATCCGGCGACCAGCTGAAATTACCAAGGTACGAGAGCTTCGGACGGATCTCGCGCACGTCGCCCGTGGCGACCGACTGAATCACCACGATGCGCTCACGGTTGCTCGCCGGGTTGAAGCCTCTCCGCGAAGCGTAGGCGAGATACTTGCCGTCTGGCGACCATCTTGGGTGAGTGGTGGTACCGAGAAACCGCCGGACGGGGCTTACCGGCTGATCCACCTGCCGTCCGGTCGCGAGATCGATCGAAACGGACGCGATGTCGCCATCGCCGGCGCCGGTGCCCACGTACAAAGTGCCCTTGCTGCTGACGCCCAGCGACCAGCCTGTCCCGATGCTGGCTTTCACGAGTTCCGCATCGCCGCCCGGCTCACCGTTCGAGAAGGGAAGAGCCCACAGGCCCATCGCGCCGTCGCGGCGGTCGCTGGCGAAGAGCAGGTGCCCCCCGTCGGGCGACCAGCCCATCATGACGTCCTGGCCGGGATGCACCACCGCAGGCGTTTCGCGGCTGCCGTCCACGGCGAGGACGAACACGTCGCGATCGTCGCTCATGTCGCTCACCGGGATATCGAAACCCAGCGTGCGCCCGTCGGGTGAAAAGAAGATCCGGGTTGGACCGCGCCAGTCCACTGACTTCAGCACGCGCAGCGAGCCGTCCGCTACGGTCACCAGTCCGATCTGCGTCGTCTGATCAGCTCGCTCGAGGCTGACCGCGATCGACTTGCCGTCCGGTGACCAGTCCATCGGCGTGATCCAAAGGACATCGTCGCTCGCGAACAGCCGCCGTGACGGCGAAACGCCGTCTGGCTGAACGCGGGTCAGCCGTAACTCGACCCGCCGCGAAGCGTTGCTCCATGTGTAGGCGACATGGGTGCCGTCTCTCGAGATCGACGATCCGAAGACCAGGTAGTCGTTCTCGGTAATCGGGCGCGCCATGCCGTCGGCGAAGTCGCGCACGGCAATGTGGCCGGCCCCCCAGTCGTTGTACGACAGACGGCGCCCGTCCTGGGAGATGGTTCCCGAGATGTCGCCGTCCCATACCTTCCGAAGAATGACGGCGTCCTCTGACCGTCCCGGTGCCCCCGAGCCAAGGCGCGCCATCGCGAGGGCGACGGCGTCGGGCTGGTCGGCGTACTCGCGGACGATGCGCTCGTAGACCTTTGTCGCTTCGGCATCGCCAAGCTTTCGGTACGACTCGGCCATGCGCATGAGGGCCTGGGCGGCAGTCGTGCGATCGGTGGCTGCCGCTCTCGCCACGATCCGCTCGTATTCGGCGATGACGCCCCTGAGATCGCCGGTCACCATTTCCTGCCGGATAGCGCGCTGGAGCTCAACGTCCAGATCAACCGCAGGGTCCTGCGCCGAGAGCGTGACGAACAGGAGCATCGCCGAGGCCGCCGCCGCGTATCGAAGGACTCTCATGTCTTTCCCTCCCGGAGAGAGTCTGGACGGCCGCTGCGAGCGCGAGACGAGACGGGCGTGACGATCCCGTGAGGATTCAGCCATCGAACCGGTATCCCAGGCCGCGGACGCTCAGGAGGAAACGCGGCTCGGCGGGCCGCGGCTCGATCTTCTTCCGCAGGTTGACAATGTGCGCGTCCACGGCGCGGTCGGTGACGTGCACGTCGCCGCCCCACGCCGCGTCGAGGAGGCGTTCGCGGCTCAGCACACGCCCGCGCCGCCGCACGAACGTCTCGAGGAGCTTGAACTCGAGCGGCGTGAGCACCACCGGCTGGCCCGCCCGACGGACCTCGGCTCGCGAGAAGTCCACTTCGACGTTGCCGAAGCTGTAGATCTCCGGCTCCTCAGCCGATCGGCGTCGCAGGACGGCCTTGATACGCGCGCGAAGCTCCCGCGGGCTGAACGGCTTGGTGACGTAGTCGTCGGCGCCGAGATCCAGGCCGAGAATCTTCTCCGCCTCCTGCGTCTTCGCGGTCAGCAGGATGATCGGCGTCTCCACGCCCGAACGCCGCAACTCACGGCATACGTCGAAGCCGTCCTTCTTCGGCAGCATGACGTCGAGCAGGATGAGGTCCCAGGACGGCTGGCGCCCGCGCACGACGGCCGTTTCGCCGTCGGCGACGACCTCGACCGAATGTCCTTCGACGACGAGGTCGTCCGCAAGGACGGTTGCGATATCGGGTTCGTCTTCGACGATGAGGATGCGAGACATGTCAGGATTCAGGCTCCAGGCTTCGGGCTCCAGGCTCTGGGCTCTCGGCTACGGCGCGCACCGGAAGCACGATGGTGAACGTGCTGCCGCTGCCAGGTTCGCTCTCAACCGTAACCGTGCCGTGGTGGCCAGCCACGATGTGCCGCACCATCGCGAGGCCGATGCCTGTGCCAGTGATGCCCTGGTGCCTGGCCTCGGCGCCGCGGACGAACTTGCGGAAGATGTCCCGCTGCTCGGCCCGCGGGATGCCGAGGCCGCGATCTCGCACCCGCATCGAAAAGTGCCGCGCGTCGTGGTCCGCCTCCACCCAGATCGTCCGGCAGTCCGGCGAGTACCTGACGGCGTTGTCGAGGAGGTTCCAGAGCGCGTTCGTCAACGCTTCGCGGTCGGCCGCGATGGCGGGCGGCAGTCCGTTCAGCCGAAGCTCGACGTGGTAATCGCGGCTCGCGGCTTCCTGCTCGAACTGCTCGACGACCGATCGAACGAAAGCGTACGCATCGAGCGGCTCCAGGCGGTACGGAGACGTGCCGGCCTCCATGCGGCCGAAGTCGAGCAGGCTCTCGACGAGGCGATGCAGACGATCGGTCTGACGCGTGAGCGCCGCGTAGTAGGTCTGGCGGCGCTCCTCGGAATCGACCCGCGCGTCGCTCAGGACCTCTGTCAACTGACGAAGCGAGGTGAGCGGCGTGCGGAACTCGTGCGACACCGCGGACACGAAGTCCGATTGCAGCCGCGCCACCGCCAGATCGCGCGTGACCGCCCGCCCGACAATCGCCGTTCCCGAAACAACGAGGAGGACGAGGATGGCCAGGCCACCCAGCCAGAGTGAGCGCCGGTCGTCGAGGCGATCCAAGTCGCTCTGCCAGTCGGTGTTGCGGACGACGACCGTCCAGGGCAGGCCCGTGTCGCCAGCGGCGCGGCGGGTCTCGTGCGGTTCGGCCACTCTGCCGGCGCGGTCGCCAAGCGAGACGTGCAGCCGCTGGCGGTCGAGTGCCGGCGTCACATGGCCGACCCACTGGCGTGCGACGTAGTCGGGACCCGCCGCGAGTGCCGCGACACGTTCCCGGTTGCCGGACCACAGGACCGTGACCTCGCGGTTGTCACTCGTCACGACGTCTCGACCGGTCGCGCTGCCGTCGTCGCCGGGCGGCAGGCCGCGCCAGATATTCCAGAGCCGCTCCACCGCTTTGGAGAGTGCCACGGCTTCATCGAGCCCGTGGCCGGCAGATGGCAAGCCGCTCCATCGCGCCGCGTCCGTCGCGTGCAGCTCCCAGATGGCGCGGTCGAGCGCCCACCGGCCCTTGTGGAGATCGTGGTAGAGCTCTCTGGCTTCCGCGGTCAGCTCCTCGCGGCGATTTACGAGGGCGAGGACGTCGCCCCTGGCCCATCGCGCGAGCAGATCCGCCGGCACGCCGCCGACGGCTGCATCGCGGATGCCGGCCGCCTGCGTGTATGCGGCCAGCGCCCGGTCGTGCTGTCCGGCCCTCCGAAGGACTCTGGCCTGGCGGATCAGCGCGCCCGCGCGAACGGCGGCGTCGGTCGAGCGCGCCAGGGTGCCATACCACGCCGCGGCCTGTCCGGCGTCCGCCCGCCGGTACTCGATCACCTCGCCGGCCTCGAAGACGTCGGCCGGCGCCTCCCGTCCGGGCGACGCGACGGGGTAATAGAGCAGCCACTCCCGCGGAAACGCCTGCACGCGCTCGCGCGTGAACACCACGGCCACGGCATCGTCGTCCGCCGCCAGAGTTTCGATGGCGGTCGGATCCCTGAGCGCCTGCTCGATCTCGGTCAGTCGCTGCTCGAGCGCAGAGACGACGAGATCCGCCGCCTGCTCGCGGCGCTCCTGCAGCTGCTGCAGGCCGATCGCGCGGTCCTGCTGCAGGAGGCGCCAGCCGAAGGCGACGAGCAGGAGGGACGGCACGAGCGTCATCAGTGCGAAGAGCGCGATGAGCTGTCGCGGGGGCTGGAACCAGACTCGAACTGACATCGGTCCTCTCGCGGAGCCGGCGGTTCTGTGCGCGCGCGATCGGTGTCGGGACGTCTCGATTGTGGCGAGCCGGTGTCACATTCTAGTGCGGCTCACGTGAGGATTTGGTGAGGGTCTTCCTGGCGTGCCACCCGCCCCCGATCGGGTACCATGGTTTCCGTGACGCGCCACTCGCCGGAGGCGGAGTTTCGTCGTCTGGTCGATGAATACCGCCTCTCGTGCCTCTGGTTTCTTCGGGAAGACTATTACCCGGCCACGGAGCCTGAACGGGAACGCGTGCTTCGGTTGATCGAACGTCACGGCGACCTGCAGGCGTTCCGGCGTGTCGCCCGGGTTCGCGAATGGCTCTCACACCGCTCCAGCGAGACGTCTGCCGGCTCCTAGCGGACGAACGCCGCGCCCACGGCGAAAGCTACGTCTTTCACGATACCGCCGACGCTGTGGCGCGTTCCTGGGATCGCGACCGCGTCAGGCTGACCGAGGCCGGCTACGCCGTTCGTGTGCTCCGGGAGCGACCGGGGTACGTCGAGGCCGCCATTTCCCATCAGGATCGGCACCTGGTGGCGGAATGGGCGCGCGACAGCGCCTTCCGTTTCTTCCCTCTCGTCGAGCACGAAGACCTCGGACTCACGCTGCATCCCTTCGACCTGGCCACGAACAAGGTGCTCGCGCTCGTGGGGAGGGCCGAAGCGAAGGACTGGGTCGACGTGATCGCGTGCGACGAGCGCATGCAACCCCTCGGGTACCTGGCTTGGGCGGCATGTGGAAAGGACCCCGGGTTCACGCCACAGAGCATTCTCGAGCAGGCGCAGCGATCGTCCCGCTACTCGGAGGTCGAGGTGTCGGCGCTCGCTTTCGAAGGCCCTCCGCCCACAGCGGCCGACCTGTCTCGCCGGTGGCATCGATCCGTCGAGACCGCGCTCGCGGTCATCGACCGGCTGCCGTCTCCGCAGGTCGGCCGCGCCGTACTCACGATCGACAGTCAGTTCTTCACGGGTGACATCACCAGCCTCGAGCGGGCGATCGCGGAGAACCGGCTTGTGTTCCATCCGGGGCGCATCGGTGGCGCGCTGCCGGAAGTCAGGACCGCTCTCTGAGGCTCCGTCGCGCCACCTACGGCGCCTGAACGGGATCCTGCAGGAGATTGCGGATGACCCAGAGCTCGCGCTTCCGGGTCGTTCCCGTGAAGGCGATCCGGCCGCCGTCGGCGGACAGCATGGGAGTCTGGAACTCCGTGATCGATAGGCCCAACGGCGTCAGGTCGCCGCCATCGACAGAAATGGCGCAGAGCTGAACGTGGCCACCGCATTGCGCCCTCACCAGGAGCCGGCGGCCGTCCCTGCTCCAGATCATTGCGCCTTGCGTGTGGAGTTGATTGTACGCGGCCCGATGGATCTCACGAGGCGTGCCGCCGTCGGCGGGCATGATCAGCAGCGCGCGCTGGCCGTCGGCGACGTTGACCTTGAAGGCCAACCGCGAGCCGTCAGGCGAGACTGCCAGCGCGAAGAACCCAATGCCCTCTGACTGTACGCGGTACAGTTCTGATTCTTCTCCTGTGACCAGGTGCCGCCTGATGAGCCGCACTGTCCCGACCAGACCCTGATCCGCGTCAGTGCTTCGCTCGAACACCGAGTAGAAGAGCGTCTGACCGTCAGGCGCGAGCGCCGTCGTTCGCCAGATCGAGTACGGTCCCTCGAACAGCGAGTGCGTTTCGCCGGTCGCGATGTCAATCCGCCGGAACCGCTTTCGAGTGGGCGTTGTGGACTGCAAGAGCACCGATCGGCTGTCCGGATACCACTGCAGGTTCCGGTCGCCTGAATACACGACATCGAGGTTGGCCAGTGTGCGCTCGTCGCCGGTGAGCACAGAGCGGACGATCAACGCTGCCGGGCCGCCGGCGCCCGTCTCGTAGGGCCGCCGGAAGAACGCCATGTGTTTGCCGTCAGGCGACAGCTCGAGCCCGAAGTTCGATCCGACGAAGCGATTCAACGCGAGCGCCGGCTTGCCAACGGTCAGCCGGTCCAGGTCGATGTCGGCGAGGTACGCGTCAGTCTGCAGGTTCTGCGTGCCGTAGTGGAACGATCCATCGCGCGTGAAGCCCATCGGGACAATGTCGCCGAGATTCGCCCGCATCAACGTCGGCGAACCGCCCGGGCGTCCATCGGAGACCGGCAGGGACCAGAGCGCAGGGCCTCCTGAACGATCGCTCAGAAAGAAAACGCGGTCTCCCTCAGGACTCCAGACCGGCGCCCTGTCGTTCGCCGCGCCCTGGACGAGTGCCGTCTCGCGGCTGCCGTCAACCGCGAGGGCGAACACGCCGCCATCGCCAAGCTGGGTGTCCTTTTCGAGGGAGTACACCAGGAACCGGCCGTCCGGGGAGAAGCCGCCGAGTGTGGGAAAGCGCCACGCAGTCGACTTGAGCTGGGTCACGGATCCGTCGGCGACCGAGATCAGAACGATCCTGAAGGTCAGGTCGGGGCGCCTGACGTGGGTCGCCGCGAGGTACTTGCCGTCAGGAGACCAAGCTTCGGGGTAGTGGTCCCAATTGTCGCGCAGGAGAACACGCGGGCGGCTGCCATCAACGCCGATCACTCGAATTGACGGTTCGTTCTCACCGCTCACACCCCAGCGATAGGCAATCTCCTTGCCGTCCGGGGACAGGAGGGATTCTTCCACCCACCCGTTCAGCGCTGCGCCCGACGTCAGCAGACGATTCGCGCCCGTCCTGAGATCCCGCATGGCGAGATTGGCTGGTCCCGCTGTCCAATCGGCGAACGTGAGGTATCGCCCGTCGGGTGACAGCTGTCCCTGGAGGTTCACATCCGGTCCCGTCCAGACCTGCTCCAACCGGATTCCCGATCGCGCATTTTCGCTGCTCGCGTGCCCCTCGAGCCACGCACGGGCTTCGGCCGCCGCGCGCTGTTGGCCCGGGAACTCACGCACGACGCGCTCATAGGTGGATCGCGTCTCAGGGTGACCGAGCTTGTCGTAGCTTGCGGCGAGACGGACGAGCGCCTCGGCGGCCACGGCCGGGTTGCTGCTCCCGGCGAGCTGCTTGAACTGTTCGATCGCGCCTGCCAGGTCGCCGTCGACGAGCTCCTGCTTGATGGCCGCCTGCAACAGCACCTCTGGGCGGTCCCTGACTTGCGCGTCGAGCGTGACGATGAGCGTGACGACGAGCGCCAGCAGGCCCGTGGACAGCACAATCGATGTTCGTCCGGTCATGGTGCACTCTCCTTGCGGACCAGACTAAGAAGCCGGTGTGCGCGGTCGATCACCGCTTTCGTCAGGGTTGTATGGAAAGTCAGCCATCGAACCGGTACCCCACGCCGCGCACGCTGACAAGGTATCGAGGGCGTGCCGGATCCGGCTCGATCGCCTTGCGCAACCGCACGACGTGGTTGTCGACGACCCGCTCGGAGACCGCCACGGCGTGGCCCCACGCGAGGTTCAGCACCTGGTCGCGCGTCAGGGCCCGTCCGCGATTCCGGCAGAACGCACCAAGCAGCTTGAACTCGAGCGAGGTCAGGTCGACGGGTGTTCCCGCGCGGCGAACCTCGTGGCGCGCGAAGTCCACCTCGACATCGCCGAACCGGTACGCACCGGGATGGTCCTGGCGGTTGGTGCGCCGCAACACCGCCTTGATGCGGGCCCTGAGTTCCCGCGGGCTGAACGGCTTGGTGATGTAGTCGTCCGCGCCAATCTCGAGCCCCAGCACCCGCTCGGCCTCCTGGGCCTTGGCGGTCAGCATGATGATGCAGGCGGTGAGCCCCGCGCGCCTCAGATCGCGGGCGACCTCGAAGCCGTCCTTGCGTGGCAACATCACGTCCAGCAGGATGAGATCGAACGCGCCTTCGCGCCCCCGCCGCACGGCGGCTTCGCCGTCCGCCACGGTCTCGACGTGATAGCCCTCGGTCTCGAGATCCAGTTTGAGGCTGAAGGCCAGCGCGGGCTCGTCCTCGACGACAAGGACGCGGTTCATGCGGCCCTCTCGATCGGCAGTCGCAGCGCGAAGGTGCTGCCGTGCTGCGGCCGGCTCTCGACGTGCACATCCCCGTGGTGCGCCTCGACGATGTGGCGGACGATGGCAAGACCGATGCCCGTCCCCTTGATCTGCTCGGTCCGGGCGCTCGTGCCGCGGACGAACTTCCGGAAGATGTCCTCCTGTTCGCCGAGCGCGATGCCGAGGCCGCGATCGCGGACCCGGATCACCGCGGAGCCGTCCTCGAGCGCGAGCGAGACCCAGATCGTGTCGGCCCCCGGCGAGTACTTGACCGCGTTGTCGAGCAGGTTCCAGATGGCTCGCGACAACGCGTCCCGATCGGCCCGGACGATCGCGCGAGCGTCCGCGTCCGAGAGATCGATCCGGAGCCCGCTCGGCGTGACCTTTTCCTGGAACTCGGCGACCAGATCGCGCAGCAGGTCGGCGACCTCGACCGGTTCGAAGCGATAGCGATACGCGCCGGCCTCGATCCGCCCGAAGTCCAGCAGTTCCTCGACCAGGTGCTGCAGCCGTTCGCTCTCCCGCGAGAGGAAGTCGTAGGAGCGCTGCCGTTCCTCTTCGTCCTTGACGCGGCCCTTCGAGAGCATGTCGCTCAGGTGGCGCACCGAGGCGAGCGGTGTCCGGAACTCGTGCGATACGGCCGCGACGAAATCGGACTGGAGCCGCGCCACGGCCAGCTCGCGCGTGACGCCTCGCAGCGTGAAGTAGGCGCTACCGGCGAACAGGATGAGGACGAACGCGAAGCCTGACAGCACGAGCTGACGCCGGAGGGTCGCCGCGCTCGAGTCGGTTTCGACACCGGTGCTCGTGACACGCAGGGTCCACGGCAGCTTACTCGCGTCGGCGGGCCGGACCGCAGTCGGGCCGACCACCGGCAGCGCGGCCGCGACGTTGCCGGGCTCGCGCCAGGCGTCGCGCGGGAAGGTTTCCAGGATCGGCTGCCCCTCTCCATCGGTGAGCAGGACCCGCGCACCCTCCAGGTCGTGCCACGCGTCCTTCAGGAAGTCGGGACCGGCGAGGATCGTCGTCAGTCGTCCGCCGCTGCCGGTGCTCGCGGCGAGGACCGGACGGCCTTCCGCGATCAGCCACCGCCGCTGCGGCGCCGCGCCCTCGCTCGTCCACCGCTCGTGGACTGACTCGAATGCCGCGGCGATTGCGTGGGCATTTCGATCCGCCTCCGTCTCGTCCGCGTCGCCGGTCAGACGGCGTGCTTCGTCGAGGTAGAAGTCGTACGCGTCGCGCGGGAGCGGCCACGCCCCGTTCGAGAGGCCGTCACGGAGGGCAGCTGCGGCAGCGGCAAGTTCGGCCTGCCGTCCCGCCCGCTCGAGGACTCCACAGCTGGCGACGAGCGCGAGGAGGGCGGCCGGCAGTCCGTCGATGCTGGTCGCGCCGAGCCCGGCCAACTGCTCGTAGGTGACCAAAGCGGCATCGGCCTGTCCGGCCTTCTGCTGGTTGCGCCCGAGGCGGACAAGCGCGCCGGCGCGCACTGCCGGCTGATCGGTCCGCGCGAGCGTCTGAAACCACGCGATCGCCCTGATCAGATCGCGCTGCTGATATTCGAAGCGTTCTCCCTCGGCGAAGACCTGCCGCGGTACGTCATCGTCGCTTGACAGGACGGGGTGGTAGACGAGTGCTCCCGGCGGAGTGACGGTTACCCGATCGCCCTCTGCAACGATGCGCACGGTTCCGTCCGGCGGCGTCCCGCTCCCCGCGACCGCGAGCCGCTGCAGTTCATTCTCGAGGTCTGCGAGTCTCTGGTGCGACGCGGCCACGATCCGGTCGGCCGCATGCTCGACTCGCTCCTGCGCCTGCTGCGTCTCGAGCCTGCGCTCGCGGTCGAGCAGTTGCCACGTCAGCCACCCCAGCGCCACGATGGGAACCAGGGTGACCACCAGGAACAGCGGCGGCAGCCGACGCGGCGTTCGGAACCATCGCTCGGCGGACATGACGGGCGGCTCCATGATACGCGCCGCCCGTCGCCGTTCCGTGTCGGATTTGTCAGGGTCTTGTACTCACATCAGCGGCTCGAGGCCAGGACGTTCTCGAGCGCCCACACCTCCCGCGAGTCCGTCCCCGTGAAGAACGCGATGTGCCTGCCGTCGGGGTGCAACCGGATTCCGTTGCTCACTTTCCACGCCCGGATGTCGATGCCAAGGCGTCGCGGTGCGGTTCCGTCCACCGGCACCAGCCAAAGTTCCTTCGGGTCGAACCGCTCGCCGGTCGTGTTCGTGACGATCACCGCGCGGCTGTCGGGTGTCCACGCCGTGGCGCCGAAAGACGCGAGGTCGTCCGGCGGCGTGACGCTGAAAAGGGCTCGGGGCTCGCCGCCGCCGGCCGGGAAGACGAGGAGCGTGGAGGTCTTCGCGTTCTCGTTCCAGCTGATGACGGCGAACGTCTGACCGTCCGGCGACAGCTCCGCGTTGCCGAGCTGTGCCCCGACGGGGCGGGACCACGCCACTTCCCGGTCGGTCCCTGTGACCAGGTCCCGTTCGAGCAGCCGCCGGTCTCCAGGTCGAAGCGGACCGAGGTAGATCCTCCGTCCATCCGCGGAAACTTGCAGGCGATTGGTTGCGCCGCCTTCGCCGATGAAGGTGCTCTGTCCGCTCTGCGCGTCGATACGGACGGTTACACCAAGTCCCTTGAAGTCGCGTCCTGCCACGACGAGCGAACGTCCGTCGGGAAGCCAGCGCGGCTCGTTCATGTACTGGAGAGGAAAGCGCAACTCACGCCTTTCACCGGAACCCGAAGCACGGACGGCGATCGCCGGCAGTTCATTCGCGCCCGTGAATCGATACGCGATGAACCGGCCGTCCCGGGACCAGTCCGGGCGTCCGCTGCGAAAGCTCTCGAGCACCGGCGGCCCGGTGAGCCGGCCGGCCTGGAGATCGATCGGCGCGACCTGCAAGCCGATCGTGCTCGCGTCGCGGACGAGATACAACGCGCCCGACGCGGTCAGCCCCTGCGACCGGAGGGAACCGATGTCCGGCTTCAGCAGGGTCGGCGCACCGGCAGCCTGGCCCTCCTTCACCGGCAGCGCCCACAGGGCCACGGCGCCCGTGCGGTCGCTCGCAAACAACAGGCGGCTGCCGTCGGGCGACCAGCCCATCCCCACGTCTTCGGAAAAGTGCTGGACGACGGGCGCGTCTCGGCTGCCGTCGGTCGCGATGACGAATACGTCGCGCTGCGTCTCCGTCTCATTGGCCGGGAGGTCGTACGCGAGGTAGCGGCCGTCCGGCGAGAAGAAGATCCTGCGGGGTCCCTGCCATCCAACGCTTTTCAGCACGCGGGTTGTCCCGTCGGCCGCGCTGATGACCGCGAGCTGCGTCGTGCGATCCGAGCGTCTTACTGCGACGGCGAGCCACCGACCGTCCGACGACCAGTCGTGCGGATCGTAGTAGTCCACGTCGCCCCCTGTCACCACACGTCGCGGCTCTGGCGCCCCGTTCGCCTCGAGGCTGACGATCCGCAGATCGTTGACCGCCGGGTTCCCGTACGTCCGCCAGCCGTAGGCCAGTCGCTTGCCGTCTGGTGAGAATGCCGACGTGGATGCGTTACCCACGCTCCAGTCCTTGTTCGCGGTCAGCGCGCGGTCCGTGCCCGACGCCAGGTCGTGCAGCATCAGGTTGCCGGTAAAGTGCCAGTCCACGTAGGAGACGAAGCGTCCGTCCGGCGACACGCGGCCGTCGCCCGATGTGATGTACTCGCCGGCCTTGACGACCCGGTCGGTTGCGGTCCGCGTGCCCGTTCGCATGGCAGGCGCGAATGCGAGGAGACGCGTGCGTGCAGTGGCGACAGCCTGCGTCTGCTCTCCATAGTCGCGAATCAGCTGCTGGTAGACCTGTGCGGCCTGTGTGTCGCCAAGCTTCTGATAGGCCTCGGCCAGATGGAGGAGCGCCCGGGCGGCAACAGCTCGGTCGGTTCGTCCGTAGGTCTCGGCCACCTGCCGGTACTGCTCGATGGCGGCCTTGATGTCGCCCTTGACCGTTTCGGTCTCGGCTGCAGCCCTGAGCGCGACGTCGGCGCTGCGCTGCGCCATCACGATCACGCCGCTGATCGCAGACGACAGGGCCATTAGTGCCGCCAGAGTCAGCAGGGCCGCTCTCGCCTTCACCGTGCAGGTTCGCGTCATGTCAACCTCCGCGCACAGTGTGGCGGTCGCCTGTCAGATGGGGAGTGACCACCGGTCAAGTCTCCGTTATGAGATGTCGAACCGGTAGCCGAGGCCGCGGACGCCCAGGAGGTACCGCGGAACGGCCGGGTCCGGCTCGATCTTCCGGCGCAGGTTGAACACATGCGTGTCGACGACGCGGTCCGTGATCGCGATGCCGCGGCCCCAGGCCGCTTCAATCAGCTGCTCGCGCGTGAGGACCCGACGGGGGCTTGCGGCAAACGCCTCGAGCAGCCTGAGTTCGCGCGCCGTGAGCTCAACCTGCGAGTTGCCTCGCGTGACCTCGGCGCGATCGAAGTCGATGACCGAGTCGCCGACGATGATCCGTCTTGGTGCGGCGCCAGCCTGGCGGCGCAACTGGACGCGAATTCGCGCGCGCAGTTCGCGCAGGCTGAAGGGTTTGGTGACGTAGTCGTCGGCTCCCGCGTCGAGCCCGAGCTCCTTCTCAGCTTCCCGCGTCCTGGCCGTCAACAGGATGATTGGCGTGGTCACGCCGGCACGGCGCAGCCCCGCGCAGACGTCGAAGCCGTCGATCCTCGGCAGCATCACGTCCAGAAGAATCAGATCGAAGCCGCCGCCCTTGCCCCGCGTGAGCGCCTCTTCTCCGTCGCGGGCCACCTCGGTCTCGTAACCCTGCCGCCGCAGATCTTCTTCGAGGCTGAGGATGATCTCGGGCTCGTCTTCGACGATGAGGATGCGGGGCATATCAGGCTTCAGGCTCTAGTGTCGTGTCCCTGAAGTTCGTTCGCAAAATCGACTGACCTTGTCCAGGATGACGTCGGCAGTCGCGGTCCAGACGAACGGTGAACAGTGCTCGTTGTAGTGCGCGAGGTACTCATGGATCGCG